>SMEN01000309.1_pt1 | contig 14962 bp, 12 predicted proteins | sample 2456271 | NCBI WGS metagenome assembly SMEN01 (sample SAMN10132593, study PRJNA489261) | soil metagenome | isolation source: day1 control-loamy sand soil ammended with raw manure from dairy cow... | place: USA | collected 2015-04-01 | reverse complement strand
TAGCGAGTAGCTGGCGAACGATGCTGGAAGTAACCAATATCACCCTTCATCCATGGTGATGGAACTGAATTCATCCGCAATTATCCGGCACGGGAAATTCTGCACAATTGAACCGTCTCTACAGCGAAAATGACAATTCCGCGCCACCACCTCTGGAACCGCCCGCGAACACTCCGATAATCGAATAAACGGAACAGCGGAATGCGGGCTGCGTGAGAATTGCGACCACCATTCCACCGTTCCCAGTGAATAAAAATCATCCCATCCTGAAAGCCGTTTCAGCGATCCAAGCGGTTATCCATTCGGGTCCATGCGCTTGAGAACGCCGACGATGGTCTTCTTGTCCACTGTGGGCCACATGGGCGGCAGCGAGGCTTTCAGGAAACTTCCATAGCGTGCAGTAGCCATTCTCGAATCGAGGATCGCTACAACCCCTTTGTCCGACACTGAACGGATCAGGCGGCCAGCGCCCTGGGCGAGGCGGATAGCCGCATGGGTTGCCGAAACCTGCATGAATCCATTGCCACCGTGCTTCTGCACATCCTCGGTACGTGCCTTGGAAATTGGGTCGTCCGGACGGGGGAACGGGATCTTGTCGATAATGACCAAACGACAGGCGTCGCCAGGCACGTCTACACCCTGCCACAGGGTCATGGTGCCGAACAGACAGGTGTCCCGCTCCTCGGCGAACTGTGCCACCAGCGACTTCATGCTCGCCTCGCCCTGGCAGAGGATGTCCACGTCGAGGCGCTCGCGCAGAATCGCGGCCGCCTCTTCGGCCGATCGCTTCGAGGTGAACAGCGCCAGCGCGCCACCGCCCGAAGCCTTGATCAGATCCTCGATTTCGTCCAGGGTCTCAGCCGCAAGCTGCCTGCCTGGCTTGGGCAGGTGCTTGGCAACGTACAAGATGCCCTGTTTCGGATAGTCGAAGGGACTGCCAACGTCGATGCCGGTCCAGGAAGGAGCCCCGGCGCCCATGAGCCCGAGAGATCCCGCCACGGAGTCGAATTGCGCGCCGATAGCCAAGGTGGCGCTGGTCAAGATGACGGTGCGCCCGTCGAATAGTCCTTCACGCAGCTTTCCGGCCACGGAGAGCGGCGCCACGTTGAGTGTTGCCGGTTGGGTGTCATCCGCCTCGACATAACCGCGGCCCTCGACAAACTCGCGCGGGCGGGTGGTGTAGAGCACCTCACGGCGCTCTTCAGCTTCGAGCATGCGGATGGCATCGTCCATGACCGCCTGCATTTGCGACCGCGCGGTCTGCCGGCCGCCATCGGCTGGTGCGTTTGCTTCCGGCTTGGTCAATGCGAGAACCAGCCGTGCCTGCTCGACGATGTCGTTCAGGGCGATACCCATGTCTTCGCGCAGCCCGGTCTGCAATAGCCCGGTTGGAACTCCGGTCAAGGCCTTTTCCAGCCTGTTCGTTGCCTTCACCAGTTCATCCACGTTCACCGCGCAATGGCGCTTGGCGCCGCCCGCTGCGGTGAGTACCGTACGAGCCGACAATGCCCCGGACACCGAACTGGTGACGCGGTCCTGGAGCTCATGTGCTTCGTCGATAATGGCGACGTCGAAGTCCGGCAGCACCGACAGCCCTTCGAAGGCGGAAACTGCCAGCAGGGCGTGGTTGGTAATCACCACATCGGATTCAGCCGCGCGGGCGCGGGCCATCTCCGAGAAGCATTCATCGGCCATGGGGCATTTCTGCGAGCCCAAGCATTCCATGGCGGAGACCGAAACCTGTTTCCAGGCTTTGTCGCTGACGCCCGGGACCAATTCGTCCCGGTCCCCGGTGTCGGTGCGCTCGGCCCAGTCGCGAAGCTTCATGACTTCGCTGGCCAGAGGCGAAAATGTCTGCCCCCTGGGCGCAGCGGGCTCGTCCAAGGAGAACAACGTCCCCTCGTCATCCTCCGGATATCCGCCGCCGAGCTTGTACTGGCAAAGGTAGTTGGATCGGCCCTTGAGCAGGGCCACATCCATGGGTCGCGAGAGCTTGCCCTTGAGCGAATCCAGGAGCCGGGGTACGTCGCGACCGACGATCTGCGACTGCAACGCCAGGGTTGCCGTCGATACGATCACCGGCTTGGAGCTGGTCTGCGCGTGCGCCAGGGCCGGAATCAGGTAGCCCATGGACTTGCCCGTACCGGTTCCGGCTTGCACGAGCAGGTGCTCTTCGTCTTCCAGCGCCGAGACGACGTGTTTGACCATTTCCTGCTGGCCGGTGCGCATGGCACCGCCCATGGAAGTTACTGCCGCTTCCAGCAGGTCAAGGGCCTGCTCTTGCTTATCCATGAAGGTTGAAAGTCTCCAACTCTGCTGCCATTGATTCTCTTACCTTGACGATCATTCTGGTTCCGTTCTCCAGATGCTCGCTGTCAAGGATTTCAGATTCGCTCTGATGCAGTTTCGCGATCAAATCCCCGCGGTTGTATGGAATCAGCACTTCCATCTGCACGCTCGGACGCGGGATGGAAGAGCTGACCTTCGCCAAGAGCTCCTCGATGCCCTCTCCGGTGTGCGCCGAGACAACCACGGTGTTCGATTCGCGATTGCGGATCCGTTCAATGACGAACGGGTCAGCCACATCCGCCTTGTTCAGCACGATAATCTCGGGAATATTCAGTGCATCAACTTCACCCAACACCGTGCGTACAGCCTGGATCTGGCCTTCCGGGTCCGGATGCGAAGCATCGACGACGTGGAGGATCAGGTCAGAATCGGCGATTTCCTCCAGCGTCGATCGGAAAGCCTCCACCAGCTGGGTAGGCAGGTTCGACACGAAGCCCACCGTGTCAGCCAGCGTGTAGGTCAGCCCGTCTTCCGTAGCCGACTGACGTACCGTGGGATCCAGCGTGGCGAACAAGGCGTTCTCCACCAAGACCCCGGCGTTTGTCAGACGGTTGAGCAACGAGGACTTCCCGGCATTGGTGTAGCCGGCAATGGCCACCGCCGGAACCTCGTTGCGGCGGCGGTTTGCGCGCTTGGCTTCGCGAGCCGGTTTCATCGCCTTGATCTCGCGACGCAGTTTGGCCATGCGGTCGCGAATGCGCCGGCGGTCCATCTCGATCTTGGTTTCACCCGGGCCGCGCGAACCGATGCCGCCGCCGGCGGCGCCGACACGGCCACCCGCCTGACGGGACATGGACTCACCCCAGCCGCGAAGACGCGGAAGCAGATATTCCAGCTGGGCCAGTTCGACTTGGGCCTTGCCCTCGCGGGACTTGGCATGCTGCGCAAAGATATCCAGGATCAGGCTGGTGCGGTCGATGACCTTGACCTTGACGACGTCCTCCAGCGCACGGCGCTGCGACGGGGCAAGTTCAGCATCGACGATCACGGTATCGGCTCCCGTGGAAGCCACGATCTCGCGCAATTCCATGGCTTTGCCCGAGCCCAGGTAGGTCGACGGGTCTGGCTTGCTTCGGCGCTGCACCACACCGTCGAGTACCTCCGAGCCGGCGGTCTCTGCCAGCGCGGCCAATTCGCGCAGGGAGTTCTCCGCTTCGGTGACGCTGCCGTCGGTCCATACCCCGGCCAATACCACGCGTTCCAGGCGCAGCTGGCGGTATTCGACCTCGGTGACGTCTTCAAGCTCGGTAGACAGGCCCGCAACACGGCGCAGCGCGCGTCGTTCGGCTAGATCGTCCTGCTCGCCGTCGTAGGTGGAATAGCCGGAGGAAAAGCGGTTTAGTGCTGTCGCCTGGCCCGAGAAGATGGATTCATCATCGGATGCGAAATGCTGCACCTGCGGCCCCTGGGCCTCATCTGCCGCAAGAATGCGATCAATGGCCGCCTGAATCTGGGCTTCGTCCATTGACGATGAATCGTGTTCGTGTGACTCGGAGTTAGTCATGGTCTCCTTTGAAGTACTTCGCTTTCCAGAATAGTGCGGGGCACCCCCACTTTGCGACGTGGCACGGTCGTTTTCTAGGTGTTCGTTGGTCATTGAGTATCCTTTGCAATTTTTGATGACAGCGATCGACGCTGATGTTGATGCGGTTACTCAAACGCAAAGGCAAGGTGAAGACCCCGACACACCTGGGATTCTGAAAAGTAGAAAAGACTTTGCCGCCTGCGGATTCCGCTGTCCAGGCGCGCAAAATCAGCGCCGGGAATCCGGGAATCACGGGTAACCGTGTGGGCTACGTATTAGACGAAGAACAAAGTCATAGGGAAAACTCTATCAGTCTTGCGAACACCCGTACATATTGTCTTTGTCACGTTGCCTCCAGCCGTGTTTGGCGCGTGCGCACGCAACGATAAACTTTGCAGTATGAGCTCGGATCACTACTTCAGCGCCAGCCCCGCCTCGGCCGATGAACGCCGCACGATTTCTGTCGAGTTGAACGGCCGCGCCCGCAAGATTCAGACCGCAGCGGGTATCTTCTCGCCTTCGGGCTTGGACAAGGGCACCGAAGTGCTGCTGAAGTATGTTCCGACGCCGCGCGGACGCATTCTGGACATCGGCTGCGGCTGGGGACCCATCACCATCACCGCCGCGGAGCAAAGCCCCGAGTCTCTGGTCTACGGTGTCGATGTCAACGAGCGCTCCATCGAGCTAGCTCGCCTGAACGCGCAGAACTTGGGCTTGGACAACGTGGTTGTCGGCCGGCCTGAGTCCGTGGATCCCGAGCTTGAATTCGACACGATCTGGTCCAATCCCCCGATCCGTATCGGCAAGGAAGCCCTGCATGAGCTGTTGCTGCAGTGGTTGCCGCGGCTCGCGCCCGGCGGCGAGGCCTGGATGGTGGTGCAGAAGAACTTGGGCAGTGATTCCCTGCAGAAGTGGTTGGTTGCCCAGCTCCCGGGCGACTGGAGCGTCACCCGTGAAGCTACGGCCAAGGCTTTCCGCGTCTTAAAGGTATCCCGCCCGGCCCGGTAGCCTGCCCCGGACGAGCCGCGGGAGGGACTGAGTGCTAGTCCCGGCCGATGATGCCTCGCGCAACCAGTTCCGCCGGTCCGCTGAGCACGGTATCTTCCCGGGCGTCGCCGTTGGCAAGGAATTCAACCCCGACGGTGCCGCCGGGAACCTCGACCGACCAATTATTGATCAGGGCGGTGCCGCGCGCCCAGTAACGCATTGCCGCTGCCGCTGCGCAGGCTCCAGTGCCGCAGGACAGCGTCTCCCCTACCCCTCGTTCAAAGACGCGCATCTTCACCCGGGCCGTGCCTTCCTCGATCAGCGGCTCTGCGGGAACCACGAATTCCACGTTGGTGCCGTAGGGAGGGGTCGGGGAAACTTCTGGGGCGATAAATAGGTTCAGGTCATCCAGCATGCCTTGGTCGGGCAGCGCTACCACGGTATGCGGATTGCCCATGGTTATGCTCAACGCCGGAAGCGCCTGTTCCCAGCCGCTGGGGCGGACCATCGAGTCCACCGAGTCGCTGGCGGCCTGGTCCTCATGGATCAAACCCCATGGGCCCAGGTTGGCCGCGTACCCGTCCTTCAGCCGGGTGACTTCCTTGACGCCCGCACGGCTGCCGATCTGCAGGCTCTGCCCGACCGGCAGATTCACCAGGCCTTCCGCAAGGAGGAAGTGCACGAAGGCGCGCACTCCGTTGCCGCACATCTCCGCGATGGAACCGTCGTTGTTGCGGTAGTCCATGAACCAGTAGGCCTTGGGATTCTCGATGAACTGCTGCTCATACCCGGACACCTGGGAGGTCGGCACCGCACGGATCAGCCCGTCGCCGCCGATGCCGAAACGACGGTGGCACAGGGCCTCCACCTGCGCGGCGGTGATTTCAAGGGCTCCTGTGGGATCCGCCAGCAGGACGAAGTCGTTTCCAGTTGCATGGCCCTTGGCAAATGGCTGGCCTGCAAGCTGCTGAAGTTCGCTGCGGTACATCCGTGCTCCTCGTGTTTAGTGCTTCATTCGCTGGCGGCGATAGTTCGCTGGCTTTCGAGCACCAGCGCCACCGCCTGTTCAAGCAGCCCGGGTTTGGTCGGGTCCAGCCAGGCGACCCGTTCATCGGCATTGAACCAGGTGATCTGGCGGCGGGCAAACTTGCGGGTGGCGACCACAGTTTGTTCAATCGCCTCGGCGCGCCCGATCTTCCCGTCCAGGAAATCAATGTACTGCTGGTAGCCGATGGCCCGCGACGCGGTCTTGCCCTCGCGCAAGCCCGAGTCCAGCAGGCCTTCCACTTCCTGGGCCAGTCCCTTGGAATCCATTGTATGGACCCGGGCTTCCAACGTCGCATGCAACGCGGAACGCTCGTAATTTAGCCCGATCTGCACCGCAGGCTGGAAATACTGGCGCTGGGGCATATAGGAGCTGAAAGCCCGGCCGGAGATTTCAAAGACCTCCAAAGCGCGGATGGCGCGCCGCTGGTCGAGATTCCTCGCCGCAGACACCGGATCCACTTCCGCCAGCCGACGACGTACCTCGCCGTCTCCGTGCGCCTGCACTTCGGCTTCGAGCCGTGCCCGCACCTGCGGATCGGTGGGCGGGAAGTCGATGACATCCAGTGCAGCACGCACATACAGGCCGGAACCGCCGACCATGACAGGCACCCTGCCCTTGGCTCGAATCGCTTCAAAACACTCACGGGCCTGGATCTGGAATTCCGCGACAGAGGCTTCCTCCCGCACGGACATGATGTCCATGAGGTGGTGCTCGATGCCGCCGCGCTCGTCAGGGGACAGTTTCGCGGTACCGATGTCCATGCCCCGGTAGAACTGCAGTGCATCTGAATTGACGATCTCGCCGTTCAGGTTCCTGGCCAGGGCGATGGCCAGATCGGATTTGCCGGTTCCGGTTGGGCCGACCACGGCAATGACCGGAAGTTGCGTCGCGTCCATGCGGCTAGCCGCGCACCTTCAAGGTCGGCATGCCCAGGTTGGTCCGTCCCGGCTCGCTGCCTGCTCCGGGCGTCGGCACACCGCAGCTTTCGGCCTGCGACCGGTCCCACGCGTCCCCCGCCCGCGAACGGCGCAGCTGGTACTGCTCCGCGGTCGGGTCGGAAACCAAGTGGAATGCCGCTACCTCGGTGATCGGCAGGGTGACCAGGTCGCCGGGGCGCGGGGTGGCGGCACCCTCGGGAACCGAGAAGTGCACCAGGCGCTGGTCCTGCGAGCGGCCGGACAGTCGATGGGTCGATTCGGCCTTGCGGCCTGCGTGCTCGGTAACCATGACCTCAACGGTCCGGCCCAGCTGCTTGGCGTTTTCCTCCTTGGCAATCCGGTCCTGCAGTGCAGTCAAACGCTCGAATCGTTCCTGGACGACGGCCTTGGGCAGTTGCTCGTCCATGGTCGCCGCCGGGGTGCCGGGGCGCGGCGAGTACTGGAAGGTGAAGGCCGAGGAGAAGCGCGAAGCTTCCACGACGTCGAGGGTGGCCTGGAAGTCTTCTTCGGTCTCCCCTGGGAAGCCGACGATGATGTCGGTGGTAATCGCGGCATGCGGGATGCGCTCGCGCACCTTGTCCAGGATTCCGAGGAATTTCTTTGAACGGTAGGAACGGCGCATCTCCTTGAGCACGCGGTCCGATCCGGACTGCAGCGGCATGTGCAGCTGGGGCATGACGTTCGGGGTTTCGGCCATGGCCTCGATCACGTCGTCGGTGAATGCCGCCGGGTGCGGGCTGGTGAAACGCACGCGTTCCAGTCCTTCGATTTCTCCGCAGGCTCGCAGCAGCTTGCCGAACGCCAGCCGGTCGCCGAATTCTACGCCGTAGGAGTTTACATTCTGGCCCAGGAGCGTCACTTCGATGGCTCCGTCGTCCACGAGTGCCTGGATTTCGGCCAGGATTTCACCGGGCCGGCGGTCGCGTTCCTTGCCGCGCAGGGAGGGCACGATGCAGAACGTGCACGTATTGTTGCAGCCCACCGAGATCGACACCCAGCCCGCGTAGACCGATTCGCGGCGCGTCGGCAGTGTCGAGGGGAAGACGTCCAGGGACTCGAGGATCTCCAGTTCAGCCTTCTTGTTGTGCTGAGAGCGGTTCAGCAGTGCCGGCAGCGAGCCGATGTTATGGGTTCCGAAAACCACATCGACCCACGGAGCCTTCTTGAGTATGGTCTCGCGGTCCTTCTGCGCCAGGCAGCCGCCGACGGCGATCTGCATGCCCGGTCGGGATTCCTTGACACCCTTCAGGATGCCGAGGTTGCCGTAGAGCTTGTTGTCCGCGTTCTCACGCACGGCGCAGGTGTTGAATACCACGACGTCGGCGACGCCGTCGGTCGCTTCTTCCGGCTTCCGTGTCAGCCCTGCGTCTTCAAGCAGCCCGGAGAGCCGCTCGGAGTCGTGGACGTTCATCTGGCAGCCGAAGGTGCGCACTTCGTAGGTGCGTGGTTGCAGTTCGGACTCGGGGCTGGAAATCGGTTGTTGCTCGCTCACCTTATAAGGTTACCGAATTCGCGCAGGCCCCGAAACGAAGGCAGTCCTCGGCGCGCGGAGTTCGACCGCGTTGCCTCTAGTGCTGCCCGAAGCGTTCTTCCCATTCTTCGCGAGCTACCTTGAACGCCATTCCTCCGTTATACCCCTTGCGCCCCAGCATGCCGACCAGGCGTCGCAACGCCCTGTCCCGGTCCACTCCCATCGATTCCGGCCGCAGCTTGGCGCGAACCAGTTCCCTCGCGCGCTGCTCCTCGGTTTCGTCGTCGATCTGCTCCAGCGCTTCGGCTGCGGTTTCATCGTCGATTCCCTTGGTACGCAGCTCGCGCTTGATCGCGCCGCGCGCCAGCCCGCGGGAGCGGGCCCTTGCCGCCACCCACGTCTTGGCGAAGCGTTCGTCGTCGACGAGCTTGATTTGCGCATAGCGCTCGATCACCTCATCGGCAATGTCTTCAGGACAATCTTTTTCAAGAAGCTTGTCCTTCAGCTGTTTCGCGGTTTTGTCGCTGGCCGTCAGCTGTCGCAGCAGGATCCCTCGGGCCTTTTCCCGCCATTGGTCATCGCTGAGTTCTTCAGTTTCCCCAGATTCGCGCGACGCTCGCCTGGCCTCGCGAGCCTCCCGGCGTTCCTTTTTCGTAGGCGCTGCGGGTGCCGGGGCAGACAGGATCTCGTACATCGCTGCACGTAGTTCGTCGACGTTTTCCGGCTTCTTCTTCTCCTGCGCTGGGACGCTGGCAATGACCCGCCGATTGGTTGGTTCCACCGCGTCGGAGGGAAGGCTTCGTGGCGCAGCTTGGCGGGCGCCCGGTTCTCCCGGTTCAGGAGCCTCGGGCGCGGCCGGGTCGGGCCGAGCCCATTCGGGCATGTCCTGAAGGTCTCCCTGAAATTCGTTGGAAACGGACGTAGCGTCCGACCCGGAACCGTATCCGGGTCGAACGCTACGTCGTTTGAAACCTGAACTCACTACTTATCGCCCTCGACGACTCGCAGTTCTGTCTCGTCTTCTTCTACCTCTTCCGCCGGCAGAACACCGAGCTTCTGCAGGATCTGACGTTCCAGCTCGGTAGCCAGATCCGGGTTGTCGCGCAGGAATCGGCGGGCATTTTCCTTGCCCTGGCCCAGCTGGTCGCCATCATAGGTGAACCAAGCACCGGACTTCTTGACCAGGTTGTGCTCAACACCCATGTCGATGAGCGAGCCTTCGCGGGAAATGCCGTGGCCGTACAAGATGTCGAATTCGGCCTGCTTGAACGGCGGAGCCATTTTGTTCTTGACGATCTTGGCGCGGGTGCGGTTACCGACCGGGTTGGTTCCCTCCTTGAGGGTTTCAATTCGGCGGATATCGATACGTACCGAAGCGTAGAATTTCAGCGCCTTGCCACCGGTGGTGGTTTCCGGGCTGCCGAAGAAGACGCCGATCTTCTCGCGGAGCTGGTTGATGAAGATCGCGGTGGTCTTCGAAGCCGAGAGGCGACCGGTGATCTTGCGCAGTGCCTGGGACATCAGTCGAGCCTGCAGGCCAACGTGGCTGTCGCCCATTTCGCCTTCGATTTCCGCACGTGGAACCAGGGCCGCCACGGAGTCGATGACGATGATATCCAGTGCGCCGGAGCCAACGAGCATATCCATGATTTCCAAGGCCTGCTCACCGGTATCCGGCTGGGAGACCAGCAGCGCATCGGTGTCAACGCCCAGCTTCTTGGCGTACTCGGGGTCCAGTGCGTGCTCGGCGTCGATGAATGCCGCGATGCCGCCGTTGCGCTGGGCGCTGGCCACAGCGTGCAGTGCGACGGTGGTCTTACCGGAAGATTCCGGACCGTAGATCTCCACGACACGGCCGCGAGGAAGTCCGCCAATGCCCAGGGCCACGTCCAGTGCAACCGAACCGGTAGGAATTACTTCAATGGGAGCGCGAGTTTCATCACCCAGGCGCATGACCGAGCCCTTGCCGAAGGCCTTGTCGATCTGGCCCAGGACAGACTCAAGTGCCTTTTCCCGATCATTATTTGCTGCCATGGTTCACCTTTGCTCATGCAAGCCATCAATCGACCTGCTCACGATTTCTTGTCCTGCATTAGACAGTATGAGCGCCTACCGACACTTTGGACCCGCGGATCCGGCAAGTGTGGACAAACTCAAAGTTTAAGTTTTCGCGGGCGGCGTTCCGCCTCGTTCACGATCAATTCTATCCGAATAGATGTTCGAAAATCAATGTGGATGTTTCGAATACTCGAAACTGCTCGTCGACGCCTAGGACTGCTTTGGCTCGATGTCTACACCGAGCCAGCGTTCCGCTGGCACATCTTGCGCACGGCACAACGCTTCCCAGACTTGTTTTGGCTTGACGCCTTTGTTCAGGGCAACGCTCGCCGTCATGCTGTCCAGTTCGGACAGGGCCATGGAGTCGGCCAGAACATGGGAGTATCGCGGGCCGAATTCATTCTCCATATTCCGCCAAAAGTCACTAAGTCGCACTGGAATATTCTCCCACGAATGAAGCGAGGGCCCACGCATTTGCGTAGGCCCTCGCCAGCCGGGTTGGCTGCCTGCGGCATCCCCGGTAAGTGTTGATGTAGCTTAAACCGAAGCCAGTGGCTTGTCGTTGCGGGTTGCTGCGAACTCGTTGGCCATGTCGGTAGGAACGGTGTCCGGGATCGCGATGCCTTCGGCCAGTGCGACGCGCTCAGATACCTCGCGCAGCATGAGCGAGAGCGGAATCTCCAGAGCGGAGCAGATTGACGAGAGCAGCTCCGAAGATGCTTCCTTCTGTCCACGCTCCACTTCCGACAGGTAGCCCAGCGAAACTCGGGCGCTATGGGAAACCTCGCGGAGGGTACGACCCTGGCGCTGACGGACGTCACGCAGGACGTCACCGATTTCATGACGGAGTACTACCATTTTGTGCTCCTCCTTCACGGGCTGGACCATATGGGCTTCTCCCATATCGCGCCAACGGACAACACCATTGACTGTGACGGGTTGCTTGACCATAAATTTAGCCTTTGCTCCTAGGTCCATCTCGAAGATCTATTCATAACGGGGGCCGTCCTAGCGACCCTTCAATTCTTACAACGGCATGTCATTCGAATTTGTTCCCGTACCATCACCCTAATCATAAATTTGCGACCTACGCCACAAAACGATGATTCATTGCGGAAATTGCCGGGAAAAATAGTATTCCGCGCTTTACTGTGAAGAAGCTTTACCCAATATGGCAGCCAGCTGGTTGATGGCTGCGTTGGTGCTCTGCTCCCGGATCTGGGCACGGTCGCCGACGAAGTGATGTTCTCTGGCTCCGGACTCGCTTCCGGATGCCCACCCGATAAACACGGTGCCCACGGATTTTCCGTCATGCGATTCGGGACCGGCGACGCCGGTGGCCGAGACGGCAAGGTCGGCTCCGCAGGCGCGCTGGGCTCCAACAGCCATCTGTCGTGCCACCTCGGGGTCTACGGACCCCTTCTCCGCCAGGAGATTCTTGTCCACTCCCAGCACGGAGGCCTTGACGTCGCTGGAGTAGCTGACTATCCCGCCGCGCAGCACTGCAGAGGCTCCCGGCACCTCGGCCAAGGTTGCCGCAATCAGCCCGGCGGTCAGGGATTCGGCGGTGGCCAGCTGGAGCTTCTGCTCGCCGGCCATGGAAATCACCGCTGGTGCCTGGTGCCTCATTTGTCGCTCCCCTGGGTATGGACGGTGCGCACCGGGTAGTCCCCGATGCGCACCGGCGTTCGTTGGTCGTTGGCGTTAGCTAGCGCTGTTCGTTCTTCTTGTAGGTGTTGCGCAGGGCGATGGCCTTGAAGATGTATTCAACACCGGTCACCACGGTCACAGCGACGGTCAACAGCATCAGGGCCCAGGCCACCGCATGCAGCCAGTCGACGGTATGGGTCAGCGGCAGCAGGTACAGCCCGATGACCACTGCCTGCAGCACGGTCTTGATCTTGCCGCCCATGTTGGCGGCGATCACGCCATAGCGGATGACCACCACGCGCAACAGGGTGATGCCCCATTCGCGGACCAGAATGGTCACGGTGACCCACCATGGCAGCTCGGCCAGGATGGACAGGCAGACCAACGCGGAGCCAGTGAGCAGCTTGTCGGCAATCGGGTCAGCAATCTTGCCGAAGTTCGTGACCAGCCCGCGGCTGCGGGCCAGATCGCCGTCCAGCTTGTCGGTGTACATGGCCAGCACGAACAGCCCCAGCGCCACCCAGCGCCAGGTGCCGTGGGTGCTGTCGTCCGCGAACAACGCCCAGATGAAGAACGGAACCATGATGATGCGGATCGTGGTCAGCACGTTGGCGATATTCAGTACCGGCACCGGCTGCGGTGTTTCGTGCGAAGCTTGCTCACTCATGGGTGTCAGTGTCTCCCTGTCAGGTCCCAGGCGTCCTCACCGGAGCCCTCGTCGTCGGAGCCGTCGAAGTAATCGACGGCCTGCGGTCGGTCATCCAGGTCCTTGGCAACCAGGTCCTCGGCATATTCTGCCACCGGATCCGCGTGGTTCACATTCGCCTCGTCCACCAGCGCCTGTTCGGCGGCGCTCGCCTGCGTGTTGGCCGGGTCGTCGCCGCGCATCGCGGCCAGCACCATGGGCAGGTCATCCGGCTTGATGAGCACGTCGCGGGCCTTGGAGCCCTCGGACGGGCCGACCACGCCGCGCGATTCCATCAGGTCCATCAGGCGCCCGGCCTTGGCGAAGCCCACGCGCAGCTTGCGCTGCAGCATCGAGGTGGAACCGAACTGGCTGGTGACCACAAGCTCGGTGGCTTGCAGCAGCAGCTCCAGATCGTCTCCGATGTCCTCGTCGATCTTCTTCTTTTCCGCGACCGGCATGACGTCGTCGCGGTATTCGGGCTGCAGCTGGGCCTTGACGTGCTCCACCACGCGGTGGATCTCCGACTCGGTGACCCAGGCGCCCTGCACGCGCATCGGCTTGGAGGTGCCCATGGGCAGGAACAGCGCGTCGCCCTGGCCCAGCAGCTTCTCGGCGCCCGGCTGGTCCAGCACCACGCGAGAGTCGGTGACCGAGGAGGTGGCGAAGGCCATGCGCGAGGGCACGTTGGCCTTGATCAGGCCGGTGACCACGTCCACCGACGGGCGCTGGGTGGCCAGCACCAGGTGGATGCCGGCGGCACGGGCCAGCTGGGTGATACGCACGATCGAGTCTTCCACATCGCGCGGCGCGACCATCATCAGGTCGGCGAGCTCGTCCACGATCACCAGCAGGTACGGGTAGGGCTTGAGCACGCGCTTGGAACCCTCGGGAGGGTGCACCTTGCCGGCCTTGACCGCCTTGTTGAAGTCGTCGATGTGCTTGAAGCCGAAGTTCGCCAGGTCGTCGTAGCGGGTGTCCATCTCGCGCACGACCCACCCCAAGGCCTCGGCGGCCTTTTTCGGGTTGGTGATGATCGGGGTGATCAGGTGCGGCACGCCTTCATAGGCGGTCAGTTCCACGCGCTTGGGGTCGACCATGACCATGCGGACCTGGTCCGGGGTGGAGCGCATCAGGATCGAGGTGATCATCGAGTTCACGAACGAGGACTTGCCTGCGCCGGTCGCGCCGGCAACCAGCAGGTGCGGCATCTTGGCCAGGTTGGCCACGACGAATCCGCCCTCGACGTCCTTGCCCACGCCCATGACCATCGGGTGCTCGGTCTTGCGCGCATTCTGGCTGCGCAGCACGTCGCCCAGGGCGACGACCTCCTTGTCCGTGTTCGGGATCTCGATGCCGATGGCGGACTTGCCCGGGATCGGGGACAGGATGCGCACGTCGGAGGAGGCCACGGCGTAGGAGATGTTCTTGGACAGCGCGGTGACCTTCTCCACCTTGGTGCCCGGGGACAGCTCGATCTCGTAACGGGTCACCGTCGGGCCGCGGGAGAACCCGGTGACCCGGGCGTCGACCTTGAACTGCTGCAGGGTGTTGGTCAGCGCGTCGACCACCACCTGGTTGGCTTCGCTGGCTTCCTTGGCCGGAGGACCCGGCGGCAGGAAGTCGGCCGAAGGCAGGGTGTAGGCGATGTCGCCGGAGAGCTGCAGCTGCTCGGTGCGCGCCGGGATGGGTGGCTGCGGCGCGCCGGAGAGGCCGGCGGCGCGCGAGGAGACCTGGTCCATGGCGCTGGTGGAGGCTTCGGGCTCGGACTTGAGCCCGATGCTCTCCATGATCTGGGCCATCTCGGCCTCGGCCTTGGTGGGGCGCTTCACGCCCGGAGGCGGGGTCTGCGGTTCCGACTCCGCGTCGGGTTCTGCCTCGACCTCCACCGCGCGGTGCGCGATGGTCGGATGCTCCGAAGCCATCTGCTCCCGGGAAAGGGCTTGGGTGGCGCCTTCGTCGGCGTCGAAGACCTCGAAGGAGCGGTTGCGGTGCACCGCCGGCAGCGAGGTGGTGGCGGCTTCGTCCGGCTCGGCCGATTCCTCGTCGATGACCGCCTTGTCATAGGCGATGTCGCCGCTGCGCTCCGCGCCCTCGTGGCCGTCCACGTCGAAGACCTCGGTGACCTTGCGGGCCGCCGCGCGGCGTTCGAAGAAGCCGGGCTTCTTCTTTTTGGGAGCCGGCGCCGCCTCCTCCTGCGGGTAGAGGTAGGACTGGTCGTGGTCCTCGGACTGGGCCCCCAGCTCGACGG
>SMEN01000307.1_pt1 | contig 14990 bp, 18 predicted proteins | sample 2456271 | NCBI WGS metagenome assembly SMEN01 (sample SAMN10132593, study PRJNA489261) | soil metagenome | isolation source: day1 control-loamy sand soil ammended with raw manure from dairy cow... | place: USA | collected 2015-04-01 | reverse complement strand
CCATCGCAGCTGTTATGTCTGCGCTCATAAGCAACGCCTTGACTGGATTGAAAAGCAAAAAGCGCGCTTGCTCGACGTGCCGCACTTCCATGTTATTTTCACCTTGCCTCATGAGTATTTACCGCTGTGGCGTTATAACGAAGCGCTATTTGCTCGGATTCTGTTTAAAGCCAGTCAAGAAACACTATTGCAACTGCTGGCACAGCAGCGACACGGAGGTGTCACGCCTGGGATTTTAATAGCGCTGCATACGTGGGGACGACAGCTCACACTCCACCCGCATACCCATTGCTTGGTGACAGCGGGTGGCCTTGACTCAAACAATGATTGGAAAGGGCTAGGGAATTACCTCGCACCCAGTACGGTGATTCGTTCAGTCTATCGTGGCAAGCTCCAGTCTTTTATTAAAGCCGCGTTTGATGCGGGAGAGTTGATTTTGCCACCAACAATGTCGGCAGCGCAGTTTTGGTCGATGTATCGGAGTTTGTACAAAAAGTATTGGTGTGTGCGCATTGAAGAACGCTATGCGCATGGCAAAGGCGTGGTGCTTTATCTGGCACGTTACTGTAAAGGCGGGCCTGTTGATCCGCGACAATTAAAGCAGATTACTGCTGACGTGGTGACGATGAGTTATCTGGATCATCGTGATCAGCGAATTAAAGAGCAGCGGCTCAAACCGATGGATTTTATAACTCGGCTACTCCAGCATGTGCCGCCCAAAGGTTTGCATACCATTCGATATTACGGGCTGTATGCTTCGGCGAGTACGTTACGGTGTGAGCGATGCCGGCAACAATGCGGAACGGTCGAGTCTATGCCGCATGCAAGTAGTGTCGATAGGCTATCCATGGTAGTTTATTGCAAAACCTGTGGCATGCCAGCGCAGTTAAGTCGTCGCTGGTGGGCACGTTGGTCAAAAGGAATTTCCATTAATAATGAAGCGCTGAACACTTGTGTCAGCGGCTCTGTACAACAAGTCGATGAACCGCTCCTTGCGGGTGATTCTTACAATACGTCCTAAAGCTCCGAATGGGTCTTTTTTTGGTGAGGCAAGGACGGTTATCTAAGCGTTGAAGTACAATCAAAAGGCGCACATTATGCAAGATTTTTATTCATGGCTTTTAAAACAAGACTCCCGGAATGATATTGTTTCGGATCTTGTATCTGATATTAAACGAGACCCTAATTTTCCAAAAGACAATCATGATATTGAGTCATTACGCAAATATCTAGAATGCAAAGGCGATCATGTAACCGAAGCTTTAGAAGAAGCATGGCTTGAGTTTGGTGGTTAAAGTACTGCTAACAAGTTGCTGCACTCGGAAAAACTACTCGCTGCGCTCCTGATTTTCCGGTGAGCAAGGCGTTAGGTGTATATGTCGAGCCTCCTATCTTTATATGTAATTGCATTCATAGGTGCAATTCACGCTGGCTACAAAGCAGCCTTGGGTTTTAGTTCAGAAATTTTAACGGTTTTTATCGGCTGCATTTCTGGCCTTGCTATTGGCATCATCAGTTTATTATTAATGTTACTTGGTAATAAATTGGTGTGGGTTCGCGTTCAGCAAAGGCAAAATGAATCAAAGTGGGCAATTATTGGTATTATCTATTTTTTATTTTGCATCATCTGGTTAATTGTTACATACGGCATTTCGTCACACGCCTCAAAAATTTTAATTACACTTATACAAGGGTAATATAATGTACACACCTAACCAAGCCCAGCAATACGCACACTTCGTGTGCTGGACTCGCTCCGCTCGCCATTGTGGGCGGCGTTAGAAACCAAAGATGGACAGGTGTCAGTCCCTAAAACGCCAGAAATGACAGTAAAAATAGAAGTTAATGTTGGAGAGACAATTGAGGTTGCGCTGCGCAAGTTCAATAAAAAGGTAAAGAACGAAACAGATCGCCGCTGGTACAAGCGGCGATTCGGCTATTACGAGAAACCATCTATATTGAAGCGTAAGGCAAAAAAGATGAAAAAGCTTTCAATACAGTCAGGGGACACATTGTGGCTAAAAATTGGTTTTAAAGAGCAGTTTTCCAGAAATGGCAATTCGGCTGCAGGGCGGTAATCGTAAAGTTGTTTTCTAACAAGGCGCTCAAGCAAGGACGCGCTAATGCGCGCCGCTTAGCTTGGCGTTAGCCATTACATAAAAGGGAGGTTAGTGTGGTAATACGAGGCTTTGGTAGGTGCGAAACATGTGGCTCTGGTTACATGTTAAGAGCCGGTGTAGGTATTGAAAAATACCAACTTCACACCTTTGATTGTTTTGAGTGTGAGCTTCCTATAATCGTTGCCGTGAGAACTAGAGCGCCTCAAGCGCATTTTGAGGCGGAAGAGAATTTCTCTCTGAGTAACGTAATTGAAGATAATTACACTGTTATTAATCTCCACCCAAATTTTGCTTTCAAGGAAGATACAATACACAAGCCTGATTTTTTTTCGTCGATAGAGTATGTGAGAAAAATAAGCCCACATCTCAGAATGCTGCCAGGTAAGCATCAGGATGCTGCCCTGCAATTTGATGTGCCTAATGCTAAAGGTTTATGGGGAGCTGTAAAGAACATTCTAAGGCTTGAAAATAAACCAGAAAAAGAGAAAGTGCTTAATAAAAAAATTCAGAATTATGAGAGCCAGCGGCAAAAATACTTTCCAGATGTTTCGGTAAAAAAACCTGATGAAGTAATATTTAATTTTTTTGATAGCTTATTTTATCCGAGAATAAACCAACTGTTTGATCCGGTTAAAGACTTTACAGAGTCGGTTAAAGCTGTCGATCCAAATGGATTTAATGATTTTGTAATTTACTATAAAGATCATTTAAAGCACGATCAAGAAAATCGATACGTTTCGTCATTTTCTGATTACTTTAGAATTTATACAAATTTTAGCCAAATGATGGTTCATGCAAGACTTAATGACGACGATGTTGATGACAGAGTTGTTGGCTCTAAATTTTTTGATGAGATTAAGCTTTACTATGGACAGACCTATGAAGCTCTCACAGCAGCTTTTGTAACTTTAGCTTGTCTCAATAACATAAATTCTGGTCGAAGGTTTGATCAGTTCAACTCTATGACACTTAATAAGTACATGAAGGATGTCGATAAGTCGAAGCGCGCTGATCCTTTTGCTCAAGTTCCAGAGCTTTCGATATTCGCCGAGGATCTAGATAGTGCATTAAGGAATGGCTCTCATCATGCCTCGATTTGGAGAAGTGGTGAAAAAATCCTGTTTCGTAGTGGTGGTTCTGGGCAAGAAAGAGATATCACCTACGCGAGATATTTACATCTTTGCAACAAGGTAACTATTTCTCTTGCAACGATGTGGCTTCTTGATCGCCATATTCAAAATGGCTAACAAGGCCATGCACTGCGACAGCCTTTCCGTTGCGGCTTCGCCTTCACTACAAAGCCGCGCGTGCTGGCGGCGTTAGACAAAATCAAGGAATATTGAAGAGTATGAGTGGACAACTGTACACCCCACCCGAGCACAATAAGTCAGCATTTCACTGTCCATCGTGCCAAGCTTATGCGAATCAAATGTGGGGTGAGGCATTATCCAGCTTTAACTCATCAGGTTTACAAAATATCGTAGGGGTATCTTTTGCAGATTGCACGCATTGCCGCAATAGATCTATATGGGTTGGGGGTAAGCTAATATACCCGGCTTCTTCACTCGCACCGCCACCAAACCCTGATCTCCCTGAAGAGATTTTCGATGACTACGAAGAAGCCAGTCGTATCGTTGGTGACTCACCGAGAGGTGCGGCGGCGCTGTTGCGCTTATGTGTTCAGAAGCTTTGCAAACACCTTGGAGAACCAGGCAAAAATATCAACGCGGACATCGCCTCATTAGTGAAAAAAGGCCTCAACCCAATAGTCCAAAAAAGCCTAGATGTCGTTAGGGTGGTTGGAAATGAGGCAGTCCATCCGGGAACAATTGACCTCAATGATGAGCCCGACACTGCGATTGCGCTGTTTAATTTAGTGAATATCATCACTGAGGCCATGATCACCCAGCCAAAAATGATCGAATCGCTTTATGATAAGTTGCCAACAGAAAAACGCAATCAGATCGACCAACGGGATCTGTAGCTGTCTAACAAGTGCAGGCACGGCGACGTCCATTCCATTGCGCCTTTGGCTCTATTCCATGGGCGCAATGGAATGGGCGCGCATGCTGCAAGCGTTAGCTGTCAATCTAGATGAGGTTATATGTTCTCAGAATTGGATAAAATATCAGAGGTCGATAAGCGCTCCCTTATTTTGTACGCTCGCCTCTGGCAGCTTGAAAAATGGCTGAGGGAAATGGTGTACATTGAATTAAAAACGAAGAAAGGTAGGAACTGGTTTAATTTTAATAAAACAAAAAGCACTTATGAAGCAGATAAAGCTCTTAAACATATCCCCACAGCCGATGATAACCCGCTTAGTTTCACTACATTTACTGAGCTTGTTAAGTTAATTAAAAATAACTGGGATCTATTTTCTGAGTATTTGCCCCCTAAGCACATATGGGAAGTGAAGCTAGATGAAGTTATACATATAAGAAACAGAGTTGCTCATTTTAGAAGTGGTCACACGGATGACATTGAAAGATTATTGCAACTGATGAGGGATATAGATAGTGGCTTCTGGAAGTTCTGTACTGACTATAATGAGTTGCAGCCAATACTACCTCCTGAGAGGGATGCTGTTGCAGATAAATATGTTGATCTTGATCCGTTTTCGTTTAAAGAAGTTGCTCCAAATGAGTGGGCAAAAATCGGCTCCGCTCCCCAAGACCTGAGGTATATTGTATCTATAAATTCAATCAGACGGCGATGGGCTGAGAAAGCGACAGTGATAGATGGAGCTCCTGGCTATATATACGACGTAAATATTCACATACGAGATAATCGACAGTTTGATTATCCAAGATTTTTAGAAGCAGTAAGTAAATTTAAGAAGGATATAATTCATATCTGCTTAGATACATTTTCAAGTACGGCTCGTGTAACTATTCCCGCAGTAATTGGCGGGGATAAGGTCTGTGAACTAATCGATAATCTGATTAGAATCACTGAGAACTCAATGACACTTCGTCGCCCCATTAATAGCGATGATCAAGCTGTACAAAGATTATCTGAAGAATGGCCTGAATATGTGGTTGGGCCCAAAAATCCTTTAACTTTTCTAGGCCCCGGTATGCCATGTTCATTTTTCAACGTTCTAAAAAGTAGCTAACAAACGCGTCAATTAGGGCGCTCGCAAGCTCGTGCCTATTACACGGGCGTTAGGGATCACTATGCGCCATATGCTCCTTTTTTCTGGCTCCGCACTACTGATGTTCTCGTTTATATGGGCTTACTTATGGCTTGAGGTTTTCCGTGATCCGAAAGGCGAACTTCAAAGTTTTTATGTGCAAAACCCATCGGCCCATAAGGCTATAACTGCGCTGAACAAAATTTGGTTCCTCGCTTTGCTCCTTGGGGCCACTTTTGTCGCAGTCACATTGTTCATCCCTGAGAAAAATTCTGTATGACATATACATATATGTTTAGCCCCTCGCTCCAGAGTGCCGTTAGCTGCAATTGCGTCACCTGAATAGTGATACTATAGTGTCACTATTAAGTTGGCTCAGGGTACTCTCATGAAAGTTGAACTCGTTACAAATCTTAAGCGTCAAGCGACAAGGATTTTAGCTGACTTACGCTTGACGAGAGAACCTGTACTGATTACAGAGCATGGTCAGCCGTCTGCTTATCTCGTCGATGTGAAAGATTACGAGTTTATGCAGCGTAGGTTGGAGCTACTTGAAGGGCTCTCACGGGGGGAGCGAGCTGTACTGGAGGGACGGACGTACAGCCAAAACGAAGCAAAAGAGAAAATGAGTAAATGGCTGAAGTAATCTGGACGGAACCCGCTCTTCAAGAATTAGATGCTATTGCTGAGTACATCGCTCTGGACAATCTGGCCGCTGCAAGCGCTTTAGTTAAGGAAGTGTTCGGTAAAATCCAGCGTTTGGAAAGGTTTCCGCAATCTGGTCGAATCCCAGCCGAACTACCCAACTCAATCTACAGGGAAGTTGTCGTGCCACCCTGTCGTGTTTTTTACCGTGAAGAAGAGGGTCGTGTGTTCATTCTTTATGTTATGAGGGAGGAGCGGCAACTTCGTGCTTACATTTTGGAAAATAACTAACAAGCGCTGAATATGACGGGGTTTCGCTGGCGCTTAAAGCGCATCGCTATGTTCGGCGCGGGGCGCAAGTGTTTGAGAATTAACTAAGAGCCTTCCGCATGCTCGGGAGTGCTCCACATGGTTTGCGGTCGATGTTCCGCATGAGGTTTTATGTCAAAAAAAGTAGTCACATTCGAGTACGAAAAAGAAACAAAAAATAGTGTCCGCTACAAGGAAGTTCCTGAGGAAGGCACGGCGCCTATCGTAGGCACTTTGTATGTGCAGAAGTGGTTTGCTGGTGATAGCAAAACAATTGAAATCACCATCGACAAAAAAGACTAACTAGCAGCTAAAAGAACAATCGCAGTGGGTGTTGGCTCGTGAGCGCAGGTTTTGCTGATGGTAGGGGTTTATCTGTGCTCATTTATATCTGCTTGTGGGGTATTCATCCTAGAGCTGTGGTGTAATTGCAGTTGTTCGCGCGTCGTGGTTTTTGCTGCCGTTTATTCATTTAGCTAAACGATGCTAGCGGCGTTATGTCCCTCCAGAAAAGTCTTAAGGAATGCTCAATGCTAAAGTTTTTTAGAATCGCCAGTGTGTTAGAGGGCGTTTCTTATCTGGTTATCTTGTGTGTAACGCTTGGTTTTATTGATCGAGCCTATGTCTTCAACATTGGCATGACGCACGGTGCGTTGTTTGTTTTGTACTTTGTTTTGTCATTGCTGGCATCACACAAACAAGGCTGGTCGGTGGTGGTCTGGTTGCTGGTGCTTTTAGCCGCGTTTATTCCTTTTGCTTTTATACCTGTGGAAATGTTTCTACAAAAAGAACTGCGTAGAAGTAAAGTGCTGGCGAGCTAAGCGATTACAATTGCAGGTTGTTAGTTTTTGGTAGTACGTCGTCTTAATCGGGGCGAACTTCGTAGACGATGCAGCGATTATTAAGCTACTTGGGTCTCAATTTGGTTTTTATAAAACCACTTGTACAGATCGAAACATGATATTAATGGTCTGAAACTCGTTCGCCTTGACACCGTTGGTGCTGGGGTTGGGACATATAACCAAGGAGTTCAACAATGAATGCAATCAAAATGTTTGCGATCGCTCTGATCGTAGTCGGTACTCTTGGTTTGGCTTATGGTGGGTTTAGTTATACAAAAGACACCACTGTGGTCAAACTAGGCTCAGTTGAGTTGACCGCCAAAGAAAAAGAAACCGTTAACATTCCCATGTGGGCCGGAATCGCCGCAATTTTTGCTGGTGGTTTGATGTTGGTTGTCGGTACTCGAAAGTAAGTCTAGTGAAACGAGCTGTAGCTTCTTAGTCGCCTAGGCAAGATTCGAGTGATATTGGTTTTCAGTCAGCAAGAGCACCTCTGGTTGTTTGGGGTCGGTGTTCTTGTTTGGCTTCGCAGTCTTTTCTCACTTCATAACTTCACTGATTCGCCGTGCAGCGAGACGCCTAGCGGTGGTCGTTTACTGAAGTCATGATGTGACACGCTATCTTCATCGGTAGCATTTCTAATATGGATGACCATCGGTCTATGCAGCAGGCAGTACATACAATCATGTTAAGACTTACCAACGTTAAATTACCTTTAGATCATTCCAGTAGTGCCTTAAAGCAAGAAGTCATCCGCAAGCTCGAACTGCAAGAAGGCGAGCTTCTTGATTTCACGGTTTTTAAAAGAAGTTATGACGCCAGAAAGTCAGATGATATTTTCTTGATTTATAGCTTAGATGTAGAGCTCACAGCTCCTGCGCACAAGCGTTGTTTGGCACAGTTTGCTGGCAACGATTCGGTTAGGCCCAGTCCTGACATGAGCTACAAGTATGTTGCTGATAAACCCGCAAACTTCCCCCAAGCGCAACAGCTGCGCCCAGTGATTATCGGTTTTGGTCCTTGCGGTATTTTAGCTGCCTTGTTGTTAGCGCAAATGGGTTTGAAACCTATTGTGATTGAGCGCGGCCAAGATGTCAGACAGCGCACTAAAGATACCTGGGGTTTGTGGCGCGACAGAGAGCTTAATGAAGAGTCGAATGTGCAATACGGCGAGGGCGGCGCGGGAACCTTCTCGGATGGCAAGCTGTATACGCAGATCAAAGATCCAAAATTCTATGGTCGTAAAGTTTTAACTGAGTTTGTTAAAGCGGGCGCGCCAGAAGAAATTCTCTTTGTCAGTAAGCCGCACATTGGTACGTTTAAATTAGTCAAAATGATGGAAAATATCAGAGCAGAAATTATCGCCTTAGGTGGTGAAATTCGCTTTGGTGAAAAGCTTGCACACTTGAATATTGAAGAGCAGCAAGTGACAGGACTGACCTTAAGTTCTGGCGAAGTTATCAATACGCAGCACGTTATTTTGGCCATCGGCCACAGTGCTCGGGATACTTTTCAGAGCTTGCTCGAAAGTGGTGTTTATATCGAAGCCAAGCCTTTTTCGGTTGGCTTAAGAATCGAGCATCCACAGTCTGTGATTGATAAAGCCCGATTTGGCGTCAATGCGGGCAATGAGATTTTAGGAGCGGCTGACTATAAGTTGGTTCATCACTGCCAAGATGGTCGAACTGTTTACAGTTTTTGCATGTGCCCTGGCGGTACTGTGGTGGCGGCTGCGTCTGAGCCAGGCAAATTAGTGATCAATGGCATGAGTGAGTATTCGCGCAATGAGCGTAATGCCAACTCAGCGATTGTTGTCGATATTAATCCTGCGCAGGACTACCCACAGCATCCATTAGCCGGGATTGATTTGCAGCGTCAATTGGAAGAGAAAGCCTTTCTAATGGGCGGTGAAAACTACAATGCACCAGCGCAGTTGGTGGGTGATTTCTTAGCCGGTAAGGCGTCGGAAAAATTCGGCAGCGTGCAGCCTTCTCACAAACCTGGAGTGACGCTCAGTGACTTGAGCCAACTGCTGCCTGATTTCGCAGTTAAAGCACTTAGAGAGGCTATTCCAGAGTTTAATAAGCAGATTAAAGGCTTCTCTATGTACGATGCTATTTTGACTGGCGTGGAAACACGTACTTCATCACCGGTCTGCATTAAGCGCGACAAGGACAGCTTTATCAGTATCAACACTAAGGGTTTATACCCAGCAGGTGAAGGTGCGGGTTACGCTGGCGGCATCTTGTCGGCAGGTGTGGATGGGATCAAAGTGGCCGAAGCTTTAGCGTTGGATTTGTTAGGGCAAGCTCGCGGTAATGTGAATAAAAACTAGAGTGTTGATTGCTTTAATACTGCGATAGATAGCGATCAACTGCCTATACCCATGTCACCATTATGTATGCTGCGCAGGTTTGGAGATCTGGCCATGACATCACGATTTTTCAGCGCTCTAAGACGTCTGCTCAAGGCACTGGAGAAATCCAGCGCCAATCTTGAGACTCGTCCCACTATCGGACTGGCGCTGGGCTCGGGTGGTGCCAATGGCTTGGCGCATATCGCTATTTTGCAGGTGTTTGATGAGCTGGGTATTGTGCCTGACCGTATTACCGGCACCAGTATTGGCGCGGTGATTGGCGGGCTCTATGCCGCTGGATTGTCAGCCGAACAGATTAAAAACATCTTTGAAGCTGTTGCCGGCTCGCCGCTGGATGGTCTTCTGGGTCTGGTTAAATCAGATGTGAAGCTGGCGGATCTTATGCCGTTTAGGCGCAATGGTTCGGGGCTGCTGGATTCAACCGGCTTTTTAAATCTCCTTGCCAGTTACACGAAAGTTAGAGCTTTCGAAGAGTTACGTATCCCGCTTCAAGTGGTGGCCACTGACTATTGGACAGCAGATAGTGTGGTGCTTACTACGGGTGATTTGTTCCTCGCCATCGAGGCAAGTATGGCGGTGCCCGGATTATTTACGCCAGTGCCTTACGCTGAGCATCTGTTGATCGATGGTGGCACGTCGAATCCGTTGCCTTTCGATCTATTGCAGGGCGAGGTTGATCTGGTTATTGCTGTGGATGTTTCGGGGAATAGTCAGCCTGATCTTGGTCAGGAGATCGGCTTGAGCGACACGTTATTTACTAGTTTTAAAATCATGCAGCAAGCTATTACTCGGCAAGCGCTGCGCCGTCAGGCGCCAGATATTTTGCTTAGACCAGAAGCCTTAGGTGTACGTCTAGCGCACTTTCATCGTATCCACGAGATATTAATCGCAGCTAAACCTGCTGCCGCCGCGCTGCGTGAGTTACTTGAGGATGTATTGGCTAACTCGCCTAAGCCAGTGTCGCCGACGCCTCTGTAAAATAGTCAGCGTTGTGCTTTGACTCTGAAGTGAGCACAGTTGATGGGCTGCCAATGATTGACGCAGCATCTTTTGGCATGACACAGCTTCGGTCAGACTACTGACCATTAGACTGTTGTTTGACTGTGATAAGCGCGCCTTGCGCATCCATTTCTAAGCGTAATTGTCGACCTGCGAGAAGAGCCATCGAAACGGCAAAGGCTAGAATCGTCAGCAATAACCAGGTAATCCCTTGAATGCCAATTTGCGCATCAATCATCAAACCGAGAATTAACGGACCCATCGCCGCCAGGGTATAACCGCCGCCTTGCACCAGCGCAGAGAGTTCACCGGCAATTTTGGCATTGCCGCTGCGCAGTACGATCAGCGTGAGTGCGAGACTGAATGAGCCGCCTTGGCCAAGCCCCAGCAGAATCGATCCAGGCCAGCGCAGTGTCGTAGGGCCAAGTAATAACATCAGCAGACCAATACCGACCAGCGCAAGCGTGGCGATTAATGCCGGGCGCTGATCTTTACTCATGCGTGCGAGCCAAGGCGCGGCAATCGCCGAAAACAGTTGGATAAATATGGATGCGCTCATCAGCCAGCCGGCTTCATGATCACTGTAACCCTGCTTAACCAAAAGTGTTGGTAGCCAGCCAAAGACGATATAGGCCAGTGAGGATTGGCTGCCCATCAGCAACATCACCTGCCAAGCCAATGGATTGCGCAGGAGGGCGCGAGCGTGGCCATGGGCTGTTTTAAACTGCGGGTCTGCAACCGGTTGCGGCATGATCAGCCACCAAGCCAGCAGTGCGGTCAGAGCTAAGCTGGTCCAAGTCATGAGGCTAAGCGACCAGCTGCCCAGCGCATTGGCCAATGGAATGCTCAGACCAGCACCTAACGCGCCGCCTAAACAGAGGGCCATGGTATAAACGCCGGTCATGAGATCAGCGCTGTCGGCCAGTTCGCGTTTCACCAGTGCGGGTAATAGTGTTCCCAAAACACCAATGGCGGCACCGATCAGTAGCGTGCCCAGATACAGCATTGGTGCATTGCCAAATCCGCGTAGCGCCAGTCCTGTGCTGAGCACGATTAAGCCCAGCGCAAGGCTGCGCTCCATGCCCAATCGACGTGCTAACCAAGGCGACACGGGCGCAAAGAGACCAAGGCATAGCACAGGTAGAGTAGTCAGTAATGACAGGGTCAGTACCGACAGCTCGCCTTCGCCTTCGATGCGTGGCAAGAGCGGTGCCAGCGATGAGAGTGCAGGACGCAAATTGAGACCGACCAGAATCATTAATAGAATAAATTTGAGACTGCTCGGACTTTGGCGATGGCGAGTGATGGGTAGCATGCGAATGTATAAGCTCCTTATGATTTTGAGCTGTTGCACGAAGTCTGGTCGAAAGAAAAGGCTGACAGGTGCGGCCTCGATTGTAACGAGCCTTACGCTAGAGTCTTGGCTTGTGCTGGGCTAACCCTATTACGCTTTAGTGGGCAGAGCAATTGTCACTTTAGAGTGTGTCTAAAAATCGATCTTGCCGCGTAGTGATTTGGTCATGCCGCGCTGAGTTTTTTGATCAGTACGTTTGCGCCGTGCGTTTTTGCTGGGCTTGGTCGGCCTTCTGGTTTTACTGATGAAGGTGGCCGCTATTATAAATTGCTGCAGACGTGCGAAAGCATCTATTTTGTTTTTTTCTTGGGTGCGAAACTGCTGCGCTTTGATGATCAGCACGCCTTCTTTACTGATGCGGCTGTCTTTGCTTTCTAGCAACAGTTGCTTGTGCATGTCGCTCAAGCTTGAAGCGTTAATATCAAAGCGCAGATGAATCGCCGAAGACACTTTATTGACATTTTGCCCACCCGCACCTTGCGAGCGTATCGCGTTAATCTCGACCTCGCTGTCTTCAAGGCTAATGCTATCGCTGATAAAAATCATGGCAGGTCTACGGTTAAAAGAATCAAGAGTGGCTGCTCATCATAAGCCATTACAAAACAGACTGTTAGCTTGTGATGATGTTTGATATTGATCAAGCGCTTTGCTTACGCACTCTGCAATCAACAGACCTTTGCTTGAGTTTTATTGGTATCTGCAGTACTTCTATTCTTGAGTGCAGAATAAAACCTGCAGCAAGATGGCTATGCTGTAACAGCGTTTAGCACATCTGTGCAGGTCAGTATTTAGCATGGCTCGCAAGGCGTTTAGACCGGTTCTTCCGGTTGGCTGGTTTCAATGTTCGGTCGCTTCGCAGGCCATATCTTTAGCTCGAACAATGAGGGTTTCAGCATGCCAGTCTATAACGTCAAACTCCTGCGTAAAGAAGACATCGCCGATGGCACTATGGCGTTTTATTTTGAGAAGCCTGAAGGCTTTACCCATAAAGCAGGTCAGTACGCTGACCTTACTCTGATCGATCCGCAGCAAACCGACGCCGAAGGTAACGTGCGCACCTTTACCTTGGCCAATGCGCCCTATGAAGATGCTTTGATGTTTGCCACGCGCATGCGTGATAGCGCTTTTAAACGTGAATTAAAAGCCCTGCCAATAGGCGCAGAGGTCAGTCTCGATGGGCCGCATGGCACCTTTACGCTGCACAATAAAGTCGATGTGCCTGCGGTTTATCTCACTGGCGGTATTGGTCTAACGCCGGCTCGAAGCATTATTCTCCAAGCGGCGCACGACAAACTTGCGCATAAGATTTATCTGTTTGATTCCAATAAAAGGCCAGAAGATGCAGTTTTTCTGGACGAGTTAATGGCAGCGCAACACGACAATCCCAACTACACTTTTATTGGCACAATGACGCAGATGGAAAAATCCAATCGCTCCTGGGATGGCGAAACAGGTTTAATCGACGAAACCATGCTGACGAAATATGTTGGCGACTTGAACGTACCGATTTACTACATCGTCGGGCCGCAAGGCATGGTGTACGCCATGGTTGAAATGCTCCTCACTGCTGGAGTGGATGATGACAATATCCGCACTGAAGAGTTTTTCGGCTATTAAGCTTGGGCGCGGCAGAGCAATCGTAAAGCGCCTAGAAAACAGAAGACTACGGGGATGAATACTGTATCCCCGTAAAGAATTGCAATGTTGCACTGATTAGAGGTGGATATGATCGAGAAACTGAGTCAACAAGGGTTAGAGTCTGCACTGCAAGAATTGAACGAAACAGTCGATAAAGCTTGGCAACTTAAAGAAGGCAAGTTGCATAAAGCGTTTAAGTTCGCTGACTTTGTGGCGGCATTTGGTTTTATGAGTCAAGTCGCGCTGCTGGCCGAAAAGGCCGATCATCACCCTGAATGGTTCAATGTCTACAACAAAGTAGCCATCAGCTTGACCACACATGAGGCTGGCGGTATCTCCACAAGGGATTTTGCTTTGGCGGCAGCAATAGAAAAACTAGGCTAAGCCTCGCTTGGTTTTGTCTGTGACAGTAACCCAGAGAAGGGGCATGTTGGACGTACAGAGCCCCAGACTGTGCTGCCCTCCATGCATTGCACGCGTCGTGCGAGTTAAGAGCTGCAGAGTCTGCCTTAAATCTTCACACAGGTGAAAAGCGCGTTGCCAGAAACGCTGTCCCAGGGAATGATTTTTTCATAGTCATGTTCAAAGACATGGACTGCAAAATAGGGTTGTAAGATGTCTTTTAGCTCGGCAAAGCTCAAAGCAACCATGGGGTGCTCGTCATGCCAAACCTGCGTGCCTGTGGCGTTGGCTTTTTCAATGCTGACTTTGAGTGATTGCTTTTCACCATGGCCAGAGTAATGCCAGCCCGAATTAAAAGTGAAACGCTCGCCGGCATGTTCCACTGTGTGTTTGGCAAATAAAGCGTTATCGATTTTGTTCTTATCCACGACGTTAAAACAGAAAACGCCATCTGCTTTTAACCCGCGATGAACGCTGGCTATACAGGCTTTGAGCTTGGCAAGATCCGCGTTGTAATGGATCGAGTACAAAAAACAGGTGATTAAATCGACGGGCTCAGCAATGCTGAAAGCGCTCATGTCTTGCAAAGAAAACTGCGCTTCAGGGCAGCGCGCTGCGGCAATATCGAGCATCGGCTGATTAATGTCTAAGCCACTGCTTTGGTAGCCTAAATCAATAAAATAACGAACGTGCGGACCGGTGCCACAGGCTAAATCAAGATGTGTCGTACCGGCATTGCCGAAGATCTGCTGCAGTCTATGCACAGCATGACTTTGCGCTTGGTAGTCGATATCCGCGCACATTAAATCGTAATAGCCTGAAAGGTCGGTATATAGTGCGTTGGCGGACATGGGAGCCTGCAATTGAGCTGAAGTATTTTGGCTGGCGCATAGTAAGCTAATTGCCACACTTTGCGAAGCAGATCGGCGCGTAAGGCGTTATAACTGATGATTTATGGATGTTTGTAGCAGCCCGCTGATAATTTCTGACAGATCGACCTAGGTTTTTAGGCATGGCCGCAGCGACTTAACGCAGAGAATCTGCATCCATCCAGTATGCTTGCGCTTTATTTGCGTCTATAGTTGACTAAAATACTATGTTATTGGAGGCGTTATGATTAAAGAAGACGACACGGGCAGAAAGTACTCGGCTATTTTGGTCGATGGTATTC
>SMEN01000306.1_pt1 | contig 15009 bp, 15 predicted proteins | sample 2456271 | NCBI WGS metagenome assembly SMEN01 (sample SAMN10132593, study PRJNA489261) | soil metagenome | isolation source: day1 control-loamy sand soil ammended with raw manure from dairy cow... | place: USA | collected 2015-04-01 | reverse complement strand
GCACGGTCACCCACCACGCAAATCCCGCCGGTAGGGTCGCTGCGGCGATCTGCTTCGGCATCATCATCATCGCGGTCATGGCCGGAATCCTCTGGGTAACCAAGTCCACGATCTACCAGTATTCAAGTTGGGATATCTTCGGAACCGAGGGTTAGATCAGCCTGAGTGATTCAGGCATACCCGGGAGAATCAACTCACCACATCCGAAGGTGTCAATGAGCACACCCTTTAATCAGCCCTGGTCGGGAATTACTTCCCAACCAGGGCTTTTTGGCATCTAAAATAGGGTCATGACTGATCACCCGAATCTCGCCTCCCGCGTGCTGCACTGGCTGCGCCAGGGTTACCCGTCCGGAATCCCCAACCATGACACGTTCGCCCTGTTCTATGTGCTGGAACGGGAGCTGACCGAGGAGGATCTCAATGAGCTGGTTGATCTCATCATCGGTGAGGGCGAATCCACCACGCTGCGGGATAAACCCATCACCCGCGAGCAGATCGGGAGGCTGATCACCTATGTCCATCATCAGCGCCCCGAGAAGGAAGATATCGCGCGGATCCAGGAGCGTTTGAAAAATGAGGGCTTCCCCACCAGCGCCTAACCCGCCAGCAGCTAACCCACCTGAGCTGACCCCCATAATCCCAGCCCAGGCTGGATAGTTGACAAGGAAATCAATTTCTCGTAGTTTTGTTGAGCATGTCAACAATTAAAGAAATTGCACTGCTCATTTCCCGGGTTCTCCTGGGTGTCATCCTCATCGCCCACGGCTGGGATAAATTCCAGATCACCGGACTCGAGGGTATCTCCGGGTATTTCGATTCCATCGGTATCCCAGCCGCCAGCCTGGCAGCCCCCCTCGTCGGAGCCATCGAACTCATCGGTGGGATCATGATCCTCATCGGCGCATTCACCCGCGTTGTGAGCATCATCATCGCCCTGGTCATGCTCGGCGCAGCTGTATTCGCCCACGCCAGCTTCGGCATCTACGCGGCCAACGGTGGTTGGGAGCTCGTCGGCGCGATCGGTGCCGGCATGATCGCACTCTTCGCCGTCGGTGCAGGCGCCTGGAGTGTGGATGCACTTCTGACCAGGAACAAATCCACCCAGGCCTCCACCAGGGAACTCGTCGACGCCTGAGAATCCCCACACCCCCCACACCGACCAGGTTCCCCGCCGGTTCCTGGTCGGTGTTTTTACGTCGGTGCCACCGCATCTGTGTCGTTGCGTCGGTGTCGGGCCCGCTTCGCACTAGACTTTCCAAGCATGAACAGCCGAATTCTCGAACCGTTGCCCGTCAACCCCGCAAACCCCGTTGCGATTCTCGGCGACCTCGAGGATGCCATCTCCGGCAAGCGCTCCCTACTACCCATTCCCGCCAGGGATCGTCCACGCGCACAGCTACTAAGGGATTCACAGCGGGCCGGCCAACCCATCGATTCCCAGATCGCCCTGGTCATGGCCACGTCCGGCTCCACGGGCACCCCCAAGGGCGCACAGTTGACCCCGGCCAATCTGGTCAGTTCCGCCGATGCCACCCACCAGTACCTCGGTGGTGAGGGCCAGTGGCTACTGGCAATGCCGGCCCATCACATCGCCGGCATGCAGGTGTTGATCCGGGCGCTGATCGCCGGTGTTGAGCCGCTTGCCCTGGATCTGAGTAACGGTTTCGACATCGCTGATTTCGCGGCGGCAGCCCATGAGCTCAAAGATACCGGCGACCGCGTGTACACCTCCATGACCCCCATGCAGCTGATCAAGGCCATGGACTCACTCGAGGGCATTGAAGCCCTGCGGCTCTTTGATGCCATCCTCGTCGGTGGTGCAGCCACCTCCAGGCAGACCCGACATTCCGCGGAGGAACTCGGCATCACCGTGGTCACCACCTATGGTTCCTCAGAGACCTCCGGTGGTTGTGTCTATGATGGGCGCGCCATTCCCGGCGCGAGGATCCGCCTGCGTGATGCCCGCATCGAGCTGGGCGGTCCCATGATCGCCCACGGTTACCGCAACGCCCCCGGGAATGAGGATTTCGCCGAGCCCGGCTGGTTCCGCACCTCCGACGCCGGGGAGCTTGTCGACGATACCCTCACCGTCCTGGGCCGTATCGATGCGGTGATTGATTCCGGTGGATTGAAGCTTCACCCGGAGGTGCTGGAGAAGGCCATCACCGATCTGGACGGGGTCACAGGTGCATGTGTATTGGGGGTGCCGGATCAGCGTCTGGGGCACGCGATCGTAGCCGCCTACTCCGGCGACCTCTCCCCCTCCGAGGTGATCCGTGGCCTGAGCGATCTTCCCCGCTGGCAGTTGCCCAAACAGCTCAAGCATGTGGAGGCACTGCCCATGATCGGCCCCGGCAAGGTGGATCGTCGGACCATCACCGCACTGTTCTGATTAGTCCTCAGCCTGGCTGACCTCCACCAGCCGGGCCACATCCGCTGCGGTATAGACCTTGGCGATCTGCTCATCATTGCCACCCATCAATGTGTTACCCACGACGAGGGCACCCACCTGCGTGGTGGGTACGACCGCAAAGTGCCGTGGGTTCGCATAGACCTGACGGATGGGGTGCCCGGAGCGCAGGGCACATGCGTGCAGCCACACATCATCGGCACGCCGGCAGGATTCCAGGAACACATCCCCCTGCTCCACCACATAGTCGATGAAGCTGGTCGGATACAGGACGCCGGATACCCCGGTGGCGAAATGCAGGAAGGAGGCCTCGGAGGTATCCGCCGCGGTCCACTTGACGTAGGGCAACATTTTACCGTCGCGAAGCTCAATCCTGTGCGCCCGGTAGGCGACAACCGCATCATTGCGCAGATCGCCGACGAACTGGAGACGCTGCAGGAACCACTCGGGGTAGATCATGTCATCATCCACGGTGGCCACCCTCACCCCGGTCCCCTGGACCTCACGGAACTGACTCCAGTATTTGGTATGCGGACCATAGGAACCATCGCTGCATTTGACCTGGAGCCCCCGCCCCACCAGCCGACGGATGGTTTCCGGCCATTCGGAGTGGAAATCAGCCTCATCCAACCACAGGACGATCGGTGCCTTCTGGTGACCACGGGCCACGGACTCAATGGTGAAGTGCACCTGGTTGATGCGCTTGCCATGGGTGGTCAATGAGACAATCACATCGCCTTCGGTGGGGATACGTCTCCTGGAGAACCTGTTCAACAGTGCCAAAGGCAGCATGCGCAACAACGTCAGGAAAATGCTCGCCACCTGCCTGACCACATAACCGATCCACATGTGTTTCCGAGTCACCTCCACCAGCCATTTGAGTACTAGTTCTTGCCTACCCAGAACACAATAGCCTTTAGTCCGGACAGGTATCCTGTCGGAAGCCTGCGGTGCTCATCACGTCGACTGTCTTTCCCCGCTAAGCACAGGTCATGTCGACCATCCGGGACCCGATGGGGGAAGATGGTTTCATGTCATCGACAGTCCCATCCCATTCCCATGCCACCGTCTCCGACTGGTTGGAGGGTGCCCGTCCACGGACCTGGGCTAATGCCTTCGCCCCCGTCATCGTCGGATCCGGTGTCGCCTCATTCCACGGAGGCTTCGTGTGGTGGAAGGCCCTCCTGGCCCTCGTGGTCGCCTGGGCGTTGATCATCGGGGTCAACTTCGCAAACGATTACTCAGACGGCATCCGTGGCACCGATGAGGACCGCACCGGACCACTACGACTGACCGGCTCCGGATTGGCCCGCCCGAAACAGGTGAAGATGGCAGCATTCCTCTGCTTCGGCATAGCCGGGATCGCAGGATTGGTACTCAGTATCACCAGTGCGTGGTGGCTGGTGATCATCGGTGTCATCTGTGTGTTGGGCGCCTGGTTCTACACCGGTGGGTCCAAACCCTACGGTTATATGGGACTCGGCGAGGTGGCGGTGTTCATCTTCTTCGGCCTGGTGGCGGTGCTGGGCACCGAATTCACCCAGGCCGGTTCCATCAGCCTGGCAGGTCTCGCAGCGGCTGTGGGGGTGGGGGCCATCTCCGCCGGTGTGAACCTGGCCAACAATATCCGTGATATCCCCACCGATGCTGAGAGTGGCAAGATCACCCTCGCTGTCCGCCTGGGTGATGCCAACGCCCGCCGGGTCTATATGGCACTGGTGGGCACACCGTTCATCATGTCGCTCGCCCTGTTCTTTGCCACCCCATGGGCACTGCTGGGGCTGATTGCACTGCCCCTGGCCATCACCGGGGCACGCCCGGTGATCAGGGGTGCGGTGGGTCGGGAGCTGATTCCCGTGATCGGTGCCACGGGTCGTGCCATGGCGGTGTGGGCTCTGGCCACCGCCATCGCCCTGGCATTCCTGGCTGGTCTCTAACGATCAGCCAACTCGCTCTGCACCCATTCCTTATGGGCTTTACGCTGTGCGTCCCACTGTGCGACCGCCGAGGTCGCATTCATCCGCAGGTTATCCAAAACCAACATCGATAGTGGGAATGCCACGATGAGCGCCAACATCGCAGAAATCAGCAGCGGAACCGGCGAGCTGATCATCAGGGCGATACCGTGGATGACCGCTGTCAGGACCACAAACAGCAGGACGCGGGCGGCGCCATAGAGGAATACATTCTTCCGGGCGGAACGCTGAACAGTCTGGTCAAGCGTGGGGGGATGGTTACTGATGTGCTCACTCACAATTATCAACCCTACTCAACCTGACCTGCTACTCAAGAATACTGTCTGGACGGATGCTGCTTTAACTGCTGTTTTACGTATTGTTAGGGGAAAGACATCTTAGAGGAGGAGAACGGTGGGCAGGCTTCTGATTGTTGTGCTTGTAATTGTGGCGGTTGTTCTGGTGTGGATGGCGTTTAAACCATCCACGTGGAAGCGCAATCAGCAGGTGGGGGCAGGTGCTGCACCCAAGCAGGTCAAGGGCCCCGATGATGATGAGGAATTCCTGTGGAATATCGAGAAGAACCGCTTCAAACAGCGTCGCGCACAGGAGGCGGCCCGTCAGGAGGAGGAGGAGCGTATGAAACGCGCCCGGGAACGCTATGACAAACCCGACAGTGATTCCGATGCCCCCGACGCTGCTGAATCTGACAAGGACTAACCGTATCCACATGCCGACACCCCGGCCACGCAGGTGGCTGGGGTTGCGTCGTCAAGCAGCATGCTTATCGACGAAAAGAACCCGACCCCACCGCGGTGGTGGTGGGATCGGGTTCCTGTTATTTTCCGTGGGGGTTTAGTTCAGTCCGGCATAGGAGTGCAGACCGGAAACCACCATGTTGATGAAGAAGAGGTTGAAGATCATCGTGGCCAGTGCCAGGATATTGATCCAGGCGGCCTTGGAATCACGCCAACCCACGGTTGCGCGGGCGTGGAGATAACCTGCGTAGAGGATCCAGGTGATGAAGGAGACGGTTTCCTTCGGATCCCAACCCCAGAAACGACCCCAGGCGGCCTCCGCCCAGATCGCACCGAGAATGATGCCCAGGCCGAAGATCGGGACCGTCCAGATGGCGGTCTTGTAGGCCAGGTTGTCCAGGGTCTTCGCCGATGGCAGTGGTTTGGCCACTGATCCGAAGAAGCCCTTCTCGCGTCCCTTCGGCTGCCACATGCGCAGCAGGTACAGCAGGGAGGCGATACCGGAAACTATGCCGATGGAGGCACCGATGGAGACCGATGAAACATGGATCGGGAACCAGAAGGACTGCAGCGCCGGCACCACCGGTGCGGAATCGGAATAGAGTTCAGTGCCACCGTAGAACAGCAGGGCGATCATCGGGGTGATCACCCACGGCCACATCACCCGGAACTGCGGGCGCTGCAGGATGAAGGCTGCCATCGCCATGGCGCAGAAGGTGATCACGAGGATGTACTCGTAGAGGTTACCGAAGGGGAAACGGCTGGCGGACAGTGCACGCAGCACGATGGAGACCAGGTGCACGATCACACCGAGCCAGACCAGCGACTGGGTCATATTGGCGAGTTTGCGGGAGCTGGATTCGCGGGCCTCCAGCTCCTCATCCCTGACCAGTCCATCCTCAATATCATCGGCACCGGGAAGGTCATGGTGATCATCGTCGATATCAACGGTGCTGTCCGCACCACCACCCGCGGTGACCAGCTTCTTCACACGTGTGGCTTCACGGCGGGCATCAATGACACCCTGGATGCGCACATAGTAGACAAGGGACAGGATCAGCGCCAAGAGATAAATGATGAAAGCGGTTCCGAATGCAGTATCTGAGAACGTCGCATACGTCTGATTGACCGGCATGGATTCATCCACCCTATTCGTTGAAAATGGTTGGGATTTTATTGACACCCTACCCGCTCAGGCTGAGGGAAACTAATACCCGGGGCGGGGTCAGGTTCTGTAATTAAAACCTGTTTTATCAGGCTTAATGGGTTGGTGATTGTCTAGTCGCGGTCGTCATCATCAAAGTAGACCTCGTCCTCATCCTCTACCTCCCGGATGCCGAGGAGTTGGCGGTGGAAGTTGTCATATTCCGAGCCCCACCCTGCGCGGTCGGTGCGGGCCAGACCACCGGTCTCCACGCGGGTGCTGCCATCAGGCTGTGGGTAGAAACGCACCCAGATGCGGCGGCGGCGGATCAGGAGGGAACCGACCAGCGCAGCCAGGGCGATGGTGGTGGTCACCAGCACCCACACCTGGGTGGGATCCTTACTGATCTGGTAATTGGCGAACTCGGAGGCACCGTCGAAGGTGATCTCCGTGCCATCATCCAGGGTGACGGTATCCCCCACCTGCAGGTTGACGCGCTCAAGCTTCTGCAGTTGGCCACTGTGCATCAGTGAGGGATCCAGGCTGAACAGGGACTGGCCCACGCCGGTGTCCAGACCGTTATCACCACGGTAGATATCAATGGCCACGGCCGGGTCACGCATAGCCGGGTACGCGGAGGTCAGCAGCTCACCGTTATCACCGCCCCATTCAGCGGTCGGTGCGAACAGACCCTGGATGGCCAGCTGGTTCTGACGTCGCTCATAGAGATCCGGGTAGAGCCCGGCCGGTGGGTCGAAGCGCATGACGCCGGAGGAGAGGAAGAAGGTCGGGTCATCGGGGCGCCACTGCACGGTCTGGGTACGGGATTCCCCATTGGGCCAGTTGACGGTGAAGGTGGGTGCGAAGCCGTGGCCCTGCAGGTAGACGCGGTCACCGACGATGCGCAGTGGGTGGTTCACGCGGAGTTCATAGTCGGTCCAGGTCTCCGGGTCGGTGAAGATATCATCACCGATGGCGTAGGAGATATTCGAGCGGAACATCTCCGCCTGACCATTGGGCAGGTAGTCGGCGCTGAAATCATGTGCCTCAAAGCAGAAGGTGGTCAGGCCGGTGCCATCGAAGTTCGCGCCGGCGCGGAAGGAGTCATAGTTGGCGGTGGCGGTGTTGCAGAACATGGAGTCCTGGGAATGCTGCTCGCCGTCGGTGACCACGATGACATGGCCTTCATAGTAGAAGAACCTGCCCAAACCGGCGGTGACGATCATCCCCACGATCCCGAGGTGGAATACCAGGTTGAAGAACTCGCGGATATAGCCCTTCTCCGCGGAGAGGGATCGCACACCGGCGCGGTCCTGTTCCGGGGTGAAGGTGTTGGTCTTCCAGCCCTTGAGCAGGCGCCTGGCGTCCTTCTCCACCTCATCGACCGGCTTGTTCACCACACCGGCACCATGGTGCTGCAGTCGGCCGAGGTTGCGTGGAGCACGGACCACCGGTGAGCGCATCGCCTTGTAGTGGTCCAGGGTCCGCGGAAGGATACAACCCACCAGGGAGATCAGCAGCAGGACATAGATGGCGGTGAACCAGCTGGAGGAGAAGACATCAAAGAGCTGGATGCGGTCATAGAACTCCGCCAGCTGGCCATTGTTCTCGATATATTCGATGACATTGCCCTCATTGAGCGAGCGCTGTGGCAACAAGGCCCCGGGAATTGCGGCGATGGCGAGCAGAAACAGCAGCATCAGGGCGGTACGCATACTGGTGAGCCAGCGCCAGGACTTCTTTGCGTAGACCTTCACGGTTTTAAGCATGGTCGTTGCCGGTTCTCTTCCTGTGGTTCTTGACATATGTGGAAACTCATTGGGTTATGTGACATCTGACGCGGGCTACCGTATCCCTGCCCTAGAGCAGTGTGGCACCGTATTCCACGGTCCACTGGCGAACCCAGTTGATGAAGATGGCCCAGGATCCGGACAGCAGTGCCACACCGACGAGAATGAGCATGACACCACCGAAGATCTGGATCTTGCGGGAGTGTTTACGCAGCCAGTCCACCCCGGTGAGCGCACGGGAGGAACCCAGGGCGATGAGCAGGAAGGGCAGGCCGAGGCCCAGACAGTACCCGATGATCAGAACCACACCACGCAGCGCGGTCATGCCCTCGGTGCCGGCGGAGACGGAGATGATCGCGGCCAGTGTCGGGCCCAGGCACGGTGTCCACCCCAGGGCGAACACCCCACCGAGCAGCGGGGCACCCAGCCAGGTGGTCCACCGTTTCGGTGCCATGCGGGTATCTTTCTGCATGCCGGGGATGAACCCCATGAACACGATGCCCATGATGATGGTGATCACACCACCCACCCGCATGAGGGTTTCCGCATTGAGGGTGAGCATACTGATCGCCCCGAATACCGTGACTGTTGCCAGGACGAAGACCACGGTGAAACCGAGGATGAACAACAGGGCCGCGGTTCCCACCCGGAGGCGTTTGGTTTTCACCATGGTGCCACCGGAGCTGTACTCGACCTCACCGCCGACCACACCCGCCAGGTAGGAGATATAGCCTGGAACCAGTGGTACCACGCAGGGACTGGCGAAGGAGACCAGGCCCGCCGCCATCGCGGCGAGGATCCCCAGGAGAAGGGGGCCGGTGCCCACGACATCAGCAAATTGCTGCCCGATGCTCTGCGCCAGAATCAAGTCAGTCATTTAGGCCTCATCAACCAGGGGTAGTGCAACATCGAGGATCTCATCAGCGGTGATCTCACGGAGGAACAAAGCGGCGGGGCGGTGCTGCTTGTCCAGAATGATGGTGGTGGGGATGACCGAGGCCGGCACGCCACCGAGCTGGGCTGCTGTCATGAACGGTGGATCGTAGATGCTGGGGTAGGTCAGGCCGTTGTCATTGGCAAAATCCTGTGCGATCTCACGGGAATAATCGCGGACATTGATCCCCAGGACGGTGCCGGCAGGGCCGTCAGCACCACCGGCGGCCTGGAGTTCCTCATGGATGAGCTGGAGATCATCGGATTCCGAGCGACACGGCGCGCACCACTGCCCCCAGGCGTTGAGGACAACAACCTGCCCCTCGAAGTCGGAGAGATTGATCTCGGTGCCCTCCTCCATGAGGGAGTCTCCGCTGATCTGGTTCAGTGGTTGACGTTCATCTTCCTCGTAGAAGATATCCATCTGACCGCCGGGGGAATGGAATTGGAAGGTGCCACCCACCGCCACGGCGTCGGTACCGGCGGTATCACCGGCGCCGCAGGCCACCAGGGTGGTTGCGCCGAGGATGACGGTTGCGATGGTTGCTGCGAACTTTGAGGCCCTGTGGGCTTGTCGAGCACGCACGATTGATCAGATCTCCTGTGCAGGTTCGTTGTAGTGGACATCCACGATGAGGTCATCCTGGAATAGCAATGAGGTGACGGAGGCGAGGTTGCACTCACGCATGGCCGGATTGTGCCACAGGCGCTGGCCACGGGCACTGCGCTGCACGCAGACGATCGGCAGCTGGTGGCTGACCAGGATCGCCTCACTGCCCTCGGCGGCCACGCGGGCACGTTCGACGGCGTTCATCACGCGGGCTTCAATATCCACATAATGCTCCCCCCAACTGGGCTGGAGTGGGTTGATCATGAGTTGCCAGCGGATGGGGTTCCACAGTTGGGAACGCCACCCCTTGGTGCGCAGACCCTCAAAACGGTTTCCCGCCTCCACCAGATCGGTATCGGTGTGCACGCTCAGCCCGGTGACGGCGGCGAAAGGTTCGGAGGTTTCCTGGACACGCTGCAGGGGTGAGGCCGCCAGGTAGGCCACATCGTGGCCCTCGAAGGAAGCCGCGGTGGCTGCGGCCTGTTGGCGTCCGCGTTCGGACAGATGGTAGCCGGGGATGCAACCATAGAGGATCTTCTCGGGGTTGTGTACCTCGCCGTGGCGGACGAGGTGGACAATCGTGGAGCTCATGACACCTTCGGTTGTTGGGGGAACCCGTCGCACATGGCACCGGGGCTCAGTGTGATGCTGGTTTTCATGCAGTGGCAGCTGCAGCCGCACGGGCGGCTGGAACCAGTGCGTTTTCGATCTTCTGGAAATCATCGTCCGTCAGGGCCGAGGACACAAACCAGGTTTCAAAAACGCTTGGTGGGGCGTAGACACCGTTATCCAGCAGTGAATGGAAGAACGGCGCGAAACGGAAGGTGTCGGCATTCTTCATATCGGTGAAGTTATGGCCCGCGCCTTCCGCGAAACGGATGGACAGCATATTGGATGCGCGCTGGATGTGGTGGGCCACGCCCTCGCGTTCCAGCGCCTGGGAGATCAGGGTGTGCAGGCGGTCGGCGTTGGCATCGATGGTGCGGTAGACATTCTCATCGGCTGCGCTTAACGACGCCCTACCGGCGGCCACCGCCACCGGATTGCCGGACAGTGTGCCGGCCTGGTAGACGGGGCCCTGTGGGGCCAGCATATTCATGATCTCCGCCTTGCCGCCGAAGGCTGCCGCCGGCAGACCACCGGAGACGACCTTGCCGAAGGTCACGAGATCAGCGGTGACCCCATCTACACCGAACCAGCCACTGTGGGAGGTACGGAAACCGGTCATGACCTCATCCAGGATGAGGAGTGCACCATCGGCGTGGGCGATGGCCAGCAGGTGATCATTGAAGTGGTTCCGGGGCGCGACGGTACCCATGTTGCCGGCCGCGGCTTCTGCGATGATGCAGGCGATCTGGCCGGGGTACTCGGCGAAGGCGTTGCGGACCGCCTCGATGTCGTTATAGGGCACCACGATGGTATCGCGGGTCTGGGCACCGGTGATACCGGGGGAATCGGGAAGTGCGAAGGTGGCCACTCCCGAGCCCGCGGAGGCCAGGAGGGAATCCACATGACCGTGGTAGCAGCCCTCGAATTTCAGGATCTTGGAGCGCTGGGTGTACCCGCGTGCCAGACGGACCGCGGACATCGTGGCCTCGGTACCGGAGTTGACCAGGCGGACCTCCTCAACGGAGGTGCGTGTGACGATGTCCCGGGCCAGTTCCACCTCACCGATGGTGGGTGCACCGAAGGACAGACCATCCACGATGGTCTTCTGAACCGCTTCCAGCACCGCCGGGTGCGCGTGCCCCATGAGCATCGGGCCCCAGGAGCAGACCAGATCCACGTATTCATTGTCGTCGATATCCACCAGGGTGGAACCGTGTGCCCGGGCAATGAAGCGGGCCTGGCCGCCGACGGAGCCGAATGCCCTCACCGGGGAGTTCACACCACCCGGGGTGAAGATCTTGGCCTTTTCAAACCACTCGGCGGAACGGGAGACATTAGCGGAAGTACCCGACAGGGAAGCAGACATATCAACCATTGTATTGATTCAGCCCCTCAAACCAATCTCGTGGGATAAAGACAGGAAACCTATGCATCGAGCAGGCGTGCCACTGCGGCCTTCGCATCAACGATGACAGCGGGTACTCCCACCCCGGAAGCCCAAGCTCCGATGGCTTCCACCCCCTCAACCTGGGAGATTGCTGTACGGGCAGCCGCGACGGTGGCGATGTGGTCAACACCATAGTTCGGCAGACCCCCGAACCACCGCTGGACAAAGATCTCGGACAGGCCGGCGGCGCGGCCATCGAAACCGGTGATGGTCTGGAGATCATCCAGGGCCGCATCAACCAGGTCGTCCTCATCCATGCGGGCGGTGGCCTCGTCGCCAAGCCGTCCGAAGGACGCGCGCACCAGCGCGCCGCCCCGCTTGCCCAGGTGGGGCCACTTCTTCGAGGAGAAGGTGAACGCCTTGGCGGTGATGCCCGGCTCGCCGCTGGCCACGAGCACACCGGAGACATCCGGCAGCCCCTCGGCGGAATCAAACCGCATGCCCACCACGGCCGATGATGCCAGCTGGATGGTCTTGAGGTGTTCGGTGGCACCGGGTGCGACCTCGCGCAGCAGGACCGCCGCGGTGGGGGCCGGTACGGCGAGAATCACCCGGTCATAGGTGCCCTCTCCCCCACCCTTGATCTGGAAGCCACCGCCGTTGACCTGGGTGATGGCGGAAACGAAGCTGTCGAGGTGGATATCGGCACCGCACTGATCAGCCAGGGCCTCATAGAGTTCGGCGTAACCGCCACGGAAGGCCTGGAACACCGGGGTGGTCTCGGAGTTCTTCCGCGCCTCAGCGCGTTCGGTCTCCACGAGTTTCACCGCACCACTCAGGGTGACGGGCTCGCCGGACTCCGCCAGGCGGTCGAGCGCCTCGGCCAGGGCCGGGACGGTTGCCCGGATGCCCAGGTCATCAGCGGAGGAGGAGTACACCCCACCCAGCAGCGCGGAGACCAGGACATCGGCGACCTCATCGGAGTACCTGGCGCGCACCAGCGCGCCCACGGAGGCGTCCCCGCCGACCTGCCAGTCGACTGGGGCGGTGCCGGCTTCAGCGTCGATAAGCACCCGGGTCTCCTCGGAGAGGATCTCCTCCAGGCCCGCGGAGGAGGACGGGATGCCCATGACACCACCGCGCGGCATGGGGCGCAGACGTCCACCGGCGTAGATCTGCGAGCGGGCACCGGATGGGGTGACCAGCGAATCGCCGAGGCCGAGTTCGTGGAAGAACTCGGTGGCATCGGCGCGGGTGGCCAGGTAGGCCTCCGCACCCATGTCGGTGGGGCCGGATTCGAACGGGACGGTGAAGAGTTTGCCACCGATGCGTTCACCCGCCTCCAGGACATCGATGTGGGTATCCGGGTCGGCCTTGTGGATCTCATAGGCGGCGGTCAGGCCGGCGAGACCCGCGCCGATGATGGCGATGCGCATGTGTGAAAACCCCTCGTGATCGTTTCTAGAGTGATCGTGTCTTGAGTGATCGAGTCTAGGAAGCGTGGATGATGGAGACAGCCTCGGTGATGTCCTCCGCCACGGTGTTCGGCAGGACGCCGTGACCCAGGTTGAAGATATGACCGGTGGCATTGCCCGCGGCGATCGCGGCTGCGGCCTCCTCCTTGATGCGGTTGATCTCACGGGTCAGTGGTTCGGTACCGGCGAACAGCAGCGCCGGATCCAGGTTGCCCTGCAGCACCTTCGGACCGGACACCGCGGCGATGCGCTCGGCTGCCTTATCCAACGGTACGCGCCAGTCCACGCCCATGACCTCAGAACCTGCGCGGCTCATCGCGCCGAGCAGCTCACCGGTGCCCACACCGAAGTGGATGCGTGGCAGCTGGTACTGTTCGACCTCCTCCATGATCCGGATGGAGTACGGCAGGACGTGCTCGGTGTAGTCGCGTTCGGTGAGGAAACCGGCCCAGGAATCAAACAGCTGCATGGCGTCGATGCCGGCATCGATCTGGGTTTTCAGGAAGTTGACCACGGTGGGCACGAGGCGCTCCATCAGGGCGTGCCAGGTCTCGGGCTCGGCGTGGATCATGGCCTTGGTGCGCTCGTGGTTCTTGGAGGGTCCCCCCTCGACCAGGTAGCTGGCCAGGGTGAAGGGTGCACCGGCGAAACCGATGAGGGCCTGGGTGTCGGTCAGTTCATCGAGGATGATGGAGATACCCTTGGACACCTCGGTGACCTCGTGGTCGAGGATGGGCAGGTTGTCGATATCCGCACGGGTGCGTACCGGCTGGTCCATGACCGGACCGCGACCCGGGACGATCTCCACGCCCACGCCCGCCGCACGCAGGGGGACGACGATATCGGAGAACAGGATCGCGGCGTCGACGTCATGGCGACGCACCGGCTGCATGGTGATCTCGGCGAGCAGTTCCGGCATGAAGCAGGAATCCAGCATGGTGATGCCCTCACGGACCTTGAGGTACTCGGGCAGGGACCGTCCTGCCTGTCGCATGAACCACACCGGGGTGCGGGTAGGGGTCTTGCCGTGGGCGGCATCGAGGAGGGGGGCGTTGTTCAGGACACGACGCGTTGCGGGGATCAACTGAGAAGACATGGTTTCAATAGTGCCCCATCCCCCCAAATTTGGGAAAAGAAGCACCACCTTATGTTGATGGCGGGTGTCCACCTAAGGGTGGAGGCGGGGATGGTTGGGGGCGGGCAGGACAGGTTGGTGGGACAGGCCGGCGGGGATCAGAACCGGCGGGCCCGACCGGAGCGCCCCTCGATCACCACGGTGGAGGCCAGCATGAGCACGGTGGCCGCCATCGGGTGCAGCACACCGGCCATGGCCGCCAGCACCGTCACCACGTTGTATCCCCAGGCCAGGACGATATTGCCGTTCATCAGGCGGACATACCGGCGGGCCAGCAGGAAGAGCCGGGGCACGGAGCTGACCTCACGGCGCAGCAGGATGACATCGGCGGCCGGATCATCGGAATCATCGCGGATCTCCGCCGGGTCATCGACATCCATGAGCATGCCCACATCCGCCACCCGCAGGGTGTCCAGGACGGAGCTGTCCCCCACCATCGCCACCGTGGAACCCCGGGTGTGGATGGCACGTACCGCCTGCGGTTTCTTCCCCGGCGCGATACCCGCCAGGACGTGGGTGATGCCGAGACCGTCGGCGAAGCGCCGTGCCACGGGGTAGGTGTCACGGCTCAACATGACGGTTTCCACACCGAGGTCCTCCAGGTCGGTGATCGCATCCTGGGCATCGAAGCGTTCCTGGTCGTGCAGGGTGATCACACCCCGGTCCCGGCCCTTCCACCGCACAATGAGCGGGGCACCGCCGGAGATCGCCGCCGCGGCCAGGCGCGGGCTGAGTTGGGAACGGACCTCGGTCATGGAGCTGGGACGCCACAGCAGGGCCTCCACGGCACGCAGGCGGAT
>SMEN01000333.1_pt1 | contig 15062 bp, 17 predicted proteins | sample 2456271 | NCBI WGS metagenome assembly SMEN01 (sample SAMN10132593, study PRJNA489261) | soil metagenome | isolation source: day1 control-loamy sand soil ammended with raw manure from dairy cow... | place: USA | collected 2015-04-01 | reverse complement strand
GTTAGGCCTGCCGCTAGCGTTCATCCTGAGCCAGGATCAAACTCTTCATCGTATATTTTTTATATTTTTTGATGTTTCGCTCAAGAACTCTTCTATTACTAAAAGACTATCTTACTCTTTAATTTTCTGTCAATCCAATATGTCTATGAACTTGTCTTGTCTTTTCTTTATATTCGCTCATCTTCTAAGCGGTTGCAAAAGTAGAAATTCTTTTTAAACCTCGCAAATTTATTTTAGAAATATTTTTGAAAGTTTTCCTTAGTATTTATAGAACTTCTACACCTTTTCTTGTTTCAGAATCGGATTACAAAACTACAACTCTTTTAGCTTATCTTCCAAATTTATTTTTGTTAAAATTTAAATTTGCTTTTCGTGATTTGTATGAACTTCTGTTTTTCAACGGTGCAAATATACCGCCTTATTCTCGTGCCAAACAAGCTTTTTTGAAGTTAATTTTTGATTATTTTTTAGTAAGCTGATACAAAAAGATTTAAGGATTGAAAAAATTAAAGATTGATAGATTTTTGGTCTGATGATTTGCAAATTTGCTTATTCGAGGATTGGGAAATGAAAATTAAAGAATCATATTATGTAGTGAATAATTTTTTTTTACCGCAGATGCACAGATGAAATTTCAAAATTTAAAATTTAATGAGCGAAAAATGAAATAATAAAGATATTGAATACTTCTTATCTATGTAAACTTTGTTAGATATAAACTGATGAACGGATGATATTTTCAATTGGAAAAATTAATATTTTAAAAATGAAAAGACACAGATGATGGAAATTGAGTTTTCTGAATAAGCTCATTTAATAGAAACCTACAAGGTTTGGAAAACCCCGCAGGTTAACATATAAGGAATTTAAAAACTCCAACAGAGTTTTGAATTCTGTTGGAGTTAGTGAAGAATTCATCCTATCGTCAGAATAACAGAAAAAAAATAAACCAACAAGGTTTTGGAAACCTTGCAGGTTGACTTTAGATTAGATAAATAAGGTTGCGTTAGGGATTGGAGCGGTATCCTTTTTTGTTTAAAAACGAAATGTCATTTAAAATGAGATTCTGAATCAAGTCCTAAATGACATAAAAAGAAAAACCGATAGAAACAAAAAAGATTTAGCGTAAAGCCCGACCGAGCGGTTTCAGTAGAATATCATTTTACTCTTATATATAATGAGCGAGGAACGCCCAGAAAAAGATTATTTACGTATCTATTATATAAGTGAGAATTTATTTAACTTTGTGAAAATTATTTTTGAAAATGTACAGAAGTCATAATTGCGGCGAATTACGTGTTGCCGATGTAAATAAAGAAGTTACTCTTGCGGGATGGGTTCAGAAATCTCGTGATAAAGGTTTTATGATTTGGGTTGATTTACGTGATCGTTACGGAATTACTCAGCTGATTTTTGATGAAGTGCGCACCGATGCTACTGTTATGGAATTGGCAAAATCGTTAGGTCGTGAATTTGTGGTTCAGGTTAAAGGAACTGTGATTGAACGTGAGGCTAAAAATGATAAATTACCTACTGGGGAAATTGAACTTTTAGTTACGGAATTAACCATTTTAAACGAATCGCAATTACCTCCGTTTACGATTGAAGACGAAACTGATGGTGGTGAAGATATCCGTATGAAATATCGTTATTTAGATATCCGTCGTAATCCGGTTAAAAACAGTTTATTGTTCCGACATAAAGTAACGCAAGAAGTTCGTAACTATTTATCGAATTTAGACTTCTGTGAGGTTGAAACTCCTTATTTAATTAAATCTACGCCAGAAGGCGCACGTGATTTCGTGGTTCCTTCTCGTATGAATCCAGGACAGTTTTATGCTTTACCACAATCGCCTCAAACTTTCAAACAATTGTTGATGGTTGGCGGAATGGATAAATATTTCCAAATTGTGAAATGTTTCCGTGATGAAGATTTACGCGCAGACCGCCAACCTGAGTTTACTCAGATTGATTGTGAGATGTCGTTTATTGAGCAAGAAGATATTTTAAATGTTTTTGAAGGATTAACACGTCATTTATTACAAAAGATACACAACATCGAAATTGAGAAATTCCCTCGTATGACTTTCGATGAGGCAATGCGTACTTACGGAAACGACAAACCAGACATTCGTTTTGGAATGAAATTCGGTGAATTAAATGCGGTTGCACAACATAAAGAATTTCCGGTTTTCAATTCGGCTGAATTAGTAGTTGGAATTGCAGTTCCGGGAGCAGCTTCTTACACACGTAAAGAAATTGATGCTTTAATTGATTGGGTAAAACGCCCACAAGTTGGAGCTTCGGGAATGGTTTATGTGAAATGTGAAGCAAACGGACAATACAAATCGTCAGTAGATAAATTCTATGACCAAGCAGATTTAGCTCAATGGGCTGAAGTTACTGGAGCTAACGAAGGTGATTTAATCTTGGTTTTATCTGGACCTGCTAATAAAACACGTGCGCAATTATCTGCTTTACGTATGGAATTAGGAAATCGTATGGGATTACGTAAACCAAATGAGTTTGCTCCTTTATGGGTTGTTGATTTCCCTTTATTGGAATGGGACGAAGATTCGGAAAGATTCCACGCGATGCACCACCCATTCACTTCGCCTAAACCAGAAGATATGCATTTATTAGATACAGATCCTGGAAAGGTTCGTGCAAATGCTTACGATTTAGTTTTAAACGGAAACGAAATTGGAGGTGGTTCTATTCGTATTCATGATAAAGAAATGCAAGCTTTAATGTTTAAACATTTAGGATTTACTCCAGAGCAAGCACAAGAACAATTTGGTTTCTTAATGAATGCTTTCCAATTTGGAGCGCCACCACACGGAGGTTTAGCTTTTGGATTAGACCGTTTAACAGCTATTTTAGGAGGACAAGAAACGATTCGTGATTTTATTGCGTTCCCTAAAAACAACTCAGGTAGAGATGTTATGATTGATGCACCTGCTACTATTGATAACGCACAATTAGATGAGTTATCGATTATGCTTAATGTAAAAGCTTAATTCATAAGTTTTAGATATAAACAAAACCGTCCGTTGATTTCTCAACGGACGGTTTTTTATTTAAATTATTTGTGGTTTTAGCTTCAATATCTATTTCACCAGAAGAAAGATAAATGGGTTGCATATAAACCATATCAGATGGAGAATTTGACCGATGAATATACCCCTCAAAACTACCAGTTACTCTTCCATTTTCTAATTTAAAATCATATGTAAATGGAGAACCATAATCATCCATAAAATACTGATACACATAAGAAAATACATTATGTGGATAATTAGGACCAGGTTTAAAAGGCATAAACTCAATACTTTCTAATTCTAAATGAGCTTCGAAATCAGTTATAAAAATAAATCTTATTCTATTTTTATGTTTCTCATCTATCACAATTTCTGATTCTACAAAAAAACCAATTAATTCTCTGTTTTCATCAGTATATTTACCGTGATGTAAGTTTTTAAACTCAAAAAGTGAATCTTCAAAAACCAAAGAAATTAACTCATTTGATTTTTTATCTTCAACAATCTCGTTATCAGATGTACATGAAAATAATGAAACTGATAGTAATAATAATATATAATTAAATATTTTCATTTATTGAACACGCTTAGGATAAAATTGAAATTTTATGTATTGGTTATCTGAACCATACCATCTTTTGTTATATAAAGGTAATGAACTTGCTTGAGACAAAATAACTTTATCTCCAAATTTAATAACGAAATCTCCTAAATTATCACTCAATAAGGTTCTATTGATAGAAACAACATCTAATCTCATTATCCAACTCAAATTACGAATTAAACAAAAAAATCAAAAATAATTAGGAAGTTAATAAAATTCCGTTTTATATTTGCAGCATTAAACAATTCATTAACTATTAAAACGAAGAAAAATGTTCAATTCAAGTACATCTCAAAATTCAGTTGTTGCAAACGCTTTTGCAAGGACCTTTCTTCGTGCTATCCAATTGTAATATAAAAATTCTTTATATCATAAAAGCTCGAAGATATTCTTCGGGCTTTTTCTTTTTATTCCACATTCTAGACAAAAGAATAACTTTTAAATACTTCCGAAGAAGGAAATAATTGGCGCCAATTATTTCAAAACTTAATGTATGATTAAAAAATCGATACAATGGAAGATTCAATATTCTTTACCACTCGATTAAAATCCAAACGAAAAAAGAAACGATTAGTTAAAACAGATTTAGAAAAAGAAGTTCGAAAACATTTCAAAAGACAAAGGGAAATATCAAACGAGAAAAACAACATTCCATTGATTCCATTAGAAGTTCCATATCAGAAAGGATATGTGCGTTATTTTGTTTTGCGAGATGACATCAAAAACGAAAAAGACATCGCATTTTTTTCAGAAATCTTATCGAAAATAAATACAGAGCAATTTGCTCCTACGAAGAAATTTACCAAAAAGGAAAAACGCAATCGCAAACGTATCGATGTTCCAATGATTCAGCATTTGAAAATGCTACGTCCGTATGAATTTTCTGGTAAAGATTCAAAACTGACGAACCGTGAACGCGATTATTTTATAGAAACACAAGTTTACAATCAGTTTACAAAAACATTTCAGCCTTTTTATGAATTTATTCAGCCTTGGCGTTTTCGATTAATCGTTAAACCAAATATGATTACGCATTACAAACCACTCGATTTAGAGTTGGAGCGTGAAGAGGCAGAAAATGATAAATTTTGCGACAATCATAGAAATCGTGGTTTGTTTCTAAAAAAAATAGTCGGCAATGGCTATTCGTATGATTCAAAACCGAATTTAAAAAATCCTTTTAAAGGGAAAAAATTTTACAACAATAAAAATTCAGCATTTGAAATTGCTGAAATCCTGATGGAACAAGGCAATCAGGTTTCAAAAAGATATCATTAATGGGAAATAAAATATCAGGAAAAGACTTTATAAAATTAGGCTTTCCGAAAAATAATGCAATAAATATTGCTTTAGGACAAATACAACGTTACAGAAAACGTGAGAAAAAAGAATCGATTTTAAACGAAGCCAAAGAGGTTTTATTAGAGCCCGAAAAATTTGTCGGTCACGGCATTTGGGGAAAAGTAGCCGAAGGTTTAACAAAACCCGTTGAAGTTCGATTACAAGAATTGAAAAAAACGCGCTCGCCCTTCTCTATTTTTGGAGAAAATGAAATTGACGAGCAAGCAAAATTTCAATTATATGACGCACTTAAATTACCAATTTCGGTAAAAGGTGCTTTGATGCCCGATGCACATTCGGGTTATGGATTACCAATTGGTGGAGTTTTAGCAACGGATAATGCCGTGATTCCGTACGGAGTTGGTGTTGATATTGGATGCAGAATGAGTTTATCGGTTTTTGATTTACCAGCAAGTTTCTTAAAAGGGAAATCGCATCAATTGATTCAGATTTTACAAGAACATACCAAATTTGGAATGAAAGAAGTTCATCGAAACAAAGCCGATCATGAGATTTTTGAACGTTCGATTTTTAATGAAATTCCGATTTTGAAAAACTTAAAATCAAAAGCGTATCAACAATTGGGAACTTCGGGCGGTGGAAATCATTTTGTAGAATTTGGAATCATAAAATTAACCGAAGTAAAACCCGAATGGAATTTACAACCTGGTGAATATCTTGCGGTTTTATCTCACAGTGGTTCACGTGGATTGGGCGCAAACATTGCCAAACATTATACCTATTTAGCAGGTAAACAATGTCCACTTCCAAAGCAAGTTCAGCATTTGGCTTGGCTAGATTTGAACACACACGACGGTCAAGAATATTGGTTGGCAATGAATTTAGCTGGTGATTATGCCAAAGCTTGTCACGATGATATTCACAGACGATTGGCAAAAGCTATAGGAAAACGTGTAGTTTTCACAATTGAGAATCACCACAACTTTGCTTGGAAAGAAATGGTTGATGGCTTTGAACGCATTGTTCACAGAAAAGGAGCAACTCCAGCAGGCGAAGGAGTTTTGGGAATTATTCCTGGTTCAATGACTGCCGATGGTTTTATTGTTGAAGGTTTGGGAAATGAATTGAGTATTAATTCAGCATCGCACGGAGCTGGGCGAAAATTATCACGAGCAAAATGCAAATCTACCATTACCAAAAGTTTTATGAATGCTCAACTTAAAGATGCAGGAATTGAACTGATTGGCGGAAGTGTTGACGAAGCACCATTTGCTTACAAAAACATTAAGACCGTGATGAATTTACAAACTGAATTGGTAAAAGTTTTAGGAACATTCACTCCTAAAATTGTACGAATGGATAAATAATGAAGATGAAAAAATTAATTCAAATTACATCAGGTCGTGGTCCAGCAGAATGCAATTTTGTAGTGACGAATGTGTTTCGGAAATTTTCAGAAGCTTGTAAAAATAAAAACATTGAAATGGAAGTTATCGAACGAGAAATCGATTCGGATTTTAATCAAATAACGAACGTGCTCTTAGAAATTGAGGGAGAAAATCTTGATGTTTTTTTAGGAAATTGGGTTGGAACGATTCTTTGGATTGGCAAAAGTCCTTACAGAAAATTTCATCAACGCAAGAATTGGTTTATTGGATTTTTTGAGTTTGAAGTTCCAGAACAAAATCATATTCTTTCGAAAGAAATTATTTATCAATCGATGCGAAGTTCAGGGAACGGCGGACAAAATGTAAACAAAGTAAATTCGGCTGTTCGTGCAACTCATAAACCTACAGGTATTTCTGTAGTTTCGATGGATTCGCGTTCGCAACATCAAAATAAGAAAATTGCTACAACTCGTTTGTTACTTAAATTACAAGAAGCTGAAAACGAAAAACTAAAAGATTTAGCTCAAGAGAAATGGAACAATCAAACTTCTATTGAAAGAGGAAATCCTGTTAAAACGTTTCGTGGAGAAAAATTCCTATAACAAAAAAGTCATCTTAATTGATGACTTTTTCTGTATAACGTTTATATGATTTCGCTTTTCTTACCACTAAATAATATCCAGCAATTGGGATGATAAAGGATATAAATCTGTAAAAATATTTTTGTTCTTTATCTAACGGAAGTTTTTCAATAATAAATAAAGCTCTTACATATAAAATGAATGATAAACTTACGACTACTAATAAAATAATTTCTTTAATTGACATTGTATGTTATTTTTGGTTGGAACCAAATATAAACAAAAAAACTATTTTTTAATAAATTTTCGGAATGCTTTTCCTGAATTTGTTTTAATTTCAATCAAATAAATACCTGATGTTAGATTAGAAACATCAACTCTTTCGATATTAGATTTTAAAATTTGTTTTCCTTGAACATTAAAAATAGTAACTTCTAAAATTTCTTCTTCGGTTTGAATGTTCAAATAATCTGAAGTTGGATTTGGATAAACTGAAAATTCAACTTTTTGATTGTTTGGATTTGACAAAGTTTCTGGGTCAACTGCAGGAACAGGAAAAGAAGGCGGTGTTGGTTCAGGGAAAATAAACATCCATCCATAACTGGCGCCGTACCAACGCGTATCTTCTAAAAGCACACCCGATAAACCCGAACCATTCATCGTCATAGTTTCAAAAGTGTCACCGTTCCAAGTACTCCAATAATCATATTCTTGCAAAGAAGTATCGTGTTGATTATAAGAAATATCATTTAAAAAATCTCCCGCATCGATTGTAAGATTTGGATCGGCTTCACCAATTTGATAAAACAAATCAGCGGCTGTTAAACCATCTTCTTCATTAAAACGAAAACCCCAAACATAAGAAGGCGTTTCACTTCCATCATTAAAATCAACAATAAAATAAGCGGTTTCAGTACCTTCTCCAATATAATATTGTACCGTACTATTATCAAATTGTGCAAAAATGGTCTGCGTAAAAAGCAGTAAGAAATACAAAGTAATTCTTTTCATAATATAAAAAATTTAAAGTTTTGTTCCCGAAACTTCACGGAGTTTATATATGAAAGAATTAGGCAAAAAATGCCCGAAAGGTTTTCATAGACTTTAACTCCCGAAAGTTGAATTTATTTAAGGTAGGTCTCCTGGCTTGCATCTTATTGTTGGCCTTCCCAGAAAAAATTTCCAGTGGCGAGTAGTTAACAATAAGTTTTATAGCTTACAGTTGCGGGTACAGCTTAAGAATTGATTTTGCATCTCACTTAATTCCCTTTTATTGAACATCGTTCAACCTTAGATTGCAAATGTACGTTATTTTAAAATTAAACATAAAAAAAACCAATACGAATTGCATTGGTTCAATCTGATTTATTATTCAAAAGCTAATTTAATTGGAAAATTATATCGACAACGACTAGGAACACCATCGATTTCACAGACTTGAAATTTTGCCCTTTCAATAACACGGATGGCTTCGGCATCGCAAGATTCACAAAGGCTTTTGATAACTTTTATTTCTGATGGAATACCTGTTTTCTCAACAACGAATTCAATTTTTATATAACCCGAAATTTCATTGTTCAGCGCATCATCTGGAAATTGGTATTTCTCCCTAAAATATTGTCTAAAATCCTGACCACAGGAAGTATAAATCAATCCAGAATTATCTGATATCTCACTACTATTAGCAGAATTTTTATAAGCTTTTTTAATTGGTACATCCACAGTTCCCGGAACTTGAACAACAACTTGCGCAAAAATTCCTTGATACATTAATAAAGTAAGAATAAAAAATAAACCTTTCATATCAATCAATTTTTATTAAAGATACAAAAAAAGATGTCATAAAGACATCTTATAAAAATTATTCAACTGTAAACTCTACGTTTTCAAATAATTGCGGAACTGGCGCTTTGAAATTTAGTTTTACTTTTGTTTTGTTTTCTGAGTTATCAATTTTCAAAGTTCCTTCAGTAATTTTGAAATATCCAGCAGAACCTTTACAATAACAATGACGCCCGAACGTCAATTTTACTTCTTGAAGCTGTTCATTTACATATTCTTTTTTGAAGGTTTTAGCAGGAATTTCTATGAAAATTTCCTCTTTATGAAAATCATCTGCATAACTTCCGTCTGCCTTTTTACGATCAAATTCATATTTGATTAAAATGGTTTCTTCATTAGCTACCATTTTAGGAACTCCTTTGGAATAAGTATCTTCTTTCAAAGCTATTCCCGGTTCACGCGTCGCTGTACAAACTCCATTTTCAGGACAAACAGATTTAATCGTAACTGTTTTTCCCAACCAATTTGTAGAAACAACACCTTTGGTTGAGTTGCAACTTGCCAAAATAGCTAAAGTTGCGATTGCTAACATTTTTTTCATATAATTAATATAATTATTTTCCATTGAAAGCGGTCATCGTATTTCCAAGACCACCTAAAGCAAATGATTTAACGGCTTCAGCACTTACTGATAAACGTTCTTTTAAAGCTTCTGTTTCTTCGTCTGACCAATTTCCTAATACATAATCTGATTGTTGTCCTTTTTTGAATTCATCAGAAATTCCGAATCGAAATCTCGGATAATCGGTTGCGCCTAATAAAGCCTGAATACTTTTTAATCCGTTATGTCCGCCATCAGAACCTTTTGGTTTTATACGAATGGTTCCGAAAGGTAAATTTAAATCGTCAGTAACAACTAATATATTTTCTTTCTCGATTTTTTCTTTTTCCATCCAATGTTGAACTGCTTTTCCGGATAAATTCATGTAGGTATTTGGTTTTAAAAGCAATAAAGTTCTCCCTTTGATTTTAACCTCTGCCATCGCTCCTAACTTCACTGTTTGAAAATCAACTCCAGCTTCACGCGCAATAAAATCGACAACCTTAAAACCAATATTATGACGTGTATTTATATATTCTGCACCAATATTACCTAAACCAACAATTAAAAATTTCTTCATTTTTTGTATTTCTATTCTGTATTAAAAGTTAAATAACTTCATTACAAATGTATTAGATTTAAGTTGATAACATAAAATCTAAAACTATTTTTTTTAAATATTTAACTCTTTAAAAAACAATATTCGTTAATAAATCATTAATTTTATTTGATAATAAAAAACGAATAAAATGGGGTTCGAATATATTGAAATTGAACGTGTAAATAAGCTAACTAAAAAAGAGTTTATTGAAAATTATTACAAAAAACAGAAACCTGTTGTAATTACAAATCAGATTGAAGATTGGCCTGCTTTTACGAAATGGAATTTAGAATACATTAGAGAAATAGCTGGTGATAAAATGGTTCCTTTATATGATAGTAGAAAAACGGATTATACTAAGAAAGTAAACGAACCTGATTTTACGATGACCATGTCAGAATATATAGACATCATGCAAAAAGGTCCATCAGATTTACGTATTTTTCTTTATAATTTAATGAAAGACGCACCGTCAATGAAAGACGATATGCGTTGGCCCGATTTAGGTTTACGTTTAATTAAAAGTTTACCATTGGTTTTCTTTGGTGGTGAAGATGCAAAAGTTTTTATGCATTATGATATTGATTTTCCGAATATTTTTCACTTTCATTTTGATGGGAAAAAACAATGTGTATTAGTTGACCCGAAAGACACAAAATACATGTATCGTTTACCTTATTCTTGGCTTTGTCATGAAGACATAGATTTTGACAATCCTGATTTTGAGAAGTTTCCTGCATTGAAGAAAATAAATCCATATATAACTCAGTTAAATCACGGCGAAATGCTTTATATGCCTGAAGGTTGGTGGCATTATATGAAGTATCAAACTCCTGGTTTTTCATTGAGTTTACGTTCACTTGCTGGGCGTCCAAAAAATTTGATTGGCGGTTTACGAAATGTACTTATCAATAGAATCTATGATAATTTTATGAGAAAACGCAAAGGTCAGGCTTGGCTTGATTATAAAGATGCAGAAGCAATTCGCAGAACAAATGCACAGTTATAAATATAAAAAAATGAGTTAGAAATTAATCTAACTCATTTTTTTTATTCTTTTAAATTTCAAAAACTGTTTTGATAATTGGATATTTTTCGATTACAGCATTTCTGACTACTTTATCTTTATTTGCTTTGTTTTTAATAATCATAACATTGTTTATGGTTACAAATCTTAAAGTATCTTTTGGAGATTCATAAACAACTACTTCAGCAAACCTGTCCCTATCATATTCTGAGATTCTTTGATTTAAAACTTCGAAATTGTTATTGTTAAATTCTCTAATCAACTTGTCTTTATCATCTACAAACGGAATTATTATCGATTCATTTCTTTTATTCATCCATGTATTATTTACTTCCGAAAACGGTTCAGAAACAACTCCATTTTTTACCATAAAAATTGTAGGTATCAAAACGATTAGAACTTCTGCAAACCAAACAGCCCAAAGTAAAATTCCAGAAACCGTGTCGCTACTTTCAATAGAAAATGTTCCAAATTCATTAAAGAACTTAATATCTTCAACTAAGATATTTGGATGCGAGAAAATAAAAATAAAATCTTGTAATAAAATCTTAATATCTTGAGCATCTAAATTAAATGTGAATCCTTTTTCACTCAATATCAATACATCGAAAATTACCCATTGCGTATAAATTGCAAATAATCCAGAAAAAACGGCAATTGATAAAGCAACTTTCATATTTCGGATTTTACCGAATTTCAATCCATAATTAATTGATGAACCAATTGCAAAACCAAAAAAGCCAGCCGTTATTGCAGCAAACCATATATTTGGAATTACTTTATTGATTACAATATATATTAATGAAAAAACAACTGCCGATATAATACCAAAAAAAATAGTAGTTATTAATCCTGTAATCGGAACTACACCAGAGGAAATATATTTTTTTTCCATAAAAATTAAATTTCTTTAAATGAATTTATCATTGCTTCCATATTTTCTTTTTGCTCATCTTTTTTACTATCTAAAGTCCAAGTAATAACCTGATAATAGTTGTCTTTTCCTTGAATGTATGTGAAATGATAATATGCGGTATAACCACTTATTTTGGCTTTTACTGTAAATAAAATTGCTGGTAATCCATTAATTGTAGTTTCTTCGGGGTTAGAAACACTAGTTACATCAACACTTTCTTTAAAATAATCCACACAAAAAGTAGAATAATCTTCTAAATTATTCTTGTAATCTTCAGTTAAATCATTTGACTTTAATATTTGCGAAAAACCAGAAATTGGCATCTCAACAACGACAATATAAAGTTCTTTAATGCCATTCATATACTGAAGTGAAGCATCAACATTCAAGCTTGTGGTTTTAGTTAAATAATCCGGAAGCTCCATTGAATATTTATTATCAATCGTCACGGTTTGGTTTTTTACTTCATTTTTACATGAAAACAATCCAAAACATACGAATAAGATAAATAATTCTTTTTTCACAATACAATAAAATTATTTTTATTTTATCATTCAAATATAACACTTTTATTGAAAAATTAACATTTATTAATCAAATACTTTTTCTCCATTGAAATAAAAGATGTCGCCTTCTGTTATCAACATCATCGATTTGAATACTTGTAATATCTTCGATTTTAAAAATTGATATACCCAAATTTTCTCCATCTTTTCCGACAGAACGAATTGAAAAATCAGTATCGGAATACTCAACTAAATATCCAGAATTAAAATCGCTATCAATTTCAAAACTCAATATCACATCGGTATTACCGCAGAAATAATTAAAAATATTTACATAATAATCTGAATTCGAATAATCAATATTAAAATCACTAGGAATGTAGATTTTATCAGAATTCGCAATGATATATTCCATCGCTAAAGCATAATCATCATCGAAGTCAATTCGAACAAATGCACTCAAAGGTTGAATAATCAAACCATCATCTTTCCCAAACTTTGTTACATGTTGAATAGTTACCATATCTAAGGAATAATCTAAAACATATCCACAAAAGAAATTGGTATCTGAACCGTATTCTATAAATGAAATTAACTTTCTTTGTTCTTTTGCTATTTTAAGTTGCTTTTGTATTAAACTCATATTCTTGGATTTTAATTTTTTTATTAAAATACTAAAAATAAACATATAAAAAAACCTCAATAAACTTTAGTCTATTGAGGCTTAAAAAATATTTTAGAAAATTTTATTCTGCGTTTTTAGCTTTGATGTATTCTTTGATTTTAACTTCAAGTTCATCCATTAATTCTGGATTGTCTTTGATTAAATTTTTAACTGCATCTCTTCCTTGTCCTAATTTAGTTTCTCCATAACTGAACCATGAACCTGATTTTTTAACGATTTCGAATTCAACAGCTAAATCTAAAACTTCTCCAACTTTAGAAATTCCTTCTCCATACATAATATCGAATTCGGCTGTACGGAATGGTGGTGCAACTTTGTTCTTAACTACTTTTACTTTTGTACGATTACCCATAACTAAATCACCATCTTTAATCTGTGTTGATTTACGAATATCTAAACGAACCGAAGCGTAGAATTTTAATGCATTACCACCAGTTGTTGTTTCTGGATTTCCGAACATAACTCCAATCTTTTCACGCAATTGGTTAATGAAGAAAACCGTACAATTTGTTTTATTGATTGTTCCTGTTAATTTTCTTAATGCTTGAGACATCAAACGAGCATGTAATCCCATTTTAGAATCACCCATTTCTCCTTCAATTTCACTTTTTGGTGTTAAAGCAGCAACCGAGTCAATTACCACTAAATCAATTGCGCCAGAACGAATCAAGTTTTCTGCGATTTCTAAAGCTTGCTCTCCATTGTCAGGTTGAGAAATGATTAAGTTATCAATATCTACACCTAATTTCTGTGCATAAAAACGGTCAAAAGCATGTTCTGCATCAATAAATGCAGCGATTCCACCAGCTTTTTGAGCTTCTGCAATTGCATGTAAAGTCAAGGTTGTTTTACCAGAAGATTCAGGTCCGTAAATTTCAACAATTCTTCCTTTCGGATATCCCATTACTCCTAAAGCTAAATCCAAACCTAATGACCCAGACGAAATTGACTCAACTTCTATAACAGCCGCGTCACCTAATTTCATTACTGTTCCTTTTCCGTAAGTTTTGTCTAATTTATCTAAAGTTAATTGTAACGCTTTTAATTTTGCTTCTCTATCTGCACTCATATCTCTTTTGTATTATATATGTAAAAATACCCTTTTTTATTTAATGTTTGTATTCTGAAATAAAATAGTTTTATTCTTGTTTTCATTTCTTGGACAAAACTAACACATAAACACGACAAGATATGTCGTTAAATAAATGTTATTAAATTAAATAAGCTACTTTCAACTTTATGACTTTTCAACTTTAGACTAAAATCTACTTCTTAATCACTTTAACAGTGGCTGTATTGCCTTGTTGTGTGGTTAATTTTATAAAATAAGTTGCTGTTGGCAAACTGCTCAAATCTATTGTGTTGATTAGCATTTTATCTTTTTTAACTTCTTGACCTAATACGTTATAAATTTCATAGCTTGCTAAATCTTCATTGGTATCGATATGCAAAAAATCACTTGTTGGGTTTGGATACACTTTTACATTTAAATTTGACCATGTTTCTGTATCTGCAACATAACTACAGTTGGTTTTTGCTAGCTTAGCTAAGAAAAAATCAGTGCTACTTCCTGAACTAGCTCTATATAACTCACCTACGATAGGATCGGTATAAAAATAGTTTGCAAATAAATGAGAACGCATATAACCACCAACTACATAATTACCTTCCGGATCGGTATCAACTGCAGTTATAGATTCGTTAAAGCCATAAAAACTATGGATTTGATTTATGGCAATACATTCTCCGGTATTTTTATTTAACCGTACCAAAACAGGATCATATCCTGCCGCAGCTGGTTGATCATTGATCCATTGACTGCCCCAATTTTGGGTTACCATTCCAGTACCTAAAGCTAATTCGTTACCATTGATACTCATGCCTCGTGGTTGGTGCGTATCCCGAAATTCAATGTCTGGATCTCAACTCCCTCCTGCATTAGAACCCCAAAGTAAAGTTCCTTGAGCGTTGTACTTAACGACAAATGCTTTGCGACCAACACCCGTAGTAAAAGCATAGCCACCAAAA
>SMEN01000305.1_pt1 | contig 15115 bp, 6 predicted proteins | sample 2456271 | NCBI WGS metagenome assembly SMEN01 (sample SAMN10132593, study PRJNA489261) | soil metagenome | isolation source: day1 control-loamy sand soil ammended with raw manure from dairy cow... | place: USA | collected 2015-04-01 | reverse complement strand
TCGCGTTCGCGTACGGCGATAGTTTCGTTCATAGTGATCTCCGTCTTAGACCTTGGCCAGGTCCTGCTCGGTTTGCGGGGCCAGTCCAAAATCCTGGGGGAAGTGTTCCAGCGCGGACAGGACGGGATAGGGGGTCATGCCGCCCAGGGCACACAAAGACCCGGAGAACATGGTGTCGCACAAATCACGCAGCAGTTCGACATGGTTGTCCATATCTTCGCGGCGGCGGATTTTCTGAATAGTCTCTACGCCTCGGGTGGAGCCAATACGGCAGGGCGTACATTTGCCACAGGATTCGATGGCACAGAATTCCATCGCGTACTGGGCCATGTGTGCCATATCCACGGTGTCATCAAAAGCCACCAGACCACCGTGACCGACCATGGCGTTGATCTTCATATAGGCTTCGTAGTCCAGGGGCACGTCCCACTGATGCTCGGGCAGATAGGCACCTAAAGGGCCACCGACCTGAACCGCACGCAAGGGGCGACCGCTGGCACTGCCACCGGCGTAGTCGTACAGCAATTCACGCAAGGTGACGCCAAACGCTTTTTCCACCAGGCCACCGTTCTTCAGGTTGCCCGTCAGCTGGAATGCCAGCGTGCCACGCGAGCGGCCCATACCGTAGTTTTGGTAGTAGGCGCCGCCCTTGGCCAAAATAACAGGCACAGAGGCCAGGGACACCACGTTATTGATGACGGTAGGCTGACCAAACAAGCCTTTGATAGCGGGCAGGGGGGGCTTCACACGCACCATGCCGCGTTTGCCTTCCAGGCTATCGAGCAGGGCCGTTTCTTCGCCACAAATATAGGCACCGGCGGCTTTGCGCACTTCCAGATCAAATTCGTAGTTGCTGCCCTGAATGTTTTTGCCCAGCCAGCCTGCAGCACGAGCCGCCACAATGGCTTCGTTCAGTGCTTGCACCGCCAGCGGGTATTCGGAGCGCACGTAGATGTAGCCGTACGTGGCGCCCACGGCCAAACCGGCAATCGTCATGCCTTCAATCAGGCACAGCGGATCACCTTCCATCAGCATGCGGTCAGAGAAGGTGCCCGAGTCGCCTTCGTCGGCATTACAGACAATGTATTTCTGTGCCGCCGGTGTATTCAGTACCGTGTTCCACTTGATGCCCGTAGGGAAGGCCGCACCACCACGACCACGCAGGCCGGAGTCGGTAACTTCTTTCACAATGGCAGCCGGCTCCATGGCCAGTGCACGGCTCAAGCCCTCAAAGCCACCACAGGACTGGTAATCGGCAACATTGATCGGATCAATAATGCCCACGCGGGCAAAGGTCAGGCGTTCCTGGTTTTTCAGGTAAGGAATGGCCTCGGTCAAGCCGTGGCTCAACGCGTGGTTTGCGCCTTGCAGAAAACCGGCGTCAAACAGGCTGGGGAGATCCTCGGTCTGAACAGGGCCGTAAGCCACTCGGCCTTCGGCAGTCTCCACTTCGACCATCGGTTCCAGCCACAGCAAGCCGCGCGAGCCATTGCGCACAATCTGCACAGCCTGACCGCGCTCCTGGGCCATGGCGGCCAGTTTTTCGGCGACCTGATTCGCACCCATCGCAATGGCAGCGGTGTCACGCGGAACATAAACCGTAATGGTGCTCATGACTGGGCCTCCTGGCTGTTGAGCAGGGCGTCCAGCTTTTCGGGGGTGACGCGTGCGTGGGGAACGCCGTCAAGCATGACAGCGGGGGATTGGGCACAGAGCCCCAGACAGTAAACGGGTTCCAGTGTGAACTGGCCATCGGCACTGTTTTCGTGAAAATCGCAGTTCAGGCGGCGACGAGCATGAGCGGTCAGCTCCAGCCCGCCCCGCGCCTGACAGGCTTCGGCCCGACAGATTTCCAGGGTATGCGTCGCGTGGGGCTGAGTGCGAAAGTGGGCGTAGAACGAGATCACGCCATGAATTTCTGCACGGGACAGGGCCAGCTGTTCAGCCAGCACCGGCACCACGGACTCGGGAATACAGGCTAGTTGGTCCTGGATCGTGTGCAAAATAGGCAACAGGTTGCCTTTTTGGCCGGCGTGCTGCTGCACGGCCTGCAAGGCGACCTCTTCAGGAGTCAGACCACAGGGGGCCAACTGCTGGGCATGAGGGGATGTTTGCATGTCCTGTGTGCGCAGTGCCCGAATCGGGTGCCCGCGCCTCCATGTTTTATTATGCACAGCTGTGCATATTATTTGAGTGTGTTTTCTCCCGTAATCTAACCACTTAAGTCCATAACTTCAATAAGCAATATTTCGCATATATAATGTTTGGTACATGCAGTGCAAAACATAAATACGAAAACACACCGGTCTAAAAAACATGACCAAACAGAAATTCAAAGCTCGCCTGCGCTCTGAATGGATTCTGGAAAATGCTGACGGCGCAGAACTTCCCATGAGGGATGTGCTGCGTCTGTTGGGTGCCATTGAGCGCTTGGGGCACCTGGCAGGAGCCAGCAAGGAATGCCAGTTTTCCTACAGACACGCCTGGGGCTTATTACGTAACGCTGAAAAACAGTTTGATGCGGCTTTGCTGGAAACGTCGCGGCGCAAAGGCACCAAGCTCACCGAGTTCGCCCAACGTTTGTTGTGGGCCAACCGGCGCCTGGACGCCCGCTTGACGCCCACGCTTGAGAGCATGGCGTCCGAACTGGAAGAAGAATTGGGCCGTTGGTATGCCCAGCCCTTGGATCGCCTGCGTTTTCAGGCCAGCCATGGCTTTGCCATTGAAGGCTTGATGCGTTTTGCCAACGAAAACAGTGGCTTGCCGCTGGAGCTGCGCTATCGCACCGCGATAGAGGCCCTGGCCTCACTGGAACGGGGTGACTGCGATCTGGCCGGATTTCAGGTGCCGGTGGGCGAGTTTGAAGTGGCAGCTCTGCGCCGTTACGGTCAGTGGTTGTCGCCAACACGGCATCGCCTGATTTTCCTGTCCACGCGCAGAACGGGCTTGTTTGTAGAAAAGGGCAATCCCAAGAACATTACCGGCATGTCGGACTTATTGCGGCCGGATGTGCGCTTTGTGAATCGCCAGATGGGATCAAGCACCCGTTTTCTGGCCACCTTGCTGCTGGGGCAGTTAGGGGTAAACACGAATGCGGTACTGGGCTTTGAAACAACAGAATTGACGCATATGGCAGTGGCAGCACACGTAGCCAGCGGCATGGCCGATACCGGCCTGGGTGTAGAGACGGCAGCTAGCCGCTGCGGGCTGGAGTTCATCCCCCTGGCTCAGGAGCGTTATTTCATTGCTGTTGAGCAGGAGCTGCTGGATAAGGCTCCTATGCAGCAACTGATGAACGTGATTGGTGGTTCCGCGTATAGTCAATTCATGCAAGATCTGGTGGGTTACGACCCGCAAGGTCTTGGCCAGATCATGACGCTGGAGCAGGCATTTGGCCACGCAGCCGATCTGCTTTGGCGCTAGTACTTAAGCTTTACGAAAACACACACACACCATGAGATGGGGACAACCCCGTCCTTGAAAAAAAGAGAACACCATGAGCGATGATCATGGGCCAAAGCCGGAACCCCGCGTCCTAAACGCAGTTTCAGCCAGGCCGCACCAAGAAGGTGCTCCCCCAGGTCCTCCCGTGCTGGAGACCGTGCAGCTGGACGCGCAGTCGCGTGCAGCCAGCCCTGCTCAGTCCACTGATACGACGGCTGTGCGCCGCCCTACCGTGCGACTGGCGGCGGTGTCCGGGCAACCTTTGGACAAACGCCACCGTCCTTTCCGGGACTTGCGCATTTCCTTGACGGACAAGTGCAATTTCCGCTGTACCTACTGTATGCCCCGGGAAGTGTTTGGCACGGATTACGAGTTCTTGCCTCATTCTTCCCTGCTCAGTTTCGAGGAAATTGAGCGTGTGGCCAGGCAGGCAGTGGCTCTGGGTGTGCGCAAGCTGCGCCTGACCGGGGGCGAACCGCTTTTGCGTCGCAATATCGAAGTGCTGATTGGCATGTTGGCCCAGTTGCGCACTCCCGAGGGCGATCCGGTAGAGCTGACCTTGACCACCAATGGCACTTTGCTGGGCCGTAAAGCGCAGGCCCTGAAAGACGCAGGCTTGGATCGCGTCACCGTCAGTCTGGATGCCCTGGACGATGCGCGCTTTACGCAGTTAAGCGATAGCAGCGTGTCCGTGTCTACTGTGCTGGATGGAATTGCCAAGGCCCAGGCCGTGGGCTTGAGCCCGGTTAAGGTCAATATGGTGGTGCGCAAAGGGCTAAATGACGATCAGATTTTGCCTATGGTGGAGCACTTCAAGGGCTCGGGCCAGATCTTGCGTTTTATCGAATATATGGACGTGGGCACTAGCAACGGCTGGAATCTGGAAGAAGTGGTCAGCGGGGCCGAAATTGTGGAACGCATCCAGTCGCGTTTTGAATTGGAGCCGGTGGCCGCTCAGTACCGTGGCGAGGTCGCCAGCCGCTGGCGCTTCAAAGATGGCACAGGTGAAGTAGGGGTGATCACCAGCGTGACGCAGCCCTTCTGTGGGGACTGTTCGCGCATGCGCCTGTCTCCGGAGGGGCGTCTGTTTCTGTGCCTGTTTGCGTCCCAAGGTTATGATGTGCGGGCGCAATTGCGCTCGGGTTCGTCGGACGAGCAGTTAGCCGCCTATATGCATGGCGTGTGGACCGGACGGCAGGACCGATATTCCGAGATTCGGGGTGAGCTAACCACGAGTCGTGACCGTATAGAAATGAGTTACATCGGCGGATGATAAGCACACAGGACATCAGCGGTATTGTGCTGGCAGGTGGACAGGCCCGGCGTTTTGATTTGTCGGGCCAGGTCGATAAAGGCTTGCTGCTTTTGCAGGGCCAGCCTTTGGTCCAGCATCTGGTGCGTCGCCTGCGACCGCAGGTGGGGCCTATTTTTATCAGTGCCAATCGCAATCCCGAACAGTATGTCCATTGGGGCCGCGTTGTCCCCGACACGGTGGAGCTGGAGGGTTATTTAGGACCTTTGGCGGGTTTGGCCAGTGTGCTGGATCAGGTCACCACGCCGTGGGCCTTGTCCTGCCCGGTGGACTTGCCTTTTGTCCCTGCTGAGTTGAGCAAGCGCCTGATCAAGGCCGTAAAAGAGCAGGGCGCTGCGGCCGCTTATGCCCAGGCTGAGCGCAGCCACCCCTTATGCTTGTTGCTGCGCACCGATCAATCGGCTGCCTTGAAAGAGTATTTGCTCAGCGGCGAACGCCGTGTGATGAGCTGGCTGCAAAGCATAGGCGCGGTAGAAGTGGATTTCCGCGATGCGCCTGAACAGGCTTTCTTCAATATCAACACGCCGCAAGACCTGGAAACAGCGCAGGGCTGGTAAACCAGCCCTGCCTGTTAGTGATACAGCGACTCTCTTAGAAACGGATGTTTAGGCGAGCCTGCACACTGTGGTCCTGTGCCGAGCGGGCAAGCTGACCTTGATACGCCAGCCCGATCGCCGCCTGAGAGTTGATCTTCAGGTCTACACCTGCTTCCAGCATGGCGCTGTTTTTAGCAATCGGAGCTCCCACCACGGTGAACGCTGAACCTGCCGAGAAGGCATGGGTAGCGCTTGGCTTGGTCGTACCCATAGCATGTCGCCAAGCCAATGATCCGTGGACATTCGCCTGTGTACTGCCCAATTCAAACTCCGTCATGGCACGAGTGCCCAGAGTCATGAACGTAGTGTTGGTCGTTTGACGATCAGCGTGTAGCGCGGCTGCGCCGCCTTTTTCCGTGAAGCTATTGCTTTTCTGGTGAACGTAAGCCAGTTGGGCAAAGGGCTCAAGCGCCACAGCCGCAGCTTCAATGCGATAGCCCAATTCGGCAAAAGCCTGGGTGCTTTGGCTGCTGTAGTCAGCTTTTAGCGTGTCTGACAATCCGGGCACGGATACCGAGCGGCGTGTGGACAGATCGTGCCAGCTATAGGCCAGACCACCACGCAGTCCTAGCGCACCCCACTCTGTTCCCGCGTAAGCACCCAGATGGTAGTTGTCGCTGCTTGCACTGGAGGAGCGGTCGCGTAGCTTGATGTCACTGCGGCTAAAGCCCGCGAGCACGCCCACGCGTGCCGACTCAGACACGTTGGTGTCCACCCCCATCAAGAAACCACTGCTGGAACTGCTCACGCGGGCCGTATTGTCGGTGGCATCAGCGCTGCGCCAGCTACCCATGCCTTGAATCCAGCTGTGTGTGCCAGTGCTGTCCGATGCGGCCAACTGCCCCTGATTGTTGCGTACAGGGGCGGTTTGTGCTGCGACGGCGCGGCTGGCCGAACGCAGGCGTTCGTTGACTGTGTCGCGTAGCTGGCGGCTGTCCTCTTGCAGCACAGTTTTGGCGGATGCGTGTAGTTCACCTGACAGACCATCAAAGCTGGCACGCAGTAAATCGGGGTCATTGGGCAGTTGGGCGATGGCGTCATAGACAGCGTGATTCGCGTGTAGACCGATGCTTTCAATAGCGTTGGCGCTAGCACGTTGATTGCGTGTCTGTGCGGCTGAGTCCATCACCTGGTCATTGCGCTCTAGCACTAAGGAAACTTGACCATTTTGATAGTCGTACGACAGGGAAGGCCGCAGGAAGGCGAAGTCGGAGGTGACATCGCCAAACTCGCCGGACAAGACGCCCTCAGAGGCCAAAATGGTGTAGCTGGAGCGCAAATCGTAGTTCCCGTTTGCGCCAATATGGGCAACCGAGCCGCCGCTCAGCGAAGTCTTGCCCGTGACTTTAATCAAGTCAGCTGCTGTACCTTGTGGCTGAGTTTCGACGATCAGGCGGGCACCTGGCTGGACATGTAAATCGCCGTTAATGGTCAAGGTGCCGATGGAGTTGCCCGGTGAGAGGGTCCCGCCCTCCGCAACCGTGATACTACTGCCTGCACCCGAGCCGATCACGCCACTGCCGCCCAGCACGCTGCCAGCCCCGATGGTGCTGGAGCCACCTAATTTACCGTTCAAGGTCAATCGACCAGCCACAATGGCAGTGTCGCCGCGGAACGCGGAGTTGTCTCCCGTCAGGCTAAGGGTGCCGGACCCGTCTTTGATCAGGGAACCTGTGCCGGAGATACCGCCCGCATAGGCGTCGTCGCTGGCTTGATCGAAAATCAAGGTGCCGTTGTTTTCCACACTGCCGGAAAGGGTGGCTGCCTGGGCAATTAAGCTTCCTTCTTCAATTCGACTATGTAGATAGTTATTGGCTTGATTGTTTAACCGCAGCGACCCAGCGCCAGACTTGATCAAGTCAGCCTGACCGACGACTGCACCATCCAGGCTAAGCGTTGTGTCTGCATCCACTTCAAAGCGTCCATCGCTCAGCAGGGCGATATCGCGAGCGCTAGTAAAGGAGGAGGTCGTCGCTAAGGTGCCGCCCTGGAAGCTCAAGCCACCGCTGGCTGCACCCAGATTCGCATCTTGGGACACTTGCAAACGGCCATCGGCCAGCGTTGTGCCACCGGTATAGCTGTTTTGGCCGCTCAGTACCAAAGTGCCTGCGCCTGCTTTGTGCAAGGTGCTGCCATTCCAAGCCGTGGCGCTGTTAGGGGTCTGGTCTTTCAAAGCAGTGCCAACCACGAAGCGGTCGCTTGCATCGCTCAGGGTAAAGGTGCCGTGGGCCAGATTATTGTTCGTGGTCCAGCTCAGGCCATAGCTGGCGAGTAACTGGGTTTGGTCAGCGGACTTGTGGGTGTTCAGATTCAGGTAGTCTACGGCGCCGTTAAATCCCCCCACCTGAACGGAGGCGAATTCGCCTTGTATGCCGTGGTTTGTCGTCACCAGCACTTTGTCCAGTTGGCCTTCGTGGCTGATGCCTCCCAGTGTAAAAGCAACGTTCTCCCCGAGTATCACTCGGTCAGCATGTAGTGCGGGGCTATTCGGGCCAGCGGCAATGTCGAGCACCGTATTGTCGTGCAGATCGACCGTGCCATCCACGCTTAGGGTGGCGGGGCCTTGTACGGATAAGGTGCTGCCCGCGCCTTCAATATTCAGGTCACCCGAAAGGTGGCTAGCGCCGCCGCTCACACCATCGCCAAATTGCAGCGCAGCGTTCTTGACGCTGACCGAACCACCCAGCGTATCCAGCACTGTCAGCGTGCCCTCGGATACGGTGCTGTGGCCGGTATAGCGACTGCTATTGCCCGATAGCGTCAAGTTCCCAGTGCCTGTCTTGAGCAGGGAGCCTGCGCCCGACAGTTCGCCTTGGAATCGTCCATCCCAGGATTGCTCAAATACGAGTGCGCCTTGGTTGAGCACATTGCCCGACAGGGAGCCGGCATTGCCAATCACAGTTCCAGCCAGAATTTGCGTACTGCCATAACGGTTGGCGGTATTGTCCAGACGCAGGGTGCCGGTGCCTTCTTTGATCAGATGGCCGCTACCGCTAATTTGACCGCTCAAACCCAGTTCTGTGTCGGCGGCCACATCCAGGTGAGCCTTGTTATTCAGTGTGATCTGGCGAGCAGTGTCAAAAGAGGCCGTATTGGCGAAGGTGCCACCCTGAAGGTCCAAAGCGCCTGTACCCAAATTGCTATCTTGGCTGACGATTAATCGCCCTTCATGCAAGGTGGTGCCGCCTTCATAGGTATTGGTGCCGTTGAGCTCCACGCTGCCCTTGCCGGTTTTTTTCAGTGAGCCCGTGCCTGTGATGACTCCGTTCAAGCTCAAGTTAGCGTTGGTATCAACGGCGATCGCGCCCATTTTCTCCAACTCAATCTGGCGAACGCTAGCAAAGGAGTCGGTGACCGCCAAGGTGCCATTGTGTAGGCTTAGCTGCCCGCTTATATCGCCCAAGTTAGCGTCCTGGCTAACCTGTACTGCGCCGTCGGTAATGACGGTGCCACCCTGGTAGCTATTTTGACCACTCAGTGCCAAGGTGCCGGTACCGCTCTTGATCAAGGCACCGGTGCCGCTTAGGGTGCCGCTCAAGCCCAGCGTTGCGCCATCGGCCACCTTCCAGTTGGCATCGTGTTGAAAACTGGCCGAGCGAGCCGAGTTAAAGGAGTCGGTGGCGGCCAGCGTGCCGCCGTTAAATACCAGGCTGCTCTTGCTATCGCCCAGATTGGCGTCGCCTGCGACTTGTACGGTCCCTTGGTTCAACAGCGTATCGCCCAGGTAGCGATTGTTGCCGTTCAGTACCAGCGTTCCGTTGCCTTCTTTGATGAGTGCTGCCGTTCCCGATACCGTTCCGTTCAGGCCCAGTGTGCTGTCATTGTTGATCTCAAGCGTTCCATCGTCTAGCAAAGCGATATCACGAGTGCTGTTAAAGGAGTCTGTGGTGACTAAGGTGCCGCCCTGGAAGCTCAAGCCACCGCTGGCTGCGCCCAGGTTCGCGTCTTGGGACACTTGCAGACGGCCATCGGCCAGCGTTGTGCCACCGGTATAGCTGTTTTGACCGCTCAGTACCAGGGTGCCGGCGCCTGCTTTGTGCAAGGTGCTGCCATTCCAGCCGGTAGCGCTGTTAGGGTGCTGGTCTTTCAAGTCCGTGTTTACCACGAAGCGGTCGCTTTCATCGCTCAGGGTAAAGGTGCCGTGGGCCAGGTTGTTATTGGCAGTCCAGCTCAGGCCATAGCTGGCCAGCAATTGGGTCTGGTCAGCGGACTTGCGCGTGTTCAGGTTTAGATAGTCCACGGTTCCGTTAAACCCGCCAACCTGAATGGAGGCAAAGTCGCCTTGGATGCCGTGGTGTGTGTTCACAAGCACTTTGTCCAGCTGGCCTTCATGGCTGATGCCACCCAGTGTAAAGGTGACCTGCTCACCCACCGTTACGCGGTCAGCTTGTAATGCGGGGCCGCTGTTGCCAGCGGCAATGTCGAGCACCGTATTGTCGTGAAGATCGACCGTGCCATCCACGCTTAGGGTGGCGGGGCCTTGTACGGATAAACTGCTGCCCGCGCCTTCAATATTCAGGTCACCCGAAAGGTGGCTAGCGCCGCCGCTCACACCATCGCCAAATTGCAGTGCAGCGTTCTTGACGCTGGCCGAACCACCCAGCGCATCCAGTACTGTTAGCGTGCCCTCGGACACGGTGCTATGGCCGGTATAGCGAGTGTTATTGCCCGATAGCGTCAAGTTCCCAGTGCCTGTCTTGAGCAGGGAGCCTGCGCCAGACAGTTCGCCTTGGAATCGTCCATCCCAAGATTGCTCAAATACGAGTGCGCCTTGGTTGAGCACATTGCCCGACAGGGAGCCGGCATTGCAAATGAGGGTTCCAGCCAGAATTTGCGTGCTGCCATAGCGGTTGGCGGTATTGTCCAGACGCAGGGTGCCAGTGCCTTCTTTGATCAGATGGCCGCTACCGCTGATTTGACCGCTCAAACCCAGTTCTGTGTCCGCGGCCACATCCAGGTGAGCCTTGTTATTCAGTGTGATCTGGCGAGCAGTGTCAAAAGAGGCCGTATTGGCGAAGGTGCCGCCCTGAAAGCTCAAAGCGCCTGTACCCAAATTGCTATCTTGGCTGACGACTAATCGCCCTTCATGCAAGGTGGTGCCGCCTTCATAGCTATTGGTGCCACTTAAGACCATCGTACCGCCGCCCTTTTGGTGGAGCGCGCCTGTGCCTTCAATGGTGCCTGTCAGATTTAAGGTGGCACCCGAGCTGACCGTGATGGTCTCTTGTTGATCCAGCTCTATTTGGCGAGCGCTCGCAAAGGAGTCCGTGGCGTGCAGCGTGCCACCATGCAAGCGGATGCTGCCGCTGGCATCTCCTAGATGGGCGTCCTGGGCTACCTCCAGGGTGCCCTCATGAATAGCGGTTCCGCCCTGATACGTGTTTTCACCGCTCAGACGTAGCGTTCCATTTCCTGTTTTAAGTAAGGCGCCTGAACCGCTGAGTTCGCCACTTAAGTGCAGCGTCGAATTATCGGCCACATTCCATTGAGCATCTTGCTTGAATTGGGCTGTCCGAGCCGAGTCAAAGGAAGCGCTGCTTGCCAGTATGCCGCCGTTAAAGACCAGGCCGCCCTTGCTATCGCCCAGATTGGTATCGCGTGAAACACCTAAGGTGCCGCCGTTCAGGGTCGTTCCACCGCTGTACGTGTTGTCTGCGTTAAGAGTCAGGGTGCCGCTGCCTTGTTTGGCGAGCTGGTTTGAACCAAATAGTTTGCCGTTCAGCGCTAAGGTTTGGTCGGCGAGTACCTCGATCTCACTGTCCGCGCTGGCCAGGTTTATAGAGCGTGCGCTAGCGAAAGACTGAGTCGCGACCAGACTGCCGCCGTTTAGTCGGATGTTCCCTGCGGCATCTCCCAAAGACTCGTCACGGGCAACACGCAGTTTTCCGCCGTTCAGTTCAGTGCCGTTGGTATAGGTATTGTCGGCGTTCAGTTGCAGGGTGCCCTTACCGATCGTGATTAGGGCACCGCTACCTGATACGGTGTTATTCATGTGTAGGATGCCGTCAGCGGCGACGTTGACGCGGCCGTTCTGCGCCAATTGGACGTAGCGATCCAGATAGACCTCTTGCTTGGTGGCTAGGGTGCCGCCATCCAGAATCAAGTTGGACGAGTATAAGCCCAAGTTGGTGTCATGGCTGACGAGCAGCGTCCCTTGGGCAATCGTCATATTTCCGCTGTAAATATTGATTGCGCCCAGCTCTACAGTCCCTGTGCCTTCTTTGCGCACGGAGCCCGTACCGGAGATCACCTTGTCAAAACGGCCGTCTGCGACTTGATCAAAGACCAGCTCGCCCTGGTTTCTGACTCGGCCGGAAATTGAATCCGTGTTGACGATCAGTTTGCCAGCCTGAATATGGGTATTGCCATAGGCATTAGCGTTGCCGCTCAAGTGCAGCGTGCCAGAGCCCGTTTTGATGAGGTCGCCTGGCCCGGTGATGCTTCCATGCAAATAGACGTTGGTGTTAGCAGCAGTGGCTATTTGACCAGCATTGGTGAGGGTGATGCCCCGAGTACTGCTAAATGAACCAGTCGTCTCAAGCGAGCCTCCTTGGAAGGTGATGTTTCCGCTGCCTTCACCCAGGTTGCCATCGTTCTTGATCTGCACCGTTCCAGCTTTCAGGAGAGTGCCGCCTTCATAACTGTTTTGCGTGTTCAGTGCGAGGGTGCCATCCCCGCTTTTAATCAGCGTTCCTGAGCCCGAGACGGTGTTGTTCAGACCCAGCGTGGTGCCGGAGGCAAGCTGAAATTCGCCGGCCTGATGGAGTGTGACCTGCCTGTAGCTGTCAAATGAGGCGCTCGTGGCTAAGGTGGCTTGATTTAAAGACAGTGGGCCGCTTGCGGCGCCCAGGTTTTCGTCGCGCTCGACCGCTATCGTGCCCCCTGTCAACACCGTGCCGCCGGTATAGCTATTGTTACCGGAGAGGGTCAAGGTTCCTTCGCCGGCCTTGGTGAGTGTCTTGCCATCCCACTGCTTGGCGCTATTGCTGGGCTGGTCTTCCAGGTCTGTTGACACCGTATAGCTGTCTGAGGCCTGGGCCAGGGTGAAGGTGCCGTGTGCCATAGAGTTTTTGGCATTCCAGCTCAGGTCATACGCGGCTCGCAACTGTGTGTTATCGGTGGACTTTACAAGCTGCACCGTCAGGTAATCGACCTGGTCGGGGGAGGTATCCACCACATTGAAGTTCGAAAAGTCGCCTTTAATGCCGTCAAGCGCGGTGATTAATGTGCGATCGCTGGCGATGTTATTCAGCTCCAGTGTGACGTTCTGCCCAATACTGAGCTCGCCAGTGACAGTCACGAGCGCGTTTTTGTGTACCTCTGGCTTTGTTAGGCGTAAGTCCAGGGTTGTATCGCTGGCCAGATCAGCCGAGCCTGAAACTACTAGTTGGACGGGGTCATAGACTGTCAGAGTACTTCCTGAGCCTTGAACGCTCATGCTTTGTACTGTGTTAGTAAAGCCGATGTATCCATCCCCAAATTGCAAGGTGCCGCCAGTCACCTTCATACCGCCGCCCAGGCCTTTTTTGATCAGCAGCTTTCCGCCTGCTACGGTGGTCTTGCCCGTGAAGGCTTGGCTGTCAGCCTCCAGGATGGTCGTGCCGGCGAGTTGATTGATCTGTTGGGTCGGCCCTGCATCAGGGCTGCTCATCAGTGTTGGTGTAAACGTATGGGTATCGGTGATGTTGAAGTTGATGGTCCCCTTACCCGGTCCGAACTCAATACTGGCCGCATTCATGGAACCGGCTTTTCCCGGCGTAGCTCCGGGTGCGGCACCAATATTGAGCGTGCCTTGTCCTTGGGCCTGTGCGCCCAGGAGCATCCTGCCACTGTTAAGTTCTAACCTACCTGAGTTAAACAGATTGACAGTCCCCGTTCCAGCGTTGCCTACGGTCATTAAGTAGGGCGCGGACTGGTATGAGCCCATGTTGTAGCGCGAGCCGTCATCTGAGACGGTTATCGTGCCACTGCCGCTTGCCTTATGACCCAGGATTACGTTTCGAGGCTCGTTGTAAGAGGTGGGATACGCAATGTCCTCGACGGTTTGAGAACCGGCGCTGGTTTCACCAATAATGGTGCTTTGGATGTCACTGTCCCACAGAATTTGTCCCGATTGGGAAAAATCGGCATGTGCTTGACCTACCAGGGTGGTGCTCAGGACGGCCGCCCAGAGGATGTTAGGCATCCATGCCGTTTGAGGTCTTAGGACGGGCAGCGTAGCACCTGAGGATGTCATTGATACCGTGCTGGATTGGCCGCGGCCTTTTCCATGCCCTCGAGCCAGTTCGCTGACGACCTGCCAAAGTCCGATACTGCGATTAAAGATAAGGCGATATGTGCGGTTCATTGGCTTCTCGTAGGGCGAGGTGCCCGTAACAATGGGATAGTGGGTGCCAGTCGGCGTCAATGGCCGACTGTGTCGGAGCACGCCAGTATAGGTAAGCGCCGTTGAACTTCAGGAGAGCCAATCGCAGGAAGTTAAACGCATGGATGCGGCTACAAAAGCGTGCGGCTGGTTTGGCTAGTTGGCAGGAGTTTCGTAAAGCGTAAAGAGGCCAGTTAATGCAGTGCGAACACAGACTGCGCTGCTCTTGGAATGCGTCTTGTTGGATCGTCCAGCGCATTCATCTTTTGCCCTGCGCCAGAAAGCACATCCTCGCTGGCGTTGCTAGCGTTTCATCAGGCCAAAAAAAACCGCCCCGGAAAGGGCGGTTCTGGAGTGTGCCGGCGTCAGGCTTGCCAGTGGCTGTACTCATACAGGCGTACCACATCGCCAGGAGCAACGTGGGTGTCGGCCGGAATACGGGCCAGGGCCTGTGCCCAGGGTAGGGAGCTGATCACGCCCGAACCCTGATTATCGTAAGGACGAACCAGCAGGCGGCCTTGTTCGTCATTGTCCACTTGTACGCGGATGAATTCTTCGCGATCTCCTTGATACTGGCGCTCGCCTTGTAGCACACCGTGGCGAATGCGTGGCAGGACCTCATGGCGGCCTTGCAGGCGACGGATCAGGGGCGACACCATCAAGGAAAATACCGCATAAGAAGATACCGGGTTACCGGGCAGGCAGACTAATGGTTTGTTGTCGATATAGGCCAGAGCCAGCGGTTTGCCGGGCTTCATGCGCACTTTCCACAGGTCCAGCTGGCCGCCTATGCCTTCAATGGCCGGTTTCACAAAGTCTTTTTCGCCTACTGATACACCCCCTACCGTCAGCACCAGATCGCAGCGTTGCAGCAAGTCCTTCAAGGCGTCTTGAATCGCTTCCAGTGTGTCTTTGGCGTGCACTGCATGCACCGTAGCCACGCCCAGTGCCTGCAGTTGGGCACGCAGCATAGGGGCGTTGGAGTTATAGATCTGGCCTTCTTTAAGGGGCTGGCCGGCAGGTGTCAGCTCGTCTCCTGTGGTCAGAACACCCACGCTTAGCAGGGGGTAGACGCTCAGTTGTGCATGACCCTGCGCCGCCATTTGCGCGATATGGGCTGCCGTCAGGCGAGTGCCTGTTTTAATCAGCACTTCACCAATGCGCATATCTTCGCCACGGCGACGAATGTTCACACCGGCCTGAGGCATCTCCAGAATGCGTACCCCTTGCTCGTCTTCCTGGCAGTTTTCCTGAATGACAACGGTATCGGCACCGGGCGGCAGCATGCTGCCGGTAAAGATGCGAATGGCCATGCCTTCTTTCAGGGTTTCCGGAATATCGCCTGCATAGCAGCGTTGCTGGATAGGCAGCACCTTGTCATGGCGAATGTCAGACAGG
>SMEN01000304.1_pt1 | contig 15121 bp, 9 predicted proteins | sample 2456271 | NCBI WGS metagenome assembly SMEN01 (sample SAMN10132593, study PRJNA489261) | soil metagenome | isolation source: day1 control-loamy sand soil ammended with raw manure from dairy cow... | place: USA | collected 2015-04-01 | reverse complement strand
GAAGATGAAGACCACGGTGCCGGACCAGCCTGCGGCGCCCCGCGCCAGCACCGCGGCCGCGCCCAGCGCGCTGGCCACGTGGGTGTCGTGCCCGCAGCCGTGCATCAGCGGCACCTCGGTGCCGTCCGCCAGCTGTCCCACCGCGGTGGAGGCGTAGTCCGCGCCGGTGGCTTCCTTGATCGGCAGCCCGTCGGAGTCGGCGCGGAAGGCGATGACCGGGCCGGGGCCGTTGCGCAGCACGCCGACCACGCCGGTGCCGCCGCAGCGGAAGTGCTCGATGCCCAGCTCGGCCAGCCGGGATTCGATGTAGGCGGCCGTCTGGTGCTCCTGCATGGACAGCTCGGGATTCGCATGCAGGTGCAGGTAGTCCGCGCGGACTGCTGCCTGGATGTCGGAGGTCGGTTCGAGGGTGTGGCTCATGGCGGTTTTCCTAGTTCTCGGTGGCGGCCTGGGCGGTGCGCTGGCGCAGCACCCAGGAGAAGACGATGGAGGCGGCGACGACCAGGGCGGTGGCGAAGGGGCCGACGGCCGGGACCAGCGGGATGACCGCGAAGTTCACCAGCAGGGCCGCGGCCACCGCGATGATGGTCGGGCGCAGCGCCTTCATGGAGACGATGCACTGCACCAGCACCGCGCCCATCAGCGCCGGCAGGATGTACAGGCGGGCGACCTCGATGACCTCGACCGGGATGTTGTGCACCAGCCAGGTGCCCAGCACGCCCACGAACAGCAGCAGGCTGGTCAGGTGCACGGTGGCCGCCCCGCAGATGGCCATCACCGCGGCCAGGTCGCCGCGCTTGGTGCCGGGTTTGGCGTTGATGGCCGACTGGGCCACGATGGCCGCCGGCAGCAGCTTGTTGGAGATGTTGCCGATCATGAACGCCTGGTACATGGCGGCGGAGCCGAGGATCGGGAAGTAGGTCAGCGGTTCGACCACCCACAGCACCCCGAAGGTGGCGGCCACGGCCAGCAGCGCGACCCAGACCATGCTGGCGGTCACTTCCATGCCGCTGAAGAAGGCGATGTAGATCGGGCCGGCCAGCGAGAGGATCAGCCCCAGGGTCATGGTGATGGACCCGTAGCGGCTGGTCTGCCGGTCGAAGCGCTCCATGGAAGCAGCGGCGCTGGAGGAAAGCGAGGTTGAGCTCATGATCGGTCCTTAGGCGGTGTGCAGGAAGTAGGCGGAGACGAGGGCGATGACGATGGAGATGCCCAGCGCCCATTCCTTGAGCCATTTCTGGTTCAGGGCCTTGGCCAGGTACAGGCACAGGCCCATGGACGCGGCGGAAATCCCGACGAGGATCAGGTGCACGTTGGACTTCGGCAGTTCGGCGATGGTCAGCGCGGAGAAGGCGCCCAGCAGCGCGGCGGTGGGGATCAGCGCCATGACCGCCGGGTTGCGCTTGGCCAGCGACTTGCCGCCCTTCTTCAGCAGCGGGGTCATGATCAGCGTGCACAGCATCCACATCGCCCCGGACAGGCTCATGGCCATGAACGCGACGGCGAAGACCTGCTGGGTATAGCTGTCCCCGCCCAGCGACGCGCCCATGGTGCCGGCGGCGATGCTGGCCGAGGCGGTTTCGGCGGCGGCCGAGCCGATCAGGCCGATGCGCACCAGCACCGCCGGGGTGCCGAACAACGCCAGCAACGCGATGGCGACCAGCACCACGGCCAGCGAGGGGCCGATCGAGGCCACCGCGCCGGCGCGGAATGCCTCTTTCAACTCCCGGGCCGGCATCTCGATGTGCGGAGCGGCGGCCTTGGCGGCCTTGGCGTAGAGCACCGTCTGGACGAAAATGACGGCGAAAACGCCCAGGATGCAGATCCAGAGGATCGGCGTATTGGCGATGGCCCAGATGTTCGTCGAGCTCGGGTCGGCGGCTGCCACGGCGAAAGGCGTTTGCATGGTGGTTCCTTGCAGGGAGGTCGATGCGGAGTGTGAGGTGGATCTCGTTGCTTTAACGGTCGCCCTTCCCGGCCCCTATTGGCAAGAATTGGGGATTCTCGCCAATTTTCTGTCGATTTCCCCCGTTTCAAGGAATCCGGAGCCGTTTGTGAGGGCAATTGGCAGCTGAAATCGCCATCTGTCCGCGGCCCGGCCGACAGATGTTGCGTTGCCGGCGAAATAGCCCGACAGTTGAAGTCATGGTTGATCTTCAGGTGTTGGGCGAACTCGAGCAGCGCATTGTCATGGCCCTCCAAGTCGACGGCCGGGCCACCTGGCGCAAGATTGCCAAGGTGCTGGACGAGCCCGAACGCACGGTGGCCCGCCACGGGGCTGCGCTGCTGGAGGAGGGCATGGTGAACATCGCCGCCATCCGCCACCGGGCCGGAGCGGTGATCGCGGCCCTGAACTGCGTTCCGGGCACGGTCCCGGTGGCCAGCGAGGCGCTGTCCGCCCGGGCGGACACGAGCTTCACCTACATGGTGACCGGCCAGAGCGACGTGGTCAGCGAACTGCACTACGACGGGGGACTGGACGAAATCCTCACCCTCCAGCTTCCGGCCACTCCCGGGCTGAGCCAGATCCAGGTGTACCCGATCCTGAAGTTCTTCAAGACCATCAGGGGCTGGCAGGCCGGGAACCTGTCACCGGCTCAGCTGCGGATGCTGGAGCCCGAATTCGGCGGCGAACGTACTGCCTGGCAACCGGCCGGGGAACTGGACGCAACAGACCTGACGATCATCGAAGCGCTGCGCCGGGACGGCCGGGCGAGCATCGAGGCGATCTCGCGACAGGTGAAACTCGGCGAATCCTCGGTAGCTCGCCGGGTGGAGGCGTTGCTGCGCGGCGAGCACATCAGCATCCGCACCCTGGTCGAACCGGCCCTGCTGGGACTTCCCGTCGAAGCGCTGCTGTGGGTCCAGGTCTCGCCGGAGCACATCGACGACCTCGGCCAGCGCCTGCGCGCGCTGCCCCAGGTCCGCTACCTGGCGGCCATCGCCGGGGACGCGCAGCTGCTGGTGGACGTCACGGTGCCGTCGCAGCAGGACTTGTACCGGTTCATCGCGCAGACCGACTGGGGCCAGCTGGTGCAGATCCGCACCTCGCTGGTGCTCGGGGCCCGAAAGCGCGGAGGACGGCTGACCACTCCGACAACCGCCCGATAGCAGCGCGAAGGGCCTGCGCCGCCGAGGCCCCAGCGGGGAACAGGCGCATCCAGTGCCGCATCCAGCGCGGTAATCCGGGAGTTTTGCCGCGTCGTGCCGTCGCGCGGGGACCGCAGCCGCGCCCCGGGTAAACAACAGGAAAATTCTTGGCTGATAGCCGATCATAATCCGTCATATGTGCTTCTGCTCATCAATCTGCGGCCAATTTCGCCTATTGTCTCGATTAGAAGGCAGCGCAGGACGCTTCCGTCACCGATCAAGTATCGGTTCGTGCTGCAGAGCTGAGAGGACAACGGCAACCGTGACAACGAGGTTAGCCAAGAGCAACTACCAGGCAATCGCGACGCCGGAGAGCGCGTGGAGAAAACGCAAGGACGCGTGGGAACACCTGGGCTATGTACTCAGCGAGATCTCCTCCACCCCGGTGGACGACGCCGGCCGGCGAGAGAACGAGCAGGAAGCGGGGCGGCTGCTCGGGCTGCTGTCCTCGATCGAACCCTACTGGGCCAATCCGGGACTGGAGTTCTTCAACCACGTGGCCGCACTGATGTCCGACGGGCACTACGAGGACGCCATGCGCCTGGTCTATCAGGCCAACCAGACCTTCCGGACCCAGACCCAGTACTTCGACGCCGAGGGCCACGACAACGCCGCGCCCGAGTCCGCAGAACACGGCACCGCCAACGGAGCCTCCCGCCAGGACAGCGCCCGCGCGGTTCCCCAGGTGGAGATCCTGCTGGTGGACAACGGCCCGGCCGAGGAGATCGAGCGCTTCACGGAGGAAATCCTCGAGCAGCGCCAGCGCACCGATCCGTTCCACTACAACTTCGTGGTGGTGCCCAGCGTCGAGGACGCGCTGGCGGCGATCGTCATCAACCCCTCCATCCAGTCGGTGGTGCTCTCGGCCAGGTATTCGCTGGAATCCAGCCGCCGGCTCAGCTCCACGCTGCAGAACTTCATCGCCGGGCGGATGAACGGGTACTTCACCTCCCGGCGCCAGATCCAGGGGCTGCTGGATCTGGAACAGATCCTTGAAAAGCTGCGCCCCGAGCTGCCGGTGTACCTGATCGCCGGGGTGGCGCTGGAATCTATCGCCCACGAGATCACCGGGCGCTTCCGACGCATCTTCTCGCGCAACGACCGCATGGACCTGCACCTGTCGATCCTCGCCGAAATCACCGACCGCTACGACACCCCGTTCTTCGCCGCGCTGCAGAAGTACGCCAAGCGCCCCGGCGGGGTCTTCCACGCGCTGCCGATTTCCCGCGCGGCCTCGGTGAAGAACTCGCCGTGGGCCCGGGACCTGGTGGACTTCTACGGCAAGAACCTGCTGCTGGCCGAAACCTCGGCGACCTCCGGCGGGCTGGACTCGCTGCTGGACCCGCAGAGCTCCATCAAGAAGGCGCACGAGCTGGCCGCCCGGGCCTTCCAGAGCCACCGCACCTACTTCGTCACCAACGGCACCTCGACCGCGAACAAGATCGTGCACCAGTCGATCCTCGCCCCGGGGGACATCGTGCTGGTGGACCGCAACTGCCACAAGTCGCACCACTATTCCCTGGTGCTGGCCGGGGCGAACGTGAGCTACCTGGAGGCCTACCCGCTCAACGAGCACTCCATGTACGGCGCGGTGCCGCTGGAAGAGATCAAGGGCCGGCTGCTGCAGCTGCGCCGCGAGGGGCTGCTGCACAAGGTCAAGATGCTCACCCTGACCAACTGCACCTTCGACGGGATCATCTACGACCCGCGCAGGGTCATGGAGGAGTGCCTGGCCATCAAGCCCGACCTGGTGTTCCTCTGGGACGAGGCCTGGTTCGCCTTCGCCGGTTTCCATCCGATCTACCGCCAGCGCACCGGCATGACCGCCGCGGCGCGCATGGAAAAGCGCATGGAGACCGACGAGTACCGCGAACGCTACGCGGCCCAGGCTGCGGCGCTGCCCGAGCCCGGCACGTCCTCGGATCCGTCCAATGACGAGCTCTGGCTGCGCACGCGGCTGATCCCGGATCCCGAAACCGTTCGCTTGCGGGTGTATTCCACCCAATCGACCCACAAGACCCTGACCTCCCTGCGCCAGGGGTCGATGATTCACATCTACGACCAGGATTTCGCGGCCAGGAACCTGAATACCTTCCGCGAAGCCTATATGACCCATACCTCGACCTCGCCGAACTACCAGATCCTCGCTTCGCTGGACATCGGGCGCCGGCAGGCGGAGCTTGAAGGCTACGCGCTGGTCCAGCGCCAGGTGGACCTGGCCCAGTCCATCGCCCGGGCGGTGAGCCGGAACAAGCTGCTGAACAAGTACTTCCGCATCCTGAACACCGCGGACCTGATCCCGGAGGAATACCGTGCCACGCGCACGGCGAATCCGGTGCGGGACGGGTTGGCGGTCTGGGACGAATCCTGGCAGCAGGACGAGCTTGTGGTGGATCCGTCGCGGTTGACGCTGGACATCAGCAGGACCGGGGTGGACGGGGACACGTTCAAGCACACCTACCTGATGGATGGTCACTCGATCCAGGTCAACAAGACCAGCCGCAGCTCGGTGCTGCTGATGACGAACATCGGCACCACCCGTTCGGCCGCGGCGCACCTGATCGAGGTGCTGGTGAAGATCGCCGAGAGCCTAGAACGCCAGAGCCGGATCGACGGCCGGGTGCTGGCCATGGGCACCGTGGAAGGACCGGGAAAGATCCCGCTGCCCGATTTCAGCTCGTTCGCCCCGGAGTTCGACGGCGGTGGCGGCAGCGGCAACATGCGCGCCGCCTATTACCTGACCTACAAGGACCCGGCCACGGAGTTCCTGTCCTCGGCCCAGATCAAGGAGCGCATCGGCGCCGGGCAACGCGTCGTGTCAGCGGTATTCGTCACGCCCTACCCGCCGGGTTTCCCGGTGCTGGTACCGGGCCAGGTCGTCACCATGGACATCATGCGCTACATGGACGTGCTCGATACCAGGGAGATCCACGGGTACCATCCGGACCTGGGCTACCAGGTCTTCACGAACCGCGCGCTGCGCGAATTCGCCGAGGACAGCTAGCGGCGAAGCGCACCAGAACGCCCCGGATGCAGCCAGGCTGCATCCGGGGCGTTGCGCCGTGGTCTCCGCTTCAGGCCGAGCTTCCCAGATGCCGCGCCACTGCTTCGAAGGCCCGTAGGGTGGGGAAGAGCTTGGACGCGTCCTGGGGCAGCGGCCAGCTGGAGAGCTTGACCGCCACCAGCTTCACCGCGGGGTCCATGTAGATCATCTGCCCGTGGATACCCAGCGCCACCGCAGCGTTCGTGGCGGGATTGGGGAACCAGATCTGGTTGCGGTACCGGCCCCCGGGCATCAGGTTCTCTCCCGGAGACTGCGCGAACGCCTGGAAAAGCTCATCGCTTTGCCGGAAGCTGTCCTCGATCCAGGCCGGGGAGACAACCTGCCTGCCGGTCAGCGCGCGGCCGCCGTTGACGTAGACGTGACCGAAGCGGGCCAGATCCCGCAGCGTGGTGTTGAAGCCGCCGTCGAACATGCCGGTTCCGTATTGGTCCACACCCATCAACAGGTCCTGCTGGGCGCCGAGCTTCGACCATACATATTCGGACAGCAGCTGCTGCAGCGGCGCTGAACCGGAGGCCTCGCAGACCCAGCCCAGCACGTCCGTTTCGCAGGAGCGGTACTCGAATGCTCCGCCATGGGGCCCCTTCGCCTTGAGCGTCAGCAGGAAGTCGTACATCCCGATCGGGCCGATCGACCCGCGCTCCGGCGCCCAGCCAATGGCCTCTTCCAGCAGGCGCACCTCGGCGTTGGGATCCAGGTACTCCTCCGAGAACTGGATGCCCGAACGCATATCCAGGAGGTCGCGCACGCTCGCCCCGGCGTAGCCGCTGCGCGCCAGCGAGGGAACATAGCTGCAGACCTGCCGGGAAGCATCCAGCAGCCCGGCGTCGATGAGTGCTCCGGCCAGGGTGCCCACCAGCGTTTTGCTCACCGACATCAGCAGATGGTCGCTCTGCGCCGTCATCGTGTTGTAGTACTTCTCCCACAGGATCCGCCCGTTGTGGATGACGAGCACCGCGTCGGTGTTCGTCGCATGGATGACCCCGCGCACCGTCAAGGCCGGATCGGTGAAGCTGGATTTGGCGACCTCCAGCTTGCCGAGCTTCTCCTCGGCCAGCGGCAGCTTGACGATCGGCCCGTCGCCGCGTGAGACCCGTACGGTCGGGTGGATGCGCGCGATGTTCTGGAACGAGCGTTTGACGTTCTGCGGGGCCTGCCAGCCCGCGATGGACAGGGCGCCTTGCGGCTCCGGCCGCGCGGGAAGGACGCCGTCGCCTGGCGGGCCTGCCGAATCAGTTTCCATTCTCATTGGGAGGTACGTCGATGCCCTTGTACTGGGAACGGATGGAGGAAATGAAATGCTTGGCATCGATGGTGAGCTTGGTTTTCTTCTTGCCTTCGTACTGCAGCTTGGCCTTGGTGACCAGGACCCCAAGATCGGCTCCCTTCCAGCGGTAGTCGTGCTCCCCGTAGATGCGCAGGAAGAACGCTTCCTTGTGGTTCTGCAGCTGGTGCCAGTCCAGGGCGGAGCGTGAGAATTGCAGTTTGCCCCGGGAATCGAGGTAGTAGTTGCCCGTGCGGGGCGCATGGGTCAGGTATTGGAGGATGTCGTCGGTTTCCTTGATGATCATGTGGCTCCACACATCAGCCCCCGACATCTCCTGCCAGCGTTCGTTGATCTCGTCCACATCCAGTGTGAAGTCCACGTCCAAGTACTCCAACAGGTGGAAGAGGAACAGCGGAACGTCCGCATAGGCGCCGGCGGTGACGTTGGTGATCGCGCTGGCCCCGGAAATGCGCGGATTCAGTTCGCCGAGATACACCTCGTCGGTGTCGGTGTCCACCAGCACGTCGACCTCGAAGAAGCCGCGGTACCCGGTCTTCTGCAGGCCGCTGCCGACATTCCGTACCAGCTCGATGGCCCGCGCTCGCTGCGAGTCCGTGAGGATGTCGGGGTGCATTTCATTGCCGCACCACCCTCCCTTGTAGGGGGTGAGCTCCTTGTAACCGGCCAGTTCGGTGAGGATCGGCCCCACCACGGTGCCGCAGCGGGTCAAGACCGCCTCGACCGCCACCGGTTGGTTGTTGATGCGCTTCATGACCTTGAGGTCTTCGCCGAGAATGTACTTCGAATACTGGTTCCAGTTCTCTTCGTTGGCGATGAAGAATGTTGTCTTGCCCGAATCCCCGTAGGGGGTTTGCACCACCAAGTCGTCTCCGAGCTTGCCCTTGCGGGCCAGGGCCATCAACTCGTGGTAGCTGGAAGCGGTGCCCAGCACGTTGGGCACCGAAGGAGCCCCGGCGGCGTTGCCCAGCTTGGTGGTGACGATTTTTGAATCAAGCTCGGTGCGCAGGGAAGCCGGGGGAAGGATCAGGTCGTAGCCCAGCTCCTCGCAGATGGATTCGGTCTCTTCGTCGAAGAACACCATGGCGACCTTGGGTCTTGGTCCGCCGACGGTGCGCTGGGAGTCGATGAATTCGCGGACCTCCGAGTTCTCCAGCAGCCAGTTGTTGATCTCCTCGGCGCTGTCGAATTCCACATAGGGTTTCTCGCTGGGGGTGAAGACGCGCGGATGCTGTCCGTCCCACCCGTCGTAATAGGTGATGTAGCTGAACTTCCTCACCCATCGGTCCAGACCCAACAGGTTGACCGGTGTCGCCCCGATGAAATAGATCGGCGTCTGATTGGTGCGGAAGAAATGGCGCACCTCGCTCATGTTCTTCAGCTGCCGCCCGAAGGGCAGCACCCGCGGGGCCGCTTCGGGATGGGGCTCGTCGTTGTAGGCGGCATCCATGGCGGCATTCGCGTTCAGGCCGTCGGTGGCCTGGAGCTGATGACGCAGCTTGGACAGCTCGCTGGGCTTCGGGATTCGGGGACGTGTTATGTGGGACGAAGCTTCGAGAATATTGGCCATGTCGGTAGTCGGGTCCTTCTCAAACGGTCAATAGGCAGGGCACTGCGCGCACGGGGTGTGACAGTTTCATGCTCAGCGCTTGCGGTGAGCACAGGAACACCGCGCGGTGAACGGCCGATGAACATTGGCCGGCGTCTGCCGCCGCCTCCCTCTGACATGGCGCGAAGCTGCGGGGACGGCCCGGCTGGGAGCCGGTCTGACCGAAGATGACATGGCGAAGGCCGGCGGATCCGCAAGGGATCCACCGGCCATCGCGGTCCGGCTAGCGTCCGACGGTTGCGGCGAAGTCGGTTTCCTCGAAGACGAAACCCGCCTTCTGCAGGACCTCGCTGGTGGCTTTGCGCCCGGTCAGGACCACCCGGGCGTTGGTTCCCATGGCCGCCGCACCCACCGTGGGAATCAAGCTGCCGGTCGGCAGGCCGGGCATGCCGGCCAGCGAGCGCAGGGCAGCCATCACTTCTTCGTTGCGCAGCGGATTCGGGGCCGTGGCATGCACGATCCCGTCCGGGATCGCAGGCGCTTCCAGGCGCAGCAGGCAGCGGATGACGCGCAGCCAGTCCTCCATGCCGATCCAGCTGAACCACTGCTTGCCGTGGCCGAGCTTTCCGCCCAGCCCGGTGTTCGCCAGCAGGTTCAGCGGGCCGAGCAGCGGGGCATCCGGGTGCATGACCAGCGAGGTGCGCAGGATGTAGCGATGCTCCGCATTGACCTGGGCCTGCGTGAACGCCTTCTCCCAGGCGACAGCCACCCCGGTCATCTCGGGCAGGGCGCGCTCGCCGGTCGGGATGGGGCTGGATTCGGTGAGTTCCGTTTCGCCGGCGTCGGAGAAGATCGCAGTGGTGCTCGACTGGATCCAGGTGGCCAGCTTCGCGCCCTGGGCGGTGGCTTCGGCAAGGGTGCGGGTGGTGCGCACCCGGGAGTCGGTCAGCGCGGCGATGTTCTCCGCGGTGTTGCGCTTGTCCACTCGTTCGCCGGCCAGGTTGACCAGGTGCACCGGGCGGTCGCTGGCGAAGGCGCCGGTCCACGGGCCCTGGTGCTGCCCATCCCAGATGTACTGTTCGGTGGGGAAATCCGCCTCTCGGGTGCGTGAAAGGACCACCACCGAAGCGCCGCGGCAGACCAGATCGGCTGCCAGGTTGCGGCCCAGGAATCCGCGCCCGCCGGCGATGACCACGTGGGCGTCGAGCTTGATGTGCGCGGTATGGGCAATCAGCCGGTAGAGCCGGGCGGCGGCCACGGCGAAGTCCTCGCATAATTCCCTGCCCACGGTGAACTTGAAGGCTGTGGTTCCCGGGCCGTGCAGCTCGACGGTGAAGTGCAGCATGCAGCCGCCCTCGTGCTCGTCGACCCGCCAGCGCAGCACCATGGAGCCGCCCGGCTGCGGCTGGGTGAACTCGACCATGCGCGCGGCCTGGTTGCGGCGGGTGATGGAGCCGGACGGTGCGGTGGCCCGGTGCAGCGGGCCGAAGACCTTGCCCGGAGGCAGCAGGTCCACCTTGGTGCCCACCCCGCGCTGGTCGTCGTGCACCGTGAAGCCCAGCTGCTTCATCCAGTGCCCGGTCTGCGAGAGATTGCCGACGATCGAGTACACGGCGTCGGCCCCTGCTGCCAGGAACTGGGACTCGGTGCGCTGCCAGTGCGTGAACTTCTTGGTGCTGCTCATCGAGATTCCCCCTGCGTCGTGGAGCGTGTGGCTTATCCCAAGGCTACTTGGTGGGAGGCTGTTAGCGGGTATGACAATGGAGCCCGCAACAACTGTTACGAGCTCCATTGACGGATTCGGATGTTCCGGGAGGCTAGATCAGGTCTGCCTCGCTGAATTCCGCCGGCTCGGCCTGCGACATGGAATCCTGTGCCGCGGTGTTGGCCTGCGCAATGGACGCGCCGGCCACGGCACCTACACCTGCAGCGGCGGCGGCGCCTGCCGCCGCAACTCCGGTGGCGGCTTTTCTACCGGCATTGATTGCCTTGTCGCGCTGATCCCAGGCCTTCTTGCCTGCACTTCGGATGTGCTTTCGATAGTTGAACAGCACGGCCAGCCCAATGAGCAGGACGACGATGAGCACCCCGAGCGCGATAAACGTACCGATGGTCGGACCCTTGGCGCTGCGCTCTACTTCCAGCAGGGAAGCATTGGCGACTGTCAGGGTTCCGCCTTTCGCCGTCGGGACGGCGCTACCGATGTAGTCCTCAGTGAACGAATGCCAGAACGGAAGGCTGACGTTTGCAGAGACACCGTTGGTAATAGGGGTTCCTCCGAGCTGTTCAGATGGGTCCCACGTTGCACTGAGATAGTACTCGGGCCACATCTGGAATCCTTCCTCATAGCTTGCAAACACACTTGCCCCCGGAGCGTACGTGCCGAGTTTTTGGTTCAGGGCTTCAGCGGATTCCGCGGAAATCTTCACGATATATTGGACAGCATCATCGGTTTGCTTGGTTTCGAAGCTTCCGACATCGCTTCCAGGATCCAGGAATTGAGCCAACCCGTCGCCGATCAGCTCGGCGTTTTCAGGCGCCAAGCTGAAGGTGTAGGTCTGTTCGATGGAGCGGTTGAAGGAGAAATTCATGTCCAGCTCTGCTGCTTTAAGCGGTATCGATTTTCTGACCTGCACGGTATAACTGTCGGTCTGCGGGGAGACTTCCAGCTCCATGTCATCCCCGAAGCTACTCGTGGCGTTGCTACCATCCACATACTCGTATTCCTGCGGGAAGCGGATCGTTGTGGCGATGCGTTCGCCTGACGGTGAGCAAATGGTGTCGCAGTCCAGCGATGATTTCAGCGTGCCGACTGTCTGGGTCGGGTTTTCCGGTGTTGAGCTGAAGTCGTATTCATAGCTGATTTTTTCGGACCCCAATGCCTGTCCGGTTTTCGCCGCAAGCTCTGCGACATTGGAGGCTTCAAAGGTCTGTGAATACCCGGTCGAGTTGGTGGGCCCGTAGTAGTCCTCCAGCTCACCGGCCACGGTAGCGGTGGACAGGAAATTGGTGAGCTTGTCGCCAAGCTTCGTTGCCTTCTCCTTGGCGATTTCATAGATTACTTGCTGGGAAAAGCTGCCGTCGGCATTCAGCGTCGTGTTGACGTAAATTTGGTCGAAGCCGTTGTCCTTGACCTTGTCGACGGAGACACGCGTTGAGTCCGACTCGTAGTTCTTCCCGTCGTACTTGACCTTCACTTCACCATCGGTGAAGATTCCGCTGGCGTCCTCTTCGGACACGACACCGTCATTGACTAGGCCATCCTCGGCCCAGCCAAGCAGTTCGGAGGACGAGAAATTCTCATCGGTGGCGAATCCGGAGACGAAGTCGTTGTTTTCGATCACGGTGCTGATCTCAGCGCTCTGCTCGCTGCCACTGGCAGTGAGAAGTCCATTGATCTTTGCTTCATAGTCGTCAAATGAGCTGAAAGACATCTCAAACGTGGCGACTGCCTCGCTGTCTTCCTTGTTTTCCTTGAGTCCCTTGAATTCGAGCTGTTCGGGAGTGTGTTTCTTCAGGCTATCCGAGATGGCCTTGAGTCCTCCGTCGACGTAGTCCGACAGGTTCTCGGTGCTCAGTTTGGCGGTAATGGTTCGGGATCCAGAACCGTCCTTGGCCAAGTTGAGGTTGGTATCAACGGTGGCTCCGCAGGCGCTGAGTATGAGCGTCAGGACCAGCAGGAGGGCGGCGAAGACTCCGGTCTTCCCGCGTCGAGTTGTCTGTGCTGTCATCATGTGGCCTTAGCTCAGGGCTTCGGCGAAGACGGCGCCGACGATCATGTAGGCGATTGCCAAGATGATGACCCAAACCAAGGTGAACGACACGTGCGGGATCAATGGGCTCTTGGTGAACCGATGTGTGCGGTTGATGCCGATGTAGATCATGATCTCAGGGATCATTCCAACGGGCAGGGCCAGGATTGCGATGGCGAACATGACCAGGGCACTCAACGCCAAACTTGGAATCATGAACAGCAGGGTGGCCACGAGCAGCAGTGCCATAGGGATGGAATAGGAGCCAGCGACAATAGACAGGCTGGTGCCAAAGCTCTGCCCAGCTCCGCGGACTGAAAATACCCACTTCACGCACAGCGCACGAAGGATGTAGACGAGCCCCATCATGATGGCGCCGAGGATGAATGCGGTGATCCATTGTCCTGCCGTTGCGGAGAACATGCCGCTGGAACTGTAGCTGCCGCCGGAGAGTCCGGAGGTCAGACCGTCAGCGAGGTCATCGACGCTTCCCAGGCCGCGCGTCAGTATCGTGGCGGACAGCAGACCGCCGATAACTGCGTAGACGGCGGTCGCCACTAAGGCAAAACCATTGGAATTGCCAGCGGTGCGCAGAGCACCAACGGTGTCACCCTTCCAGGTCTGGATGAGCGTGGCCGCCAAGGTGCCCAGGGCGGGGACGAGAATATTCGCCTTCGCGGCTGGCGCTGCCGCAGGCTCCTGCCCGGACGACTGCACTGTCGCGGTGGTGCTCGGGCCGGGTTCTGTTGACGTGTTGGTTTCCTGCGGGGCAGCGGACTCCGGCGAGGCTTTCTCGTTGGATGAAGCACGCAGCTTGGACAGCGAATCGCTGATTTCCTCCCTGGGCATCTTCACGGTCGGGTCGGTCGACGAACTGTCAGGTTCTGGTGGAGTTTGTTCCGGCATTTTTCTCCTCAAATGCGATGCGTAGTGATGCGGTTAAAAAGAGACACATTAAACCCATTAAGTGTTTGTGTTGACCTAAGCATATAAGCATGGTTCGAAAACTACCGATGAATGATTGATTATTTATGTAATATCGGGCAAATGACGGGATGACTCGTCCCCGAAAGTGAAAACATAAGTGAAAAACAAACTCCCGCAGTCCTGGTGTTCCAGGGCTACGGGATTTTGATTGAATTTTTTGGATACCGCACACGTTTGTCAGGCAGTGACCTTGACGCCGAGCTCGTTCTCCATTTCGGTGAATTCCTCCTGCACCTGCTCGTTGCGGCGGTAGGTTTTCAGGGACACCAGCCAGGCGACCAGCAGGTTGATGGCGAAGCCCGGAACGATTTCGTACATTGCATCCGAAAGATCGGGAATGTTGCCCCAGACGAAGACGACCACGGCGCCAGAGACCATGCCGGCGAAGGCGCCGACGGCGGTCAGCTTGCGCCAGTACAGGCTCAGCAGCACGATCGGGCCGAAGGCGCCGCCGAAGCCGGCCCAGGCGAAGCCCACCAGGTCCAGGATCGAGGAGTTCGGGTTCAGCGCCAGCAGCACCGCGATGACCGCGATGAGCAGCACGCCGGCGCGGCCCAGATTCACCAGGGTCTTGGGGGAGGCCTTGCGGCCGGCGATGTTGTACAGGTCCTCCACCAGCGCGGAAGAGCAGACGATCAGCTGGGAGGACATGGTGGACATGATGGCCGCCAGCACCGCGGCGAGCACCAGGCCGGCGATCAGCGGGTGGAAGAAGACCTGGCTGAGCAGCAGGAACACGGTCTCGCTGCTGGACTTGTCCAGCGGGCTGTCGGCGAAGTAGGCGATGCCGATCAGCGCGGTGCACACCGCTCCGAGCGTGGTCAGGAACATCCAGCCGATGCCGATGCGGCGCGCGCTCTTGGCCTCGGCCGGGGTGCGCAGCGCCATGAAGCGCACCAGGATATGCGGCTGGCCGAAGTAGCCGAAGCCCCAGGCGGCGGTGGAGAAGATGGCGACGACGGCCAGAAAGGTGCTGTTGCCATCGAAGGAGGAGAACAGGTTGAAGGCCACCGGGTTGGCGTCGGTGATGCGCTGGCCCAGCGTGTTGATGTCGCCGACCTGCAGCACCGCGACGATGGGAACCGCGACCAGCGCCGCGAACATCAGCAAGCCCTGGACCATGTCGGTCAGCGAGGCGCCCAGGAAGCCGCCGAACAGGGTGTACAGCAGGGTGATGGCCGCGACGAAGAGCAGGCCGTTCAGGTACGGCCAGGAGAAGGTGGAGTCGAAGAACTTGCCGGCGGCGACCATGCCCGAGGAGACATAGAAGGTGAAGAAGCCGAGGATGATGATCGAGGAAGCGATCCGCAGCATGTGCGTGCCGTCCTTCAGCC
>SMEN01000492.1_pt1 | contig 15155 bp, 12 predicted proteins | sample 2456271 | NCBI WGS metagenome assembly SMEN01 (sample SAMN10132593, study PRJNA489261) | soil metagenome | isolation source: day1 control-loamy sand soil ammended with raw manure from dairy cow... | place: USA | collected 2015-04-01 | reverse complement strand
CTGGAGCAGGTGCTGGACAGGCTGGCCAGTTTCATTGAAGACAGCGGTGCCTTGCGGGGTAAGGTGCTGACGGCGTTTATCTATCCCGCCATCGTCAGCCTGATTTCGGTAGCGATGGTGGTGTTTTTGCTGAGCTATGTTGTCCCGCAAGTGGTGGGTGCTTTTACCCAGGCCAAGCAGCAATTGCCCATGCTGACTCGCGTCATGATCAGTGCCAGTGATCTGCTGCGTGAGTGGGGCGGTGTGCTGCTGATCGTGTTCTTGTTGGCCGCAGCGTTGGTGGGTTTTTTGTTGCGACAGCCAGCCTTCAAACAAGCCTTTCATCGGCGCTTATTACGGGTGCCTGTTCTGGGTGGCTATTTATTAGGTGTTGATACGGCTCGTTTTGCGGCCACCTTGGCGATTTTGGCAGGCAGTAACGTCGCCTTGCTGACCGCCCTGGAAGCGGCCGGACGCACCGTCTCTAATTTGGCCCTGCGTGAGGCGGTGAGCCAAGCCGCTATTCGTGTGCGTGAAGGTCTGCCTTTGGCCTCGGCCTTGCAACGTAGTGCATTGTTCCCACCGCTATTAGTGCAATTGATCGCCAGTGGTGAAAAAACCGGTGAACTGGCCCCTATGCTGGACCGTGCCGCGACGACCTTGTCGACCGAGCTGGAACGCAAAGCGCTGACCATGACCGCCTTGCTGGAACCCTTGATGATCCTGCTGATGGGCGGTTTGGTGCTGTTGATTGTACTGGCCGTGATGCTGCCGATTATCGAGATGAATCAGTTGGTGCAGTAAAGCAGCGGCGGCATCTATGGCTGCTTTGACGAAGAGAAATGCCGCCAGCGCGAGGCTAGGCGGCAGAGTTTGCTGATTGCTAAAACCGTAATGCAATGGTCATTACGGTAAGGAAAGGGCTTTGATTCGGCGAATAGTCCTGGGGTGGACGGCATATTTTTCCGCAATGATTTCCAAGGGGACTTGATTGCTTAGCGCAACTAGTGCTTCTTTATGTTGTGCTGGCGACAGGGCTGGACGCCTTCCGAGCGGCCTGCCATTGGCACGTGCTGCAGCCATTCCTGCCCGGGTGCGTTCGCTAATCAGTGATCGTTCAAATTCGGCCAATGCAGCCATCATGTGGAAAAGTAATCTGCCCCCTGAGGTAGTCGTGTCTATATTTTCTGTCAAAGAGATGAAATGAATATTCTCTTTGCCCATACGATCTATTGTGTCGACCAAATAGCGAAGCGATCGTCCCAGGCGATCTAAACGCCAAACAATAAGGGTGTCCCCGGCTTTTAATTTTTTCTGAAGATGATTCAAACCTGGACGCGAGGTTTTAGCGCCGGATATTCCTTTATCCGTATAGATATGATCACAGTTCACCTTTTTTAAAGCGGCGATCTGTAAGTCCAGGTTTTGATCCTGTGTTGAAACGCGTGCATACCCATATTTCTTACTCATAATACCCATCTTCCTAGCGCAAGGCGCAGCCTCCCTTCTCGATCACATCTCAATGCAATCGAAGTTAATAAATCCAAGAGGGTCTAGTGGAATTGTCGCCACGCGATGCCACATTTACTAACTACATGCATATCTGCAGTCGCGTAAAGGGCGATCAAGGTCGCACGTACTGCAATAAAAAATATTATATAAATTCTGATTAACGTCGTGTGTCAGAGGCAGATGCTGATTAAGTGTTAGCGGCCGCCACGCGTGTATCAACACGAGGCGGGTCCGGGCCGATGAACTTTCTGAAGATCGTTGTGGTTTGCACAGGGCAAGCGTCAACGATGACTAAGAGAAGGCATAAATACAATTGAGATTTTGACAAGAAGCCTCCTTTTAGTCCCAACCGAATAGCGCATCGAAATTATCCTTTTCTGCGTTGATTCCACTCAAAGACGTGACTATTTGTTATGAAATGGATATTGACATAAAGGAGGCCTTTTGGCCGCCTCTGGCTTCAAAGCCAGGTGCCGATTGAGGGCCAGCACCTTAGCGTGCCGACCGACGATGCAAGGTGCGTAATGGGCGCTGCGTCGGTAGAGCCCTTGTCTTGCTGGTTGCAGCAAGTTACTCCTTCGGGCAACTACCTGCTTTTGGGGTTGGGCAGCTCGGAGTCGCTTGCTAAGGCGTACGACGAATGTCTGTTTCGGCAAGCCTTTTTGTCCGCAATTCAAGAGCGGCTGCGTCCTTATGGTGTGGTGCGCAACGATATTTTGGTATTCGGTCATGTGGTGCTGGTCTGCTTGACCAACTGCCGCTTGTCCACTCAATTTGACAAGGATTTGTTTCTCGAGAGAATCAAATCGGCTCTGTGCTATGAGCCCGTCAGATTCGGTTCTGACAGGGTTCTTGTGAATGTCGTATTGGCTTGGGCAGAAGAATCGGCCGACAGTCCGATTTACCTCTCTCATCTTCGTGCGCTGGCAAGCATCATTGCATTTTCTGAGCTTAAGCCTCAGGTCGCCGAGCAGACTCGAAATGATATGGCCCTGATAACCCGTTTCTTCGCTGATATGCGAGACGAGAAGATTGCTTTTTCATTCCAGCCTGTTGTTTGTGTCGAAAACTGTCAACAAGTTCTGTATTACGAAGTGCTATTGCGATGGGGGGGGCTGACGGAAGTATCAAACCGGTATCTTGTACCCTCGTTGCCCAGGCTATAGAGAGGCTTCATTGCACGGAGCGACTGGATGCAAGTGTTCTCTGGTCAGCTGTGCAGATGCTTGAGCGCCATTCAGATATTCACCTGGCGTGCAATGTTTCCCCCTTGTCTTTGCAGTATACGCCTTGGTGGCGACTGCTTATTTCTGTACTGAGCAACGCCCCGCAGTTGGCTAGTCGTTTGACTTTAGAGATTACAGAGACGGCTGCTGTATATGATCAAGAAGCTGCTACCAACCTGCTTCACACTTTGGGAGTGTTGGGCTGCAAAGTGGCCGTCGATGGTATTGGGGCCGGGTGCAATACCTGGGATCTTGCCCGACAGGTCCGTCCTCACATTATAAAAATTGATAAAGCCCTTGTGCATCAGGCACGAGGCAAGGACGGCATTGCTGTTCTGAATTCTTGGGTTCATGCCTCACGAGGCATAGGCCAATGCGTCATCGCCGAAGGAATTGAGACGGCCCTGGATCTCCAGTTAAGCGTCGATGCCGGCGTGCATGCCGTCCAAGGTTACTTAATCAAGCCCCCTTGCGCCCAGCCTCCTTGGGGAGGGGCGAAGCCTTGGTGCGTCAGAGACAGTTTCAACCCTACCCACACCAACGTTGTACTCAACAAGTATTCCTCAAAAGAGCTGGAATAGAGATGAATCACGTCTATAAAACCATCTGGAATGACCAAACTGGAACATTTATTGCTGTTTCAGAGAATAAGAATGCTAAAGGGAAGCGCAGTTCTTCTTGCGTCAGCGTTAGTAAGCGCCCGCCGTTTCTCGTCCGCGTGGGGGGGCTGCCTTAGCCGCTAGCGCTCTGGCTACGGGCAGCGGTTGGGCAGCCGTCGCGGTGCCCGACAAAGGTTTGAGCAAACAGATTGATTTCATCAGCCCTGGGGGGAGCATTCACTTTTCGGGTGGTGACAGCATTGTGGGTTTGACCAAGCTGACGGTTGCCGGTGTCTTGGATGCTGATCAAATTACTGTTGGCGATCAAACAGTGGCTATAAGTGCACCGTTGTATGCCATGAATCAGGTGCTGGGGAATGTGGCTGACATCCCGAAAACCATCTTGGGTGGCAATGCTGCTTTGGTGCCGAACGGTGGTCTGAGTATGAGCCATATCGGTGTCAACGGCGAGAAAGCGGTGAATGATGCGATCAAAAGTGTTGCTCAGAGTCGGCACCTTAGCGCTAACGGTCAAGCAGCCGTGAACGTAAAAACTGGCAGTTCCGTGGACTTAAGCAATGATGACGATGGCAATATCATCGCCGCTCGTACTTATACAGATAGTGTAGTGGTGAACGACTCCGAATTTGATCCGGACTTCAATCATGAGTTCGATGGTCTGTACTTCGGTGGAGATACTGGGGAGGACTTTTTCGGCTCCCTAAAGACTGCTGGGCCGGTGGTCGTGACGGGTAAATTGAAGGCAGGCGATGCTTCGACAGGAAAGAACTTGCGGGTTGATAGCGACGGCCAGAGTCGGTTGAGTTTGGTGATGCCGGTGATCAGCGGTGGCGGTATCCATATGGGCGGCAAGAAGATCACCAGTCTGGCGGCGGGCACTGACACTACCGATGCGGTGAACGTAGCGCAGCTGAATGATGTCGCCGACGTGGCCAGTGCCGGATGGCATGTTTCGGTGGGCGGTGAAGGTGTTGTCGCAGGCAATAAGGTAGCGCCAGGCGGGACAGTGGACTTCAACAACACGGATGGCAATATCAGCATCATGCATGATGGCACTGATCTGGCCTTCAATCTGAATAAAGACCTTGATCTGAGCTCGGATGGCAGTCTGACCACAGGAAATACGGTGGTCAATAACGACGGTCTGACCGTCGATGACGGCGTCGGTAACAAGACCGCCACGACAGCGGCAGGTACTACGATAAGCAATGCCACCGGTGACAAGACGACGGTAGGTGCTGGCTCAATCACAGTGGCTGATGCCGCTGGTAATAGCACCTCGATCGGTAGCACGCAGCTTGTGGTGGGTGGAGCTAATCCAGTCACGATTAATGGCGATACAGGTCGAATTGGGGGCCTGACCAACACCATGTGGGACCCGGATAACTACACCAGTGGCCAAGCGGCAACTGAAGACCAGCTCAAGCGAGTCAGTGATGTCGCCAGCGCAGGCTGGAATGTCACTGATGCCCAAGGCAATAGTGCCAATATCGGTCCGAACGGCCAGGTGGCGTTTGCAGGCGATAACAACATCACGGTTGAGCAGACAGGGACCGAGAATGACGGCCAGCTTGACGTCAAGCTGAACAAGGATATTGATCTTGGGGCGGACGGTAGCTTGACGACCGGTGACACAGCCGTCAATAACGCAGGGGTCGCGGTAGGCAGCGATGTTCACTTGGGTAGCACCGGTCTGACCATCAATAATGGTCCCAGCATCACTTTGGGCGGGATCAACGCAGGCGATCTGCGCATCACACAGGTTGCCGCCGGAATAAATGCTACGGATGCCGCCAATTACGGACAGCTGCAGCCCATCGAATCGTTTATTGGTCTGGATGGAAGTGGCTCGTTTGCCTACAACGGGGGCCAGTACAGGTCTTTGAAAGATGCGCTCGATAGCCTGCATTGGAATGTCGAGGCACCCGCACCGGGTAAGGATGGGGGCAAGGGCGGTGGCGCTGACCGCTCTGGTTCGACGGGCGGGGGCAATGCCGGCTCAGATGGAGATACCTCTATTCACAATGGCAACACCGTAGGTTTTGTGGAAGGCGACAACATCGTTATTTCCAAGACTGACAGAGTCAATGATGCAGGCAAGTCCATTGGTACAGATGTCAGGGTGGCGGTGTCCCAAGACTTGAACGTCAACTCAATTACGGCGGTGAACGTTCAGGCTGATGAGATTCAGATCAGTAACGGTGGGGGGCCCATCATTAACGAGAACGGCATTGATATGTCCGGTAAGCAGATTACCAATGTGGCTGCAGGCGTGAATGAGACAGATGCGGTGAACGTGGGGCAATTGTACGAAGTAGCCGGCAACCTGCAGGGTCAAGTTACTAACCTTCGCCGCGATGTAAATAGCCTGGATAAGCGCTTAAGTGCCGGTGTGGCTGCCGCGATGGCTACGGCGGCGCTGCCCCAGGCTTATTTACCGGGCAAACACATGATGTCGATGGCGGGTGGCACCTGGCATGGGGAATCGGGTATGGCCATTGGCTTCTCGGGTATCACCGATAACGGTAGGTGGATCTACAAGCTTTCAGGAAATTCAACATCGCGCGGTGATTATGGCGGTGCGGTGGGTGTTGGCTACCAGTGGTAAACCGGCTCTGACTATACGGCGCATTGGCCCGCAAGGGCCGATACACAACACATACTTTTGAAGAAATCCAGATCATGCAAATAAATTGTTTGGGAGCTGCTTTGTTAAGTAGTCTGGTTCTTGCCGGCTGCGGAACATTAAGTCGGGTCGATGTTGATGGTCATACCGACAAGCCTGTATTTCCCGTGATAGGCAAAGCGTCGTTTCAGGACGGCTCATACCCTAACCTTGACAATCTGCGCCAAGTTCGAGAAGGAGTGACACGCGATCAGCTTTATGACTTGTTAGGTCGTCCGCATTTTGCCGAGGGCTTCAAGGTGCGGGAATGGGATTATCTATTCCATTTCAATACCGCACAGGGCATCAAGACGTGCCAGTTCAAGGTGCTGTTTGACAAAGATAAGCTGGGACGCAGCTTTTATTGGCAGCCTAGTGATTGTGCTGCTGTCCTGGACCCCACTCCGAAAACGGCTTCCGTACAACCGTTTTCGCTTTCAGAGGGTGTGGCATTTGCTTTTGGCAGTGCTGCACTGAGCGGCGCGGGTCCCGGTGCGATTCGCGATATCGCAGGTCAAATCAAGCAATTGTCCGATATTGAACAGGTTATGGTTTCCGGCCATACCGATCGGATCGGGAGTGCGGCATCGAATCAGGACTTGTCGCAGCAGCGTGCCGCGACAGTACGGCAGGTGTTACTGGCTGAAGGTATTCCAGCTACCGCGATTCAGACGCAAGGGTTCGGCCAGGACAGACCGCTCGTGACGTGCGATCAGCAAAATCGTAGCGATTTGATTGCCTGCTTGGCACCCAACCGTCGAGTTGACATTACAGTTCAAGGCCAACGCTAAGTTGGATGTAGCAACCCGGCAAGCACCTAGCGAGGCCGGGTGCTTGCCAAGATTGAGATGTGAATGAAGATTCTGCTTAAGTTAGCGATATTGGCCTTAGCGACTGGCCTGGCAGCCTGCCAACATATTCCCCCTCGTCATATCCCCGAACCCGTGGGCCCGGCGCCTCCTGCCAAGCAGGGCTCAAGTCTCCCAGCTACCTCAACGGCGTCTGCGGCAACGGCGTCTCGCACGCAATCTACAGCAGTTATCACCTTGCATCTGGCGCAGGAAAAAGCGGAAACGCCTTTGGTCGCCGTTGATGTTGGCGGAACCTCGCTGTATGCACTGCCTCAACCTGTTTTGACACAAGCCGATCTACTGCGGGTCACACCTGTCACGGCCCAAGACCAGCGCACATTTATTTTGTTAGAGATGAATCAAAGAGGCTTGTCGAAGCTACGCAGTGTCACGGCTCAAGCTCAAGGCCATTATCTTCTTTTAAGTGTGCAAGGGCAGTTGGCGGGTGTTGCCCGAATCAGTGAAACGATCTCTGATGGACGTTTGCTGATTGGGACTCAGAATGCTCAGCATACACAGGCCATTCTTAAGTTGATGCAGGGTGGTCAGTGATAACAGGACTGCGGCGTATAGCGCACTATGTATGACTTTGATGTGGTTTTTCTGCTGATTGCACAACCTGCTTCGTTGCGTGTGGGCGATATGCTGGGCCTGCATGATTACTTGGCGGGCTCAGGGGTGTGCACGACAGTGGCGACTAGTCCGACTGACCTCGCTGCAACCGGAAAACGCCTGCGTATTATCGTCATCGATGGCGAAGGAGGCAGCGATTTTGATGTTTATGCCGTGGTAGCGGCGATGCGCCAGTTAAATAATGTGGCGATTGTTCTCTTGGCTGATGAGACTCCCTTGGCCAGGGAGCGCGGCTTGTATGCCGGTGCTGATCTTTGTTTGCCGGCTTGGGTGGCTTATGCTGATTTTTTTAGATCCATCATCGAGCTGGCAAGCGGTCAGCCGCTGGCTCCAAGCAGGGATGAGAGAGTGATGCTTAAAAGAAAGCGACAACGACGCAGACACTATCTTGGCCTACATCCCCGGTCTCGGTATTACCGATAAATGAAACAATATGGCTGACTGAGGGCTCGTTGCTCAGACATCACGTAAACGAAAAAAAACCCCGATGCCAAATCCCGGCATCGGGGTAAAAAGTGCGCGTGGTGCGCACGCGCACATCGTCAGACTATAGATTCAAGGCATTCACTATTTACAGATAGGCCGGGATTCCCAGGGCAGGATCGCTGACGCCGTGCTCACCTGATTCCACTCGGCCCGCAAAGCGACGGTAGTAGCTGGGGTCGCTACTGCTGCGCACGACAAAGTCATACCAGTGGCCGCTGGGCTTCAAGGTCCAGGATTGTTCGGACTGCTTGCCCGGCTCAACCGCCACTTCCCATGGGCCGTCTTCGCGGTAAGCCATGGACTGGATAGTGAAGGTGCAGGCAGACTGGCCGCCGTTCATCATTTCCAGATAGACGTCACCCTTGGAGATTTCGTAGCAGACGCGGATTTCGGGGCGGGCGGCTTCGGCTTGGCTCAGCACGCTGACATCGCCGCGGAAGTGACGGTGAAAGCCGTTGGGGCCCAGTACCCACAGGTCGTAGTGACCCAGATTATTGGCTTGTACGTCCCAGACATCATCCAGAATCTGGTCGGGAGAGACCATGTAGCGGCGTGGAATACGGTCCAGGTTCAACTTGTCGTAGACGTGGAAAACAGCCGCTTCTTTACCGGTGTTGGAGAACAGCAGCTGTACGCCTTTTTCGCTGTCGCAACGGGCGCTGACGTGCAGCTCGTAAGGCAGGGCACGGGAAGGGCGCACGCCAGTTTGCTGTACGGGAATGCGCTGGTTGTCTACGGGCTGTGGCACTTGAGCCAGACGTTCCTGGGCACTACGGATGGAGTCGGCATCCTGACGGCTGCGACGGCCATTGAGCGTAGGCAGGGGTTCGTCGTTCGGGCTGGCGAAGTTGAAGGCCGTGGTAAGGTCACCGCAGACGGCACGACGGTAAGGGCTGATATTGGGTTCCATTACACCAAAACGCTCTTCCATGAAGCGGATGACGGAGGTGTGGTCAAACACTTGCGAGTTAACCCAACCGCCACGGCTCCAGGGCGAGATTACGTACATAGGTACACGTACGCCGGGGCCGAAAGCTTTGCCGTCACGGGGCGGCTGACCTGAAAGACCCTTAGGGCTGGGGTAGTTGTAGTACTCGAAGGCGAGCTGTTCTTCGCTTAGCGAAGTCTTGCCAGCGGGTTTGCCGGTAACTGGGTCGATGGATGGCACGGAAGGCGAAGGTACGTGGTCAAAGAAACCGTCGTTTTCGTCAAAGTTGACCAGCAATACGGTCTTGCTCCAGACCTCGGGATTGGCGGTCAGGGCGTCCAGCAGTTCTTGCGTGTACCAGCCGCCTTGCACGGGGCTTGATGGGCCTGGGTGCTCGGAGTAGTTCGCCGGGGCGACGACCCAGGAGATCTGGGGCAGATTACCTTCTTCCACGTCCTTGCGCAGCTGACCGAAGAAACCGCCATCGGGCATGGTGTTGGCGATGCCTTTGTAGAGCGGGTTGCCAGCATCATCAGCGGGCTCATAAGGCGTGTTGGTAGGTTTGCCGGATTGTTCGTTGGCACGACGATATTGTTTGAAGCCCGCCAGCGAGTTGTCCGTGAAGTTGTCGGGCAGGTTTTGGTAAACCTTCCAGCTGATCCCCGCTTCTTCCAGGCGCTCGGGGTAGGTTTGCCACTCGTAACCCTGCATCGAGGAACCCAGGCTATCCCAGGCATTGTTCACCGTACATTCACCGCTGCCCGAGGGGCCGTTGGTGCCTGTCCATAGAAACATGCGGTTGGAGTTGGTGCCAGTGTGCATGGAACAGTGGTAGGCATCACACAAGGTGAAGGCATTGGCCATGGCGAACTGGAAGGGCACTTCCGCTTCGCGGTAAAAACCCATGGAGTGGCGGTTCTTGTGCTTGGGCCAGAAGGCCATGCGGCCATGATCCCAAGCGGCCTGGCCGTCGGACCAGGAGTGCGGTGTGCCGTTGACACGCTGGGCATTGCCTTTGGTACTGTCCAGGTGATAAGGCATCACGGTTTCAGTAGAGCTGACGTTTTGCTGCCAGACGTTGCGGCCATTGGGCAGCGGAATGGTGAAGCGGTCACCAAAACCACGTACGCCTTTCAAGGTGCCGAAGTAATGGTCAAACGAACGGTTTTCCTGCATCAAAACAATAATGTGCTCGACGTCTTTAATGGTGCCCGTTTTGTTGTTGGCGGGAATGGCCAGGGCTTTGCGGATGCTGGGAGGAAAAGCAGCCAGGGAACCTGCAGCCAGGCTGGCGCCTGTCATATTGCGTAGGAAGGAGCGGCGTGAAGTCATTGTGCTTAATCTCTTAGTCAATCAAGGGGCGCATTTGAGTTGCGGCGCAGGTTCAGGATTGGGCTTGCCTGGTTCGGTAGGATCTTCGGGCGAGCCGGAGCCTTCGGAGCCGCCGTTGTCACTGCCGCTACTGCACGCAGCCAGCAGGCCGCAGAACATCAGCAAAACAGACGCGCGTTTTATGCGCTCAAAGGTGAGTGAAGTGTTCTTGGGAGTCATAAGAATTCCTTGCGTGGCGATCAGGGTTGGAGGCTGGACAGAGGCTGGCGCGATTCGAAAATGCTGGTCAGTTCGTCCGTGCTCAGGGCGCGGTCCCACATGGCCAGTTCGCCAAAATCCATATTGATGTCGCTGCGTCCCCAGCGTTTGTAGTACTGGCCGGTTACGTCTTCGTTCAAACCCAATTCGCCGGTACCGGTGCCGCCCAGCGCTTGCAGCGTGCGAGCCTCCAGGGCCACGGAACCAAACTGCGCGCCTTTCTTGGGATCGAATACGTGGCCCAGCATCTTGCCTTCGGCCTTGTCGATGACGACGGCGACATAAGCCCATTCATCGGGGGTGATGTTGTAGCCCTGGCTTTCGTTGCGGCCACCACCGTAGCCGGTGTTAAAGCGGATATCGCAGCCGTTGGCGTTGAACAGGCCTAAGGCAAAACCGGGGTTATTACCCGAGTCGTAATTTTTGTTGGCCATGATGGAAGCGCCGTAACCCTGGCAGTTGTTGGGGGTGCGTAGCCAGAAACCAATGGTCATTTGCTGCACGCTGCTCAAGCTGAACAGGTCGCGGCTCATAGACAGGCGGTAGCCGCGGTTGCCATTGCTGTCGGCGTTGCTGCCCACGATGCGCAGGCCGCCTTTGGGTGTGCTGGGGTCCAGAAAGTCACCGGCAATCAGCTGACCGGCGGGGATGGCTGGCGTAGCGGTTTGCAGGCTGCTGCCACCTTTGTTGTCGCTAAAGGGTTGGGCGCTGAAGGTGTAGTAGCTGCGCAAGCCGTTCGTAAGGGTGTCGGCCAGTTTGGGAGGTGGCTGGTAGCCTACTTCTGCTTTCAAGGTAGAGGCGGCTTGGCCCACTTGAACCGAGTAGTACAAAGAGTAGGTTTGAGCGGTTTCCGATGCGGGCAGTGGATCGGCGTATTGGGTCGAGCCGGCGGGCAGGGTGGCAATCAGTTTGCCATCGCGCATTACCTGGATTTCTTGCGAGGTCTCGCCTTGCAAGGTCCAGCTCAGGTCCACCATGTTCTTGTCCGCAGGCTTGTTGAATGCCAGATTGTGCACGCGGCTATCGGCTTGCAAGGCCGAGCCACGGAAGCGGTATGGCTCGCTTTGGATGCCCAGGTGTGACAGGACGGTAGGCGCAATGTCGATGACTGCGGCCAGGGTATTCATGTCGGTGCTGCTGGTGACTTGGCCGTCGATGGCGGGCAAGGAGGCCAGGGTTTTATTGGTGGCAATAAAGCTGGTCTTGTTGCGGTTGAATTGCGAGCCGGTGGTACCACCGAATTCGTCCAGGCCGTAGCTGGTGGTCAGTATCAACAACCAGTCTTCCGAAGCGTCGGCTTGTTTGCGTTTTTCGATGATGGCCAGCAACTTGTCCAGAGCGGCCAATGATTCTTGCACGGCTTGTCGATACGCTGGGCTACCCAGTCCGCCTTGGGTTGCGGCGCGGGCTGGGGCCTGGATCTGAGCCAGAATCAGGGACTTGCCTTCTTGCAGGTATTGTTGGGTTTGTTCACTGACACAGCTGTCGGAGTCCGTACAGTTGGCGGCTTCGATGATGCGGCCTTCCTGTAGGTCTTGGCTCCATAGTGTGCGGTAGTCGGCTGTGCTCAAAGCCATGGCCGCTTGTGCTGGCGTGGAGGCCAAGGCGACCAGGGTGGGGGCGTTCAGCTCGGGGCTGGCGGTGCCCACGCCACGCAGACCGTGTTGGTCTGCCCAGACGCCGGTAATCAGTGATGCCCAGCCGGGCAGCGGCAAGGTGCGCTGTTCGCTGGGGGTGCCGACATAGCCGCCGGTTTGTGCGGGGGCGATGATCAGGGATTTCAGGGCTGGATGTTGTCCTGCCTGGCGAGCTTGTAGCAGGGTTTCGTAGCTCAGGCCGTCGATAGTGACGATCAGGGCTTTTTTCCCGCCCAGGGCTTGGGGTTTGTCACCGGGTTCTACGGTGGGGTTCTCGGGATCTACGCCAGCGGTGCCAGGGCTATCGCTGCCGCTGGAGCCGCTGCCGCAGGCGCTCAGCAGCAGGGCCAGTGACAGTGAGATCCCGGCTTGCTGCATGCGGTGCAAGGCCGGGGACTTGGAAGGACGGGGGGAGAAGGTCATACAGCCACTCGTGTAGAGGATGGGGAAGGAGAGGCCAGACTGTGCGTAGGGTGGGCGGCCCAGTCGGCATCGGATCAGGACAGGGGCAGTGTAGGAAGGGCGTGTGACTGCCTTGTTAACAGATGGCCAAATCCGCCGATGATTGGATTGTCTTTTATGGGATGGGGCTGCTTGGGATGGGGGGGCAGGTGGCTGGAGGCTGGCTGGCTGCGGCTTGCCGGGTAGATGGCGGTTTAATGGATGGTTTGTTACAGGAGGCGGGGTGCGGTGTTTTTTAGGCGGATTTTTTATGTTTTAAGTGTGACGTTATGGCGGGCAGATGGGGGATGTCTGTCTGTGCTTGATGGGTGGGCGTCTCTTGCCTGGATCGCTCCAAGCGGCTCGTAGTCACTTATTGTGATGAAGGTCGGAATGACTGTTTATGCCTTCTCTCATAAATACAAATTAGATTTTGAGCGTGGGCTGGCGTTAAAAACCATCCTAAAAGATGATTCTTAAAGCCATCAAGCCAAGTAAGGGGATGGGGGGACCTGCTGGTCAGCGAGTGGAGATATAGGTCGGCCGGTTCAGCGTGGTCGACGGGGAAGCAGGGTTGGTGTGGGCAGGTTTTACGGTGTGCTAAGTGGCTGTGTCGGAAAAGCCAGCATGGTGGGGTCGGCCAGTCCTGTCAGCACTCGGACAACGGCTCGGGCCTGTTCGATTGGCGCGCTGCTGATGAAGGCGCTGCTTCCCGTTTGTGTTTGGGTGTTCAGGCAATGGGCTTGTTCCAGGCGGCGGTGTACCTGGGCGGCGACGGCAAAGGAGGGTTCCAGGATATGGAAGCGCCAGCCGCTGATGGCTTCGATGGTGGGGCGTAAAAAAGGGTAGTGTGTGCAGCCCAGCACCAGTGTATCGGCTTGGCTTTGCAGGGCGGGTGCTAAGCGTTCCTGCAGTTCGGCTTCGATCTCCGGGCCCGAAAGTTGCAGGGCTTCGACTCGGTCGGCCAGTCCAGGGCACGGGATACGGATGATTTCTATATCGTTGGCGTAGCGCTGGATCAGGTTTTGCAGTCCGCTGCTGTCCAGTGTACGGTTGGTGGCCATCAGGGCGACGCTGCGGCTGCGGCTTAAGGCAGCAGCCGGTTTGATGGCCGGTTCAATGGCGATGATGGGAATGCTCAGTTTGGCGCGCAATGTGGGGGCGGCGACCAGGGTGGCGGTATTGCAGGCAATAACCAGGGCTTTGCAGCCTTGATCTACCAGAATCTGTGCCATGCGCAGGGTACGCTCTACGATCCATTCCGGGGAGCGGTCGCCGTAAGGGGCGCATTGTGAGTCGGCCAGATACAGCAGGTTTTCCTTGGGCAGGGATTGGCGTAAGGCCTGCCAAATGGACAGGCCGCCCACGCCCGAGTCAAACAAGCCTATCGGAGCTTGAACAAGTGCAGAGGGTGTGGATGGACTCATGGCGCTGGACGATTCTTGTGGAGCAAAGCTCGTATTATGGCGCTTTTGTTGGGTTTGGAGCAGGGGCTTGAGTGGCTTGGACTTGAGGTTAAGGTATCTAGTGGAAACGAGAGTGCTTGGATGTGGGCAGCTTGAGGCAAGCCGCCCACAACGTGTTTTTAGGCCAATTGCTTTAAGACGCCGCCTACGGCATCGAACAAGGAACTGATCTGCGCGGGTGTGCTGGTGAAGGTGGGGCCAAACTGCAGGGTGTCGCCTCCGAAGCGGACGTAAAAACCTTGCTTCCACAGTTGTAGGCCCGCCTCGAAAGGACGGATGGCTGGGTCGCCATTGCGCGGTGCCAATTGGATTGCTCCAGCCAGGCCGCAATTACGAATATCGACCACGTTGGGGCTGTCGCGCAACTGGTGCAAGGTTTGCTCGAAATGTGGAGCCAGCTCGGCAGAGCGTTGCAGCAGATTGTCTTGTTCCAGCAGCTCTAGTGCGGCCAGACCGGCGGCACACGCTACCGGATGGGCGGAATAGGTATGGCCATGGCTGAATTCGACGGCGTGTAAAGGCAGGTCCTGGCCCATAAAGGTCTGATAGATTTCCTTGCTGGCAATGACGGCACCCATGGGAATGGCCCCGTTGGTCAGTTGTTTGGCCATGGTCATCAGATCAGGGGTGACGCCAAAGTATTCAGCTCCGGTGTAGGTGCCTAAGCGGCCCAGGCCGGTAATGACTTCATCAAACACCAGCAAGATGTTGTGCTGATCACAAATCTGGCGCAGGCGTTGCAGATAGCCGGTGGGAGGGACCAGCACGCCCGCCGAGCCGGAGACGGGCTCTACAAAAACAGCGGCGATGGTGCTGGCATCGTGCAGTTCGATCAGTTTAAGCAGCTCATCGGCCAGGGTAAGACCGCCGGTTTCAGGTTGGCCGTGTGTGAAGGCGCAGTCTGCTTGCAGCACGTGGGGCAAGTGGTCGGCGTCCATTAACTGGCCAAACATCTTGCGGTTGCCGCCTATGCCACCCAGGCTAGTACCGGCCACGTTCACGCCGTGGTAGCCACGGGCGCGGCCAATCAGGCGGGTTTTGGTGGCCTGACCTTTTATGCGCCAGTAAGCACGCACCATCTTGACGACGGTGTCTGTGCATTCAGAGCCGGAGTTGGTGAA
>SMEN01000302.1_pt1 | contig 15190 bp, 9 predicted proteins | sample 2456271 | NCBI WGS metagenome assembly SMEN01 (sample SAMN10132593, study PRJNA489261) | soil metagenome | isolation source: day1 control-loamy sand soil ammended with raw manure from dairy cow... | place: USA | collected 2015-04-01 | reverse complement strand
TATGAAAAGCGCAGAAATCCGTGAAGCCTTCCTTCGCTTCTTTGAAGAAAAGGGTCATACCCGCGTAGCATCCAGCTCATTGATCCCAGCCAATGACCCAACGCTATTGTTTACCAACGCGGGCATGAATCAGTTTAAAGACTGCTTCTTGGGTTTAGAGAAACGTGCCTACACACGTGCTGCCAGTAGTCAGAAATGCGTACGTGCCGGTGGCAAGCATAACGACCTGGAAAACGTCGGTTATACCGCGCGTCATCACACTTTCTTTGAAATGCTGGGTAACTTCAGCTTTGGCGATTACTTTAAGCGTGATGCGATTCATTATGCGTGGGAGTTTTTGACCTCCGAGCAGTGGCTCAATCTACCTAAAGAAAAGCTCTGGGTCACTGTCTATGCGACTGATGATGAAGCGTACGATATCTGGGTTAAAGAAGTCGGTATTCCCACTGAACGCATGATTCGTATCGGCGATAACGGCGGTGCGCCTTATGCTTCGGATAACTTCTGGGCGATGGGCGATACCGGTCCGTGCGGCCCGTGTTCAGAGATCTTCTTTGACCATGGCGAGCACATTTGGGGCGGCCCTCCAGGTTCTCCAGAAGAAGACGGTGACCGTTATATCGAAATTTGGAATAACGTCTTTATGCAGTTCAACCGCACGGCTGACGGTGTGATGCATCCATTGCCAGCGCCTAGTGTGGATACGGGCATGGGCCTTGAGCGTATCAGTGCGGTACTACAACACGTGAATTCTAACTATGAAATTGACTTGTTCCAGCACCTACTCAGCGCCGTCGCTAAAGCAGTGGGTTGCGAGAACAATGACAATCCATCGCTGAAAGTGATTGCCGATCATATTCGCTCCTGCAGCTTTTTAATTGCTGATGGCGTGGTGCCGTCCAATGATGGCCGTGGTTATGTGCTGCGCCGGATTATTCGTCGCGCCTGTCGTCATGGTAATAAGCTCGGTGCCACGGACAGTTTCTTCTACAAGATTGTTGCCGCACTGGCAGACGAAATGGGTGAAGCATTCCCAGAGTTGAAGCAGCAGCAAGCGCACATCGAGCGTATTTTAAAAACCGAAGAAGAGCAGTTCGCGAAAACCCTAGAGCAGGGCTTGCGTATTCTTGAGCAAGATTTAGCCCATCTCGAAGGCGATGTGATCCCTGGGTCTGTGGTGTTCAAACTGTATGACACCTACGGTTTTCCAATGGACTTAACCGCTGATATCGCCCGTGAACGCGAGTTGACGGTGGACGAGGAAGGCTTTGAGCGGGAAATGCAGGCGCAGCGTGAGCGTGCTCGTTCGGCCAGTTCCTTTGGTATCGACTATAACGCGCTCGTCAAAATTGACGGCGAAACTGAATTTTTGGGTTATCAGGCGCATCAATCCGACGCGAAGATTCTGATGATTCTTAAAGAGGGTGCCAGCGTTGAGCGCGCTTTAGAAGGCGATCAAGTGGTTATTGTCTTAGATCGCACGCCTTTTTATGCCGAGTCCGGTGGTCAGGTGGGTGATTGTGGTTATTTAACCGCAGATAACCTACGCATTGAAATTACCGATACTACGAAAAGCGGCCATGCATTCTTGCACCACGGCGCTATTACGCAAGGCGCTGTGCAGATTGGCGATACGCTGTCGGCGCAAGTGGATGATCAAGTACGTCATGCCACCGCGTTAAATCACTCAGCGACGCATTTATTACACGCTGCGCTGCGCGAGATTTTAGGTGAGCATGTGCAGCAAAAAGGCTCGCTGGTCGATAGCCAGCGTTTGCGTTTTGACTTCAGCCACTTTGAAGCAGTCACCGCCAAGCAAATCAAAGCTTTAGAAGAGCGCGTCAATCAAGAAATTCGTAACAATACGCTTGTGTGCACTGAAGTCACGGATATTGAAACGGCCAAAGAAAAAGGCGCAATGGCCTTGTTTGGCGAAAAATACGGCGATGAAGTGCGCGTGCTGAGTATGGCTGATGGTTTCTCGGTGGAGCTCTGCGGTGGTATTCATGCTGAGCGTACCGGTGATATTGGTCTGTTTAAAATCACCAGCGAAGGCGGCGTGGCAGCGGGTGTGCGTCGTATCGAAGCGGTCACTGGTGTTGCCGCGTGGAATTGGCTGAACGGTGCCGAAGAGCAACTTAAGCAAGCAATGAGCTTGGTTAAAGGGACCCGTGACAACGTTTTGGACAAGCTGCAAGCCTTGCTGGATCAGCAGCGCAGCTTAGAGAAAGAAGTTGAGCAGCTCAAAGCTAAAGCTGCGAGTGCTGCGGGCAGTGATCTGGCCTCTGCAGCGGTTGAAGTCAATGGCGTTAAGGTCTTATCTGCACGTCTTGATGGTGTTGAAGGTAAAGACTTATTGGTGTTGATGGATCAGCTTAAAAACAAGCTGGGCAGCGCAGTGATTTTACTCGGTGGTGTGCACAGTGAGCGCATCGTCTTAGTGGCTGGCGTGACCAAAGACCTCACCGGTCAATTCAAGGCGGGCGACTTAATGAAACAGGCGACAGCAGTGGTTGGCGGTAAGGGCGGTGGTCGCCCCGATATGGCGCAGGGCAGTGGTGTTGAACTGGCTAAGCTCGATGCTGCTTTGGCGGTTACCGCAGAGTATGTGGCCAGTAAAAGCTAAGCCTTGAGTCAATTAAGAGTTATCCAGCACCGAATGACGTGTGCTGGATAAAATTGCGAATGCTAACGATGATTAAGGCGGCAGTAAGATGGCGTTGATCGTACAAAAATTTGGTGGTACTTCAGTCGGCTCGCCTGAGCGCATTGAACAGGTTGCTGAGAAAGTAGCAAGGTTTCGTGCAGCGGGTGATGACATTGTCGTGGTGGTTTCCGCTATGAGCGGTGAAACCAACCGTTTGCTCGGCTTGGCCAAGCAAGTTTGCACAAGGCCGTCGCTGCGTGAGATGGATGTAATGATTGCCACTGGCGAGCAGGTCACCATTGCCTTGTTGGCCATTGCACTGAATAAAATTGGCGTGCCAGCAGTGTCCTTTACTGGCGCGCAGGTGCCGATTGTGACTGACAGTGAGCACGGTAAGGCGCGCATTTTAAGCATTGATGAGACTAAAGTTACAGCGCAACTCAAAGCCGGCAAAGTTGTTATCGTCGCAGGTTTTCAGGGTGTCGATGAGCAGGGCAATATCACCACTCTTGGTCGTGGAGGCTCTGATACCACCGCTGTCGCTTTAGCCGCTGCGCTGAAAGCCGACGAGTGCCAGATCTATACCGATGTCGATGGTGTCTATACAACGGATCCGCGCGTTGTATCACGGGCCCAGCGTTTAGAGCGTATTACTTTTGAAGAAATGCTGGAAATGGCCAGTCTCGGCTCAAAAATTCTACAGTTACGTTCTGTCGAGTTTGCCGGTAAGTACAATGTACCGCTACGGGTATTGCATAGTTTTCAAGAGGGCTCAGGCACTCTAATTACCACTGATGATAATGAGGACAACATGGAACAGCCGATTATTTCTGGTATCGCCTTTAATCGCGACGAAGCCAAATTGACCATTCGTGGTGTTCCCGATACGCCAGGTGTTGCTTTCAAAATATTAGGGCCAATTAGTGCGGCGAATATTGATATAGATATGATCGTGCAGAACGTTGCCCAAGATAACACCACGGATTTCACTTTTACCGTTAATAATGTTGATTATGACAAAGCGCTTGATGTGCTACAGGCGACGGCCAAAGAAATCGGCGCAGGTGAAGTCAGTGGAACTACCAGCATCGCTAAGGTGTCCATTGTTGGTGTGGGTATGCGCTCACATCCAGGTGTTGCTAGCAGCATGTTTGAGGCATTAGCCAAAGAGAATATCAATATTCAGATGATCTCAACCTCAGAAATTAGAGTCTCTGTAGTCATTGATGAGAAATACGTCGAGCTAGCTGTGCGGGCGTTGCATACAGCCTTTGGTTTGGATGCGCCTGAAAAGTAACTCTGGTTAAAAAATTACAAGCGCGGCGAAGTTGCGGTGCTTGATTGTTTTATTAGCTAGGCAAGGCTCTTGGCTTGTTTAAGTTTGATTTTTAATGTTTTTTATTGCTGTGTAGGTGTATCGCGCGGCGATAATCATTTCATTATTTGTTGAGTTTTTCGTGCTAAAGCTGGCTCAAGATGGCTTGCTTAGTTTAGTAAATAAGCGGCATGCATTGTGTGCAAAAACACATGATAAGTGTACGCTGTTCATAACTTACAGATGCAGACTGTAAACCTAAATCGTGAAGCAAGGAGATAAGCAATGTTGATACTAACGCGTCGGGTCGGAGAGACACTGATGGTTGGTGATGAAGTAACTGTCACTGTACTGGGTGTCAAAGGTAATCAAGTTCGTATCGGTGTAAATGCGCCAAAAGAAATCGCTGTACACCGTGAAGAAATTTACCAACGTATCCAAAAAGAGAAAGAAGACAAAGAAGATCCAAGTATTTGATATTTTTTGATTTTTTGCTTTGCAATTTCTAAATAAATGGGTAATATACGCCCCGTGTTACGGAGAAGTGGCCGAGTGGCCGAAGGCGCTCCCCTGCTAAGGGAGTACACCTCAAAAGGGTGTCGAGGGTTCGAATCCCTCCTTCTCCGCCATATTTAGTATTGCAGAGCAAAGTTTTCAAAGAGTTTAAATTAAAAATAAAACTCCTTGATTATCAAGTAAATAGCTCTATAATACGCGCCACGTTGGACTCATAGCTCAGCTGGATAGAGTACTCGGCTACGAACCGAGCGGTCGGAGGTTCGAATCCTCCTGAGTCCACCATATTAAAAGATCTGATGCTAATCAGTGATTTTAAGTAATACCAGCGGTGATCTGGATAAGCACCAAATGGACTCATAGCTCAGCTGGATAGAGTACTCGGCTACGAACCGAGCGGTCGGAGGTTCGAATCCTCCTGAGTCCACCATATTAAAAAACCTGCATTTATTGCAGGTTTTTTTTTGCCCGTATTTTCTTGGTTGCAGTTTTCTTAGAGCTCGATTTTGCTGCCGCTGATTTTTGACTTAAGCGAACACAGCCGTGCTCATCAAAACGCACGCTACGTTTTTGTCCTTTGCCGCTACGGTAAGTAGCCGTCAGAACGCCATTGCTAATATCCTGTTTGAGTGGCTTGCCGAACATGCTTTCAACATCTGTTTGACTCATGCCGCTTTTCACTTGTTTGCGCACCATCGCGGTGCGACGCGCTTGAATATCGTAAGTGCCGCAAGGGTGAGCCTGCTCGCCGACCACGGTGACGCGAGTTGTGCGCTGCGCTGTTGATGTTTTTCCTTGTGTCGGCTCAATTACGTGTCTTGGCAGTGCTTTGATCAGCATTGGCTGCTGCAGTGCTTGTACGCTTTGTTCGGCGTCGCCAGGGCAGGCATTATCGGTAAAGGTGATTGCACCTTGCGTCGTAGTGCATTTGTAAACCTGGCTCGCTGCGAATGCAGGCGGGATGTCTAGGTGGTGAAGCAATAAAGTCAGGGCTAACACTTTTCTCATGCTGATCGTCCTTGTGGTGAGTATGGCTGCGTATCCGTACGCTGCTGTTCAGTGTAGAAGATATTGTTTAGATGGCCAGTTGGCCGCGTGCTCTTAGCCATAAGACATAGCAATTGTTAGGTGCAATCAGCGAGTACAGTGGTATTATTAATGACTATATAAACCGGTGTAGAGCTGGTTGGTCATGATTTTTCAGTAGAAAGTATTTTTCCCATTGAGCAATCACCTGCATTCTTGATTATTCCTTTGCGATCGTCTCGCGCAAGGGTGGAGTACATCATCCATGTTAGAAGTTGAAGAGAGAAAACCACAAGAACGCCTGCATGAGCGTTTTTCTCAGGTGATTGAGCTCTTACAACGCCACAGGTTGATTGAGGAGCAGGTTGCAAGGCAAGACAGTGATAACCAAGAACGTGTTGAAGAACTGGTACAGCAACAACATCTCGCTGAATTACAGCAGAAGCTGACTGAGTTACACCCCGCCGATATTGCCTACATCCTTGAAGCCTTGCCTTTAGCAGACCGTTTAACGGTCTGGCAGTTGGTGCGCGCCGAAAGCGATGGCGATATTCTCTTAGAAGTGTCTGACTCAGTGCGTGAGACGCTGATTGCTGACATGGATGAGCATGAAATCATCGCGGCGACCAAAGACTTAGATGCCGATGAGCTGGCAGACCTCGCGCCTGAACTGCCGCGCGATGTTGTGCAAGGCTTGATGGAGTCTTTGGATGAGCAGCAGCGTGAACGTGTACGTTCAGCACTCTCCTATGAAGACGAGCAGGTCGGCGCGATCATGGACTTTGAGATGGTGACCATTCGTGAGGATGTCACCCTTGAAGTGGTGTTGCGTTATTTACGTCGCCTCAAAGAGCTACCGGATCAAACCGATAAGCTTTTTGTCGTTGATATGGCCGGTATCCTCAAAGGTGTGCTGCCGATTAAGCGCTTATTAGTCAATGATCCTGAGCGCATGGTGCACGAGGTGATGGCTGATGATCCGGTGACTTTTTACCCGGATGAAGACGGCTCTTTTGCCGCGCAAGCATTCGAGCGTTATAACTTAGTTTCTGCACCGGTGATTGAAAAAAGCGGCAAGTTGATTGGTCGTTTGACCGTTGACGAAATGGTTGACTTGATTCGTGAAGAGTCCGAAAGCGAAGTGCTAAGCCGTGCCGGTTTACGTGAAGAGGAAGATATTTTTGCCTCGGTTTGGAAATCTCTAAAAAACCGTTGGGCGTGGCTAGCAATTAACTTAGTAACAGCCTTTGTAGCCTCGCGAGTGATTGGTTTATTTGAAGACTCTATTGAAAAGTTGGTTGCATTGGCTGCGCTGATGCCGATCGTTGCTGGGATTGGTGGGAATTCTGGTAATCAGACCATCACCATGATTGTACGGGCGATGGCTTTAGATCAACTCTCAACGGGTAATACCTCGCGATTAATGCGCAAAGAGTTGGGTGTGGCGCTGATTAATGGTGTGATTTGGGGCAGTGTGATCGGTCTTGTGGCCTGGTTACTTTACGATAGTTGGTCGTTAGGTATGGTAATGACGGCTGCTATGACCTTGAACTTACTCTTAGCTGCTTTAATGGGCGTAATTATTCCGATGACGATGGTACGCTTAGGGCGCGATCCCGCTTTAGGATCTAGTGTGTTAATTACGGCGATGACCGACAGTGGCGGCTTCTTTATATTCTTAGGTTTAGCCACAGTGTTTTTACTCTAGGGTTAAATAAAGACTGCTAAAGAAGGTTAATCTAGGCAAAAAAGCATTCTAGTGTTTGCCAATAGGGTGTGGTTCGCGTTAATGTTCGGACGTTTTAGCTGTGAACTACTGACTACTGCGTCAGCTGCGGCATAGATTCAAATTATAATATTGCCCTGCAACTCAGGACATGGAGCTTATATGACTTCTCAGCAACTCCTTCTTGAAGGCGTTGAACTCATGTTTTTTGGCATGGGTCTCGTTTTTCTATTTTTGGTCTTACTGATTTACTGCATTAAAGGTATGTCTTTTGTTTTAGAGCGCTTAGCGCCAGAAGAAACCAATGTTGCAACAGCAGTGCCAACGCCAGCACAAAAAACAGGTACTAAAGCTGTTGATGCTGAGACCTTGCAAGCCATCCAAATTGCCATTAAACAGCACCGCGCCCGTCGCGGCTGAGTGTACCCATACGGAGTTTTCCTGATGACTGCTACAAAGCCACTCGGTATAACTGACGTTGTATTACGTGATGCTCACCAATCGATTTTAGCTACCCGTGTTCGTTTAGACGATATGTTGCCTATTGCTGGCAAACTTGACCAAATAGGTTTTTGGTCAGTTGAGTCTTGGGGTGGTGCGACCTTTGACGCCTGTATTCGTTATTTGGGTGAAGACCCGTGGGAACGTATTCGTGCGCTGAAAAAAGCCATGCCTAATACCCGTCAGCAGATGTTGCTGCGTGGTCAGAATTTACTAGGCTACCGTCACTACGCTGATGATGTGGTGGATAAGTTTGTTGAGCGTGCCGCTGTTAACGGTGTGGATGTATTCCGTGTGTTCGATGCGATGAACGATCCGCGTAACCTTGATCGCGCTTTAAAAGCGGTGAAGGCCAACGGTAAGCATGCGCAAGGTACAATTTCTTACACCACCAGCCCTGTGCATAACATGCAAATGTGGGTTGATCTGGCCAAGCAAATTGAAGATTTAGGTGCTGACTCGATTGCCATTAAAGATATGGCCGGTATTTTAACGCCCTATGTTGCGTATGAGTTGGTCAGTAAATTAAAGGCCAGTCTGTCGATTCCTATCCACATGCAGTGCCACGCAACAGCAGGTTTATCTTCTGTAGCGATTTTGAAAGCAGTGGAAGCCGGGATTGATAACGTTGATACCTCGATTTCTTCAATGTCGATGACTTATGGTCATTCGCCAACCGAATCAGTAGTGGCAATGTTCCAGAACACTGAGCATGACACCGGTCTTGATCTGTTGTTGCTGGAAGAAGTTTCAGCGTATTTCCGTGAAGTACGCAAAAAATATGCGAAGTTTGAAGGCTCGCTCAAAGGTGTTGATTCACGCATCTTGGTTGCGCAAGTTCCAGGTGGCATGTTGACTAATATGGAAGGCCAGCTTAAAGAGCAGGGCGCCAGTGATAAATTTGATGAAGTATTGGCGGAAATTCCGCGAGTGCGTGAAGACTTAGGTTTTATTCCGTTAGTGACTCCAACCTCACAAATTGTTGGCACTCAAGCGGTGATCAACGTCCTGACTGGCGAGCGTTATAAGTCCATTACTAAAGAAACCGCTGGCGTATTAAAAGGCGAGTACGGTGCTGCTCCTGCGCCGTTTAATGCTGAACTGCAAGCGCGTGTATTAGATGGTCAGCAGGCGGTTGTCTGTCGTCCAGCTGATTTGCTGGATAACGAAGTGGAAAAACTCACCAGTGAGTTAACTGCTTTGGCCAAAGAGAAAAACATCCGCTTGGCTGACGATTTGATTGATGATGTGCTGACGTATGCATTATTCCCACAAATCGGTCTGAAGTTTTTAGAAAACCGTGACAATCCTGATGCCTTTGAGCCTGTACCTACCGGTAACGAAGTGCTTAATAGCCAAGGTGCCGGCCCGCAAGCTTATACCGTTGAGGTGAATGGCAAATCCTTTGTCGTACAAGTCAATGAAGGTGGTGACATTGAAGGTCTCAAACCTATTGGTGACGCCACGGTCTGTGAGCCAGAGCCGGTTGCTGCAGGTGCGGGTGACCCTCAAGGTGCGCCACTGGCTGGTAATATCTTTAAAGTCTTAGTTAAGCCAGGTCAAGCCGTTGAAGAAGGCGACATTGTGATTATTTTAGAAGCCATGAAAATGGAAACTGAAATTCGCGCCTTCCGCCGAGGTGTCATTGGTAACGTCAACGTCAAAGTTGGTGATGCCGTTACAGTTGGCGATTGCCTACTGACAATAGGTTGAGGGCTAGATAATGGATAAGCTCTTAGGTCTATGGCAAAGCACCGGTATCTATCAGCTTGAGGCTGGTCAGGCCTTGATGATTACTGTGTGTATGGGGTTGATTTTCTTAGCAATTCGCAAAGGCTTTGAGCCGTTGCTGCTGATCCCGATCGGTTTTGGCGGCGTGCTCGCCAATATTCCGGCAGCGGGCATGGCAGAAACTGGCGGCTTATTGAGTATGCTGTATGAGGTCGGCTTGCCCACTAGCGTATTCCCATTGCTGATTTTTATGGGCGTGGGGGCAATGACTGATTTTGGTCCGATGCTAGCCAACCCGAAAACTTTATTGCTGGGTGCTGCTGCGCAATTCGGTATCTTTGGTACCTTATTGGGCGCTTTGGCGATTGGTATGTTGGGTATTCCAGGCTTGGAGTTCACTCTGAAAGAAGCAGCGTCGATTGCCATTATTGGTGGTGCCGATGGTCCGACTTCGATCTACGTCACTTCGCGCTTAGCGCCTGATTTGCTCGGACCGATTGCAGTAGCCGCGTACTCTTATATGGCTTTAGTGCCTTTAATTCAGCCGCCAATTATGCGCGCACTGACCACACCGGCGGAACGCTCCATTGTTATGTCGCAATTGCGTCACGTCGGTCAGTCAGAGAAAATCGTCTTTCCACTGGTGCTGTGCTTGTTAATCGGCTTGTTGTTGCCCGATGCTGCGCCGCTGATCGGTATGTTTGCCTTTGGTAACTTGATGCGTGAAAGCGGCGTAGTAGAGCGCTTAGCTGATACGTCACGGAATGCCTTGATCAATATCGTCACTATTGCACTAGGTTTAACCGTTGGATCTAAGCTCTCGGCTGAGTCATTCTTGCAAATGAAAACCTTAGGGATTTTATTGCTGGGGATGATTGCCTTCAGTGCTGGTACTGCAATGGGCGTGATCATGGCTAAAGTTATGAATAAGTTCAGTACCAACAAGATCAATCCATTGATTGGTTCTGCTGGGGTCTCTGCTGTGCCGATGGCTGCACGTGTGTCAAACAAGGTAGGGTTGGAGTCGAATCCACAAAACTTCTTGTTAATGCATGCGATGGGGCCGAACGTGGCAGGGGTGATTGGCTCTGCGGTGGCGGCAGGTGTATTGCTGAGTTTTGTTGGCTAATACGGCGCTGTAAGCATTGTTGACGCACAATAAGGGCTGCCCATAAAGGCGGCCTTTATTTTTATAGGTTATGCACTTTTCTGTAGGCATAAAAAAAGGCCGACTCTTGCGAGTCAGCCTTTTCAGCTTTAGCCAGTAATATTACTTACGGCTTGCTTTTTCTAACATACGCAGAGCGCGTTCGTTAGCTTCGTCAGCAGTTTGCTGAGCACGCTGAGCAGCGGTCATTGCTTCGTCAGCTTTGCTGTACGCTTCGTCAGCGCGAGCTTGTGCACGTGCAACTGAATCTTCAGTCGCTGTTAGGCGTGCTTCAGTTTCAGTGGCAACGCTGCTGCAACCAGTCGCTAAAACGGCAGCGAAAGCTAATGCAGAAAATTTTAGAACATTATTCATATTGTTCCCCTTAGTATGGGTTATCCATGGAAGCAACTTATCAAATGATAAGCTGACTGTTGTATATGTTACGCATTCGTTTGATTAAGTAAACTAGCTGAAGGGTCATAATGAGATTTTTTTTGCATGCTTGCTCAATAAATGTACAAAAATGCGCTAAATAAATACGCAAAGACCACCTCGGGTGTTGGCATAGGCTGTATGGCATTATTAGTTGTGTTTTAATCATGATCAGTTTGAGGCATGAATCAATGGTTTCTTTTATTTTCTTTACAGTAAGGCAGGCCAGTGACCGATAAACCAGTGGCCTATTTCTTGGCTAAAATTTTATTAAGCATCGTTCTTTTATGTGGATCATCGGTTATTCAAGCCAAGGCTGAACTGGTGTTATCAGGTTGCCCACAAGAGACTATCGCCCTAACACCTTTCTTCCAGATTGTTCATGACAACACTGGGCTGATGCAGCGAGATGACATCGAGCAGCTAGCAGATTCTCAATGGTTGCCAGCACCGCACGCGGTATTGACGCCGCAGCAGTTCAGTTCAGCCTACTGGTATCGTTTGACGATTGATAATCGCAGCGCAAAACCGTGCTCGTTATGGCTGAATCTAGCAACAGAGCTAATCCCAGATGTGCAAATTTACAGCCCGTTAGCTAATGGCCGCTGGCTCGAACAGCGCGTAGGCACAGCGTATCCTTTTGCTGAGTGGGCTAACCATCAGCGTATACCGAGCTTACCTATTATGTTAGCCGCGCATAGCCGCATAACCCTGTATTTGCGCACAATCAGTAGAGAAGGATTGATTGTACAACCACAGCTACTTTCTCAGCAGGCGCTGATTAAGCAGCGGATGGCAGATACTTTTGTAGGCGGCATGCTCGCGGGTGTTATTGTTTTATTGATTGTCTTTAGCCTGTTAATTGGTTACTTCTTTCGCTCGAGTATTGCTCTGCTACATGCCGCTTCAATCACTATATACGCACTTTATATCGCAGTTGCTGAAGGCTACGCATTTATTTATTTATGGCCACGAGCACTTGATTGGAATGAGCAGACAGCACTGATTACCGAAACGTTAATTCGTGTTATCGTAATTGGCTATGTGCGTATTTTATTACGAGTTAAAGAACAGCCTTACACGATCGGCATCTTGATGAGTACTGTGCAACTCAGTTTAATAGTGCTGCTGTTCTTGCGGTTGTTGTTTGCGCAAGAACAATGGCTTATTTATGGTGGCACTCTGAGTGTTCTGTTAACAGTATCTATTGCTTTGGTTGTTGTTGCAGCAATCTATACAAACCTGCACTACAGGCTGTCTACGAACTGGCTGAACTATGCTTTGGCTATCGTGTTTGCGGCACAGAATATACTTTTGGCGTTATTTAATGTGGGTGCTATTTCGCTTTCACCTGCCGAGTATTCTTGGTTGTTTATTTCTATTTTACCGGCCACGCTTCTATTGGGTTACACCTTAGTCAGTCAGATTGTATTAGTCCGGCAAAGAGAGCAGAGCGCCTTGGCTGATGTTGAACAACTTAAGCGCGTGGAGCATGACACACTTGAACAACGGGTGGAGATGCGCACTCAGCAATTACGCAATGCGCTCAGTAATCAAAACTTGCTACTTGCCCGAATCAGTCATGATTTACGCAGCCCATTGCAGCATGTCATTCGCGATGCCCGCTTGTTGCAGTCCAACAGTGCTCAGGCTGTGCAGTATGGGCAGAGTATTCAACGTGCTGCTCAGCAGCAACTGGAGTTGATAGGTGAGCTTCTGGAGTTTTCGCGTGGCGAGCTGAAGCAGTTAGAATTGTTAGTTGCGCCTGGCTATCTGTTTGGCTTTTTACGTGAGATAGAAGAATCAGGCGTCTTTTTAGCCGAGCGTAATAACAATATTTTCAAAAGCGTTATTGCTGATGATTTACCGTTATTGGTTAATGCTGATTTTCGAAGGTTACGCCAAGTTATTATTAACCTGCTCGCCAATGCTGCTAAGTTTACGCAGCAAGGAGAGATTGTCTTTGCGGTTAATTTAATCAAGCACAATAAACAAACGGGTTACGCAGACTTGCAGTTTGTCGTCTCGGATAACGGCATTGGCATGCCTAAGGCCGAGCGAGAGAGCTTATTACAACCTTTTGCACGCGGTGAAAACAGCACTCTGTATGAAGGAGCGGGGTTGGGCTTGTACATTGTGCGCCAATTGTTAGACAGCATGAACAGTGAGCTGTTGTTTGAAAGCGCAGAACAAAAGGGTGTTCGTTGCAGTTTTATTTTGCATTTGCAGTTAGCAGCTGAGCAAGAACTTGAACAAGTGTTTGTTGAAAGTTTCGCTGCAAGTGAAGAAGGGCGTCAGCGTACAGTGCTGATTGTTGATGATGTGGCTATTACACGAGAAATGCTTTATGAGTTGCTGGCGGGTTATGATTACAATCCACTGACTTGCAGTAGTGCTGCAGAAGCTTTGATTATGCTGCGAGAGCACCCCGTCGATATCATTGTTACTGACCAAGTTATGCCCGGTATGGATGGTTGGGATCTACTTCGAAATGTTCGGAAAGAATGGCCGCAATTAGCCATCTTGCTTTACTCTGCGAAACCACCACAAAGGCCGCGCGCTTTAGCAGATTCCCTTGATTTTGATGGCTGCTTACTCAAACCAGCATCCAGTGCTGAGCTATTGGCTAAGTTGGGGCAGTTATTAAGTTGATTTTTCAGCAGCAAGTTGAGCCTGCAGTTGCTCAACTTGCTGACTTAAATAGGCCAAGGCATGGGTCAATGACGCTGTAATGTTTTCGCGCAGTTGTTTTATTTGCTGTGCTTGATTGGTCTGTAATGCGTTATTAAGCTCTAGTGCTTGCTGTGATAATTGTTGAAAGCCAGCGTGTCCAGCGGTGCTGATTAAATCATGCAAGTTGCTCTGAATATGGCTGATATCTGTCGCGCCATCCATAGCGTTGATACAGGCTAAGCGTGTTTCATAATCGGCAATCAGTGTGTGCAGCAGCTTGATATAGCGTGCGCTAGGCATGCTCTCGCGTAAAGACTGCAGATGTTGCTGATTATAGGCTGCAGTAGTATTTGTAGAGGTTGCAGATGGAGTGGGCTGCATGAGCGTTGCTTGCCTAATAAATCTAGCGAGGGTGCTCCACAGTTTTTTCTCGTCGATTGGCTTACTGATGTAGGCATTCATTCCTGCTGCATAGTAGCGCTCAATGTCTTCATTTTGAGTATTAGCACTGACCGCTATAATGGGTAAGTGTTGGCTTTGTGCTGTATTACGGATTTCTATTGTAGCGCTGATGCCATCCATTACTGGCATCATGATGTCCATCAGAATAGCGCTGTAATACCCTTGTTGTTGAGCTTGCACGCAAGACAATGCTTGCAGGCCATCATTAGCTAATTCCACAGTAAAGCCTGCTTCTTCGAGTAACTCTTGGCCGACGAGACGGTTTAACTCATTGTCGTCTACCAGCAAAATGTTCAAGCCTTGAAAGTGCGCTGGGGCAGCGGAGGGTGATGTGAGTACAGCGGGCGCTGCACTGACCGCTTGCAAACCTAGCGTAACAGCAGCAGTAAACCAAAAAGTACTACCTTGACCTTCTTGGCTATACACACCTACATCGCCTTGCATCAAGGTTGCCAGCTTTTTAGAAATAGCCAAGCCTAGGCCAGTGCCGCCGAAGCGCCGTGTAATTGAGGCGTCTGCTTGTTGGAACTCTTTGAATAAATGGATGACATGATCAGCTGGAATCCCAATACCTTGATCTTCAACTTCGGCGTACAGCTGTAAGTTTTTTTCAGTATCATGCTGCAAGCGCAAACGGATATGAATTGTTCCAGACGAGCTAAACTTAATCGCGTTATTCAAGTAATTCAGTAAGATTTGACCGATACGGGTTGGATCTCCTTGTAAGTGGCTAGGCAGTTGCGGGTCTATTTCAATAGAAATGGATAAGCCTTTGCGCTGTGCATCATCGCTGAGCATTTCAACTGTTTCCGACACCAATAAGGCTGGTGAAAAACTTATATGCTCGAGTTGTAGGTGGTCACCGTCGATTTTTGAAAAGTCTAAAATATCGTTAATAATGCTGAGTAAATGCGCGCCTGCTGTGTTGATTTTTTCCACACGTTGGGATTGTTCAATAGTAAGCGGATTGCGCAAGGTGAGTTGTGTTAGACCCAGAATGGCATTCATGGG
>SMEN01000647.1_pt1 | contig 15238 bp, 12 predicted proteins | sample 2456271 | NCBI WGS metagenome assembly SMEN01 (sample SAMN10132593, study PRJNA489261) | soil metagenome | isolation source: day1 control-loamy sand soil ammended with raw manure from dairy cow... | place: USA | collected 2015-04-01 | reverse complement strand
CGGCACGGCCGCCGACCAGGGGCCGGCCGCGACCCTGCGCCTGGGCTATTTCGCGAACGTCACGCACGCCCCGGCGCTGGTGGCCGATGCCAACGGCTACCTGGACGACGCGCTGGGCGCGGACGGCACCACGCTGGAAACGCAGATCTTCGCCGCGGGGCCGGCGGCCATCGAGGCGCTGAACTCCGGGGCCATCGACGCGGCCTACCTGGGACCCAGCCCGGCGCTGAACAGCTACCTCTCCAGCGGGGGGACCTCGCTGCGCATCATCGCCGGGGCCGCTTCCGGCGGGGCCAGCCTGGTCACCACCAAGCAGATCACGCAGGTGTCCCAGCTGGCCGGCACCGAGCTGGCCACCCCGCAGTACGGCGGCACCCAGGACGTGGCGCTGCGCAGCTTCCTGCGGGATCAGGGCCTGTCCGATGCCGTCACCGTCACCCCGAGCTCCAACGGCACCGTCCCGCAGCTGTTCGCCCGCGGATCCATCGACGGGGCCTGGCTGCCCGAACCGCACGCCTCGCTGCTGGTCGAGAAGTACGGGGCGCACCGCCTTGTCGACGAGGCGGACCTGTGGCCCGGGGGCAGGTTCCCCACCACGGTGCTGGTGGCCTCGCAGGAGTTCATCGCCAAGCACCCGGACACCGTCCGGGAACTGGTGCAGGCCAACGCGCAGGCGGTGCGCTGGCTGAATGCCGCCGGGCAGCGGGAGACGCTGGACACGATCCAGTCCGCGCTGGCCGCGCTGGGCTCGGGCACCCTGCCCGACGCGGTGATCTCATCGGCCCTCGAACAGGTCAGCTTCGACACGACCCCGCTGGCCGGGACCTTCGCCACGCTGGTGAACCATGCGGCGGCCGTGGGCATCGGTGAACGCGGCAGCCTCGAAGGCCTGGTCGACGACTCGTTCACTGCCAAGGCGGAGCGGTAATGGGAGTGCTGCTGAACGAGGTCTCCCTGAGCTATCCGGGCACCGGGCTGGTCATCGACCGGCTCAGCGCCCAGATCGAGGACGGCGAATTCATCGCCGTGCTCGGCGCCTCCGGGTGCGGCAAGTCCTCGCTGCTGAACCTGATCGCCGGGCTGCTGGCCCCCACCGGCGGCTGGCTGGAGGTCCCGGACGACGGGGCGGCCTTCATGTTCCAGGATTCGAACCTGCTGCCCTGGCTGACCGCCGGGGAGAACGTGGACCTCGCCCTGAAGCTCGCCGGGCAGCCCAAGGCCGACCGGCCGGCGCGGATCACCCGGCTGCTGGAGCTGGTCCAGCTGGGGCATGCGGCGCACAAGAAGCCGCACGAGCTCTCCGGCGGCATGCGCCAGCGCGTGGCGCTGGCCCGGGCGCTGGCCCAGGACCGGCAGGTGCTGCTGATGGACGAGCCCTTCGCGGCGCTGGATGCCATCACCCGGGACCTGCTGCACGAGCAGCTGCGCTCGCTGTGGGAGCAGACCGGCAAGACCATCATCTTCGTGACGCACAACGTGCGCGAGGCCATCCGCCTGTCCGGGCGGATCCTGGTGCTCTCCTCCCACCCCGGGCGCATCCTGGAAACCCGGAGGATCACCGAGGACCTGCGCCGCACCCCGGCCCTCGCGGCCGCGCTGGCCGACGAACTGACCGCCATCCTGCGAAAGGAGCAGCGAAAACATGAGCGCACCAACTCAAGCTAGGATCCGGCCCGCCGTGCCCGCGGCCCTGGCGCTGCGCCGCCGCGGGCGCGCGGACGCGGTCATCGCGCCGATCATCACGCTGATCGTGCTGGTCAGCCTGTGGCAGATCGCGGCGTGGGCCTCGCCGCTGCGCGAAGACCTGTTTCCCGGCCCGGCGGCCGTAGCCGCCAAGCTGCCCGAGCTGCTGGCCGACGGGTCGCTGCTCTCCGCGGTGGGCACCTCGCTGTTCCGGGCGCTGTCCGGATTCGCGATCGCGGTGCTGATCGCCACCCCGGCGGCCCTGCTGCTGGCCCACCTGCCGCTGTTGCGCAAGGGCCTGGGGCCGCTGGTCTCGGCCATGCAGGTGCTGCCCTCCATCGCCTGGGTGCCGGCGGCGATCATCCTCTTCGGGCTGAGCGACGCGACCATCTACACCGTGCTGCTGCTCGGGGCGATCCCCTCGATCATCAACGGGCTGCTGTCCGGGATCGACATGATCCCCGCCCAGTACTCGGCCCTGTCCCGGGTGCTGGGGGCCGGCAAACGCCAGCACATCCTGTACGTCCAGCTGCCCGCGGCGCTGCCCGGCTACGTGGCCGGCTTGCGCCAGGGCTGGGCCTTCGCCTGGCGTTCGCTCATGGCCGCGGAGCTGATCGCGGTGGGCGGGTCGCTCGCCCTGGGCGTTGGCTCGCTGCTGCAACGCGGCCGGGACCTGGCCGATCTGCCCCTGGTGATGTTGGTCATACTGGTGATCCTGCTGGTGGGCGTGCTGATCGAACTACTGTGTTTTGCCCCGCTGGAACGCAAACTGCTGCGCGACCGCGGAATGACTCGAACTGGAGAAAACCATGCCTAAAGGACATATCACCCTCATCGGCGGGGGACCGGGAGACCCGGAACTGATCACCGTCGCCGGATACAAGGCCCTGCTCGCCGCGGAGGTGGTGCTGGCCGACCGGCTGGGACCGACCGAACTGCTCGCGGACCTGGCCGACGACGTGATCGTGGTGGACGTGGGCAAGGCCCCTGGCTGCCATGTGAAAACCCAGGACGAGATCAATGAATTACTGGTCAAATACGCTTTGGAAGGCAAGAATGTGGTGCGCCTGAAGGGCGGGGACCCGTTCGTGCTGGGCCGCGGCGGCGAGGAGCTGCTCTACGCCGCCGAATACGGCATCCCGACCCGGGTGATCCCGGGGATCACCAGTTCCATCTCGGTTCCTGCCGCCGCCGGCATCCCGGTGACCCACCGCGGCGTGGCCGCGGGGTTCACCGTGGTCAGCGGCCACACCGAGCTGGCGGACGTGCCGATCCGCAGCGACCACACGCTGGCCGTGCTGATGGGAGTGGCGAATTTGCCGAAAATTGTTGAGACATTGCTTACCCGTGGTTTACCGTCAAGTACGCCAATTGCGATAGTTGAGCGAGGTTACTCACAGACGCAGCGCACAACTATCGGTACGCTAGAAGGGATTGTAAAGCGCGCCCGCAAGGCCGCAGTGGCGAATCCGGCCGTCATCGTGATTGGTGATGTCGTTCGGCTAGCCCCGGAAGCCTCCGACAGCCTGGCAGGCTTCCTGCCGCTAGAGAACGCCGACGCCCCCGCGGCGGCCACATTCGTTGACTAAGAAAGAGATGTTGTTTGATGAGTGAACTGATCGTCCCCGAGCACCTTTCGGCCCGCGCCCTGCGCGTGGCAATTGTCGGCGCCGGCCCGGCAGGCATCTATGCCGCTGATCTGCTCAACAAGAGCCAGCCGGTCTCCTCCGGCGCACTGAGCCTGAAGGTAGACCTCTTCGACGAGCTGCCGACCCCGTTCGGCCTGATCCGCTACGGCGTATCCCCGGACCACCCGCGCATCAAGGGCATCATCACCGCCCTGCACAAGGTGCTGAACAACGACTGGATCGACTTCTACGGAAACGTCGGACTGGGCCGCGACATCACCCTTGATGACCTGCGCGCCCGCTACGACGCGATCATCATCGCCACCGGCGCCCAGAAGGACGCGGACCTGAACATCCCGGGCATCGACCTGGACGGCTCCTACGGCGGCGCGGACTTCGTGTCCTGGTACGACGCCCACCCGGACGCGGACAAGGACTGGGACCTGTCGGCCCGCGAAGTCGCCGTCATCGGCAACGGCAACGTGGCCCTGGACGTGGCCCGCATCCTGTCCAAGCACGCCGACCAGCTGCTGGAAACCGAAATCCCGGCCCACATCTACGCGCAGCTGAACGATTCGGCCGTCACCGACGTGCACGTGTTCGGCCGCCGCGGCCCGGCCCAGGTGAAGTTCACCCCGCTGGAACTGCGCGAACTGTCCCACTCCAAGGACGTGGACATCGTGCTGTACCCGGAGGACTTCGAGTTCGACAAGGCCTCGGACGAGGCCATGAAGACCAACAACCAGACCAAGACCATGGTCTCCACGCTGACCAACTGGCTGATCGAGCAGGAAGAACGCGAAGAGGCACCGAGCGCCTCGCGCCGCCTGCACCTGCACTTCCTGCAGTCCCCGATCGAGGTCCTGGGCGACAACGGCAAGGTCGCCGGCCTGAAGGTCGAGCGCAACGAGCTCGACGGCAACGGCGGAGCCCGCGGCACCGGCGAGTTCGTCGAGTACCCGATCCAGGCGCTCTACCGTGCGGTGGGCTACTTCGGCTCGGCCGTGGGCGAGATCGAATACGACGGCGCCAAGGGCGTGTTGCCCAACGTCGAGGGCCGCGTCCTGGACGCCGCCGGTACCCACGTGTCCGGCCTGTACGCCACCGGCTGGATCAAGCGCGGCCCGGTGGGCCTGATCGGCCACACCAAGGGCGATGCCCTGGAGACCATCAACCACCTGCTGGAGGACCTGGGCTCGCTGGCCCAGCCGACCATCGAGCAGTCCATCGCGGACCTGCTGGACGAGCGCGGCGTCGAGTTCTCCGACTGGGAGGGCTGGAAGTCCCTGGACGAGCACGAAAAGGAGCTGGGCGCCGCCGAAGGCACCGTGGCCACCCGTTTCGGCGAGATCACCCGCGACCGCATCAAGGTTGTCGAGCGCGAAGACATGATGGAATTCTCCCGCGCAAAAAAATTGGCTGAGAGTCTGTAAGCTCCACCCCAGACTCTGACATCGAAGGGATGGTCCCGCCGCAACCGCCGGCGGGGCCATCCCAACACGTTTCCGCCGTGAACCGGCGACGCCGAGCGGTTCAGGCGAGCAGCGTGCTCCAGAGGTAGTCCTCGGAGACCACGGGAATGCCGTAGTCCCTGGCCTTCCTGGCCTTGCCGGACAGCGAATCCGGATCGGCGGCCACCAGCAGGCTCACCTTCTTGGTGATCGCCTTGTGCGGCAGGTATCCCGCGGCGCGCAGCTCCGCTTCGATGTGGGCGCGGGCCCGGGACATGTCCCCGGTGAGCACCACCAGCGAGCCGGGTGCGATCCGCCCGTCCAGCGGCTCGGCCGCACGCGTGTGCGGTGCGAAATCCGCGGGCGGGATCAGCGCGTTTCCAAGCCGTTCCTCGGCCAGTCCCAGCAGCGCCGCGACGGTTGCGAGGTCAGCGAGCTCGTCCTCGGTCAGCTTGCCGTCGGCCCAGGCGGCGCGGACCAGCTGCTGGAAATACAGCTCATGCAGTTCCAGCGCCGCGGCCCGGTCCAATCCCAGTTCGGCGGCCAGGCAGATCAGCTGCTGTTCCTCGTGGGCCGACAGGTACCGGTCCATCAGCGCCCGGTCGAGGATCGCCAGGTAGTCGTCCTGGGCTTCGGTGCCGGCGAACTGGGGCAAGCGGGTAGCGAGCCGGTCCAGGAAGTGGCCGTTGGGCTGCGCGGAGGCGGCGGTGCGCCGCACCGGCATGATGCGCCCGGAGGGTGAATCCTGCACCCATGCCGAGCGCGCCGCCCGATCCAGGCGCAGATCCCATTCGGGGTTCTGCTCGTCGAGCTCCATGTACCGCGAGAGCAGGACGGCGGTGGCGGCCGCATCGCCGGCCGCGCTGTGGGCCGAGACAAGCTCGATGCCGAAGGAATCGCAGCAGTCCTGCAGCGAGCGTCCTGCACCGTGCAGGTACTGGTGGGACATGCGCATGGTGCACAACCCCTGTTCCAGGAAATGCCCCGGGACCGGCATTCCGGCCCGTCGGAATTCCGCCTCCAGGAAACGCGCATCGAAGAAGAGGTTGTGCGCCACCAGCACGGTGCCGGACAAGCGCCACTGGAGTTCTTCGGACAGATCGCTGAACGTCGGAGCACCCAGCAGATCGCGGCTCTGAATTCCGTGCAGCGACTGCTTGCCCACATCCCGTTGCGGGTTGATCAGCGTTTCCCAACGGTCCAGCACTTCGCCATGGCGGTTCATTCTCACGATGGCGATCTCGGCGATGCGGTCATGGCCGCCGGGGAACAACCCCGTGGTTTCCGTGTCAAGCACGGAGAAGAACCGGGCGTGCGTGGCTGAAACCCGGCGCTTCACATAGGATCAGTTCACAGTCGCTTTTTCGTTCAGGTCGACCCCGAAGCCGCCACGGCCTCGGCATGAAGTGGATGGTGTGCCGTCAATGCGCAATGCTTTTCTTTCATCACTGAGGCATCTGTCCGAGGGGACGCGACTGTACGGTCGAGACCAGCCGGGGCAGATGGCTGCAATCCTCGCACTGAGCGTGTATATCCCTTTGACGCTGCCGCTGCTGCGCGAGGGTGTCTGGATCGGTTTTTCCGCGTGGATCGAGGCGGTGACGGTACCGGGCCCCGGACTGATTCTGGCAGGCTACGCAGTCATTGTGGCCATCGTGATCGCACTGGCGCTGACGCCGCCAAGCATCGCGGCCAACGCGCCGCTGGCCCCCTACCCGGTGGAGCGGCCGGTCAAGAGCCGCATCATCCACAACTGCCGGCTCTTCCTGGGCAGCATGATCGGCTTGGGATTCATCGGGGTGTTGTTCACCTCCGGCATCGAGCGGCTGGAACACCTGGTGTGTGCCGCCGTGGGCGCGTTGCTGCTGCAACTGGGACACCTAGACGAGGTCAACGCCGCCCAGGCCGATGCGGTGCTTGAGCTGCTGGGGGATGAACCGCTGCAGGGTTATGACCGCTGGTATGCCAAGCAGTGGGGGCGGCCAAGGGCAGGGCGGCAGGTTCGTGCCCGGGCTTCGCTGGTGCGCCGCAAGCTCTGGATCGTGGTACTCATGATGCTGGTCCACCTGGGGGTGCTCGTCGCATACATTGCGGTGGTCCACGGAACGGCAGGCCTGGCACGCCATTGGGCGACGGTCCTGTTCCTGTCTTCCGCCACATCGGTGGTGAACCTGTTGATCATCGACGCAGTTCTCGCCGCGTCGCTGGCGATCCGCCATAGCAGGGGGAGCCGCTATAGCACCTGGGTTTCGCATCCGGAAACGTATTTCGCACTGTTGGCGATCGGCGCCAAAATCCTCGCCGTCGCGGCCATGGCCGCGCTGCCGGTGCTGTGGATGAACGCAGAGAACAGGCAAACATCGCTGGCGTATCTGGTCTTCCTGGCCCTAGAGATGCTCTGCATTCTGGCAGTAGTGCTGCTGCTTGTGCACCGATGGCTTTCATCCGGCGTCGTGCCACCCGAACCGCTGGGCCGATACGACGGTGACGAGATGGCGGTTCGGCTCAAGAAGCGAGCGGCCAGAGACCGCGCAGCCATCCGTGGCGCCGTTGCCTACCGCCGGCATCATGCCGCTGCCGTGGCATCCGGCCAGATTTCCTGAGCAAAACAAACGCCGCGGCCGTTCCCCCTTTCGTGGATCGGGGGACCGGCCGCGGCGTGGAATCGCTGGGCGCTGCTACTTAGGCGTTGACAGCCTTCGAAGCCTTGGCAGCGGGAACGCTGCGGCGCAGCATCACGAACAGCAGGATCATGCCGACGGTCAGGGCAATGTGTCCCAGCCCGGCGATGCCGGCAATCATGGCGCTGGACTCCTTGCCCAGCACGGTCAGCGAGCCGTGCACGGTGAGCATTGCCGCGGTCAGGATGACACCGATGTTGTAGGTCCACATGAACCACGCGTAGAGCTTGGTATGGGCGCTGATGTTGAATGCCTTCTCCAGCAGCAGCACCAGGAGCAGGACCATGAATCCTAGGACCAGCAGGTGGGTGTGGACGACCGACAGCTGGGTCCAGCCGCCTTCCGGGAAGTCGTTCATCTTGGTGAATTCCCGGTAGAACAGGCCGGAGGCCACGCCGACAGCCATGTAGATGAACGAAAGATTGACGAGCTTACGCATTGATGGTGCTTTCTGTCGATGGTGAAGTTTCGGATTCATCGGCATGCTGGATGCCTGAACCCTTGCCGAAGACCGGCTTGTTGTTTGAACCGAGGACTGCGAACAGGGCCGGCAGCAGCAGGGTGCGGACCACGAAGGTATCCAGCAGGACGCCGAGGCCCACGATGAGTCCCAGTTGTCCCAGGACCATCAGCGGCAGGGCGGACAGGGCCGCGAAGACGCCTGCCAGGACCAGCCCGGCGCTGGTGATCACCGAGCCCGTGCTGCGTGCGGCATTGGCCACGGCTTCGCGAAGCGGCGAAGCGGCGGAGTTCTGGCGCACCCGCTGGGTGAAGAAGATCGTGTAGTCAACACCCAGGGCGACCAGGAACACGAAGGCCAGCAGCGGAACCTGGACATCCAATGCCGAGACGTCGAAGACCATGGAGGAAATCAGGGATCCGAGTCCCACGGCCGCCGCGGCGCTGAGCAGGTTGACCAAGCCCAGCGACAGGGCCGTCTTCCAGGACCGGGTCAGCCAGCCAAGCATGGCGAAGCAGATGATCATGATCATCGGGGCGATGACATACAGGTCGCGCAGGTGTCCCTGATGCGAGTCGTATTGGGCCGCGGTCTGGCCGCCCACCAAGACCGTGGCGGAGCTTGCCTCGCCGGCGGTCGAGCGGATCTGGGCGACCAGGTCCATGGCCGCGGAGCTGGAGGGATCATCCGAGGAGATCACGGAGAATTGCTGCCAGGAGGAATTCGCGAGTTCGTGGGCTTCGCCGACGCGCAGCACCCCGTCCAGGCCCTTGATCTGCTCCTGCAAGGCACCGGTGTCGGATCCATCAACCAGCACGGTGATCGGCTGGGCTTCACCGGCCGGGTAGTGCTCGGAGAGCACGTTCATGGCGCTCGCCGATTCGGTCGGGGTGCGGAACTGCTGGGTCTGGTCCAGTCCAAGGCGGGTTCCGGTCAGCGCGCCGGCGAGTACCAGCAGCAGCACTGCCAGTGCCGCGAGATTGGTCCCCGGTTTGCGCATGACCGCGGTGGCAGCCTTTCCGAAGTACTTGCCCCGGGTGCTCGGCTGGCCCGGCTTGGGGACCAGCGGCCAGAACACCTTGCGTCCGCACAGTGCGAGGATTGGCGGCAGCAGCAGGAAGACGAACAGCGCTGCGATGAGCAGGCCGGCGGCGCAGACGATGCCCAGGCCGCGGGTGTCTTCCATAACGGCCAGCGACAAGGTCAGCAGGGCCAGCACCACGGTGAGGTTGGACGTGAGAATCGCTTCGAAGCTGGCGGCCCAGGCCTTGGCCAGCGCCTTGCGGTGGTCCTCGTTCTTCTGCAGTTCATCGCGGTAGCGGGAGATCAGCAGCAGGGCGTAGTTGGTGCCCGCACCGAAGACCAAGACACTGAGCACGCCGGAATCGAAGTGCAGGTCCCAGGCGTTGCCCAGAACATTGGCGACCATGGAGGCGCTGCGGTCGGCCAGTGCGACCACGGCCAACGGAATGAGCCAGAGGATCGGCGAGCGGTAGGTGGCAATCAGCAGCACGGCCACAATGCCGACGGTCACGGCCAGCAGGGTGAAGTCAGCTCCGGCGAAAGCCTGGCTGACATCCGCGGCGAAGGCGGTGGAGCCGGTCATCTGCAGCTGGACCCCTGACAACTCATGGGTTCCAAGCCAGTCTCGGATGTCGGTCAGCGTCTGCTTGTCGGCATCGAGGTTGACGGTGTCCCAGGAAATCGGGACCATCACGGCCTGGGCATCTTCGCTGGGCAGCGCCGGACCCGCCTTGACCGGAAGCTCGGAAGCCATCTGCGGAGCCAGCTTTTTGACCTGGTCGATCTGGTCGCCGCTCAATGCGGCCCCGTTGGAACCGTTGGCGACAAGAATTGCGGAGGTCGTGGTGCTGTCGCTGTTCTGCGCGACCAGCTCGGCGACCTTGGCGGAATCGGAGCCGGCAACGAGCGAGCTGTCAGCGCGCTTCGGGGCATCCACCCCGCTCAATGCGCCAAAGAGCAACACGACCACGGCCAGCAGGGCCACGGTCCACCAACGAGCTGAACGCCGAGAAGTCAGCGAACTGGCAACCCGGGAAATCACTGGAACTTTCATACTTCCAGTCAACGCTGATTAATAGGGTCTGCCATCGTGGCTTGTGCTGATTCAAAGATCAACCAAACGGTTGAGGCCTCCCCGGGCGCGTCGCCTCGTCATGACGCGGGCTAAAGCAGGCCGAGGTCCTTGGCAGCATGGATTGCCCCGGTGCGGGAGCTGGCCTGCAGCTTGTCGAAAATATGCACCAGATGGGTTTTGACGGTCGCTTCTGAGACGAAAAGTGACTTGGCGATCTGCTTGTTGCTGGCGCCGGTCGCCAGCTGTTCCAGGACTTCGGACTCGCGCTGGGTGAGCTCCACCTTGGGCTTGCGCATTCCGGCCAGCACCCGTTGGGTCATTTCAGGTGCCAGGACGAGCTGCCCCGCCGCAGCCTGGCGAATCGAGTCGATGATGGTTTGGGACGAAACATCTTTCAGCAAATAGCCCGCGGCTCCGGCTTCGATGCACTGGACGATTTCCGCATCCTTGTCGAAGGTGGTCAGGATGAGCACCTGCGGGGGATTGGGCAAGGCCCGCAAGGCCGCGGTAGTTGCCACGCCGTTCATGCCATCGCCTAGACGGAGATCGCACAGCACCACATCGGCCGGTTCCCGCCGGGTGATGGCTACCGCTTCCTCGCCGCTGGCCGCCTCACCGAGCACGGAAATTTCCGGATAGTTGGCCAGCAATGCCCGCAGCCCGGTGCGGACAATCGGATGGTCGTCAACCAGCAACACGTTGATCACTGCTCGTCCTTTCGAAGATTCAGGGGCAGGTGTGCACACAGGGCGGTGCCCTCACCTGGTGAGCTTTCAATGTCCAAGCCGCCACCGAGCTCGCCCAGACGCTGGGTCATCGCGGTCAGGCCAAATCCGCCCGAGGGTGTTGCCCCATGGCGTGGGGACTCGACATCAAATCCTATGCCGTCATCCACGATATCCATGCGGACCTCATTGGAGAGCACCCCGAGGTTCAGGCTCACCTGCGTTGCCTGGGCATGGCGCCGCACGTTGGACAGCGCCGACTGGGCCGTACGCAGCAGCGCAATCTGGATCCCCGGTTCCAACGCAGGGATGCCTTCTTCAATATTCAGGCGAGTCGCGACCTTCGAATCAGTTTCGAACGACGCCAGAACACGTTCCAGGGCACCGGCGAGCGCCTGGGCGTCCAGCTCCGCAGGAGCCAGCGCTGCGATGATCCGACGCAAGTCGTTGAGCGACTGTCCGGAGAGCTCGTCAATACGCGCCAGCGCATCCTGGGCAGACTGCGGGTCACCGGCTGCAGTGGCGGCCTTTGCATGAAGGCCGATGGAGGAAAGCTGCTGGGCCACGGTGTCGTGGATTTCCCGCGCCAAGCGGGTGCGTTCTGCGGCGATGCCCGCCTCATGCTGCGAGCGGGCCAGCTCTTCCTGGAGATCCGCCATTTCCTGCTGGGCGCGCATCAATGAATCCACGAGCTTGCTGCGGATTTCCGCATCGCGTTCAAGCTGCAGATAACCGCGGGAGATGCCCCAGGCGAACAATCCGCCCACCAAGGGTCCGACGACGGATGCCAGGGAAGAGTGCCCATTGTGCAGGTACGGGGTCATGATGGTGAAGGCGTAAAGCACCAATGACCAGAGGACGGACGGGAGCAGGGGCAGCTGATGGCCTAACAGCAACCAGAGACTGAACGCCAGCCACATGAATTCCGGGGTCGTCCACAGGCTTGCCACCCAGGTGGCCATGAGGACGGCAATCCACCAGGAAGGCAGCTTGGATTCCCCGCGTACTGCCATGCGGACAAAACCAGCCACATACCACCCGGCAAATAACGCTGACGCCAAGAGCACAGGCCAGAGGCTGGCGTCGGTGGAGAGGCCGCGCAGCACCACCACCGCGAGCAAGATGGCCGTGACCACATGTTGGCCCCAGCGAAGGATCGCTGGAGAAGTGATCAGCTGGTGGCCGGAATCCAGGTGGGGCGCTGCAGCCGGGTAAAGACTCATATCTTGAGACTACCCAACAACCCGTGCGGGCCATGCCCGTTGTTCGGGAAAGAAAAGCTATATGCGCTCGCCGATTCCACTGGCTCGAACCAGCTGTCGATTCCTTTGCAAGGTGTTGTTTCCCGAATCGGGGGAGAGAACCGGGGGACAGGAACTACCCGCGTAGCTATGCTCGGAGCATGAGCATCACTTTCGTGCAGATGTCGGCCGCTGATAGGGACGATCTGATCGAGTTCCTCACCACCAATCGATTCCCGTTCCACGTCCATCAAGCGCCCGGCGAAGCTGACGTGCGGGCGAGAGTCGATAGCAGCCATTTCTGGAATGAAGACCGGCAGGGCTACTGGGCCGTCCGAGGCGGACAACGTCGTGGCATGGTGGTCCTGGAAGACTTGCAGGACGGTGGATCCCCGCTGTTTGATCTGCGTCTGGCCGAATCCCAAAGAGGCCAAGGCATCGGAGCCGAGGTGCTGCGCGCCCTGTGCGGCATGGTGTTCGAATCGATGCCGAACACTCTCCGCTTCGAAGGCCAGACGCGGGAAGACAACATCGCCATGCGCAAGACGTTCCTTCGCTGCGGGTTCCTCAAGGAGGCGCATTACCGGATGGGATGGCCAACGGCTGATGGCCGGCATGTGGCTTCGATCGCCTATTCGATTCTGCGTGAGGACTGGGCCAATGGAACCGTGACCCGTTTCGAATGGGAAGACCTCGAGCCGTAGCCGATGTCCGCCATCCGGCTACGGCACGGGCACCTTGCCGGCACTCCCGAAAAACCACGCCGAAGTCATGAGGCCCGCGTTGCGTCCGGATCCTGCAGCACCACCAGCTGCGCCGTAGCCCGGGTCATGGAGACATAGCGCCGCACTGCCCCTTCCACACCGGAACCGAAACGCTCGGGACGATACAGCAGAACCAGATCGAACTCCAGTCCCTTGGCTTGTTCAGGGCTCAACGCAGCCACCCTCAACCGTGCAGTGAACGCGTCATGGCCGATGACCGCGGCAACACCTTCAGCGTGGCTTTGCAACCAGGCATTGAGAATGGGCTCCAGATCGTCCGGGTGCGCGTAACGTACCGGGGCTCCGTTGGTGCGTACGGACACCGGAACATTCGCCCCGGGCACTTGCTGGCGGATGGCCGTAGCCGCAGCGTCCATGACCTGAGCGGTGGTCCGATAGTTGATGTTCAGCGCTGCAACATGAACGTCGCGTATGCCCGCCCGGGCCAGGCGCTCAGCCCAGGAACCGCTGAACCCGGCAGTTGCCTGCGCACGATCGCCGACAATCGTCAGGCTGCCCGAGGGGCAGCGCCTGAGCACCATGGCCCACTGGGCATCCGTCAGATCCTGTGCTTCATCGACAATCACGTGCGAGAAGGGGCCCGCGGATACGTCGCCAACCGGTTCCTCCGGGGCTCGCTGCTCAACCAGTTGGTCCTGCAGGTCGGCATTCATCAGCTGCGAGGACAGGTCTTCTTTGTCGTCGGCAGAAGCGATCAGGTCGTCAACGACCTGTCGCATCAGGGTGCGCGCGGAGGATAACGCGGCGGCACGCTGCACACGGATCTGTTCACCGTGCGGGTCGCCGACCAGTGCGCGGGCTGCGTCCAGCAGGGGCAAGTCAGATTCGGTCCATGTTTCGCCGGTCTCTGCCTGCAGCAGCGTGTCGATGTCATCCAAACTCAATCCCCGGGCGCAGTACCGCAGCAAGGGTGCGTTCGAATACAGGGTCCGAAGGAGCCTCTCCGGATCCAAGACAGGCCAGTACTCCTCCAAACAGGCATCCAGCTGGTCGTTGGCAGCTAATGCATGCCGGGATTCTGAACCGCTGGCATCCTCGCTGGTTACCTTGGCCGCCAACTGCTCGACGAGCACCTCACGGAGCTGGGATCGCGCGGTGTTGTGGTCCAAACCCGATTCGAGGCAGTCCACCGCAGCCGTCCATTGGTCGGGGGAGAGCATGAGCTCATCCCAGGGAGTTTCAATGACCAGACCCTGTGCGGGAGGCTGTTCGAAAACCCTCACGGCTCGTTCCACGGCATCAACCATGGCGGAGGTCCCCTTGATCCGGCCAATCACCGAGTCGGTTTCCACCCGGGCACCACCAGCATTCGAAACCATGTTCGAAAGCGTTGACACGAGAACCTCGTCTTCGCCCAAATTCGGCAGGATATCGGAAACATAGGCTGTATAGGAATCATGGGGACTCACCACAAGCACGCGGCCGCCCCGGTTCTTTACCCGCGCATCCGCATGCAGCAGATACGCGGCCCGGTGCAGCGCCACAACGGTCTTGCCCGTCCCCGGCCCACCGTCCACTACGAGGGCTCCGGCCGATGGGCGGCGGATGATCGCATCCTGGTCGCCTTGAATCGTAGCCAGGACATCTTGCATCTTCCCGGTGCGCTGCTCACCCAGCGAAGCTAGAAACGCCGAATGGTCATCCAGTGAGGTGCTCTCACCCAGACGTTCCAGATCGAATACCTCGTCGAAGTAGCCGGCAATCATCTGCTTGCGCCAGCGATACCTCCTGCGCATCACCAAACCCTGCGGGTTCGCATGGGTCGCAGCAAAAAACGGTTCCGCAGCAGGCGCACGCCAGTCGATCATGAGTGGGCTGCCCTGTTCGTCGCTCAGGCCAAGGCGCCCGATAAAAAGGCGCTCGCCGGTCGTTGTCTGCATGAATCCTAGGCAGGCCTGCGGGCCGAGATGATCCAGTCGCGCCAGCCGTGCACCCAGCGCGCTGACTTCCACGTCCCTCTCCAGGGATTGCTGCAGTACACCCGCCCGGTCAGTCCCGCGGGTGATGAGTCGATGTCGGGTCTGCGTGCGAAGCTGCTCCGTACGCTGGGCGATTGCGTGCAATCGGTAGTTGTCCGCGTCGAGCGTTGCCGGGTTCGTCAGTCCTGCCTTGGCGCCGGAGAGGGCGAAGAATTGTTGGACAAATGGATCGGTGGCTATGGGGGTGTCGGGCATTTGGGGCCTCCGGAAATGACGTCAGACTAGCGGTGCAAGCATTGATTATGCGCCTCGCCCGGGGCCTTGCGGCAAGAGGGTGTCCAAGGGCTATCCTGAAAATGAGGCTTGTGGGAACTTTCCTGCTTGCCCTGTCGAAGAGCGACTCAATTCTCCGAATTGTGCATGCTGGAGGTGTGACGGTGCGCTCACTGCGCACATTGATGTGCGCCCGGAATTTTCACAGTGCCCAAGTCGCGATACGATGGATGAATCATGACTTTGAACCGGCCATCACCGGGGAGTCGTCGGAAGAACAGCGTTGGTCGATCA
>SMEN01000303.1_pt1 | contig 15240 bp, 14 predicted proteins | sample 2456271 | NCBI WGS metagenome assembly SMEN01 (sample SAMN10132593, study PRJNA489261) | soil metagenome | isolation source: day1 control-loamy sand soil ammended with raw manure from dairy cow... | place: USA | collected 2015-04-01 | reverse complement strand
CCATCCAGCCGAAACTCCGCGAACCTGCCTGCGTTGCCTCGCAGTTTGGTGTGCAGTACATGATGTCCCCCGAGGTTGGTGGTGTTAAAGGCCGATGGGCACCTTCCACAAGTCTGCGGATGATGCCCACCGTTTGCACGTCTGGCGCTAGGAGTCCTAGGCCTCGATATTGAATCTCATCACTAGGGCCAAGCCGATAATGACTGCACCCCAGATCAGGCCAAGGACGATGGTAATGCGGTTCAGGTTTCGCTCAGCGACCCCCGAAGACCCCATCGAGCTGGTCATGCCGCCGCCGAACATGTCGGACATACCGCCACCCTTCCCCTTGTGCAGGAGAATCAGGAGGGTAAGCAAGACACTGGTAATGCCCAGCAGTACCTGCAAAATGATCTTGATAATATCCAAGACGACGGTTCCTTAGTTAGATTCAGTCGGTAACGAGATGATGCTCGAACCGTACAATATTAGCAAATTCTTCGGCGTCGAGGCTGGCTCCGCCAACCAACACGCCGTCGACATCGCGTTCACGCATGATTGCCGCCGCATTCGAGGCCTTGACGCTGCCGCCGTAGAGCAACCGGGTCTTCTGGGCGATGTCCTCGCCGAAGCGCTCGGCCAGTGCCCCGCGGATCGCTGCGCACAGTTCCTGCGCGTCGGCCGGTCCCGCGACCTCGCCGGTGCCGATGGCCCAGACCGGTTCGTAGGCAATGACCAGGTTTTCGGCCTGTTCAGCGCTCACTCCCGCCAGGGACTCATTCAGCTGCGCCAGCGTGAAGGCCACCTGCTCGCCGGCCTTGCGGACTTCCAAGCCCTCTCCCACGCACAACACCGGGGTCAGCTCATGGCGGTAGGCCGCCGCAAGCTTCGAGGCGATGACCTCGTTGGTTTCGTTGTGGTATTCGCGGCGCTCGGAGTGGCCCACCAGCACATAGCTGCAGCCGAGCTTCTTCAGGAACTGGCCGGAGATCTCACCGGTATAGGCCCCCGAATCCTGGGCGGACAGGTCCTGGGCGCCGTACACGACGTCCAGCTTGTCACCCAGGGTCAGGGTCTGCACGCCGCGGATGTCAGTGAAGGGCGGGAAAACCGCCACCTCGGCGCGATCGTAATCGTGCTGGTGGTCCTTCAGCGTCCACGCCAGCTTCTGCACCAGGGTGATGCCCTGGACGTGGTCCATGTTCATCTTCCAGTTGCCGGCGATCAGCGGCTGGCGCACAAAGGCGCCGTTTTGCGAAATGGTCATAAATTAGCCTTCCAGTGCGGCAACACCCGGGAGGGTCTTGCCTTCAAGGTACTCCAGGGAGGCGCCGCCGCCGGTGGAGATGTGTCCGAAGTCGTCCTCGGAGAAGCCCAGCGCGCGCACGGCCGCGGCCGAGTCGCCGCCGCCTACCACGCTGAACGCCTCCGAACCGGCCAGTGCCTGCGCGACGGTACGGGTACCCTCGGCGAAGGCAGGGATCTCGAAGACACCCATCGGGCCGTTCCAGAACACGGTATTGGCGCCGGTGATGTAGCTGGCGAACTTCTCCGCGGACTTCGGACCGATGTCCAGGCCCAGGCCGTTGGAGCCGAAGCTTGCTTCCTCGATCTTGTCCGCATCCAGCACCTCGTAGGCCGCGTCGGCGCCGAACTTGTCGGCTACCACGACGTCTACGGGGAGGATGATGTCGCAGACGAGCTTCTCGGCGCGCTGCAGGTACTCCTGGCACACGGCGATCTGGTCTTCCTCAAGCAGCGAGCCGCCGATGTTGTGGCCCTGGGCCTTGAGGAAGGTGAACGCCATGCCGCCGCCGATGAGCAGCTGGTCGGCCTTGCCGATCAGGTTGTCGATGACCGCCAGCTTGTCCGAGACCTTCGAACCGCCCAGCACGACCACGTAGGGGCGCTTGGGTGCTTCGGTCAGGGTCTTGAGGACCTGGACCTCGGTGGCGACCAAGTCACCCTGGTAGCTCGGCAGCAGCGCGGCGATGTCGTACACCGAAGCGTGCTTGCGGTGCACTGCACCGAAGGCGTCGTTGACGTAGGCTCCGTTTTCGCCGGTCAGCGAGGCCAGTTCCTTGGCCAGCTCGACACGCTCCGCGTCGACCTTGGAGGTCTCGCGGGCGTCGAAGCGGACGTTTTCCAGGACCAGGACCGAACCTTCGGCCAGGCCGGCGGCCGCTTCGCGGGCCGAGGGGCCCACGACGTCGGATGCCACGGTGACGTCGAAGTCGGCCAGTTCGTCCAGGCGGTTGGCTGCCGGGGCGATGGAGTACTTCGGGTCGAACTGGCCCTTCGGACGGCCCAGGTGGGCCATCACGATGACCTTGGCGCCGGCATCGGCCAGCTTGGAAATGACCGGCAGCGAAGCGCGTACACGGCCGTCATCGGTCACGGTGGCTCCGTCGAGCGGTACGTTCAGGTCGCTGCGGACCAGTACGTAGCGTCCGCGGACACCGTTGTCAGCGAGCAAATCGTCGAGAGTGTGTGAAGTCATGTCTCTAGGTTATCGACTAGAGGCTTGAACCCACGAATTCGACAAGGTCGACGAGGCGTGAGGTGTATCCCCACTCGTTGTCGTACCATGCCACAACCTTGACGCTGTTGCCGATCACGGTGGTCAGCCCGGAGTCGAAAATCGCCGAATGCGGGTTCGTCACAATGTCGGTGGACACCAGCGGATCGGTCGAGTACTCGAGGTACTTGGACAGCTTGCCCTCGCTGGCGGCCTTCTCGAAGGCCGCGTTGACCTCTTCCACGGTGGCGGTGCGTGCCAGGTTGACGGTCAGGTCGGTGGCCGAGCCGGTCGGGACCGGGACACGCATGGCGTAGCCGTTGAGCTTGCCCTTCAGCTCCGGAAGCACGACGCCGATGGCCTTGGCGGCACCGGTGGAGGTAGGGATCATGTTCAGCGCTGCGGCGCGGGCACGGCGCGGGTCGCGGTGCGGTGCGTCCTGCAGCCGCTGGTCGGCGGTGTAGGCGTGGATGGTGGTCATCAGGCCGTCGACAATGCCGAATTCATCGTTGAGCACCTTGGCCACCGGGGCCAGGCAGTTGGTGGTGCACGAAGCGTTCGAGATGATGGCGTGGCTGGCCGGATCGTACTTGTCATGGTTGACGCCCATCACGATGGTGATGTCTTCATGCTTGGCGGGGGCCGAAATGATGACCTTCTTGGCGCCGGCTTCGATGTGGTGGCGTGCTTCGTCGGCCTTGGTGAACAGGCCGGTGGACTCGATGACGACGTCCACTTCCAGCTCGCGCCAGGGCAGGTTGCCCGGCTTGCGTTCGGACAGGACCTTGATGCGGCGTTCTCCGACGATGATCTCGTCGCCGTAGACGGATACCGGCTCGCCCAGCGGGCCGAGCACGGAATCGAACTTCACCAGGTGAGCAAGCGAATCGATTGAACCAAGGTCGTTGACGGCGACGATATCGATGTCCGCCTCGTGGGCCAGGACTGCACGCAGGAAGTTGCGTCCGATACGACCGAAACCATTGATTCCAACACGGGTTGTCACGTGACTATCTCCTCTAAATGGGAAAATGATGCCACGACCGCAATCTTACGGAAGTGGCCTACTTTAAAGAGGACACTCCGTTGTGCCGTGCATGCGGATCCCGGCTGCTGCCGGGATCCACCACACACTTGAACATCCTACGCTATTTCAGCGAAGAATGTGAGCTAACTTACCGAATAAGTCAGTTTACTTGCCTGGAACGATCAGCGCAGCGGCGCCGTTGCGGGCAGCCTCGAAGCGAGCCTGGACGTCGGCCCAGTTCACGATGTTCCAGAAGGCCTTGACGTAGTCGGCCTTGACGTTGACGTAGTCCAGGTAGAAGGCGTGCTCCCACATGTCCAGCATCAGCAGCGGGATGGTTGCCACTGGGACGTTGCCCTGCTGATCGTAGAGCTGCTCGATGACCAGCTGGCCGCCGATTGCATCGTATGCCAGGACTGCCCAGCCGGAGCCCTGCAGGCTCATGGCCGATGCGGTGAAGTGACCGCGGAATGCATCGAAGGAGCCGAAGAAGTCGTCGATCGCCGCAGCCAGCTCGCCCTCAGGCTTGTCGCCGCCTTCTGGGGACAGGTTGTTCCAGAAGATCGAGTGGTTGGTGTGGCCGCCGAGGTGGAAGGCCAGATCCTTGGAGAGCTTCGGGATGTTGCCGAACTCGCCCTTTTCGCGAGCCTCAGCCAGCTGCTCCAGTGCCGAGTTGGCACCGGCAACGTAGGTTGCGTGGTGCTTCGAGTGGTGCAGCTCCATGATGCGAGCCGAGATGTTCGGCTCAAGGGCAGCGTAGTCGTACTGCAGTTCTGGCAGCGAATAGACAGCCATGATTCTCCTCAATCTGTTCAATTGGATGAATCTCCGCGGAAAGGATTACCGCGGGGACACTTTACTGTTCCAGTTCGTCTACTGGAACGCTGGACTCGGTGCCGGGTATTCCCAGATCACTGGCTTTTTTATCGGCCATCGCCAAGAGGCGGCGGATCCGGCCGGCAATCGCGTCCTTGGTCATGGGTGGTTCAGCCATGCGGCCGAGCTCATCCAGCGACGCCTGCTTGTGCTCCAGGCGAAGCAGTCCGGCGTAACGCAGGTGCTCGGGCACCTCGTCACCCAGAATCTCGATGGCGCGCTCAACGCGCGCACCGGCGGCCACCGCGGCCTGCGCGCTGCGGCGCAGGTTGGCGTCGTCGAAGTTCGCCAGGCGGTTGGCCGTGGCGCGCACTTCCTTGCGCATCCGGCGCTCTTCCCAGACCATCAGCGCGTCGTGCGCGCCCATGCGGGTCAGCAGCTGCGCAATGGCGTCGCCGTCGCGGATCACAACGCGGTCCACGCCGCGCACCTCGCGGGCCTTGACGGTCAGTCCCAGGCGGCGGGCCGCGCCCACCAGGGCCAGCGCTGCTTCGGGGCCGGGGCAGGTGATTTCCAAAGCGGAGCTGCGTCCTGGTTCGGTCAGCGAACCGTGGGACAGGAACGCCCCGCGCCAGACGGCCTCGGCGTCGGCGGTAGAACCGTTGACGATCACCGACGGCAGCCCGCGCACCGGGCGGCCGCGCTGGTCGAGCAAGCCGGTCTGGCGGGCCAGAACCTCGCCGTCCTTGGAGACGCGAACAATGTACCGGCTGCCCTTGCGGATCCCCGATCCAGACACCATGACGATCTCGGCATCGTGGCCGTACAGCTCGCCAATGGCAATCTTCAAGCGGCGGGCGGTCGCGGCCAGGTCCACTTCAGCTTCGATGACGATTCGTCCGGAGACGATATGCAATCCTCCGCTGAAGCGCAGCATGGTAGAGACTTCGGCCTTGCGGACCGAAGGCTTGCGAATTTCCACCCGCGACAGCTCGTCTTTGACGGAAGCCGTCAATGCCATGAATCAAACTCCCTTACATGGATCCTTTCTAGGACCCGATTGCGGTAAACACCTCGTGATAGGCCGCCGCTAGACGCAACGGGTCGTGCACCGCACGACCGTCAGATACCCCTACTCTACTAAAAAAGGTCCGGGCACCGAGTTTTTGCGCTGCCAGCTCAAATCGCTCCTTGTTGTTCACCAGCGACTCGTCGGCCAGAATGGCATCGAATTTCACCTCGGGCGCGTAGCGGCTGAGCACTTCCAGATGCGCCGCGGCATCCAGGCCGGAAGTTTCGGCGGTTTCCAGATCCAGGTTCATGGTCAGCAGCCGCTTGGCCGTGGTGCTGGCGATGGCTTGGCGCATATCGGGAAGCAGCAGGTGCGGCAGCACCGAGGTGTACCAGGAGCCGGGGCCCAGGACCACCCAGTCGGCCAGCTCGATGGCCTCCAGGGCTTCGGCGCAGGCCGGCGCGTCGGGCGGATCAAGGCTCACGTTGGTGACCAATCCCCCATGCCCCGCCTTGGCGATCTTCGCCTGGCCTTCGATGCGGCGGCGCACCAGCGTATCGGTGGCCGGGTCGGCCTCCAGCACCTCCCCGTGGATGGACAGCGGAACCGTGCTCATGGGCAGCACCTGGCCGCGGGCGCCGAGCAGCGCGCCGGCCCAGCGCAGTCCGGCCACCGGGCTCTCCAGCAGCTCCCAGAGCGCCAGGATCAGCAGGTTGCCCACGGCGTGGCCGTTGAGCGGCTCCTCCGCGTTCTCCAGCGACTCGAAGCGGTGCTGCATGACGTCGCGCCAGGTGCGTCCCCAGTCATTGTCATCGCACAGGGCGGCCAGCGCCATGCGCAGGTCCCCCGGAGGCAGCACGTCGAAGGAGTTGCGCAGGCGTCCGGAGCTGCCGCCGTCGTCCGCGACGGTGACCACCGCGGTCAGGTCGGTGGACAACCGGCGCAGCGCGGACAGCGACGCGGAGAGCCCGTGGCCGCCGCCCAGGGCGACCACCGACGGGTTGCGGTAGTCGTCGCTGCGGTTCAGGCCCTGGATCGGTATGGGGCCGGTAGCGAATGCCATAACCCCTACTCGCGTCCCAGGTCTCGGTGGCTGACGTTGACGCGGACGTTGGGCAGCTGGGCCAGCCGGCGGCCCAGCTCGATGCTGGTGGCCACCGAGCGGTGCTTGCCGCCGGTGCAGCCCACGGCGATCGTCGCGTAGTGCTTGTTCTCGCGGCGGTAGCCCTCGAACACTGGTTCCAGCGCCTTGAGGTAGTTCTCGATGAACTCCCCCGTTCCGGTCTGCGACAGCACGTAGTCGGAGACTTCCTTGTCGCGGCCGGTTTGCGGGCGCAGTTCCGGCACCCAGTGCGGGTTCGGGATGAAGCGCACGTCCGCCACGTAGTTGGCGTCGGTGGGCAGGCCGTACTTGAAGCCGAAGCTCATCACGTTGATGCGCAGGATGATCGGGCCGGACTCGCTGAACAGCTCGTTGACCGAGCGGGCCAGGTCGTGCACCGACATGGACGAGGAGTCCAGGATGATCTCCGCGGCTTCGCGCAGCTCGCGGGTGATTTCGCGTTCGCGCTGGATGCCGTCGACGATGCGCCCGTCGCCCTGCAGCGGATGCGGGCGCCGGCCCTGCTCGAAGCGGCGCACCAGCACCTCGTCGCTGGCGTCGAGGTAGACCAGGCGGTATTTCACGCCGCTGGAGGTCAGGTTGGCCAGCGCGTCGCGGATCTCCGGGAACATGTCCTTGGAGCGCACGTCCATCACCACGGCCATCTTCGGGATGGAGCCCTGGGAACGGCTCATCAGCTCGGTCAACGGCCCCAGCATGGCAGGCGGCAGGTTCTCCACCACATACCAGTCCTGGTCTTCCAGGGCATGGGCGACGGTCGTGCGACCGGCGCCCGACATGCCGGTCACGATCACCAGCTCGGACTCCGGGGGCTTTACGGCTTCATACTCAGCGCTCATACTTCAAGGCTAGTCCAGAATTTCTCCGGTAGTCATGTTTACCGCGCCCGGTGACGTGCCTTGAAGCGAATCGCTGATGGTTTGCGCCAGCTTCGGGCCGACGCCCGGCACTTCGAGCAGCTCTTCCACGCTGGCGGCGCGGATCTTCTTCATGGAGCCGAAGTGCTTGCGCAGCGCCTCCTGCTTGGCCTTGCCCAGTCCCGGCACGGCGTCCAGCTCGGATTCGAGCATCGACTTGCCGCGCTTGGCCCGGTGGAAGGTGATCGCGAAGCGGTGCGCCTCGTCGCGCAGCCGCTGCACCAGGTACAGTGCGGCGGAGGCGCGCGGCAGGATCAGCGGGAAAGGGTCGTCCGGGAGCCACAGCTCCTCCAGGCGCTTGGCCAGGCCCACCACGGGGATGTCGTCGATGCCCAGGTCGTCCAGGGCCTTCTGGGCGGCGGCGACCTGCGGCGGGCCGCCGTCGACGATCACCAGCGAGGGCGGGTAGGCGAACTTCTTCACCTCGGCGGCGCCGGGTTCGACCTCGCCGCCGGCAAGCACCAGCGGGTCCACCTTCTCCTTCAGGTAGCGGCTGAAGCGGCGGTGGATCACGTCGTACATGCTGGCGGTATCGTCGCGCGCGGCCTCCCCGGTGATGGAGAACTTGCGGTATTCGCTCTTCTTGGGCAGGCCGTCCTCGAAGACCACCATCGAGGCGACCACGTTGGTGCCCTGGGTGTGCGAGGCGTCGTAGCACTCGATGCGCAGCAGCGCCTGCTCGGCGCCCAGCGCGTCCTGCAGCTCCTGCATGGCCAGCGAACGGGTGGTGATGTCCCCTGCGCGCTTGGACTTGTGCAGGCGCAGCGCCTGCTCGGCGTTTTCCACCACGGTGCCGGCCAGCGCGGCCTTGTCCCCGCGCTGGGCCACGCGCAGCGAGACCCGGGAACCGCGCAGCTCCGAAAGCCAGGTGGAGACCTCCTCGGCGTCCTCGGGCAGGTGCGGGACCAGGATCTCGCGCGGGATGCGGTCGGCGTGGTCGGCGTAGACCTGGGTGAGCAGCTGCTCGACGAATTCGCCCTCGGTGGTGTCGGCGACCTTCTCCACGACCCAGCCGCGCTGGGAGCGGATGCGTCCGTCGCGCACGTGGAACACCTGCACCGCGGCTTCCAGCTCGTCGCCGTGGATGCCGAAGATGTCCGCGTCGGTGTTGTCCGCCAGCACCACGGCGTTGCGCTCGAAGACCTTGTTCAGCGCCGCGATGTCGTCGCGGTAGCGGGCGGCCTGCTCGTATTCGAGCTGGGCGACCGCCTCCTGCATCTTCACGGTCAGCGCCTTGGTGAAGCGGGTGGCTTCCCCGCCCATGAAGGTGCACAGGTCCTCGGCCAGCGCCCGGTGGTCCTCCTCGCTGATCCGCCCCACGCAGGGGGCCGCGCACTTGTCGATGTAGCCCAGCAGGCAGGGCCGGCCCGAGGCCTGCGCACGCTTGAACACCCCGGGGGCGCAGCTGCGCACCGGGAACACGCGCAGCAGCGTGTCAAGGGTTTCGCGGATGGCCTTGGCCGGGTAGAACGGGCCGAAGTACTTCACGCCCTTGCGCTTGTCTCCGCGCATGACCAGGGCGCGCGGGTACTTCTCGTCCATGGTCACGGCCAGGTACGGGTAGGTCTTGTCGTCGCGGAAGACGATGTTGAAGCGCGGGTTGTACTCCTTGATCCAGGTGTACTCCAGCTGCAGGGCTTCGAGCTCCGACCCGACCACCGTCCATTCGACGCTCGCGGCGGTGAACACCATCGCGCGGGTCTTGGGGGTGAGCCGCTCGGGCTTCGCGAAATAGGACAGCAGCCGGCTGCGCAGCACCTTGGCCTTGCCCACGTAGACGACCCGGCCGTGCTCGTCGCGGAAGCGGTAGACGCCGGGCCGGGTCGGGATGTCCGAGGTTTTCGGGCGATAGCTGGCGGGATCGGCCATGGCTTACTTCGCGTCCGGCGGCAGCTGGTTGTAGGAGTCCACGCGCTCCTGCCCGGAGAGCTCGGCGATCGCGTCGACGATCCGGTCGGTGGCCAGCCGGCGCTGCGGCAGCGGGTGCTTGCGTCCGAGCTTGTCGAAGTACAGCGGCTGCCCGTAGTGGATGTGGAACTTGGCCGGGCGGAAGCCCTTGGTTCCGGCCGGCTGCAGCTTCTCGGTGCCGATCAGCCCGACCGGGACCACCGGCACGCCGGTGGTCAGCGCCAGCCAGCCCACGCCGGTGCGGCCGCGGTACAGCTTGCCGTCGCGCGAGCGGGTGCCTTCGGGGTAGATGCCGATGCCGGAGCCGCCCTCGATGATCTCCACCAGCGAATCCAGGGCCGCCACGGAGGCGGCCTGCTCGCCGCGCTGCACCGGGATGGATCCCACGGACTCGAAGAAGGACTTCATCAGCTTGCCCTTGACGCCGGGGGTGGTGAAGTACTCGGCCTTCGCGAAGAACGCGACATCGCGCGGCGTCAGCGCCTGGATGATCAGCGAGTCGAAGAAGGACAGGTGGTTGGAGGCGACGATGAAGCCGCCCTGTCTGGGCACGTTTTCCAAGCCGGTGACCTCGGCGCGGCAGATGCCGTGGATGATGCCGCGGATCGAGGATCGCGTCATGGTGTAGATGCTCATCTACTGTGCACCTTCCTGCATCGGTTTTTCAAAGTTCAATTCGGCCGCGGCTCGTTCTCCCAGCAGCAGCTGGGCCAGCTCGGCCGCGGTGGCAACGCGGTAGTCGGCGGCGTCGAGCTCGTCGCCCTGGGCGAATCCCCAGCGCACGCCGATGGATGTGACACCATTCGCGCGTGCCGCGTCCAGGTCGTAGTGCCGGTCCCCCACCACCACGCTGCGCGCGGGATCGAGACCAGCATGCTCCAGCGCGGCGGCCACGATGTGCGCCTTGCTCGAACCGTGGGATCCACCCTCGCCGGTGTTCCCGTGCACGGCGTCCAGGCTGCCGTCCAGGTCTTGCGCCGCGATCAGTTCGCGGGCGATCGGCAGAGGCTTGGCCGTGGTCACCGCGGTGTGGATGCCGGCGGCCTGCAAGGCACCCAGCAGCGTCCGCAGACCCGGATAGACCTTGGACTGCCGCATGCCGACCTCGGCGTAGCGGGCCCGGTAGGCGGCGATGATCGAGTCGATGTTCTGCTCGGTGACCCCGTCGAGGGTGCGCAATCCGACCTGCAGCGGCGGGCCGACCAGCGCTTCGATTTTTTCCTCTCCGGGATCCGTCAGTCCATGGGCCACGAGGGCATGGCGGATCCCCGAAGTTATGGAGCCTGCAGGGTCCACAAGGGTCCCGTCCAGATCAAAGAGCACGCTGGCAACCGACATATTCACTAGGACATCATCCCATGAAGCGGACGCGGGTAAACAATCCATAACTGAAATCGAATATACGCGCGCCCGCCGGCCGTGTGCGCCGGGCCCGGCGCGATCCGGCTAGAGGATTTCGGCCAGGAACCGCCCGGTGTGCGATTCGGCGACCTTCGCGACCTTCTCCGGGGTGCCGGTGGCCATGATGGTGCCGCCGCCGGAGCCGCCCTCCGGGCCCAGGTCGATGACCCAGTCCGCGGACTTGATGACGTCCAGGTTGTGCTCGATGGTCAGCACGGTGTTGCCCTTGTCGACGAGTCCCTGCAGCACCAGCAGCAGCTTGCGGATGTCCTCGAAGTGCAGGCCCGTGGTCGGCTCGTCCAGCACGTAGATGGAGCGGCCGTTGGAGCGCTTCTGCAGCTCCGCGGCCAGCTTCACGCGCTGCGCCTCGCCGCCGGAGAGCGTGGTGGCCGGCTGGCCCAGCCGGACGTAGCCCAGGCCGACGTCCACCAGGGTTTTCAGGTGGCGCGCGATCGGGGTGAAGGCGCTGAAAAATTCGGCCCCCTCGGCGATCGGCATGTCCAGCACGTCGGCGATGTTCTTGCCCTTGTACAGCACCTGCAGGGTTTCGCGGTTGTAGCGCGCCCCGTGGCAGACCTCGCAGGGCACGTAGACGTCCGGCAGGAAGTTCATCTCAATCTTCAGCGTGCCGTCGCCCGAGCAGGCCTCGCAGCGTCCGCCCTTGACGTTGAAGGAGAAGCGGCCCGGCTGGTAGCCGCGCAGCTTGGCCTCGTTGGTCTCCGCGAACAGCTTGCGGATGTTGTCGAAGACGCCGGTGTAGGTGGCCGGGTTGGAGCGCGGGGTGCGGCCGATCGGCGACTGGTCCACGTGGACCACCTTGTCCAGGTGCTCCAGGCCCTGCACGCGGGTGTGCCGGCCGGGGACCTGCTTGGCTCCGTTGAGCTTGTTCGCCAGCACCTTGTAGAGGATGTCGTTGACCAAGGTGGACTTGCCCGAGCCGGACACGCCGGTCACCGCGGTCAGCACGCCCAGCGGGAACTCGACGCTGACGTTTTGCAGGTTGTTCTCGCTCGCGCCCACGACCTTAAGCTTGCGGTCCTTGTCCACCTTGCGGCGCTTGGCAGGGATCTCGATCTGACGGCGCCCGGAGAGGTAGTCGCCGGTCAGCGAACGGGTGTTTTCCTTCAGCCCCTCCACTGAGCCGGAGTGCACCACTTCGCCGCCGTGCTCGCCGGCGCCCGGGCCGATGTCAACGATCCAGTCAGCCTCGGCAATGGTGTCCTCGTCGTGCTCCACCACGATCAGGGTGTTGCCCAGCGAGCGCAGGTGCAGCAGGGTCTCGATCAGCCGGCGGTTGTCGCGCTGGTGCAGGCCGATGGACGGCTCGTCGAGCACGTAGAGCACACCCACCAGGCCGGAGCCGATCTGGGTGGCCAGGCGGATGCGCTGGGCCTCGCCGCCGGACAGCGTGCCGGCCGCGCGTTCAAGTGTCAGGTATTCCAGGCCCACGTCCAGCAGGAACTTCATGCGGGCGCCGATTTCCTTCAGCACCTGCACCGCGATCTTCGCCTCGCGGTTGCTCAGTTCCAGGGTGGTCAGGAATTCGGCGGCGCTGCGCAGGTCCATGGCGGAGACCTCGGCGATGGACTTGCCGCCCACCAGCACCGACAGCGAGGCCGGGTTCAGCCGGGCGCCGCCGCAGGTCGGGCACGGGATCTGGCGCATGTACTGCTCGTAGCGGTCGCGCGCATGGTCGGATTCGGTCTCCTGGTGCTTGCGGTGCACGTAGGAGATCACGCCCTCGAAGCCGGTGGAGTACTTGCGTTCGCGGCCGAAGCGGTTCTTGTACTGCACCACGACCTTGTGGTCCTTGCCGTGCAGGATGGACTGGCGGGCGGCGGAGGGCAGGTCCTTCCAGCGGGTGTCCATGGTGAAGCCCAGGTCGTTGCCCAGGCCCTCGATCAGCCGGTTCCAGTACTCGGTGGTGGCCTTGCCCAGCGACCACGGGGCGATCGCGCCGTCGCTCAGCGTCACCTCGTCGTCCGGGACGATCAGGTGCTCGTCGACCTCCAGCTTGGTGCCGATGCCGGAACAGGCGGCGCAGGCGCCGAAGGGGTTGTTGAAGGAGAAGGTGCGCGGCTCGATCTCGTCGATGGCCAGCGGATGCTCGTTCGGGCAGGCGAGGTTCTCGGAGAAGGAGCGGATGCGCTTCGGGTCGTCCTCGTCAAGGTCCACGAAGTCGGCCAGCACGCGGCCGTCGGCGATGCCCAGTGCGGTCTCGATGGAGTCGGTCAGCCGCTGGCGGACCTCCTCCTTCATCGCCAGGCGGTCGACGACCACCTCGATGGTGTGCTTGACCTGCTTGGCCAGCTTCGGCGGATCGGTCAGCTGGATGGTCTGCCCGTCCACGCGGGCGCGGGAGAAGCCCTTGGACGAGAGCTCGGCGAACAGGTCCACGAATTCGCCCTTGCGGGCGCGGACCACCGGGGCGAGGATCTGGAATCGGGTGCGCTCGGGCAGCTCCATGAGCTGGTCCACGATCTGCTGCGGGGTCTGCTTGGAGATCGGCTCGCCGCATTCCGGGCAGTGCGGCCGGCCGACGCGCGCCCAGAGCAGGCGCATGTAGTCGTAGACCTCGGTAATGGTGCCGACGGTGGAGCGCGGGTTGCGGCTGGTGGACTTCTGGTCGATGGACACCGCCGGGGACAGGCCCTCGATGAAGTCCACGTCAGGCTTGTCGACCTGGCCCAGGAACATGCGCGCATAGGCAGAGAGCGACTCGACGTAGCGTCGCTGGCCCTCGGCGAAGATGGTGTCGAACGCGAGGGAGGACTTGCCGGAGCCGGACAGGCCGGTGAAGACGATCATCGCGTCGCGCGGCAGATCGATGTCCACGTTCTTCAGGTTGTGCTCGCGCGCGCCCTTCACGACCAGGCGCGTCAGATCGGTTTTTTTGCTCTCTGCAGTAATAGCCACGAAGCAATACTAATCGAAAATTGCTTCGAATGAGTGTGAACTCTGACGCAACTCACATGCAATTCGCCGAAGACCCGGAGTTCGACCGGCCGGCACCGCGCAGTCTCCCCCCGCCGGGCGGGCTCAGTGCCGGCCTGCCTGTCGCATCCACGGCACCGACGAGGGCAGGACCCGGCGCAGGCGCGGGAGCAGATGGACCGTTGCCAGCACCACCAGCAGGCCCAGGCCCAGGCCGAACAGCACGTCGTGCAAGTAGTGGGCGCCGACCCCCACCCGAGCCACGGCAATGAGCAGGGCCACGGCGGCCAGGTACCAGCGCAGCCGCACGACGGCCAGGGCGCAGGCGGCCGCGAAAGCCGCCGCAAGCACCGAATGGTTCGAGGGCCAGGACCAGTCGCCGGGCGGTGGGCAGGTTTCGGCGAGCGCCACGTGGATGCTCTGGCAGGGCCGCGCCTCGGTGAAGACCAGCTTGAGCGTGCTGCTTGCCGCGTAGGCGAGGAGCACCCCCACTCCGCCCAGCGCCAGCCTTGTCAACGCCGCCCGGTCCTTGAACCAGGACCACACGGCCAGCCCGGCCGTGAACAGGACCAGCAGCAGCAACGCCGTATCGGCGAAGAAGACCGCCAGCAGGGTGAGCGCCGGGGAGGAATCGGCCGCCGCGGTGATCGCGGTGTACAGCTGTTTGCGGACCACGAAGGCCGGCAGGGACAGCGTCATGAGACCCAGTGCGATGAGTACCGGGAGAACAGGCCGCATCGAGGCGGCCCGTACGGATTCTGGAGTCATGAAACGCGATTCTAGGCCTGCTTTCTGGGAGGGCATGCCAGCAAATTTTCGGCCCGCTCCCAGAAAAACCTCCTGTCGCTTTGGCTTCCCGAGGCGCTACTGGCCGGGCATGCGGTACGCGACCATGCCGGTGCGCCCCGGGAGCACCGTGGTCTGCTGCTGGTCCTTGCCGGTGCGCTGGAACTCGGCGAACAGCGGCATCGTCTTCGTGTCCTTTTGCGTGTCGCGTGTACACGGTTGCACACTCTGTTGCACACTCAGGTAGGCCTTCTCCGTGTAGCCGTCAATGCGCCTGACTTCCACCGGTTCGCGATAGCTGGTGCACAATACCGTTTCGCCCAGAACCTGGGACAGTTCGAATTTTTCTCCGGTCGCACTGTCCACGGCGGCGTACCCGGAGGCCAACGGGGCGATGACGTATTTCCGGTCGCCGATGATCGTGTTGTTGGCTTCGGCCAGTTCCAGGGCCTTCTCGTAGTCGGGCAGCTCATGCGCCCAAAGCTCCCTGCCGGTGGCCGCCTCGATTCCGGCAACGTCCCATTCAAGGCCCGTGAGTGCTCCGCGCACGCCCGTGGACGGATGCACCGTGGCCTCCGGAGCAGTTCTGGTCCGCGCCGGGCAACGCCCACCGGCGGTGTCCGGTGGCCGGGTCGATCCCGACCATCATGGCGTCCTTGTTCCAGTCCTGCACGTAGGCATCGCCCTCGGGGTAATACTGGTAGTCCATCCTGGAACCACGGCCGACGAAGATCTGCTGCGGTTCCTCGAACGTGGTCCACTCCCAGCCGTTGTCCGTGGAGTAGTACGAGTCGAAGACCTGTTCGTAGGGCACGCTCC
>SMEN01000363.1_pt1 | contig 15264 bp, 17 predicted proteins | sample 2456271 | NCBI WGS metagenome assembly SMEN01 (sample SAMN10132593, study PRJNA489261) | soil metagenome | isolation source: day1 control-loamy sand soil ammended with raw manure from dairy cow... | place: USA | collected 2015-04-01 | reverse complement strand
GAGACTCGCCCGCGATGCCAGTGGACCGATCCGCATGGGCGATTGCTTCGCTAGCCCTGTATCAGCTTGGGCAGATTCTGCCGGAGCAGCAATGGCTACCTGAACAATCTCGCCTGTATCTGGATGCCTTGTTGACACCGGAGTTAAGCCAGACGGGTCGCTTTGTGGGGCATCTGTACAAAGTCGCGCCTGGGCAATCTGAATTGGTGGAGTCGGCTTGTGCTAGTTTCTTTTTGTTGGAAGCTTTGCTGGTGCATTCAGCTTGAGGCGCTGATTGGGGAGGTTCTGCTGCGGTATGTCAGACAGGCCTGCCGCACCGACAAGCTATTTTCTTTCACCAAGCAATCCAATCGAGGCATGTAGGGTTTGATGGATAGCCAGTGGGCTTTTATCACTTTTCTCCGACAGAGCTAGAACAACCATCACCAGCTTATCAGGCCGTGCAGGCCAAAACCTTTAATAGAGATGTTGACCTGCCTATTTGCAAGAGCGTGAGCGACTTAAGAGATTTGCAAAGACCCCGTCGCTCCCATCAGAAAATCAATGACATCTGGCGCAGTGATGATCTCAAAGCGTGGGTCCATTTGCTCGGCACTGAGCCCGTTGTGCACCATGCAAGACTTGCATACCGCCACGCGTCCCCCTTGGTCCAGATACCTTTTCAAGAGGTCGGCTGCAGGGTCAAAAGGCGCGCCGATATTAATTGGATCTGCTGCACCGGGAACACCCAGGGCCACACCTTCAGCCATCAAAATCAGGCAGGCGCTGTGCCCTTTTTGAACCGCATTGACGGCCATGGTGAGCCCCACCGTCACCTTGTCGGGATTGCCCTGTGCATGGAAAAGCGTAGAAACAAAAGCAGCGGGTTTAGGCATATCAGTTCTCCTGGATCGTGGGTAACAGCTGTCGTTTTAACGGAAGCAAGTTATGCATTCAAATTTTTGACCGTATTAATTTAGTATATGCTAAATTAAATTTTATCTAAATTAATAAGCAAATATAGCTGAATCAATCATGGCCCAAAGCAAATCCGATATCGCACTTTTGCAAGAGAGTGCTGATCAGGCTGCCACCTTGCTACAGGCAGTAGGTAACCCCAAACGCCTGCTGATTCTGTGTCTCTTGATTCAGCAAGGAGAGATGAGTGTGGGGGCGCTGAACGAGAGGGTGGCGCTCAGCCCCTCGGCCCTGTCACAGCATTTGGCGCGCATGCGTCAGGAAGGTTTGGTCAGCTACAGACGCGACGCGCAAACCCTGTACTACCGCATTGAGGACCCGAACGTCGCCAAGCTGATTGGCACGCTGAAAGACATTTTTTGTCCCTGAGCCTGTGGGCTTGAGGAGAGCAGGGCGTGTGGATCTATCCACTACTCAGGCCGTCGCCCAAGCCGTTTTTCCCCTTGCTTCTTTCTTGAAAGGAATAGCCATGAAAAGCAATGTAGGTAATTTGGATCGTATTGCTCGTATCGTTGTGGGCGTGGTGCTGATTGCTCTGGCGGCGACCCAGGTCATAGGATGGTGGGGCTGGCTGGGCGCGATTCCCCTGATCACGGGCCTGATCGGTTTCTGCCCCTTGTATCCCCTACTTGGCCTTAGCACTTGCCCCTTGAAAAAACGTCAGTAAACCGTTGGCTTTTTGCTTACTGCTTACTGCTTACTGCTTTTTGCTTAAGAATTGGGTGGTTTTGTTTGCGCTTTGAGTGATGCCTGATTGCTCAAAGCGCCTGTTGTTATTGCTTGAAACCGCGTCTCTCGCGCGGATGCTTGGCGGCCAAATCAGTGCCTGAGGCCAGCCTTTGCAGCAATCTATGATACAAATCTGTTCAATGTGGACATTGTTTAGGTGTATTTATGTCTGGCAACAAGGCTGAGGCGGGCAAGAGCAAAAAAATTCTGATCATTGCTGGCCCAAACGGGGCAGGCAAGACCACTTTCGCACGCTCTTTCCTTCCGGCAGAGGCAGAGGTATTGCGGTTTATTAATGCGGACTTGATTGCCGCGGGTTTATCGCCTTTTGCACCAGAAAGCGCCGCCATTAGAGCCGGTCGTTTGATGTTGGATGAGTTGAAAGAAGCTGTCCGAAAAAACGAAAGTTTTGCGCTGGAAACGACCTTATCCGGTCAAGGCTATGTGCGTCATATCGAAAAGTGGCAGGCTTTAGGGTATAGAGTCAGCCTGTATTTTTTAAGCCTGCCCGATGCGGAGACCGCCATTGCGCGTGTGGCAGAGCGAGTGCGTCAAGGTGGACACAACATCCCCGAACCTGTCATTCGTCGCCGCTTTGCGGCTGGCATGAAAAACTTCCTGCATCATTATCGGGACACCGTGGATGATTGGGTTTTATACGATAACGCAGGCAGTGTGCCGGTCTTGTTGGAGTGGGGAGAGAAAGATGAATAAAGCAGATATTTCCAAGGCAAAAAACCCGGACTTGCGGGCTTCCTTAGCCGCGCTGGAACGTGCCGCGCAGTCGGCTCGTTTTGTGGCCATGCAAACCAATACCTCGGTGGTTTTGGTAGAGAACGGCAAGATGATCAAACTCACGGCAGAGCAATTGCGGCAAGAAGTGAGCAAGAGCTGATTGTGCTAGGCTGCCGTCGCAGTCTTAGTCTGTTAGAGGCTGGGCTTTTATAGGGCTCGGAGAGTAAGGCTTACGGGAAATAGGCCTGGAGTCGGCGCCTTATGACGATTGGGGCATCATGTCGTGTTTGGGATACCGGCTCAAGGTCGCTAAAAACTCCGAAGGTGGATACCCAAAGCTTTTCTTAAACGCCACTGAATACGCGCTTAAGCTTTCATAGCCGCTTTCTAACGCCGCCTGCGTGATGGACCGGCCTTGCAGCAGAAACTGGATAGAAGCCATCAGCCGCATCTGTTGTCGCCATTTTCCCAGATTCATCCCCGTGCTTTTTAGAAAACGACGATGCAAGGTTTTCGGTGTCAGGGCATAGTGCTGCGCCAACTCATCCACATTGCGCTGCTGGGCGGGGGAGCGTACCAGATCTTCGCAAATCTGCTTCATCAAACTCTCTTCCGGCCATGGCAGATGAAAAGGCAGTGGCCGCAATGCGCTGAGCTCTTCTATTAATAATTGCCCCAGAAGCGTGTCCCGTAATGGCGGGCTCTCCTGCGGAACCACCTGCACCAGTGCCGCTATCAGCTCGCGCACCAGCGGCGTGATATGGACCACGCAATCCTGATCGGGTAGCTGGGTGGTCAAAATTTCATCAATAAACAAGCCGTGCACATTCACAGAAGTGGTGGCGTTGAGTTGATGCGGTACGCCCGGACGCAGCCACACAGCCGTTGTAGGCGGAACCAGCCATTGACCGGTTGCCGCCTGCACCAGCAGCACTCCCTCGGTGGCATAAAGCAGATGCCCGCGCGGGTGACTATGCCGTGGGACTTCGTGTCCCGCGGGGTAATGCTCGATCACTCCGGCCACCAGCAGGGGTGAGCTCTCGGCGTGGGACAAGTCCAGCGCCTGCCCACCTTGATCAGGAGATGCGTAGCCCATATTTGGGAATGTCCAAATTAATAAAACAAATGACTATTTTTTGATAGAAGGTCATACGCATTGCAGTCTAAAGTGCTTTTATCGTCTTTAACAAGCACTTTGGGATTGAAGCTGTCGTGACTCATTTGCACTTGCTATCGCTAGGCCTACTAGCCCTGACATCCGGTCGGGGTCCGTACGCATGCGCTTGCGAATGGTCCTATCCTGGTTTCCCCAGACCCCGACTGTAGCCACTCCTTGGAGTAGGGAAGCCAGGTACTCATTCCCTATATTCGAGGTTTCCATGCTGGCTGATCCGTCTCATAAATACCGTCCCTTTCCCGTCGTTAACTTGCCAGACCGTCAGTGGCCCCAGCGCACACTGAGCAAGCCGCCCGTGTGGCTGTCCACCGATTTACGCGACGGCAATCAGGCTCTGTTTGAACCCATGAACCGTGATCGCAAACTGCGCCTGTTCCAGGAACTGGTGCGTATCGGTTTCAAGGAAATCGAGGTAGGTTTCCCCTCTGCTTCACAAACGGATTTTGATATTGTTCGGCAGCTGATTGACGAGCAGAGGATCCCGAGTGATGTCACGCCCATGGTTATTACTCAATTGCGTGAAGACCTGATCGAAACCACGGTACGTAGCGTGGCCGGTGCGCGTCGCGTGATTGTGCATTTCTACAATGCGATTGCGCCTGCATTTCGGGAAATTGTCTTTGGTATGGAGGTGTCACAAATCATCGACATGGTGCGACACCATGTGGAACTGCTCAAGCGGCTGACGGCCCAACACCCGGAAACCGAGTGGGTACTGCAATACTCGCCTGAGACCTTCTGCATGGCCGAGCTGGATGTGTCCTTGGCGGTGTGCAATGCGGCGATTCAGGCTTGGGATGCCGGCCCCGAGCGAGCCATGATCATCAATCTGCCTACCACTGTTGAAGTGACCACGGCGAACGTCTTTGCCGATCAAATTGAATGGATGGACCGCCATCTGGATAGACGCGAGCATATCGTCTTGTCGGTACACCCGCATAACGACCGAGGCACCGGGGTGGCGTGTGCCGAACAGGCGATGTTGGCGGGTGCTCAACGCGTCGAAGGGTGCTTGTTTGGTAACGGCGAGCGCAGCGGCAATCTGGATGTGGTGACCTTAGCCCTGAATTTGTATACCCAAGGCATTGCTCCCGGCCTGGATTTCTCTGACATCTCTGCCGTGGCTCGTATCGCGGAAGAGGCTACGTCCTTACCTATCCACCCACGTCACCCTTATGTGGGTGATCTGGTCTTTACTGCCTTCTCTGGCTCCCATCAGGACGCGATTGCCAAAGGCTTTGCAGTGCAAAAAGAAGATGCTCCGTGGCGGGTGCCTTACCTGCCAGTCGATCCCAAGGATTTGGGTCGTACTTACGACAGTATCGTGCGCGTCAATAGCCAGTCGGGCAAAGGCGGGATCGCGTTCCTGCTGCAACGAGACTACGGTGTTGTGATGCCACGTCGCATGCAGGTGGAGTTCAGTGCCATTGTTCAGCAGATTGCCGATTCCGGTGAAACGGAGTTGAACAGTCAGCAGATCTGGGCCTTGTTCGAGGCTACCTACCTGCACGCTAATCAACGCCAAGGCACCGCAAGCTACCGGGCACATCGCCTGTTCGATGAGGCGCAAGGGCAGCAGGGCATAGAGCTGCAATGCGCGAATGTAAGTGGCGAAACAGAGACCTATACCGGAACCGGCAATGGCCCTATCGCAGCGACCGTGTCGGCTTTGAAGCTGCCTTTGCGTATCGACAGCTATGAAGAGCGCAGTTTGGGAGCTGGAGCGGATGCCTGCGCGATGGCCATAGTGGAGGCTGTGCTTCCCGGGGTGCCGGGGTCGAAATTTGGCGTAGGCAAGCATGCCAACATCATTACGGCCAGCGTGATGGCAGTCATGAACGCTGCTGCGCGCTTTGAGGAGGTGGAGGCTTAAGCAGCCATCAGTTCGCTGTGGTCCGCGCTACCTAAAGTACTCAACAAATGGGTGCGGACCACCCTAGGATTAGAAAGTAGCCACGCGTTAGTGTGCAATCCTGTTTGATGAGTGCTTTGCACAGGCTATAAGCTGACAACGTAGTCACCCGCCTTATCCACAAAAAGACGAATGCTTCCTATACTCACGACAATGCCATCAAGCAGACGGCTCGTCCTGCTGATTGATCTCTTTATCGGTGGGGTGATCCAGGTTCACCACTTGAGTTAACCAACGCGCCACCACCTTTAATTCGTCTTCGCTGAAACCACTTGATAGCTGGTGATTCAAGTCCTGCAACGTTGATTTAGCCTTGATACTTGCCTGCTCACCTTCGGGAGTCAGCGTTAGGCAAATCTTGCGTGTATCCACATCGTCCGTCAGACGTTGAATAAGCCCTGCTGCCTGCATACGTTTAGATAACCCCGTAATTGCAGCCGGAGCCACCTGCAAGGCACTGGCTGCTTCGCCCACTGTCACTGAGCCTTGAGATCGGATCAAGAACAGCATGCCCACTTGTGCTGCACTGATATCTGCCCATGCCGATGGCTGCTTCTGAATCCAGCGCTGCAAAGCCTTATGGGCGTGATTCAATAAAAAAACAAAACGCGGCTGTGATTGTTTGCTCATTTTGGCGGCTGGCGAGTGGGTGTTATGGATGCGCTTTTGAACTGGACTCGCTTTGCGCGACCAGCCAGTCGACAACTATAGGCCAAAGTGCCTCGGCATTGCGTTTACGAAAGAAGCCCATGTGCCCAATATGTGGCAAACCCAGCTTTTTATGCTCTAACTGCAGTCGTTCTATGGGGGCGTTTGTCAGTGGCTCCAAGAGCCGGGAAATGGCTTGGGGGTTTGCCCAAGGATCATCATCAAAACCTAGAACCAGTATAGGAATGTCGACCTGGCTGGCGCGTTCCCTGGCCTTCAACTGCGGGTCGTCATAAAAGTAATGAGGCAAGCCGGTCCAGCGACTCCATTGCCGCATCACGCCACGGGGAAGGTTTTCTCCAAAACCTAAACGGCGGCCAGGCATATAGCCGTATAGGTGACACAGAACAGGAGTCAGCACCCGCATAATCAGCCCGACCTTAATGCGTTCCATGGGCTGTTGAATCAGGGCGGTAATACCAGCATGGGAAGCAATCATGACCGCTGCCTGCACCGAGCGGGTCGCCGGTGAAATTGCAATGGAATGACCGCCCACACTATGGCCGACGGCCAAAATAGGCAGGCCCTGAAAGCGTTCCGCAAGCCATTCTGTCACGTACACGGCATCCTCCAGCATCCAGTCGGACATGGAGACTGGGTAAAGACGCAGGTCTTTCAGGCAGGAGCGGCCTATTCCCCGGTAATCGTAGCTAAGAACCGTGAAACCCTTGCTGTGCAAGTGCTCCGCAAAAGAACGGTAAAAGTCTTGTGGAACGGCAGTGGCGGGGTGAATGATGATGCTCGCTTTGGCTTTGGAAGCAGGCCATAAGGTAGCGACAATTGGGTCTTTGCCTGTTACGTGAATCGTCACCTGTTCCATACGGGTCTCTGATTTTAGTTAATGTGTTAACGATATTAGAGTGGTGTTGGAAGTGAGTCAATTACGTTGCTGGGGAGCGGCGACTAGTACAGGTAGAGCGCGCTAAGGTTTTTGGTCTGTGCGACGTTTTACATATCCGCTGCCAGACCCTTAATCGCCTCGATATACCAAGCCTGATCATTAATCCTGTGCGTCAAAATAATCGGCGATGTCGCCTGTGGCTCTTCCACTAGGCGATAGTGCAGGTCGTTGCGCAAGCGTGCCGATGTGGGGATTAAACACAGTCCTGAATCTGCCGCGACCAGGCCCAACGCAGTCTGTAGTTCTCCCGCCTCATAGACCTGAGCCGGGCGTACGCCTTGGTCGTGCAGCAGGTGCAAGATGTGGTCCGCAAAACTGGGTCTGGGCTCTTTGGGGTAGACAATCAGTTTTTGACCTTGTACTTGTTTCAGGCTTAAGGGCCCATCTGCTTGTGCCAAGTCTGAGCTGGGGGGAATGGCCAGGGCCAGTTGTTCTTCTCGTAATACCGTTCTTTGCAGCGATGAATCATTAAGCCGAATCCGCCCGAATCCCATATCAATCCGCCCGGATTTCAAGGCCTCCAGCTGCTGCATGGAAGTCAGCTCTATGGTTTGCATATCCACTTCGGGATATTGGTGCCGTAGCTTGCGCATCAATGCGGGCAGGCCACCATACAAGGTTGACGCCACAAAGCCTATCGACAAGGTTTGCCGTTGATGCAGCCCGATCTGCCGTGTTGTGTGCACGAGCTGATCCACCCGACTCAGTATCTGCAAAGCCTGCTCATAGAACACCCGTCCAGCCTCGGTTAGTTTTAAGGGGCGTGTATTACGCAGCAGCAGGGTCACGCCCAGCTCTTCCTCCAGCAATTGAATCTGTCGGCTAAGTGGCGGCTGGGCCATATGCAGCCGCTCGGAAGCCCGTGTGAAGTTGCGGGTTTCGGCGACGGCCACAAAATATTTGAGCTGGCGTAGATCCATAAGGGAAAACCATACCTTGGCTGAATTGAGAGAGTTTAGTTTCTTGATTTTTAATATTTATATCAGAAACTATACTCTAAAGGTATAGAACTAGACCTATTTAGTCTTGGAGTTAGCAGGCCTGCTTCGTGTTCAATCAAGCCATGGAACACACGCAATCTTCTCAACTATTAGCAGCTCCAGCCCTGATTGAAAGGGTGGAGACGTTGCTGCTGGATCTGCCTACGATCCGTCCTCATCAACTGGCGATGACGACCATGCAAGGCCAGACTTTGATGCTGGTGCGCTTGTATTGCTCGGATGGCACGGTTGGCGTGGGCGAGGGCACGACCATTGGTGGTCTGGCCTACGGCGCTGAGTCGCCCGAAGGCATGAAGCTGGCCATCGACACGTATTTCACCCCTTTGCTGCTGGGCGCCAACGCTAATGCGGTGCCTGCCATTATGGCCCGCTTGAACACGGCGATTCAGGATAATCGTTTTGCCAAGAGTGCGGTGGAAACGGCCTTATTCGATGGCCTGGGTAAACGCACCGGCTTACCCGTGTCGCACTTGCTGGGTGGCCGCATGCGCGACAGTCTGCCAGTAGCCTGGACGCTGGCGTCGGGCAATACCGACAAGGATATTGATGAAGCCGAGCGCATGGTGGCGCAGGCTCGTCACCGTATTTTTAAATTGAAGATTGGTCGCCGCCCGGTTAAGGACGATGTGGCACACGTGGCGGCTATTAAAAAAGCCTTGGGCGACCGCGCTGAAGTGCGCGTGGACGTGAACATGGCCTGGAGCCCCTTGCAGGCCCAGCGTGGTTTGGCGGGTCTGGTGGATGCAGGCTGTTCTTTGGTAGAGCAACCGGTACGGCGTGCCGATGCTCTGGCGGATCTGAAAGGCCGCTTCCCGATTGCCCTGATGGCTGATGAATCCTTGACTGGCCCGGCCTCCGCCTTTGCGTTGGCCCGTGACAGTGCGGCAGATGTCTTTGCCATCAAGATCGAGCAGTCCGGTGGTTTGCGTGCTGCCCTGCAGGTTGCGGCCATTGCCGAGTCGGCCGGTATTGAACTGTATGGCGGCACCATGCTGGAAGGCGCAATCGGTACGATTGCCGCCGCCCATGTGTTTGCCACGGTGAACCAGTTGCAGTGGGGCACAGAACTGTTCGGCCCCTTGCTCTTGACCGAGGAAATCCTGGCAGAGCCACTGAACTACAGCAATTTTGAATTACAGATACCTCAAGGGCCGGGTTTGGGTATCGTACTGGACGAGGATCGCGTTCAGTATTTCCGCCGGGATAGGACGCAGGTCAGTGTGGGTTCGGCTGCCTAGGCAATATAAAAGGCCGGGAACACCGGCCTTGCTTGGAACACTTTTCTCAGGATATTAGGAGACACAAAATGAGCGTTAAAATTTTTGATACCCCCGATGTACAGGACTTCCTGCGTTTGGCCTCTGGCCTGGATCAGCCCGGTGGTAATCCCCGCGTCAAACAGATCATGTATCGCATCATCAGCGATCTGTTCAAGACCATTGAAGATCTGGACATCACCAACGACGAGTACTGGGCTGCCGTGGCTTACCTGAACCGTTTGGGTACCGCCAGCGAAGCCGGTCTGGTGTCTCCCGGCCTGGGCTTTGACCGCTTCCTGGACATGCGCATGGATGCCATGGACAAAGAACTGGGTCTGGACAACGGTACCCCTCGTACCATTGAAGGTCCTTTGTACGTGACGGGTGCACCGGTCGAGCAAGGCTACGCCCGTCTGGATGATGGCTCCGATACCGCTGGCGAAACCTTGATCATGCACGGTGTCGTCGTGGGTGCGGATGGCAAGGCGATTCCTGGTGCTCAGGTTGAAGTTTGGCATGCCAATACCAAAGGTTTTTACTCGCACTTTGACCCTACAGGTGAACAGCAGCCCTTCAATATGCGTCGCACCATCATTACCGATGAAAACGGTCGCTACAAGTTCCAGAGCATCGTGCCCAAAGGCTACGGCTGTCCTCCAGATGGTCCTACCCAAGGCTTGCTGAACGAGCTGGGCCGCCACGGTAACCGTCCGGCACACATTCACTTCTTTGTGACGGCTCCTGGCCACCGCAAGCTGACCACGCAGATCAATATCGACGGCGACCCGCTGGTGTACGACGACTTTGCTTACGCCACTCGTGATGGTCTGGTGCCACCACTGACTGAGCACAGCGATCCTGCCCGCATTGCCGCAGAGAACCTGGACGGCCCGTTTGCAGAGATCGTGTTTGATATTTCCTTAACTCCGCTGGTGGAAGGCAAGGATAACCAGATTGTGAATCGTCCACGTCTGGCCGCTTAAGTCTTGTTTCAGTCCAGCGTCCGTGCTTATGTTCTATAAGCACGGCTCTGGGCTGACTTGTTTTTGCAGTGCCTGACGTAAGGGCTGGCTTGGTTTTGGCCCATCCGTAGCGTCAGTGCTTTATACGGAGAACGCAGTGATCGATAAACAGGTAAGCAGTGTTGCACAGGCTTTGCAGGATGTGCAGGACGGCGCCACGATTCTGGTCGGTGGTTTTGGAACGGCTGGTATACCCACGGAGTTGATCGACGGCTTGATCGAGCAAGGCGCTCGTGACCTGACCATCGTTAACAACAACGCGGGTAATGGCGATGTGGGGCTGGCGGCTTTGCTCAAGACGGGCCGGGTACGCAAGATTATTTGTAGCTTCCCCCGTCAGGCTGATTCCTGGGTATTCGATGACTTGTATCGCAGCGGCAAGATCGAGCTGGAACTGGTGCCTCAGGGCAATCTGGCCGAACGATTGCGCGCCGCCGGTGCGGGTATCGGTGGCTTTTTCTGCCCGACAGGCTATGGCACAGAACTGGCCAAGGGCAAAGAAACACGATTGATCAATGGCCGCTGGCATGTCTATGAAGAACCTATTCATGGAGATGTCGCCCTGATCAAAGCCGAGCGGGGGGACCGTTGGGGGAATTTGACCTACCGCATGGCGGCGCGCAACTTCGGACCAGTCATGGCGACCGCAGCTCGCACCACAATTGCCAGTGTGTTTGAACTGGCTGAACTGGGTCAACTGGACCCGGAAACGATTGTGACGCCCGGCATTCACGTGCGCCGCGTTGTGGTGGTGCCGCGCAGCCGCACTGAAGCAGGTGGGTTCAAAGCATGAACGGACAGAGCATGAAGGGGGACAGCATGACGCTTACTTATCAGCGCCGCAGTAAAGATGAATTGGCGCAACGTGTCGCCCAGGACATTCACGACGGTGCTTATGTGAATTTGGGCATTGGTATGCCTACTTTGGTAGCCAACCATTTGCCTGCGGGTGTAGAAGTGGTGCTGCATAGCGAAAACGGTATCTTGGGCATGGGCCCGGCACCGGCAGCAGGCCAGGAAGATTATGACCTGATCAATGCAGGCAAGCAGGCGGTCACGCTGCTGCCCGGTGGTGCGTTTTTCCATCATGCCGACAGCTTTGGCATGATGCGTGGCGGCCATCTGGATATTTGTGTGCTGGGTGCTTTCCAGGTGTCGGCTACCGGTGATCTGGCCAACTGGAGTACGGGCGAGCCCGGCGCGATTCCGGCTGTGGGCGGCGCTATGGATTTGGCGATTGGCGCGAAACAGACCTGGGTCATGATGGATGTGTTGACCAAGCAAGGCGTCAGCAAGCTGGTTGAACAATGCAGCTACCCCTTGACTGGACTGGCTTGCGTCAAACGTGTCTATACCGATTTAGCTACGCTGGCGTGCACGCCAGAGGGTTTGCAGTTGATTGATCTGGTGCCCGGTTTGACTCACGAAGCACTGGAAGAAATGATTGGCCTGCCCATTGCTGTGTCTGCCGTAGCGGCTGCACAGGGAGAAGGGCAATGACGGTCAGCCCCAGCGCCCTGAATACCGAGCGAGGCATGTTTCGCGTCAGCGTGGAAGGTGATCCGCTGGCTCCCGCTCTAATTCTGAGCAACTCCCTGGGCACCACGCAAGCAATGTGGGACCCCCAGGTAGCAGGCTTTGCGAAGACCTATCGTCTGATTCGCTATGACACTCGTGGTCATGGCGGCAGCCCGGTGACTCCCGGCCCCTATCGTTTCAAGGATTTGGGGCGGGATGTACTGGCGATTCTGGATGCGCTGGATATTGAACGTGCCGCTTTTTGTGGCTTGTCCATGGGCGGCCATACCGGCCTGTGGCTGGGCGTTAATGCCCCTGAGCGCTTGAACTCCCTGATCGTTTGCAATAGCGCCGCCAAGATTGGCACTGCCCAGGCTTGGCAGGATCGGGCCGATGCCTTGCGCCAAGGTGGTGCCGCACAGATGCGTACGCTTGCAGATTCGGCTCCTTCGCGCTGGTTTGGGGAGGCGTTCATCAAGCAGTCGCCGGAGCTGGTTAAAGCGATGCAGGACAGTCTGGCCAAGCTCGACCCCCTGGGTTACGCCGCTTGCTGCGATGCCTTGGCCGATTCGGATCTGCGCGATCAGATCAAGGATATTGCCGCACCGACCTTGTTGGTGGCAGGCGAATGGGATCCGGTCACCACCGTAGCCGATGCCCAAGCCATGCAGGCCAACATTCCCGGCTCGAAAGTAGCGGTGGTACCGGCGTCGCACTTGTCCAATCTGGAAGCACCCGAGGCCTTCGAGCGTGCTGTATTGAGTTTTTTAGCCCAGGCCTGAACGCTTGAGCTTGATTATCGTTTTTAGAAAGGAACACCATGCTTTATCTGGTTCACATGATTGTTGATATCCCTGCCTCCTTGCCTGCTGAAGAGGCGGCACGTATCAAGGCCGAGGAAAAAGCCTACTCGCAGGACCTGCAACGCTCGGGCAAATGGCCGCATCTGTGGCGTGTGGTGGGCGAGTACGCCAATTACAGCGTGTTCGATGTGGAAAGCAACGAAGAACTGCACAACGTGCTTAGTGCCTTGCCCTTGTTCCCCTATATGCAGATTACGGTGACTCCACTGGCCACGCACCCCTCGGCCATTTAAGTTTCACTAGCGGTAGAGAGTATCCCCACGCCGTGCCTTGGTTTGTGGCCCGGCGGTAAAAAACTCAGGCTGTGATCCCAGAGCAGCCTGAGCAACGAGTAAAGTTGAGAATTCTAAAAACAAGACTGGGGAGACAAAACGATGGGATTGAAAAGTGGATCGGCGTCGGTTTGGGTGGCTGGTTTTTTATCGGTGTTGATTGCCTACGCCGGGCCTTTGCTGATCTTTATTCAAGCCGCACAAGTCGGACGCATTGCGGATGCCGAGCTGATTTCCTGGATCTGGGCGATCTCCATAGGCGCAGGGGTGAGCGGCTTGTTCCTCAGTGCCTATCTGAAGCTGCCCATTATTACGGCCTGGTCGGCACCCGGTACGGCCTTATTGCTGACTTTATTTCCCGATATCTCCATGCCCGAAGTGGTGGGGGCGTATCTCAGTGCAGCCTTGATTATTGTTGTCATTGGCTTGACAGGCGGTTTTGAAAAGATTCTTTCCTTCGCAGCGTTCAAGTCCAGCAGCGACATGCCGGCCATCGTGCTGGTGATGTTGGCGGTGTATTTGCTGGGCAAGCGGTTTTTGCCGCGCTACGCCATTGTGCTGGTGGCCTTGTCCGGATTTGTGATGGCGATGGTCAGTGGTCAGGTTCATATGGACGCTTTCAAACTGGAGCTGGCTAGCCCGGTCTGGGTCAGTCCGGAATTTAATATCGCTACCTTGCTGAGCCTGACCTTGCCCTTGGTGCTGGTTAGCTTGACGGGGCAGTATCTGCCGGGCATGGCCGTCCTGCAGTTGGCGGGCTATCCCACCCCCTCGCGTCCGGTCTTGGCGGGCACGGGTTTGGCATCGATGTTAGTGGCCTGCTTTGGTGGCATCACCATTGTGCTGTCTTCTATTACCGCTGCCTTGTGTACCGGTAAGGATGCCCATCCTGACCCCAGCAAACGCTATGTGGCCGGAGTTGCTAATGGCGTGTTCTACCTGCTGGGTGGAACCTTTGCCGGTTCGATTGTGTATTTATTCACGGCTTTGCCCGCGTCGCTGATTGCAGCTTTGGCGGGTCTGGCATTGATAGGGGCCATTGTGGCCAATGTGCGGGTGATGGTCAGTGAAAGCGGCTATATAGAGCCCTCGGTCATCACATTTTTAACTACCGCATCAGGAATGAGCTTGTTTGGACTGGGCGCCGCATTTTGGGGCGTCGTGTTTGGCCTGGTGGCCTACCGTTTGTTGGGTCCAGGCATAAGTGAAAAAAGGAAGAGACTATGAATCAGTTGGCTGAATCCCTTGACCATGTATTAGAGCCTGTCTTGGCCGTGTTGCCACAGCGCCGCTGGGATCTGGATCGTTTGCGCGTTCTCTTGCAGTTGAATGTGCCGCCAACGGTAACCGTAGTCGGTAAATATAATCACGGCAAAAGCCGTTTGTTGAACGAGCTGATGGGCAGCGATATTTTTAACGTGGCTGATCGCCGTGAAACAGTGGCCCTGGCCGAGCACGTGCAGCAAGGCGTGCGCTGGCTGGATGCTCCCGGCTTATATGCCGATGTCGCCTTGCAGGACGATGCCCTGGCACGTGAAGCCATGGGTTTGCAGGCCGATATTCGCCTGTTCGTTCACGCCGCCAAAGAAGGCGAGCTGGACGCGCTGGAAAGTAATTTGCTGCAAGACCTGGTGGCAGATCATCAACGCTCGCAGCGCCAAAACCTGATGGTTATCAGCCAGATCGACCAGTTGGCGGATGATGCCCAAGAGGACAAAGTCTTGACGGCCATTCAACAGCAGTGTGCCGGGTTAAATTTGCATCCGGTGTCCAGCACCCGTTATCGCCAAGGCCGTGATGGTGGTAAGCAGCGCATGTTGGAGAAAAGTGGAATTCCTGCCTTGCAGGCTTCGCTGGAAGCAGCTTTACAGCGTGTACCGCAAGCACGTGAGTTTGAGCGTGAAACCTTGCTGACCGAACTGACGCAAGAGCTAAATACCTTGCAGCACAAGCAGGAGCAAAGTCTTTCCAGCTTGCAGCAGACTCAAAAGCAGCAAGGTATTGATTTTGTTGAAGGCCTGGGCAAGATTCTGGAACGCATAGCCAACGATCTGGAGCCGGTGGTCAATGCCCCTGGTGTGGATCATTCTCTGGTGCCGGATACCTTTGAGTTTGGTTTCAAGATGACCGCAGGCAAACAAGAGCGTGCCCGTTTGCAAATTGCCTATTCGCGTGCGTGTATTGCCATCAATGGGCATTTGGTGGAATAC
>SMEN01000621.1_pt1 | contig 15266 bp, 11 predicted proteins | sample 2456271 | NCBI WGS metagenome assembly SMEN01 (sample SAMN10132593, study PRJNA489261) | soil metagenome | isolation source: day1 control-loamy sand soil ammended with raw manure from dairy cow... | place: USA | collected 2015-04-01 | reverse complement strand
AGTGATGACCAGCTTGTGGCCCTTCATCGAGAAAAACCCCCAGTACGCCGATCATGGTCTGCTCGAACGTCTGGTTGAACCCGAACGCGCTATCCAGTTTCGTATTTCCTGGGTAGACGATCGCGGCCAGGTTCAGGTTAATCGCGGTTTTCGCATTCAGCACAGCAATGCCATCGGTCCTTTCAAGGGCGGCATGCGCTTTCACCCCTCGGTGAATCTGTCCATTTTGAAATTCCTGGCCTTTGAACAAACGTTCAAAAACGCCTTGACGACTCTGCCTATGGGCGGCGGCAAAGGTGGCTCGGATTTTGATCCCAAGGGCAAATCGGACGGCGAAGTGATGCGCTTTTGCCAGGCTCTGATGATTGAGCTGTACCGTCATCTGGGTCCAGACACAGACGTTCCTGCTGGTGATATCGGCGTGGGCGCGCGTGAAGTCGGCTTTATGGCTGGCATGATGAAAAAGCTCTCCAACAACGCAGCCAGTGTCTTCACCGGCAAAGATTTGTGCTTTGGCGGCAGTTTGATTCGTCCTGAGGCCACCGGATATGGCACCGTATATTTCGCACAAGAAATGTTGGCTCGCAAAGGCTTGTCCTTTGACGGCATGACAGTCTCGGTTTCCGGCTCAGGGAATGTGGCTCAATACGCCATTGAAAAATGCCTGGATCTGGGCGCGAAAGTCGTCACCGTTTCCGACTCGCAAGGTTGCGTGGTGGACATGGATGGCTTTACCCGCGAAAAGCTGGCTGCCCTGATGCATGTTAAAAATGTGCAACGTGGTCGTCTGGTGGATTACGCCGAACAGCACGGCCTACGCTTTGAAGAAGGCAAACGTCCTTGGCACGTCCCTGTGGACATTGCTCTGCCTTGCGCAACCCAAAACGAGCTGGATGGCAAAGATGCCGAGATCCTGATCAAAAATGGTGTGCGTTGTGTTGCCGAAGGCGCCAATATGCCCAGCACGCTCGATGCGGTCGATGCTTTTATCCACGCCAAGATCTTGTATGCCCCAGGCAAAGCCAGCAATGCAGGCGGTGTCGCCGTATCCGGTCTGGAAATGAGCCAAAACGCCCAGCGTTTGAGCTGGACACGCGAACAAGTTGACGCAAAGCTGCACTCCATCATGCGTGACATCCACGAAAATTGTGTGAACTATGGTCAAGAAAGCGACTTCATCCACTACGTTAACGGCGCTAATATTGCCGGCTTTGTCAAAGTCGCCAATGCCATGCGTCATCAAGGTGTTTATTAAGTTTTGCGCCTTGCTCAGTAGTCAAAAAAACCGCCCACAAGGCGGTTTTTTTTATTCCTCATTGCTTGAGGAAAATGCGGAAAGCCCTGGGATCGCTCAAGGTTGCAAGACCTCTCCCGGCACGGCATAGTAAGGTCCCGCCAAACGAGCCAAAGGCTGATAAACCTGCATATCCACCTTGCCCTGCTCGTCCATCAAAGCCGGATCGACATGAAAAGCCAGCACTTCCAGAATATGCAACTGGTTCACTCCACGTCCCAAATCCACCACCTGATCCAGCTTGCACTCCATCTGCACGGCCGCCCCATCCAGGCGAGGCACCCGCACATACTGGCTGGGCACCAGACTCTTACCAAGTTCCTGAACTTCGCTATGGCCGGGTGGCAAAGCAGCCGCACTGGCATGGACCGCCGCCAAATCAGACTGGCGGCATAACTGCACCACACACTCCCCATTCGCCTGCAGATTACGCGCTGTATCCTTCAAGCTACCATCGTCATTGCGGTTGATATTGATCGCCAGCATGGGTGGGCTGTGCGCCACGTAGTTAAAGGAGCTGAACGGCGCCAGATTCACGCTACCCGACTCCTCCAAGGTACATACCCAGGCAATCGGCCGCGGCACGATCAAGGACGTCAGCAGGCGGTAGGCCATGCCATCGTCCATGCCTTCACAAGATAGGCTGCGATAACTAAGCGATGTGCTCATAGCCGTCCTAGATGAACAGCTGGATGGTGGGCAAATAGCCATCCACACTTAACAAATCCACCCGTTTCTCCAGGATTTCCCAAGCTTGACCGACAGCACGCAAGCGATAAGAGGCCGTCGCAGGCAAGACCTCTGTCTTTTGCTTTTGATACTCCGAGTAAATCAGATTAGTACGAACGGTGTAGCAGCCGTCCTCATCGGGCTGATCGGATTGCAGGCGCGGGGTTTGAATGACCCGCAAGCCTCGTACCCCCGGTTGCAAGGAGAAGGCGCGATGATGCGACAAGCGATCAATACGCAAGCGCATCAACATACGGTTTTCCAAAGCAATGCACATACGTCCTTCCGGGCTTTCCTGGCCCGATTCGCCCGGAATCCAATACAGTCCGTCCTGCGCGAACAGCTCGTACCATTCATCAAAGCGCCCCTGATCGAGCAAGGCGTTCTCCTGCCACACAAAATCCTGCAAACTTTGCCGCTGATCCTGAGCCTGACTCTGTTGCCGACCTTGCCGTGCAACGTGCCCTTGATCCAGCTGTTGTCCCTGCTGTTGCACCATAGCCATCACTCCTGCTCCTGCTGCGTCATGCCCTGCTTCCAGGCACGGTATTGGTTGCGTATTACCCATTCGTTATTGGCATCGTCAAACATGCCTTTGCCCTGCTCGCCTTCCTGCGCATCATATTGACGCAATAAATTGATCCAAGGGTTGCCCTGCGCCTTCAGGCTGGCTTGCTGGCTCTCGAACAAATGCACGTCGTCATGCGCAACGACGCTCATGGGCGAATAGACCAGGCGACTGTAGGTCAGGCCACGATCCAGCATTTCTCGCGGCGCGCCTTTAGGCTGAAACACCCACACTTCCAGCAAGGTTCGGTCCACGGCCAAAGGACGCAGCACGCGAATAATCTGCGGCGAGCCCTTGGCGGCCATGCTGGGATAAAACACTACGTTTTGCGGATTGAAACCCAGTACACGAGCCGCTTTTTCTTCGCCCCAGGCCTCGTTCATCATGGCCTCGTAACCCGGAATCCCGGAATAGTCGGTATGAATGCTGAACTTGGTGCCCAGGATGCTGTGTCCGTTCGGATAGGTTTCCACCCCCATACGCGAATAAAAATCGTAACCCGAACCAAAAGGCAGCAATTGCTCCAGCGCAGTTGGGTCCTCTTCCTTGAAAACCTCGCCTACTTTAGCGGCCGAGCTGGAGGCGGACTCGTGCGTAGAGATGGGGTGTACCGTGTCGTTGATGTTCTCCATGTACATCTTCCAGTTGCAGTTAATGACGGTACGGATAGAACCGCCTGCCACCTGCAACTCCCCTTCGGGAGAGCGATCCGCCATATTATCCAGTGCCTGCAGCACATCACCGAAATACTCTTGCAGGCTGAAACCTTCCTTGCTGAGACGAGCAAACACAAAGCCGCGATAGCTTTCTACCGCCCCCGGTGTGGACAAGCCCCCGGCTGCTGGACACTGGGAAAACTCCGTGTTCTCATACGCATTTTTTAGCGGGACAGCCAAGAGCGAGCCATCAAGCTTGTACGTCCAGGCATGGTAAGGACAGCGCAGCATCTTGCCCACGTTGCCGCTGGGTTCACTGACCAGTCTGGCCCCTTTGTGGGCACAACGGTTCATCACCACCCGCACCGACCCATCGCTATGGCGCAGCATGATGACAGGGCTTTGGGCCAAAGTCACCGATACGTAATCGCCCGTCTTGGGTACCTGACTTTCGTGGCCCACATAGAGCCAGGCACGGCTGAACAGCCGCTCCATTTCCAGTTGAAAGACGTCCTCGTCCAGATAGGCATCCCGATGAACTTGATGGTCCTGGGTCAGGCCAGACAAGGCGGCCTCGTTATGGGCATAACTCATAGTGCTTCCTGTAAATACGAGTAAAACGGGATTCAGACCGCCAAGGCGGACAAGGCGACCGGAGCAGTTTCATTCAGGGTTGGGGACGGACAGTCCACCGGCACAGGCCAGGTTTGGCTGGAGTCATCCGGTGGCACACTACCCAGCAAAAGACGGGTGTAAGGATGTTGAGGTGTGGCAAACACCTCGGCCGTATTACCTTGCTCGACGACCTCTCCGTTTTTCATCACCAGCACCCTCGTGCACAAATAGCGAATCACGGACAAATCGTGAGAGATGAACACCACCGCCACCCCCAGCTCCTTATTCAGACGCAGCAAAAGATTCAAAATCAGTGCCTGGACGGAAACATCCAGACCCGAAACGATTTCATCGGCCACTAACAGGCGCGGTTGCACACACAAGGCACGGGCAATATTCACGCGCTGTTTTTGCCCGCCGGACAACTCCGAGGGGAAACGCAAACCGGCATCCTGGGCAATCCCCACCTGCGCCATCAATTCATCCGCTTTCAGGCGACGCTGCTCAAGCGTCATGCCCGGCTGCAGTTCCAATACCTGCGTTACCAACTGCTGCACACTGCGACGTGGATTCAAGGCCGAATCCGGATCCTGAAATACCATCTGAATCGTCTGCGACAAGGACTCGCCCTGCCCGTTTGCAAACTGTTCGCGTGTCTTGCCTTGCACCAATACCTGACCGCCGCTGGGCTGCAACAAACCCACCATCAAACGAGCAACAGTACTCTTGCCGCTACCGCTCTCGCCCACCACGCCCACCATCTCACCGGGACGTACGCTCAGCGATAAGGGCCGCAAGGCGTACATCAAGCTGCGACGTCCGTTACGCGTCACGCGGTAGCTACGCTCCACATTCTGGAACTCCATCAGTGGGGCTGACTCCTCGGCGGGTCCTTGCGACAGAACATGCAGCTCGGATTGAGTAGTGGTATCCCCCGTCATACAGGGGGCAGCACAACTGACCCAATGGCCGGGTTTGACCGCTTCCAGTTCAGGAGCACGCTGCTCACACAGCGCATTACGAGTTGGACAACGGCGAGCGAAGCGACAGCCCGGCAAATCCCGCATATCTTTCAGGCCGGGCATGATGTCGGCCAAAGACGGCAAGGTATATAAGGGACCATTCAGCGCTGGGGTCGCGTTTTTCAAGGCCCAGGAGTACGGATGCAACGGTGTGTCCAGCACATCGGCAGCCGGGCCTTGTTCGACGACATCCCCGGCATACAGAACGGCGACCTCATCACAAACATGGGCGGCCATACGCAAATCGTGCGTAATCAAAATCACGGCGGTTTGATGACGTTGCTGCACATCGCGCAAGATGCGGATAATTTGCGCCTGCGTAATCACATCCAGAGCAGTGGTAGGCTCGTCAGCTACGATCAGCTCCGGGTCCCCGGAGAAAGCCATCGCAATCAAAATACGTTGGCATTGTCCGCCGGAGAGCTCGTGCGCATAACGGCCCAACATGGACGGCGGGTCCGGCAGGCCCACTTCATGCAGGCGCTCCAGACAATATTGCTCCCGCGATGCACGTGGAATGTCCAATCGTGCCAAGTGCTCAAACATCTGCTGACGGATGGTCAACACAGGATTCAAAGAGGACAAAGGCTCCTGTGGCACAAAGGCAATCTTGCGTCCTAGCAGGCGACGCATCTGCGCCCCCGTCACGACCGAACCTTGAAAACAGACCTGCCCTGAAGATAGTCGCAGATTGCTGGGCAACATGCCCGAAATTACCCGCCCTATCATGCTTTTGCCTGCCCCGGACTCGCCCACCAGCCCCAAAGTACGGCCCGCTTGCACGGCAAACGACACCTTGCGCAACAGCTCCACCGGCTGGCCTTGCACGGGCACCGACACACTGACTTGCTTAAATTCAATAACCGGCACGCTCATCAGTGTGCTCCCCGTTGCTTGAGCCGAGGATCCAGCGTGGTGCGCAAACCATCACTCAGCAAATTGAAACCCAGCACTGCAAACACAATGCCAATGACTGGTGCCATCAGACCCCAGCCCGCCTGGTAAATCTGATCACGACCATCGGCCAGCATCACCCCCCAGGCCACCACATCCGACGGAACAGACAAGCCCACAAAACTAAGAATGGCTTCGACCACAATAGCCACGCCCATCTGCAGGCTGAACAAGGTGACGATCAAGGGAGCCACGCTAGGCAGCACCTCGCGCAGCATGATGCGCAAATGGGAAAAACCGAGCAGGTGCGCCGCGTACACATAATCACGCTGGCGCACCACCAGAACCTCGGCACGCACAACACGATAAAAACGGGTCCAGTCCACCAGCACCACTGCCAGGATGACGTTGAACAGGCCAGTCCCCAGACCCACCATCAACATCATGGAAAAGACCACGGGCGGAAAGGCCATCCACAGCACCACCAGGGAACTGACACCCCGGTCAAACCAACCACCGATATAACCGGCCAAAATAGCCAGCACCGTGCCCAGCACCATGGTGCCCGCCGCTGCCGTTACAGCGACCTGAAAGGCCACGCGGCTGCCATAGATCAGGCGCGACAAAATACAACGGCCCAAGCCATCGGTACCCAAAGGATATTGAGCCAAGCCGCCCTCCTGCCAAGCAGGTGGCAGGAGGGTTGCCAGCAAGTCCTGGGCATTGGGATCATTGGGCGCCAGCAAAGGCGCAAACAGAGCCACCAGGGCAAAGATCAGCACCAAGGTGCCGCCGACCAGCACTTTGGGATGGGCCAGCACAGGTCGCAGCCGCGCTTGCCAAAAAGAAAGTAGATGCGCGCTCATACGGACCTCAAACGTGGATTCATAACGCTGTACAAGCCATCGACACAGAAGTTGACGGCCAGCACCATCAAACAGAACACCAGAGCCACGCCTTGAATCAGGGGCAGATCATGGTTCTTGATGGCTTGCACCATCAAATTACCAATGCCGGGGAAAGAGAAAATAAGTTCGATCAGCAAGGTGCCACCGAACAAAAAGCCAAATTGCACGCCAATCAAGGTCAGGGTGGGCAGTGCTGCGTTCTTGAGCATATGAAATAGCAGCACCCGCCATTCGGGCACACCACGTAAGCGGGCCACATTCACGTACTGGCTAGTGGCTGTTTCAATCAGACTGGAGCGCAGGACCCGAATCACGATCGGGCTGAAGGCAAGTGCCAACGCCAAGGCAGGCAAGAGCAAATGCGATAAGGCATCCCACCAGGCCAGCCATTGACCGCGTACCAGCAGATCAAACAAAAGAAAGCCCGTCCCCCCCTCCACCACTGGCGTGCCTTCCATGCGACCCATAAACGGCAACACAGGAAACAACACACCAAACACCACAATCAAGATAATGCCCCACAGAAAAGACGGAACCGACAAGAGCAACACCAAGACAAAGTCGGCCACAAATTCGATTTTTTTCTTGTCCAGCAAATATAGGACAATGCCGCCAGGAATAGAGATCAACAAAGCCATCAGCAAGCTGATACCGACCAACTCCAGCGTGGGTGGCAAGGCCTGGGCCAGCAAACCCGTCACTGGCTGATGAAAGAAGATGGAGTTGCCCAGATTGCCGCGAAATACACCGCTCAACCAAACCTGGTACTGATGCAGCGCCGAGCCATCCATGCCCAACTCAACACGCAGTGCCTGTGCATCGGCTTCCGTCGCCGAAGGAGGCAGCATCATGCCCAGAGAATCCGCCGGAATGACGCGCAGCATGAAGAACACAATCATGGACAGCAGGAACGCCGTCACCAGCACGAAGATGAGCTTGCGCGCCATCAAGAAGCAAACGTTTTTCATGAAGAGAACCGCAGGAGAAAATGCGCCGGGATAGTCCCGGCCAAGCATCCCGCCGCATGACACGGCGAGATACACGAACGGCTTACTGCCAGGAATACTCCTGCGGCAAGATGTAGCCCGTCTGGTAGGTGTTGAGCTTCAGGCCCTTTTTGTAGGCAATGGTGGAGATGGACTGCAGCACCGGCAGACTCCAGGCCTGCTCTGCCGCTTCGCGGTTCAAGGCTTGGTAGCCCGCAACCCGTTTGCCCTCATCCATCTGACGATTCAGTTCATCCAATGTGCCCGCCAAACGCTCTTCTTTCCATGTGGAAAAACGCAGGCGCGGGTCCAGAATGCGGCCCGTAAAAATCTCCGGATCGCCCGTTGCATTGGCCCAGCTATACAACATCACGCCAGTCAGCTTGGACGAATGACTCAATTCCAGATACTTGGCCACGGTAATTTCTTCGACCGTGGTTTGCACACCAATCTGGCTCCACATCTGCGCCACCGCACGGGCCACGTCATAGTCCGACGGGAAGGTGTTATTGGTGGAGTACAGGGTGATGGTCAGCGGTTTCTCTGTGCTGTATCCTGCCTTAGCCAATTCCTCGATGGCCGCTTTTTTATCAAAGGGTATGCTCAGATCCGGCACATCGCCAGGCGAACCTTTAGTCGCCAGAACCGACAATGGTTGGGCCACATTTTTATAGAAGGCACGGGACAAGCCGGCCTTGTCGATAGCCATATTCATGGCACGACGCACATGCACATCCTTGAAGCTGTCTACATAGCTGGGCATTTGCAGAATATAGATCTCGCTGTAGGGGTAGACCTTGGCTTCCAGCTTGGGGTTTTTTTCCAGGCGGCTGATCTCACGCACCGGAATCTGCACGGACACATCGGCCCGACCGGACTCCACCGCAGCCACGCGCGCGGACGAGTCCGGCACAATCTCGAACACCACATGCTTTAAGGCCGGAGCGCCCTGCCAGTAGTCCTCAAAGGCTTCCAGTGTGATGCGTGAACCACGCTGATAGTCGCTAAGTTTGTAGGGACCTGCACCAATGGGACGCTTCAAAAACTCCGCTTCGCCAACTTTCTCAAAATAGGCTTTGGGCAGAATGTAGGCGGACAGAAAAGCCAGCCCTTTCGGTGCCGTCGGTGTCGGTGAGCTGAAATGAATCACCGCTTCCAAAGGCCCTGTAATTTCCACTGACTTTAGCGTAGGCAACATGCCGTTCAAGGCCAGGGTTTTCTTGTTGATCGCACGATCAAAGGTGAACTTCAAATCTTCGGCTGTCATGTCACTGCCGTCATGAAACTTCACCTTGTCACGCAGCTTGACCTTCAAAGCCTGGCCACTCTCATCCGCCCATTCCCAGGACTCGATCAGGCGAGGTGCCACCTTCAGATCGTCCCCGACAAACAGCGGAGAATCAAACACGGCTTTATAGATTGACTGCCCAGCTGGAAAAGTGACCGAGGTCGGGTCCCAAGATGGAATATCCACAGGGAAAGCAATTTTCAACTCATCCCCGGCTGCCAGGCTGGCCGTCCCCCAGCCCATCATCAAGGCCGCCCCCAAGGCCAGCCCCATTACCGCTTTTTCGCAACGCTTTCACCATGTGTCCCCTTTTGTTATGCACTTCATCCCAGCGGGAGTCCGCCTTGCTAAAAAGTATATAGTTTATTCTTAAATCAAATGGATAATGGTTTTCCCTATAATTTATATTCTTTAATATCAATATATTATCTAAAAACAAAACAATATACTTTTACTTAAAAATGACTGAATTTAAAGATAGATTGAGCTGGGATACAGCTCAGGGCCAGATTCTGGACGCAGATCGGCGCTACTTGATGATGCGCGCCGATGTCCTGATGGGACTGTTTCGCCGCCTTGATGAACCCGCCCGAACTCAGGCGCTGGACGCGCTGGGCCAGGCTGTCATGGAGCAGGGAGGCTTATCCGCCAAGGCCTATTGGGAAGCCATCCATCACAACCCCCAGGCCTTGCTAAACAGCATTGCCGATATCTCCGCACAACTGGGTTGGGGAAGTTGGGACATCCAGCCGGGCACCGCGGATGGTTTGCAGGTTCAGGTGAAAAACAGTCCCTTTGCCTGGGGATTTGGCGAACACGATCAGCCCCTGTGCCGCCCTATCGTTGGTATGCTTACTGCCGTTGGCAAACTGATCTACGATCAGCACGTCCAGGTGCAGGAGATTCACTGCTGCGCACAGGGCCAACATGCCCACTGCCTGTTCACCGTCATGCCCAAAACCAATGAGTAAAAACCAGCCTGCCGCCCCCAAACTGAACATACGCCAGCAGGTCTATCGCCATTTACGCAGTCGCATGCGCAGTGGCGATATCAGCTATGACAACCGCTTGGTCGACCATGAAATTGCAGCTGAACTGCAAGTCTCACGCATGCCTGTGCGTGAGGCCCTGCTGCAACTGACCCATGAAGGATTGCTGGAAGGGACATCGCGCGGCTTTATGCTGCGGCGCTTCACGCCCGCCGACATCGCCCAGATCTTCGAGATACGGATGTTGCTGGAACCCGAAGCCGCCGCCGCCGCGTGTCTGCAGGCTAGTCTGGAAGGACTGGCCTTGATGAATAAGGCCGCCATTGCTGCCGAAAAAGCCCATGCCGCCCAAGATCCGATGCAATACATGATTGCCAACGACGCGTTTCGGGAGGGCTGGATTCTGCTTTGCCCCAATCCGCACTTGAGCACCATGATTCTGCGTCTGAGCGACCATGTGGAAGCGGTACGTTTAGCTACTTTGCGCGATACCCGCTACCGGGAGCTGTCTATGCAGGCAACGCGCGGTATTTTGCAGTCTTTTCTGGATAAGGACCCGGAACAAGCGCGCGAGCATGTGCGCACGAATCTGCGCCATGCATCTATGAGCTACTACGCCACGCTGGATGAAATGCTGGAGCGTCAGGCCGGTTAGGCAAGCGTTTCGCTAGCCGTTTGGGCTCACCCCCAATCGCCTTAAGGCTGATCCTTCTGATCAAGGCTTGCCGCAATCGCCTTGCCGATCGCGGTAATGGCTGCATTGCGATCGTCCATTGAGGCCTCGGTTTCTGTCACATAAACCGTTGCAATCAACGGCGCGCGCTTGGGTGGCCACATGACCGCCACCACTGCGCGCGTGCCAAAGCCACCTGCCCCCGTTCGATCTGCCATGGTCCAGTCTTCAGGCACACCAGCTCGCAGCAAAGGCCCGCCCACCTCGTTATTGCGCAACCAGACAATCAAACGTTTCCGAGCGTGCGGCTCCAACGCATCGCCCAGGACCAGGTTTTGCAAAGTTTGCACCATGGCTTGTGGCGTGGTGGTGTCGCGCGGATCGCCGGGCTTGGCTTCATTCAGTGAGGGTTCGTTACGATCCAGACGGGTCACAGAATCGCCGATGGTGCGTAGAAAAGAGGTGACGGCGGCAGGCCCGCCCAACAACTCCAGGACTCCGTTGGCGGCAGTATTGTCACTGTCGCGCATCGTAATAGCGCACAACTGAGCGGCCGGCACATACTCGCCAATCAGCTTTTCGGTGGTGGGGGCGTAGGACTGTATGGCCTCTTGTTGAACTAGCCATGCAGTTTTCATCGCCCCCTGCCCTCTGGCCAGCAAGGCCGCACAAATCAGCGCTTTGCTAGTACTGGCCATGGGGAAGCGTTCATCCGCACGGTATTGCCAACGCTGTCCGTCCGCCGTATCCAGCACGGCCAGCCCGACACGAGCCTGAAGGCTGTTTTCAGCCTGTTGCGCCGCCTGAACCAAAGGATGGGTCTCAGCGCCAAGCGCATTGAATGACAGACCAGCAAAAAAAAGCGTCGCCCATAATTGCTGAAATTTACTTGCTGCCATCTGCTTATCCTTTATCAGGGAGTAAACCACGCCTCATCCCCACCGGGTGCGGGTGCCAGCCAAACACAAAGCTGCTCTGCCAAGGCTGTCTGCACATCAAGGCTCAATCCGCGCCTGGCTCTCTTTCTTGGCCGTACTGACCGCAGGCACATCCATCTCTTTCAGTTGGGGATCATCGATATTGCCCGTCACAGCGTACGTCACTGACAAATGACTGCTCATCGGAACTTGCATCAACCACTGGGTCAGCAAAGCACCCACTCCCACCAAGGGATTGACGGTGAAATAGGCCGCAATCGCCGCACCGCTCATATCCAGATTGGGCTTGACCACAGCCACCAAATCCAGCGTCTCATCCTTGATGTCAATCCAGCCCTTCAGGCTGATCGCCCCAGCTGGCCCGCGAATCTGGTAATTATCCAGTTCCAGCTTGCCCTGTGCCAGATTCATGCGGCCGGTCAGACTGTCAAAGGCAAACCCTTCCTTAACCGCACCGAACAAATCCAGGTCCAGTCGGCTCAGGCGTGAAATAGATTGCAGGCTTAATACTTCCAGTAATCTGGCCGAGCGTGATTTCAGGCTGATGAATCGCCCTTTCTTCAAATCCACATTGAACTGCCCGCTGATTTTCCGCTTGTCCAACGTCCAGGGAAATTCGCTCCAGAACAAAGCCGCCTGTACCGTCCCGTCACCATCTTTAATCGATTCAGTCAGCACGCCGCTGGCATCAACGAACTGCCCCAGATTGGCGATATGACTGTTGGCAATCAACTCCAGCCCGCGCTGGGGGCCGTGCAAGGCCAATGTGCCATAACCTTGCAGCTGCATCCCTTGGGCCTTGAGTACAAAGTTCTCCAACTTCCATTGCTGGCCCTTTCCTGCCGGTTTACCCTTGGCTTCCAGCTGGCCAAAATGCATGCCGTGAATCTGCAGGTCATCCACTTTGAGTGAGACTGCAGGCACGTGCAGATCATCATTCATTGGTAGCTCAGCATCTGGCCAAGCCCAATCAGGGCGACGACTATCAATATACAAACGGGTGAAATTAGCACTGAACAATCCAGTAAAACGCCCATCTTGGTGCTGGGCTTGTATGCGCCCTTCAGCTTGTTTCGCCTTCATGCTCAGATAAAGTTTACCGGCGGCATCTTCAGTGCTTTCCAATTCCAGCTGATCCAGCAACTGCCCCCGGAAAAAAGCCTGATCCGCCTTCAGGCGCACACGCTCCAACAGGGGCAGCAAGGCACGTCCAGTGGGCTTCAAGTGGCTGCCATCCAGATTCTGGGCAAACTCCTCCACCACCAATTCCCAAGCATCCAGATCAATCTGCCCATAGCGACTGTGCAGCTCCAAACCACGACTGGGCCAAGTCATCAGCCCAGGTGTACCGACGCTACCACTTTGAAAATAGCTGCCCTGACGAGAACCTTGTGCATGTTGGAGATTCAATAACAAAGTCTGCCGGTCTTCCAGGCTGACCTGTAAACGATCCATTTTGGTGGCAGAGTCACTACGCCAATCCGCCTTCAATGTGGCCGCACGTTCAGCCGGCTTGTGAAACGGCTCAGGCAGATTCAATTCCAGACCTGTCAGTTCAGACTCTGCCCCCAAGGAAAAAGAGCCCTTGGAATCCAGCTTCATCAGCAAGCTATAGGGTGTTTGCCCCTGCAAACGCTGCAGACCTTTCAGTTCCAGATACTGTTCCAGGCCTTGGGCCGTCAGTACACCATTCAGACGCAAACCGGGTTTGCCCGGCTCCAGCACACCACTGACTTGGGTGTCGCCTCCCAGGATCTTGCCCGTTAAAGTCTGGGCGCTAACGCCTCTCTCGTTAAAGGCCAGCTCACCCCTCAAGGCCGTAAAGGACGGGGCCTGGGGCATGTATTGAAACTCGCCATTACTCATCTGGATTTGACCCTGAACCTGCGCATCCTCTGCATTATCCAAAGGGATCTGCAGCTTGATAGGGACGGTCCAATCGCCTTGCACCCGACTCTCGGACAGAAGGCCATCCAGCAAGGCATCCAAAGGGGACTGGTGCACCAGAGCCAGATAGCTGGTGGCCGGGGCCTGAGACAGCCCTTCCAGCTTCAAGAAGCTTTCTTTCTCCAAGGCGGTGATGTGAGTCTGGATATCGCGCAAGGCAATATCCTGGTGTTTGGCAATCGGCATACGCGCCTGCTGAGCCGCAATATCCAGATTGTCATTGTGCATGCGGATACTGCCCTGCACTCCTTCCAAACGGGGCCATGCCAGACGCTTGGAGCGTGCCGGCTGATAGTCCACAATGCCATTATCCAGGGCTCCGGTGACTTCAAAACGGCCATCTTCGGGGCTCAGGCCATATGGAAAGGTGTCCAAGCCACCCTGCAAACGAATCGTGCCTTCACGCACAGCCCCTTGCACCAAGCCTGCCTGCATCCATTCACGGGCCAACGGGTTGACCGTCAAAGGCAGGTAATTCACCAAGGCAGCCAGATTCAGGTATTTGAATTGCCCCTGCCAATCCGCCACTCCCGCCTCGAAGTGAGCGTCTTCACGCCAACTGCCTGTTAACTGAGCATCCAGATCCGCATTGCGTAGTCCAAGCTGCATCTGTTCCACGTTCAATCGGGCCTGCTCATCACGGCTCACCGAGCCTTGCGCCTTTAACTGATCTACGGCCAGATAAGCGGCAAACAAGTCGGGCAGTCGCACGCCAAAACCATTCATGCCCAAGGACCACTGCACATCACCACTGCGTTTACCTTGAACCATTGCCTGCATAGCGTCCAACCCGCCATCCAGCTCCAGCACCGCCTGTTCCAATTGCAGACGCTCACCGCTCTCGGTCAGCATACCCAGATCGCGAACCTGTGCCGCTAACTGCATGTGAATGGCTTGATCTGCCTTGGGCTGACTGACTTGTGCCCGCAGATCAACCCAACCTTTGTCCAAGGCGCTAGGTACGTCCAGCCACGGCCGCAAGGCAGGCGTATCAACACCCAGGGCCTGAATCTTCAGTTCCCAAGGCAGTTCGGTGACATCAACGCTGTCAGGCAAACGACGTTTGCCTTGAACACGCAACTCCAATGCCAGCGATTCACCCAGATTGGCAGGCAAGGCCGTTGCCAACATGAGTTCATGCCAGCCCTGTCTATATCCCATCTGCAGTTCGACAGCGGGCAAACTCAAGGCTGGCGCGCTGCGCAACTCATCTTGCCATTGCAAGGAAGCGCCTTGAATCCGGATACCACGCTGTTGCAACAACCATCGGGCCGGACCTTGCCAGGCTTGGGATGCGGTATCCTGGCCGTCATCATCCAGATCCAGTACCTGACCCATCACCCAGATTTGCCCTTGAGAGTCCCGCCGCACGGGAATCATCAAACCCTGCACATCCAGCTGACGTAATTGCAGCGAGCCACTGAACAGAGACTTCCAGCTTATATCGGCTTGCAGCTTGGGGAGCTGCAGCATGGGCTCCTGACCCGGCTCGGCAAGCGACAGGCCCGTCACGGAAATATGGGGATTCCAACCCTGCCAGTCGCCTTTTAATTCTTGAATATGGACTTGCAGACCCGTTTGCTCACTGATTTTCTGCGCCAGATAGGGGCGCAGATTATCCAGTTGGGGCACGAGCAGATAACGTAGCCCGACCAGGCTGAGCATCAGCGCAAAATAGAGCAATAGCGCCAGTCGCACAAGCCCTCGAACTACCATGCAATCAATTCCCGAGTATAGTTAGATGCGGTCATTTCCGGCA
>SMEN01000299.1_pt1 | contig 15285 bp, 12 predicted proteins | sample 2456271 | NCBI WGS metagenome assembly SMEN01 (sample SAMN10132593, study PRJNA489261) | soil metagenome | isolation source: day1 control-loamy sand soil ammended with raw manure from dairy cow... | place: USA | collected 2015-04-01 | reverse complement strand
CCCCGGCGTGAACGTGGGCATTGGTAAAGACCACACCCTGTTCTCCCTGGTCGATGGCAAAGTTAAATTTTCCATCACCGGTGCACTGAACAAGCGTACCGTTTCGGTCGTTGCTGCCGAATAAGCATTACGTATTTACGTAATCGCTACGAAAAGCCCTGCCGCTATTGGCAGGGCTTTTTTTATGCGTGGCAATCTGCCATGCTGATACTCATACCCGGCTTAGCCAGTTTCCCTTGGGGCCACAGCAAGAGATTAAAAATCGGCCACTATCACTGCACATACCGGCAGATAAGCCAATCTCCTATACACTAAGCAATTGGGGTTTTTGTTTAAAATGGTCTGCACTCAGACTAGCAGCCCGACCGGCTCTGCGGCCCCTGGACCTATACAGCACTCATCACCATGAAATTCGTAGACGAAGCGACCATTGAAGTGGTCGCAGGCAAGGGTGGAAACGGCGCTGCCAGTTTCCGCCGAGAAAAATTTATTGAAAAAGGTGGCCCTAACGGTGGCGATGGCGGCCGTGGCGGCAGCATCTATGCCGAGGCCGACCGCAACGTCAACACCCTGATTGACTACCGCTATGCCCGCCTGCACCGCGCTCGCAACGGCGAGAACGGCCGTGGCTCCGACCAGTACGGCGCGGGTGGCGAAGACATCACCTTGCGCGTGCCCGTAGGCACCATGATTTTCGATGCCGAGACCGGCGAGCAACTGTTTGACCTGAAGCGTCATGGCGAGAAAATCACCTTGGCTCAGGGCGGCTCTGGCGGTCTGGGTAACCTGCACTTCAAATCCAGTGTGAACCGCGCCCCGCGTCAGTTTACTTATGGCAAGGAAGGCGAGCAGCGCAAACTGCGCCTGGAGCTGAAAGTGCTGGCCGATGTGGGCCTGCTGGGCATGCCCAATGCCGGTAAATCCACCTTGATCACCCGCATTTCCAATGCCAAGCCCCGTATCGCGGACTACCCTTTCACGACCTTGCACCCTAATCTGGGTGTGGTGCGTTCCTCCGAAGCCCACAGCTTTGTAGTGGCGGATATTCCCGGTCTGATTGAAGGTGCTTCCGAAGGCGCTGGTCTGGGTCATCTGTTCCTGCGTCACCTGACTCGTACTCGTATCCTGTTGCACCTGCTGGATGTATCCAGCCTGGACCCGGACGAAGATATCGTAGCCAAGGTTTCTGCCGAAGCCCGCGCCATTGTCGAAGAACTGCGCTTGTACAGTGAAGAGCTGCACGCCAAGCCTCGTTGGTTGGTGCTGAACAAGCTGGACATGGTGTCAGACCCTGAAGATCTGAAAGCCCGTCTGCTCAAAGAGCTGGAGTGGGAAGGCCCGGTCTTTGGTATCTCAGCGCTTACCGGCGTAGGCACGCAGGATCTGGTGTACCAACTGCAGTCCTGGCTGGACGAGGAAAGCCGCAAAGAACATATCGAGCAGGATATTGCGGACGGCACTCATATTTACGACGAGAGGTTTGCCCCAGACTGATCGTGCCAAACAGGTCCAGGCCCCAGGCTCTGTGACTGAACACTAAAATGCCCGGAAAGAGGCGGTAAGCCTGCCGCCCTGCTCCTGGCATTTTCTCTATTTACACGCCAAGCGATGGATTTCTGACTCCTCATGCAGCACTCTTCTCATTCTGAATCGGCCGTTGCACAGTCACGCCGACTGGTTATTAAAGTAGGTTCGTCCCTGGTCACCAACGAAGGCAAAGGGATTGACCTGGATGCCGTCGAACAATGGGCCACCCAAATCGCCCAGTTGCATGCCCAAGGCAAGCAATTGGTGTTGGTGTCCAGCGGCGCTATCGCCGAAGGCATGGCCCGCCTGGGCTGGCCGCGTCGACCCAAAGCCATGAATGAATTGCAGGCTGCTGCTGCCGTGGGCCAGATGGGACTGATCCAGGCCTATGAGGTGGCGTTTGCCCGCCACGGCGTGCGCACTGCCCAGATCTTGCTGACCCATGAAGACCTGGCAGACCGCCATCGCTACCTGAATGCACGGGGCACCATCACCACCCTGCTGGACCTGGGTGTGGTGCCTATCGTGAACGAGAACGATACCGTCGTCACCGACGAAATCCGTGTGGGTGATAACGATACGCTGGGTGCGCTGGTCACTAACCTGATCGAAGCCGAAACCCTGATTATTCTGACGGACCAGGCTGGCCTGTACAGTGCTGACCCTCGCAGCAATCCGGACGCCCAGTTCATCTCGCTGGGACAAGCGGGCGACCCGACTCTGGAAGCGATGGCTGGCGGATCGGGCAGCAATATTGGCACCGGCGGCATGATCACCAAGATTCTGGCCGCCAAGCGCGCCGCACAAAGTGGTGGGCACACCATTATTGCTTCGGGCCGGGAGCAACAAGTGCTGTCGCGTCTGGCACAAGGCGAGCGCATTGGTACGGAGCTGCGCGCCACCCTGCCGGTGCGCTCGGCACGTCAACGCTGGCTGGTGGATCAGTTGCGCGTCCGTGGCCGTGTGTCTTTGGATGAAGGCGCAGTGCGTGCTCTGGTACAGGGCCACAAGAGCCTGCTGCCCGTAGGCGTGACTCATGTAGAGGGTGAGTTTGACCGTGGTGATGTCGTCGCTTGCGTGGACAAGCACGGCGTGGAGTACGCCCGCGGTCTGATCAACTACTCCTCTGACGACACGCGTCGCATCATGGGCCAGCCCAGCCATTTGATCAACGAACTGCTGGGTAGTGAGCACGACACCGAACTGATTCATCGCAACAATATGGTGTTCCCCCGCAGTACACCGGATCAAGACTAATCCTTGACCCCCACCCAGCCCGCCTGTTGAAATAGACGGATAAAACGTATCGAATTGCGACAGCACGCGCGGCTCTTCCGCGCCTGATCGCAACACTCTCTCTTTCGGGCGATGCGCCCCAGGAAAAGTATGAAGATCCTCGTGCTAGGTGCTGGCGTAGAAGGCGTAACCAGCGCTTATTATCTTGCTCGCCAAGGACACAGCGTGACGGTAATCGACCGCATGGCTGGGCCCGCTCTGGAAACCAGTTTTGCCAATGCCGGTCAGCTCTCTTTTGGCTACGCCTGCCCTTGGGCTGCGCCGGGTATCCCGCGCAAAGCCATCAAGTGGATGTTCGACAAGCACCCTCCCCTGACCATCCGCCCGGACGGCACGCTGACCCAAATCAAGTGGTTGCTGGCGATGTGGAGAAACTGCACGGCGGATCGCTACGCAGTCAACAAGGAACGCATGGTGCGGCTGGCTGAGTACAGCCGCCACTGCATGGGCGAATTACGCGCCCAGACCGACATCCAGTTTGAGCACCGCTCGCAAGGCACTTTGCAGGTCTTCCGCACTCAAAAGCAGTTGGATGGCATTGCTGCCGATATTGAGGTCTTGAAACAAGCTGGCGTCCCTTACGAGCTACTGGCTGCATCTGAGCTGCACACAATCGAACCCGCCTTGCGCCATGTGGAGCACAAGCTAAGTGGTGGCCTGCGCTTTCCCGAAGACGAAACGGGTGACTGCCAATTGTTCACCCGTCGCCTAAGCGAGCTGGCTGAAAAAGAAGGCGTGGAATTCCGTTGGAACCAAAACATTCAGCGCATTCATGCCAGCGGCAATGAGATCAGCGGCGTACAGTGCGCCAACGAATTGCTTACGGCTGATGCCTATGTGATGGCATTGGGTTCCTGGTCCACAGGCTTGATGAAAGACCTGCAAGCCATTCCGGTCTACCCGCTCAAAGGCTATTCCATTACGGCCACCATTGCGGACGCCTCCCGCGCCCCACAATCCACCTTGCTGGATGAGAGCTACAAGATCGCCCTGACCCGCTTTGATGAGCGTATTCGCGTTGGCGGCATGGCCGAGGTCGTCGGCTTTAACAAGCGCCTGAACCCCCGTCGTGAACAAACCTTGTTGATGGTCTTGAACGACCTGTTCCCAGGCAGCTACCAAAGCGATGCAGACCTGCACTTTTGGACCGGCTTGCGTCCCAAGACACCAGACAGCACCCCGATTGTGGGCCGTAGCCGCTACCCCAACCTGTTCCTGAACACGGGCCACGGCACCTTGGGCTGGACCCTGGCTACCGGCAGCGCTCAATTGCTGGCTGATCTGGTCAGTAATAAAGAGCCTGCCATCCGTGCAGACGATTTGTCGGTACAGCGCTACTACTAAGAAAGACACGCTCCTGCGATCAAAGGCTCTGTCAGCCTATGCTGACAGGGCCTTTTTCGTGCGCCCTGCCCTAGTGACGCCCGGACGCTTCAAGCAGTTGGCACGGAGCGGCAAACATATAGCCCCAGTTATGGATTGAGCGTATGGGCAAGGACGTACCGCCTTGGCTAAATTTGCGCCGCATTCGGCTGACCAGCACGCCCAAACGATTCACATGCTGAGCGCCGGGTGGATTAGCAATAACATCCCGCTTGCTTGCAACGGCCTTCATCAACTCGTAGTGACTGGCCCGGCGGTCTTCATCTTTGAGCAGGCAGACAATAAAAGCTCTTTCGGTACTGGTCAGGCCAAAAGAGATCCCCAAGGGAGAGATCAAGGTCCAGCCCTCCTGATCCAGAATCCAGTCGCTAGACAGCCCAGGGTCAGGGATAAGGGGCACTTGCATCAGGCGTCGCCGCAGGCTGTGCAAGCTGGCTGCCAGTAGTTCCAAAGAAGCGTCCTTGGGACAAAACTGGTCCCCTCCACTATGCAGGGCTTGGAGCATGGCGGAATCAGACGCCTCAGACTGCATCAGAATGCCTATCTGAGGGCACAGCATGCGTAGGCGCACGGCTGCCGAGCAGATCTCTGTCAGGGCTCCTCCCAGCCACGCAATACACACCGAGCCCGCATGACGGCTCCGCGTTTGAGCCAGCTGCAACAAGGCCGTGATATCCGGACAAAAAATAAGGCGATAACCACGCTCTGCCAAAGCATGTATTTTTCGTTCCAGCAGACCCCGATCAGTGATGGTACTGGCCAAGTACAAGACCACAGGACCGCCAGCGACTTCATTTACAACCGACATAGTTGACACCTTAACTATAATGACATCCGATGACTGTGCCGGACAGTATAAATCACGACTGTGATTTTTTATCAAAACCATCGTGCTGGCAGTTACATCAACAATCTGTTGTGTGAAACATTTCTCCGAACGCCTCCGCCATGCACGTCAACACCGCAGTCTTTCCCAGGCGGGTTTGGCGCGTCTATGTGGATTGAGCCAAAGCGCTATTTCCAACTATGAAAATGGCACGCGTCGGGATGCTCGTGAAATTCTGGATCTGGCCAAAGCCTTGAATGTCAGTGCACTGTGGTTGCATAAGGGGGTAGGCAGAATGGAGTTGCGGATGGATGGCGACTACTCTCTTCACGAATCCCAGGAAGGTGCGCTTATTGTGACTTGGCCTTTTAGCCTGTTCTCCGTGAATGAAGTGGTTGCTTTAGGCAATTCCGAACGTGATTTGCTGGATCGCACTATTCGTCATTTGCTAGACGGCATGAAAAAACGCTAAAGCACGCCTGCTGCTGACCACGTTATCCACCCATCCCCTATAAAAAGTGCGTTGCCCAGTGGGCTTACTGAGGCGCCTGATCGGCGCTGACTACTTTCTAGAACCCATTCGTTTTATCACATACGGGGTTTTTTCTCAAAACCATCGTGCAGGATGTTCCATGAACAATCTGTAGTGTGAAACATTTCTCCGATCGCCTTCGCCACGCCCGTCTGCAACGCGGCTTTTCCCAAGCCGAACTTGCCCGCCTGTGCAACCTCAGTCAAAGCGCCATCTCCAATTACGAGAGCGGCACACGACGGGATGCACGCGAGATTCTGGACCTGGCAAAAGCCCTGAACATCAGCGCACAATGGCTGAAAAACGGGCTGGGCAATATGGAGCTGAGCGCTTCAAACACAACGACGCTGCAGGACTCCGGCGAAGGGCCGCCGATTGTGACCTGGCCGTTCAGCCGTTTCTCAGTAGACGAAATCGTGGCTTTACCTGCCAAAGAGCGTGACCATCTGGATCAAACCATCCGTCACCTGCTCAATGGCATGAAAAGAAAATAAGCCTTATACGTCCACAAGCCACTCCAAGATACCTATACTTGTCAGCACGCAGGGGTACTCGCCATTTGGCGGGTTGAGAAAAACCCTCGTACCAGTACGGATAATGCCGATGCTGGGAGCGTGTGCCACAGGTGCAATGCCTGTACTGCACTTCTTCCTATATCGGCTCCACCTATCTTTGGAGCTGCAATGACAAGCAAGACCCCTTCTTTTACGGCCACAGCGGCCAGCGTAGACCCGGCTGCGATCCAGCCCTTACCCAACTCCCGAAAGATTTACCAAATCGGCTCACGGCCTGATCTGCGTGTGCCTTTTCGGGAAATATCCCTGGCTGATACCCCCAGCCAATTCGGTGCCGAACCCAATCCCCCTTTAAGCGTGTATGACACAAGCGGCCCTTACTCCGACCCCAGTGTTCAGATTGATATACGCAAAGGTTTGCCCGCGCTGCGCCAAGCCTGGATTCAGGAACGCCAGGACACGGAGCTAATGGCCGGGCTTAACAGCCAGTACGGTCAGGCCCGCCAGGCTGACCCGGAACTGGACACGTTGCGTTTTGAATTGAAGCGTCAACCCCGACGCAGTCAACCCGGCGCCAATGTCACGCAAATGCATTACGCACGGCGCGGCATTATCACGCCCGAAATGGAGTTTGTCGCTATTCGGGAAAATCTGCGGCGCGAGCAGTACATTGAAAGCCTGCGAGCCACCGGCCCGCAAGGTGAGGAGATGGCCCGACGCATGACCAAGGTCCATCCAGGGCAAGGCTTCGGTGCCAGTCTGCCTCCCTCGGTTACTCCCGAGTTTGTCAGGGATGAAATTGCGCGGGGCCGGGCTATTCTGCCTGCCAATATCAACCATCCAGAAACTGAGCCCATGATTATTGGCCGCAATTTCCTGGTGAAGATCAACGCCAATATTGGTAACTCTGCCTTGGGTTCCACTATTGGCGAAGAGGTTGAGAAAATGACCTGGGCGATTCGCTGGGGTGCGGACACCATCATGGATCTGTCCACTGGCAAGAACATTCACGAAACGCGGGAATGGATTATCCGCAATTCACCTGTTCCAGTTGGCACAGTGCCCATTTATCAGGCCTTGGAAAAGGTAGGTGGCATTGCCGAAGACCTGACCTGGGACATTTTCCGCGACACCTTGATCGAGCAAGCTGAGCAAGGCGTGGACTATTTCACGATTCACGCCGGTGTGCGTTTGCCCTTTGTTCCCATGACGGCCAGCCGCATGACAGGCATTGTGTCGCGTGGCGGTTCCATCATGGCCAAATGGTGTCTGGCCCATCACCGAGAAAGCTTTTTGTACGAGCATTTCGAGGATATCTGCGAAATCATGAAGCAGTACGATGTGGCCTTCTCGCTGGGGGATGGTTTGCGTCCGGGTTCAGGCTATGACGCCAATGATCAGGCTCAGTTTGCAGAGCTGCGTACTTTGGGCGAGCTGACTCAAGTGGCGTGGAAACATGATGTGCAAGTCATGATTGAAGGGCCTGGCCACGTGCCTTTGCATCTGATTCCAGAGAATATGCAGTTGCAACTGGAGCACTGTCACGAGGCCCCGTTCTACACCCTGGGGCCATTGGCAACGGATATTGCGCCCGGCTACGACCACATCACCTCCGGCTTGGGTGCTGCCATGATCGCTTGGCAAGGTACAGCGATGCTGTGCTATGTGACGCCCAAGGAGCATCTGGGCCTGCCCAACAAGAAGGATGTGAAGGACGGCATCATCACTTACAAGATCGCGGCTCATGCGGCGGACTTGGCCAAGGGGCATCCTTCGGCGGCATTCCGGGACAATGCTTTATCCAAGGCGCGCTTTGAATTCCGTTGGGATGACCAGTTCAATCTAGGTCTGGACCCGGATACGGCGCGTGAGTTCCACGATGAGACCTTGCCCAAGGACTCCATGAAAGTGGCGCACTTCTGCTCTATGTGTGGTCCAAAGTTCTGCAGCATGAAGATCTCACAAGACGTGCGGGATTATGCCAAGGCGAATGGTTTAGATGAACAATCGGCCGTGGATCATGGCATGAAGGAGATGTCGGTGCAGTTTGTTCAGCAGGGGAGCAAGCTTTATCAGGATGCTTGATGCCTGTTTAATGGAAACGTAGTTCAGGCCTAATGCTTGCTTGCTTGCTTGCTTGCTTGCTTGCTTTGGCTTTAATGGATGAAAAGCCCTGAGTGGACAGCATGTCTGCTTGGGGCTTTTCCCTTTTTGAAAGGTAGGGGCTCAAATTATGAGGAAGTCGTGGTTGTAAGCAGAATAGTTCGTTCTGAGAGACGCCCCTTGAGCCTGGCTTCAGGGTGTCTGGGCTGAGTGTTTGCCGGAGCTGCGCACCGGTGCCCTTGTGGAGAGATGGCTACGGGCGCATCCTGAACTCGCCGGGTACTTGGTCCCCCGGACCAAGTACAAGCGTCCGGCTCAAACAGCAGGATGCTTGCACCCCTACGCCATCTCCCGCCCGCGGCAAACTCTCTGACCCGCCCTGCCACCCTGAAGCCAGGCTCAACGGGCTCACAATCGTTTTTTCCTGGACGGTACAAACTGCCTTCTTGAATGGCCACGTTACGAGCCCTTGGGGGCGGTGGGGTCCCGGAGGGGCGATTCAGAGTACTTGCCGCAGGCGAGGGCATCATCCGGGGTGCAAGCACTCTGCTGTTTGAACGGGACGCTTGTGGTTCGTCCGGGGGACGAACCACCCCGTGAGTTTAGAGTTCGCCCGGATGACGAACTCGACAAGGGAACCGGTGCGCAGCACCGGCAAGTGCTCAAGCCCCTCCGGGACCCCACCGCCCCCAAGGGCGTGCTCACTACTGGGTTCTATTCAATAATCAGGCCTGCTCCCCAAGTGACGCTGTCAACGGCAACAGATACTCCTCAATTGGCAGCTCACAACTAGCAACTAGCAACTAGCAACTAGCAACTAGCAAAGGATACTGCCCTCTAACCAAGCCATTACTCATCGATCAAACACAAAAAAGCCCGGCTAAAAGACCGGGCTTCTTATCCATACGCCCGAAGGCGCTAGGAGCTTATTACTTCTGCGGAGCGTACAAGTACAGTTCCACACGGCGGTTCATGGCACGACCTTCAGCCGTAGCATTGTCGCCAATTGGCGCACTCGGACCACGACCTTCAACCATCAAACGACCCTGACCCACGCCTTGCTGAGTCAAGTAGTTGGTCACAGCGCTAGCGCGGTTAACCGACAAAGTCTGGTTGGTTTGAGCCGAACCCGTGCTGTCGGTATGACCGATTGCCTTGGCACGCAGTTCAGGATGCTGATTCATGGCGCGAGCCACACTATCGAGCACAGGCAGCAAGGCCGGTTTGAGCTGGTAATGGCCAGTATCAAAAGAGACGCTGCTTGGAATATTGACGCGCAAGCTGCCGTCAGACATCTCGGTAACATCGACACCAAGGCTGGACGCGCCAGACTGCTGCACATCCTTTTTGATGCCCGACCAGTTATAGGCGGCAATACCGCCGGCCAGAGCGCCGATACCAGCACCGATCATGGCAGCCTTACTGCTGTCACCAATCAAGGCACCTAGACCTGCACCCACGGCGGCACCACCACCGGCCCCAACGGCTGTGCGGCCGCCAGTTCCCATATTGTCCATAGTGCCGCAGGCTGCCAGCAAGGAAAAAGCACCAGCACACGCTGCTAATTTTGCAGAACGAATGAAAATTGTCATTATTGGCTCCGTAATCTCAAATTAAGTACCAGGACTTATTGAACGCCTACCATACTAGCAAGTGGCGCCCAAAGGAGATACTTCAAAACAGCCTTCACTGCCTTCTTTAACAATTCTTGATCTTGCAAGAAACCCTGCAAGACCTTGATCACTCGTTGCCACCGGCACTAAGTCCTTGAAACCTTAGAACAACTCGGCACCCGAGTCGGCAACGACTTCTTTGTACTTCTTAAGATCACTGCTGACAAGCTCGCTGAACTCTAGCATGGTGCCCGGCTGTACGTCCGAACCCATGGTCGCCAGCGCTTCACGCACAGCGGGGTCCATCAACGCCTTGGTGTAAGCGGCATGCAGCTTGTCCAAAACAGGTTGCGGGGTGCCACCCGTGGCGAACACGCCAAACCAGGTACCCAAGTCAAAGGGCTTCACACCGGCTTGTTCCATTGTTGGGACTTCTGGCAGGAAGCTGGAACGCTCCAAGGTCGTGACCGCCAGGGCAGTCACCGTGTCTGCCTTGATCAAGGGCGAGGCCGAGGCCAGGTTGTCGAACATGAAATGCACTTGACCCGCCAACAGAGCGGTCTTGGCGGGGTTTGCACCCGCGTAAGGGACGTGAACGGAATTAATCTCGGCGCGAGTATTCAGCACTTCACCAGCCAAGTGGCCTGCGCTGCCATTACCGCCCGATGCAAAGTTCAACTGACCGGGATGCTCTTTGGCATAGCTGACCAAATCCTGCACGGTGGCAATCTTGTTCTTCTCGGCAAACTCCTTGTTCACGATCAGGATGTTGGGCACCGAGGCCACCAAAGCGATGGGGGCAAAGCTTTCAACCGGATCAAAAGGCACCGTTTTGTACAGCCAAGGGTTGATGGAGTTGATCGCAACTGCGCCCATCATCAAGGTGTAACCGTCTGGGGCTGCCTTGGCCACAATGCTGGCGCCGATATTGCCACCTGCACCTGACTTGTTCTCGACCACGACTGTACCCAGGTCGCTTTTGACGCGCTCGGCCAGCAAGCGGGCCATGCTGTCCAGTGGGCCACCCGGCGGATAAGGCACCACAAACTGAATCGGTTTGGAGGGATAAGAATCCTCTGCCATTACTGCAGGCGCAGCCATGACGGCAGCGACACCCGATACGGCCAGCATCCACTTACAGACACGAAACATCACTTTTTCCTTGAAATTAAAATGCACATGGGCTGCACAAGGCAGCCCATCAAGAGCAGCCACGGATCTTAATGAATGATCTGGCTTAAGAACTCGCGTGTTCTTTCACTGCGTGGCGAGTCAAAGAACTCATCTGGCGTATTTTGCTCGATGATTTCTCCTTGATCCATAAAAATGACCCGATCGGCCACTTTACGTGCAAAACCCATTTCGTGGGTCACGCACAGCATGGTCATGCCGGTATGGGCCAGTTCAACCATCACCTCCAGCACTTCCTTGACCATTTCCGGGTCCAGGGCCGAGGTGGGTTCGTCAAACAACATGATTTTAGGCTCCATGCACAATGAACGTGCAATGGCCACCCGCTGTTGCTGACCACCGGATAACTGCCCTGGGTATTTATCAGCCTGCTCCGGAATGCGCACACGCTCCAGATACTTCATGGCCAGCTCCTGCGCCTGGGCTTTTGTTTTACGACGCACCCACATGGGGCCCAGGGTCAGATTCTCCATGACAGTCAGATGGGGGAACAAATTAAAGTGCTGAAACACCATTCCCACATCGCGCCGGATCGCTTCTACCTGGCGCACATCGTTGGTGAGCTCTTCACCGGCCACAATAATCTGCCCCTGCTGATGCTCTTCCAGACGGTTGATACAGCGGATCAAGGTGGACTTGCCTGAACCTGATGGCCCGCAGATCACAATGCGCTCGCCCGAGGCTACATCCAGATTGATGTTACGCAGCACGTGAAACTGCCCATACCATTTGTTGACGTTCTTTAGCTGAATAATGGCGTCTGCCATGCAAAACTCCTTGTCTGGACTGCAAGGCAGCCCGGCTTTACCGGACACCTTGCCGCCTGTGTCAGCGTTCATAACCCGTTTGCAAACGTCGCTCCAAAGAACGACTGTAGCGAGAGATGGAGTAGCAGAACACAAAATAAATCAGTGCGATAAACAGGTAGGCTTCCCGGCTGAACCCGCGCCAGGCCGCATCGGCCAGAGCCACTTTGGCCGCCTGGGTCAAATCGAAAATACCGATGATGACCACCAGCGAGGTGTCTTTGAACAGGGAAATAAAAATGCCTACCAAAGGGGGAATCACAATCTTGAGCGCCTGGGGCAGAATGATCTGCCGCATGGTGCGCCAATAGCTCAAGCCCAGGGATTGGGCCCCCTCGTACTGTCCTTTGGGGATAGCCTGCAAGCCACCACGCACGGTTTCTGCAATATACGCAGCCGCAAACAAAATAATGGCGATTTGAGCGCGCAGCAGCTTGTCGATGTTAAAGCCCTCGGGCAGGAACAAAGGCAGCATCACCGAGGACATGAACAACAGGCTGATCAGCGGCACGCCCCGAATCAACTCGATATAGACCACGCACACCGCTTTAACAGCCGGTAAACGCGAGGTACGGCCCAAGGCCAGCAGCAATCCCAGCGGGAAGGCAAAAGCAATACCGAAGGTGGCCAGGATCAAGGTCAGTGGCAAGCCACCCCACAGGCTATTTTCTACATAGCTCAGGCCCAGCACGCCGCCCCACATGAAAATACCCACGACGGTCAGTCCGACCAGCCACAGCAGTGGCAACCAGGGCTTCCAGAACCAGCGCACGCAACTGCATACGATCAGCAAGGTCAGCAAGATCGTAGCCACCAAGGGCCGCCACTGTTCGTCGTAGGGATAGATGCCAAACAGGATCAGGCGGTGCTTTTCACGGATAAAGGCCCAGCACGCCCCAGCACTGGCACGGCAATCCTGGGCCGTTTGCGCATCGAAGTTGGCCTTGATGAACAGCCAGTCGACCATGGCAGGCACGGTCAACAAAAGCAGCCACGCGGACAAGGCCGTCAAGATGGCATTTAACGGAGAGGAAAACAGATTCTGGCGCAGCCAGCCCAGCGTGCCCCGCTGCAGCGGCGGCGGCCCGGATAAGGTGGATGTAGGCGTATGACTCATTTAGCGCTCCACCAAGGCAATACGGTTGTTGTACCAGTTCATGAAGACCGAGATCGACAAGCTGACCGTCAGATACGCGGCCATGATGATCAAGATGCCTTCAATTGCCTGCCCGGTCTGGTTCAAGGTGGTGTTCACCACCGAAACGATGTCGGGATAGCCAATGGCAACCGCCAATGAACTGTTTTTAGTCAGGTTCAGATACTGACTGGTCATGGGCGGCACAATCACGCGCAAGGCCTGCGGCAACACCACCAGACGCATCATGCGTCCGCGGGACAGACCCAATGCCTGCGCGGCTTCCCACTGACCTTTGCCTACCGCTTGAATACCGGAGCGCACCACTTCGGCCACGAAAGCCGAGGTATAGGTAATCAAGCCAGCCAGCAGAGCGGCAAACTCCGGTGACAGCGTTACGCCCCCCACAAAGTTGAAACCTTGCAGACGCGGCAGATCAAGAGCCAGGGGCTCGGGGCTCACCACCAACGCCAGCACCGGCAGCGCGATCAGCATCAGCACGCCAAAACGGATGGTGGGGAAAGGACGACCGGTCTGTTCCAGGCGACGGCGAGCCCAGTGAGCCATCAAAACCCACAGCACCACAGCCAAGCCCAGACCCATGAAGATCCAGTCCATTCCGTCGCCCTGCAAGGTAGGCAGTTTCAGGCCGCGATTGGACAGAAACACGCCCCCGATGGGGTTCAGGGCTTGCCGGGGTCCCGGCAACGTTTCGGTAATCAGCGCATACCAGAAGAACAGTTGCAGCAGCAGTGGCACATTACGCATCACTTCCACATACAAACCGGCCAGCCTTGAGACCAGCCAGTTATTGGACAAGCGCGCGATGCCCAGCAAGGTGCCAAAGACCGTGGCGGCAATAATGCCGATAACCGCTATTTTGAGTGTATTGACCAGGCCGACCAGAATAGCCCGCCCATAGGTATCTGAAGGCGTATACGCTAGAGCCGACTCACCAATGGCAAAGCCGGCTTCTCGATTCAGAAAATCAAAACCTGTTGAAATATTGCGAACAGCCAGATTGTGCAAGGTATTGGAGACCAGATACCACACACAAAAACCCAGCACACCTAAGATCAGCGCCTGGTAAATAATGCCGCGTGTGAACGGATCATTCCAGGACAGGCGTCGTTTAGGGGCTGGCGCGGCAGGTGTTTTTTGTGCCATAGCGTAAAACCCGTGGATGCAGCACTACGCGTAGCCCTGCGAAGTGGCGCGCGTCCGACCGGGGCCGGACGCGAGAAACAAACAGTGAAGATCGAAATCTTAACGCACTGGCCAGCCGTACATCACACCACCATCACGCCATTGTGCATTCAAACCGCGATCCAGCTTCAATGCCGTCGATTTACCCAGATTACGATCGAAGCTTTCGCCGTAATTGCCGACCTGTTTAATTATGTTGTAGGCCCACTTGTTATCCAGCTTCAGGCCTTTGCCCAATTCGCCAGACACACCCAAAATACGCTGGATGTTCGGGTTCTCGCTCTTGAGTTTTTCATCAACGTTGCTGCTGGTGATACCGTATTCTTCGGCTTCCAGCATAGCGTTCAAAGTCCAGCGAACCAGATTGAACCAGTCCTCGTCACCTTGACGCACAAACGGTCCTAAAGGCTCTTTGGAGAAGTCCTCCGGCAAGATATCAAACTCATCCGGTGTGGCCTGGGCAGCACGCATGGCAGCCAACTGCGACTTGTCGCTGGTAAAGCCGTCACAACGTCCCGAGGTAAAGGAGCGCATGGCTTCTTCAGGATTGTTGATCACCACAGGATTGAATTTCATGCCCTGACCACGGAACCAGTCGGCCAGGTTCAGCTCTGTTGTCGTACCTGGCTGAACACAAACGGCAGCACCATCAAGCTCTTTGGCACTTTTAACCCCCAGGGCTTTTTTGACCATCACGCCCTGGCTGTCGTAGTAGTTCACGCCGGTGCTGACCAAACCCAAGGTCGTATCGCGTGAAATGGTAGCTGTCGTATTACGGGTCAAGACATCGACCTCACCCGATTGCAAGGCAGTAAAGCGTTGCTGGGTCGTCAAAGGCGTCACTTTATATTTCTTGGCATCCCCAAAAATGGCAGCGGCGATGGAACTGCACATGTCCACATCAAGGCCGGACCAAACACCTTTACTGTCTGCCAGCGAGAATCCTGCAATACCGGTCGAGACACCGCACTGGACAAAGCCTTTTTTCTTGACGGAGTCCAGGGTTTCACCTGCTTGTACATTGGCGGCCAGAGCCATCAACGCAACACTACTTGCAATGGTTTTCACTAAGGTCATGGAATATCACCTCCTGTTTACTTTTGGTAAATGGATGCAGATTACAATTGCAGCTAAGCTGTGGTGTCCAATCGT
>SMEN01000298.1_pt1 | contig 15328 bp, 13 predicted proteins | sample 2456271 | NCBI WGS metagenome assembly SMEN01 (sample SAMN10132593, study PRJNA489261) | soil metagenome | isolation source: day1 control-loamy sand soil ammended with raw manure from dairy cow... | place: USA | collected 2015-04-01 | reverse complement strand
AGCTCCACAATTATTGTTGCGCGGATTCTACCGGCCTTGCAGCAAAATACCAAAGGCAGCGGGTACAATTTGCTACCCCTGTTAGATTTTTAACGGAAAGTAAACCATGCGTATTCTGGTCTCTAACGATGATGGCTATACAGCAGCCGGTATCGAGGCCTTGTATCAAGCCTTGCAAGGACTGGGCGAGCTGACGGTCATTGCACCTGAGACCAACTGCAGTGGCGCCAGCAATTCGCTGACCTTGAACCGTCCTTTGTCGCTGCGCCAAGCCAGCAATGGTTTTTATTTTGTTAATGGTACACCGTCCGATTGCGTGCACGTGGCCCTGACAGGTTTGCTGGATTTTCGTCCGGACCTGATTGTCTCGGGCATCAATAACGGCGCGAATATGGGTGATGACACCCTGTATTCCGGCACGGTGGCGGCCGCGATGGAAGGCCATTTGTTTGGCATTCCGGCGATTGCCTTTTCCTTGATTGAACGGGGATGGAAGAATTTGGATAGTGCGGCTCGTGTTGCGCGTGAGTTGGTTCAGCGTTGCCAAGCGCAACCGCTGGCGGCCAACACCTTGTTGAACGTCAATATTCCTTGCTTGCCTTATGAGGCATTGAAAGGGATGCAGGTGACTCGTTTGGGCAAGCGCCATCCGTCTGAACCCGTTGTCAAAAGCCAGACGCCTTATGGCGAGCCGGTGTATTGGATTGGGCGTGTGGGCGGGGTGTCCGATAGCGAGCATGGCACCGATTTTGGAGCCATTGAACAAGGGGCTGTGTCGATCACACCATTGCGTGCGGATTTAACCAATCACGATCAGCTGGCCGGTTTGAGGGACTGGGTGCAATGACAAGTAAACCAGGCAAACGCTTTCCTTTTGCGGACGGCACCCGAAACCGGTTCGGTAAATCCAGCCTGGGCAGCGGCTTGTCCGCCAGCAACAGCAATACGCGCATTGTGCAGCGGGGGCAGTTGCAGCCGACGCCGTCGTCTGCTTTGTCACCGCAAGTGTCAACAAGTGTCAATCTGGGTTTGAACTCGGAACGCTCGCGTGGCATGATGATCGAGCGCTTGCGCCGGCAAGGAATCACGGACGAACGAGTGCTGGCTGCGATGCAAGTGGTGCCGCGCCATCTGTTTGTAGATCAGGGTTTGGCCAGCCGGGCCTATGAAGAAGATGCCTTGCCGATCGGCTTTGCGCAGACCATCTCCCAGCCGTGGGTCGTGGCCCATATGATCAGCTTGGTATGCGACCAGAAAATACCGAATAAAGTCCTGGAAGTGGGTGCTGGATGTGGTTATCAGGCCGCTGTTTTGGCACAATTGGTCAAAGAAGTTTATGCCATAGAACGCATCAAGGGATTGTGCGATATGGCCCGGGATCACATGCGCCAATTAGGCCTGTCCCAACGTGCTCGAATAATGTTTGGTGACGGAATGCAAGGGTACCTCGCCGCAGCACCATATGATGCTATTGTTGTGGCGGCAGCCGGTCCGGTCATTCCTAGAACTTTGCTGGAACAATTAACATTGGGGGGGCGACTGATCGCCCCTGAAGGTACGGCGCAGCAGCGCCTGGTTTTGGTGGAGCGCACCGGACAGGCTACTTGGCGTCGTGAAGAACTTGATGCGGTTCGCTTCGTGCCGATGCGAGCTGGAACTCAGATTTAGACAGATATTCTCAGGAGATTTATATGCAGCATGCAGTCAGGTTACCGTTAACCGCTGCTTCCACCAATAGTCAGTGGTTCTTGACGCCTCGTCAGTGCCTGGTGGCGGCTGTGGTCACCAGTACCCTGCTGGCTGGTTGTGCTAGCCGCAATGAGCGCGCACCAGTCACTGACCTGAGTTCTTCTTCGGCGGCGGGCAGCGTCAGCAATGCGACGGGTACCTATGTAGTGCGACCCGGCGATACGCTCTACAAGATTGCTCAAGCGCACGGCATGGACGTGAATTCGTTGATCCAGCTGAATCAGATCACCGATCCATCCATGCTGCGCGTGGGCCAAACCCTGCGTCTGGATGGCAATACCTCGATGGCGGCGACGACAACGCGCCCGGCCAGCGGTGGTGGCACACAAACCTCGCCAGTCAGCCCGGCTACCCCGGTCAAGACTGAGACGGCTGTGTCGGCCCCCCGCGCGAGCGATGCTGCCTTGATCGCCTGGGGTTGGCCTGCCAGTGGCAAGGTCATTCAAGGGTTCAATGCCTCCACTAAAGGTATTGATATTGAAGGCAAGGTTGGCGATCCTGTGGTCGCCGCGGCTGACGGCAAGATCATGTATGCCGGTAATGGTGTGCGTGGCCTGGGTTCCATGGTTCTGGTGGGCCATAGCAATGGCTTCATTACTGCCTATGCCCATAACAGCACCTTGCACGTCAAGACCGGTCAGCAAGTTAAAAAGGGTCAGCGTATTGCGGACTTGGGGCAGTCTGATACGACTTCGCCACGCCTGCACTTCGAGATCCGTCGTTCCGGTACGCCAGTCAATCCGATGTCGTATTTGCCTGCTCGTTAAGAGACAGGACTGGACTGAAAAAAGCGGCCTGCGGGTCGCTTTTTTTGTGCCTGTTCTTGGTGGCCGGAGAATGCTGTATGGGTCAATTAAAACTGGCTTGTCCCCCACCCAAAAGGTTTCAAGGTGGTGGATCTCCCATGCTTTAGGCTGCAATGATCGCGTTCTGGTGGTTTTTACCCTTTGTGCTGAAGGCTCTTGTAAAATCAGCGATTCGCCATCGCTAGCGGCAGTGCAAATCCGCCATTCTGATTGGCAGGACGCTTATTTAGGTTGTTATCGAATGTCTGACGTATTGTTTATTGAATCGCTGGATCTGGAAGGACGCGGTGTCGCCCATAAAGACGGCAAAGTGGTGTTTGTGGAAGGGGCTTTGCCAGGCGAGCAGGTGCTGGCGGAAACCGTGCGTTCCAAGGATTCTTACGATAAAGCCCGTATGACGGCTTTGTTGAAGGCCTCGTCGCAGCGCGCCGAGCCTCCCTGTCCCAACTTTGGTGTCTGTGGTGGCTGTGCCATGCAGCATCTGGAGCCCTCCGCCCAAGTGGCGGTCAAGCAGCGCGTATTGGAAGATTCCCTGGGCCATATTGGCAAGGTTAAACCCGGACGCGTTCTGGCTCCCTTGCATGGCCCTTACTGGGGCTATCGCTACCGTGCTCGTTTTTCCATGCGCTATGTGCCTAAGAAGGGCGGGGTACTGGTCGGTTTTCGGGAAAAAAATGGCCGCTACGTGGTGGACATGACTGAGTGTCGTGTTCTGCCTGCGAAAGTGTCCGCCTTGCTGGAACCGCTGCGTTCCTGTCTGGCCGGTTTATCCCGTCCAGATCGTTTGCCCCAGATTGAGCTGGCAATGGGCGACAAGATCACTACCTTGACCTTGCGCCATATGGAGCCGCTGACCAGCGAAGATATCCAGCGCCTGCAGGACTTTGGCCAAGAGCACGATATCAGTTGGTGGTTGCAGCCCAAGGGCCCGGAAACTGCACACCCTTTGCTGCGTGAAGATGCCGACAAGCTGGCGTATGCCTTGCCTGAATTTGATTTGCGCATGCCGTATCGGCCTACCGATTTTACGCAGGTGAATCACGACATCAACCGCAGCTTGATCTCGCGCGCCTTGACCTTGTTGGAGCTCAAGCCCGAGCACCGTGTGGCTGACTTGTTCTGCGGCCTGGGTAACTTCAGCTTGCCGTTGGCGCGACGTGCGGCAGAGGTGGTGGGGATTGAGGGCAGCACCACGTTGACAGAACGGGCCGGTGAAGCTGCATTGGCGCATGGCTTGCAGGACAAGGCCAAGTTCACCACCTTGAATCTATTTGAGGTGGATGTGCAATGGCTGCGTGACCTGGGCTACTTTGATCGCATGTTGATTGACCCGCCTCGCGATGGTGCTTTTGCCGTGGCCACCGCCTTGGCGCAGCTGGAAAAGCACGAACGCCCAGAGCGCCTGGTCTACGTATCCTGTAGCCCTGGTACTTTGGCGCGTGATGCTGGTGTATTGGTCCATCAAGGTGGCTACACCCTGGAATCAGCTGGTGTGGTGAATATGTTCCCGCACACCGCGCACGTAGAGTCGATTGCTGTTTTCACACGTTAAACACACCTAAACAGCACATGCTAAAACGCCCCGGCCATTGGATACTGATCCAATGGCCGGGGCGTTTTATTGGGAAAGCTGATTCAGCTAGCTTTTGGGCTGACTGCGCTTGGACGGTGTGGCCGCCTTGCTGGCATGCACAATCAGCCCATCGTTAATCAGTTCCATCATCATCTTGAAAACCTGCTCAGTTTGCAGATTCACAAAACGCGGCAGGATCTGCCGCAGCAGGGGGACATCGTCCGCTGGCCATTGTTCCAGCTCGATCAATTCTTCCTCGGTCACGGGGCGAATCAGTCCCCCCAGCTCTCCTTGTATCAAGCCATAGACGGCGGCGTACCAGCCCACACAGGCGGCCGGCATCTCTGCATCGCTCAAGCCGCCATCGCGCAAGGCGCGGTACACCTGTTCGATCACTAAATAGTCCGCCTTGCCCGTGTTCAGAAAACGCTGCATCTGCTGAAAGGTATGCGGATGGTTCAGCGCCAGTTCGCGGTACTGGCGGGCAAGCTCATACAGCCTGTCTGTCCAGGGCAGGGCGTCGTCCACCGCCTGGATGCGTCCCGTCAAATAATCGGCCATGGCACGTAGCAAACCCTCTTTGGATTTGAAGTGATAGAGCACAGCCATTGGGTCGCAACCGACTCGTTCGCCCAGTTTGCGTAAGGAAAAACCACTGGCGCCAGCTTCTTCCATTAGGGTGACGGCAGCCAATACCAGTTCATCTTTATTTAGTTTGCGTGTTCGCGTAGCGGGGGGCGAGGGGGGCAAGACGTCTCCTTTATTCTCTTGAACGACAGTCTGTAAGTGATTTTGCCAATTTTAACTCTACAGGGTAGAATAGGTTAATTCTACATCGTAGAAGAAGATCGTTCCATCAGGCGGCATGCCTGGTGTTGATAACGAGACAGAACGGAACGCCACGTTGACGGGGCGTCACCGGGGCATTCCGCTCTGTGATCCGGCGGCCAAAGGGCCGTGACAGACACAGGACATTTATGAGTATCCCCAAACCCGGTTTTTTGAATGATGTATCCAGCGCAGACAGTATGCTGGACAGTAATCCACGCTTGTGGAATTGGCGCAAAGATCACAATAATAAATCTGCCGAACCGGCCACGTATTACGAGGCCTCTCTTGCGCCTTGGACCCGATTTGAGCCGCTGCAGGCTGATACCCAGTGTGACGTATTGGTAGTGGGCGGTGGCCTTTTGGGCGCTTCTACCGCTTTGCACCTGGCCCGTTCGGGTCTTGATGTGGTGCTGGTTGAAAAAGACAGTATTGGTTCGGCCGCTTCGGGTCGAAATGGTGGGCAGTTAACCCCCGGCTTGGCTCGTTGGGAAGCCGAGGACATGATTGCCCATTTGCCTTTGGACGAGGCCCGCCGCTTGTGGCGCTTTGCCTCGCACGAGGCCATGGATCTGCTGGATCAGTTGGCCCAGGACTACGAGCTGGATTTTGACCGTCGCCGTGGCCACCTGACCGCTGCTATTCATGCTGGCCATATGGGAGCCTTGGTAGAGGGCGCCGATGCGCGTCGTTACCTGGGTGATGCCAGTGTGGAGGTGGTGGGCAGTTACGAACTGGAGCAGGAAATTCGCTCTCCGCTGTACCACGGTGCTGTGGTCGATACCTTGGGTGGCCAGGTCCATCCCTTGGCCTTATTGCGTGGCCTGATTTATGGCCTGACGCAGCATGGCGGTAGAGTCTATGAAGGCAGCCCCGTTCAGGAAATTGAGCAGACTGAAAAAGGTGCCTTGGCCATTACTCCTGGTGGCACGATTTTGGCGCGCAAGGCCTTGGTATTGGCCGTGCATGACACGACCTCCCAGTTCTTGCCATCCCAATCGAACACCACCGTGCCGTTCTACACCTATGTGGGTGTGACCAGTCCGCTGGAGTGCTCGGTCAGCGAACTCTTGCCGACGGACCGGGCCGTCTACGACACGCAGTTCCAGATCGACTATTACCGGGCCGTGCGTCATAACCGCCTCTTGTTCGGTGGTCAGGGTACGGGAACCAGCTGGTCGCCGGAACGCATTAACGACTATTTGCTGGATCGCATCCAAACAGTGTTTCCGCAGCTGGAGCAGGTGGAACTGGAGTTTTCCTGGAGCGGTATTAGCGACTTCACCTTGAATGGCGCAACAGACTCCCGCAAAACCGATGCGGCGGTGCCTGTGTACATGGTGCATGGCTGGAGTGGGCATGGCGTGGCGCAAACCGTGCGTATTGGTAAAGCCATTAGTGATGATGTGGCCGGTCTGAATCAGGACTTTGCCATGCTGACTGACATCACTCACCGCAGTATCCCCTTGGGCCGTCAGTTGTCCGGTTTTGCAATCCCTGTTGTGAAAGCGGCCATTGGCATGATGAGCGCGGTTAACCCAGGGCGTTTGGTGTCGTTTTGACTTGGTTTGATTCCCTTGAACAGACAGTCTGATTAGGGCAAGCCCCCTCTTGTTTTAAAGCCCGATTACGTTAAATTTATGATCACCTAATTATATTGGCTTCAATATTTTAGGTTCATAATAAATTTATGTATCACAAGAGGGGCAAGTATGCAGACAGGGTTTGTTCGTACAGGGGTAGCCGTCGCCGGTTTAGCCTTGGGGATGGCGTGGGCGGGAGCACCGGTGTACGCCCAGGTGCAGTCGGTTGAAGTTATGCGAGACAGCTATGGTGTGCCGCACGTGTTCGCCGATACTCACTATGGCCTGTATTACGGCTATGGTTACGCGCTTGCTCAGGATCGCTTGTTTCAGATGGATATGGCACGGCGCTCTTTTGTGGGAACAACGGCGCAAGTATTGGGGGCGGGTGAAGCGGATGTCTACGTCAAGTACGACATGCAAGTGCGCCAGAATTTCAGCCCCGCATCCATAAAACGCCAGATTTCCGCCCTGTCCAACGAGGAGCGCGATATTTTCCGTGGGTATGCCGATGGCTTTAATGCCTATCTGGAAAAAGTGCGCCGTAATCCCGATTTACTGCCCAAAGAGTATGTGGACTTTGATTTCCAGCCCCAGCCTCTGAGCGAATTTGATGTGGTGATGATCTGGGTTGGATCGATGGCGAACCGGTTTTCGGACACCAATCTAGAGCTTAGTGCGCTGGCGTTGCGGCAATCCCTGGAAAAACAGCATGGTCCCGAGCGTGGCCCTGCGTTATTTGACGAATTGCTGTGGGTGAACGACACATCGGCGCCCACCACCGTGCCAGCTCAGGCGTCCGCGCCCAAACCATTGGTACGGGCAGACTCTCAGGATCTTGCCCAGGTCTCTTCGCAGGCTTTGGCAACAGAGCTGGATCGCCAGGACAAGCACTGGGGCGGTCAGGGTCCGGATTTTGCACCCAAGGCCAGCAATCTGTGGAGCACTCGGCCTGAGCGCGTTCAGGAAGGGGCCACTGTTTTGGTGAACGGCCCGCAGTTTGGTTGGTACAACCCCGCTTACACCTATGGCATTGGCCTGCACGGCGCAGGCTTTGATGTGGTGGGCAACACACCTTTTGCCTATCCCATCGTTCTGTTCGGGACCAATAGCGAAATTGCCTGGGGAGCAACAGCAGGCCCACAAGATGTTGTGGACATGTATCAGGAAAAATTGAACCCGGCCCGAGCGGACCAGTACTGGTTCAACAATGCTTATCGCACGATGGAGCAGCGCAAGGAACGAATCAAGGTTCGTGGACAGGCGGACAGAGAGCTTACCGTCTGGCGCACCGTGCATGGCCCAGTCATGCAGTTTGACTACAAGCAAGACGTCGCTTACAGCAAAAAACGCAGCTGGGATGGTTACGAGGTGCAGTCTTTGTTGGCCTGGTTGAATGTGGCCAAGGCGCGCAACTGGACAGAGTTTTTAGATCAGGCCAGCAAGATGGCGATCTCTATCAATTGGTACTACGCGGACAAGCACGGCAATATTGGCTATGTCTCGCCCGCCTTCTTGCCTGAGCGCCCCTTGAATCAGGATATCCGCTTACCCGCCAAGGGGGATGGCAGCATGGAGTGGCTGGGCATTAAAGGCTTTGATGCCATTCCCAAGGCCTACAATCCGCCTCAAGGGTATCTGGTCAATTGGAACAACAAGCCTGCACCGGACAAGACCAATACGGATACCTACTACTGGACCTACGGTGATCGTATGAACGAATTGGCCACCCAGTACCAGCAAAAAGAAGTTTTTAGCGTCCAGGAAATTTGGGACTTTAACAAGACTGCCTCGTATCGCGATGTGAACTGGCGTTATTTCCGTCCGCATCTGGAAAAACTGGCAGAGCATCTTCCTGCGACGGATTCCAGTAAAGCCGCCTTGGATGTCTTGTTGGCCTGGGACGGTATGGAGAGCGATCAAGGCGGGCGCAATGCCGGACCAGCACGCCTTCTGTTTAAAACTTGGCTAGAGGAAATGTACAAGCAGGTCTTGATGCCGGTCGTACCTGAATCGCATCGCGCCATGTATAGCCAGACCGGTTTTGCTACCCAGCAAGGCCCCAACCCCGGTTCCATCAATTTGAGTATGGGTACCAAGGTTCTGTTGCGTGCCTTGGCCCTGGAAGCCAATCCTGATCCCAAGCGTGTGAATGTCTTTGGCGAGAGTTCGTCTCAAGAGATCATGCGTGCGGCTTTGCAACATGCGCAGGCTCGTTTGAGCCAGGAGCAGGGCACTCAGATGGAGCGCTGGACTATGCCGACCTCGGTGCACCGCTTCAGTGACAAGAATTTCACGGGCACCCCGCAAACGACTTTAGGCAATACCTTTGCCTTTACCGGCTATCAGAACCGTGGCACGGAAAATAACCGTGTGGTGTTTGATTCCAAGGGCGTGGAGTTCTGCGATGCCATGCCGCCCGGCCAAAGCGGTTTCACCGACCGTAACGGTGTGCGTAGCCCGCATTATGATGATCAGTTAAAGCTGTATGAGAACTTCGAGTGCAAGACGATGGATGTGACGCACTCGGACATTCGCCGCAATGCGCAAAGCAGCACAATGCTTTTGATTCACCCCCAGCAGTAGTCCTGAGGAGGCAAGATACGTGGTCGTTAAGGCAGGTATCGTGTCGCTGCTAGCCATACTGCCGTACAAAAAAAAGCCGCCCCTGATTCAGGGGCGGCTTTTCAGCTTTCAGCAGTCGCTGCTTATCAGCCTGGAATGCGGTCCAGGATACGCTGAGCTTCAATACGTACGCGCTCGGGGGCGGTGCCACCGATGTGTTTGCGCGAAGCGACTGAGCCTTCCAGTGTCAGCACTTCAAAAATATCGGACTCGATACGGCTGTCGAATTTTCGCAGTTGCTCCAGGCTCAGATCAGCCAGATCGCAACCCAGCTGCTCGCACTCGCGTACGGCCAGCGCCACGGATTCGTGGGCGTCACGGAATGGCAGGCCTTTTTTGACCAGGTAGTCGGCCAGGTCAGTTGCGGTCGCAAAGCCTTGCAGGGCTGCGGCGCGCATGGCATCAGGTTTGACTTTGATACCGGAAATCAGGTCTACAAAAATGGTCAGCGTGTCGCGGATGGTGTCAGCCGAATCAAACAGACCTTCTTTATCTTCCTGATTGTCCTTGTTGTAGGCCAGTGGTTGGCCTTTCATCAGGGTCAGTAGGGCGATCAGGTTGCCATTGACGCGACCGGTCTTGCCACGGGCCAGTTCGGGAACGTCGGGGTTTTTCTTTTGCGGCATGATGGAGCTGCCGGTGCAAAAGCGGTCGGCCAGATCAATAAAGCCGACACGGGGGCTCATCCACAGCACCAATTCTTCCGAGAAGCGGGAGATGTGCGTCATGATCAACGCGGCAGCAGCACAGAATTCAATGGCAAAGTCGCGGTCCGATACGGCATCCAGCGAGTTGCGGCACACATCATCAAAATCCAGCAGCTTGGCAACCATCTCGCGGTCGATCGGGTAGCTGGTGCCGGCGAGGGCAGCAGCACCCAAAGGCAGGCGGTTCACACGTTTGCGGCAGTCTTGCAAACGCTCGGCGTCACGCTGGAACATCTCGGCGTAAGCCAGCAGATGGTGACCAAAAGTGACCGGTTGTGCCACTTGCAGGTGGGTGAAACCTGGCAAAATGGTGTCTGCCTGGGCCAGGGCCAATTCAGCCAGTTTGCGTTGCATCTGAGCCAGCAGGTCCAGAGCAATGTCGATTTCATTGCGCAGCCACAGACGGATATCGGTAGCCACCTGGTCATTGCGCGAACGGCCAGTATGCAAGCGTTTGCCCGCATCGCCGATCAGCTCGACCAGACGTTTTTCGATATTCAGGTGCACGTCTTCCAGATCCAGCAACCACTGGAATTGGCCTTGAGCAATTTCGTCCAGAATCTGGCTCATGCCGCGTTCGATGTCCGCTTTGTCCTGATCGGTGATGACACCGACGGCGGCCAGCATGCTGGCATGGGCCAAGGAGCCCTGAATATCAAAGCGAGCCATACGCTTGTCAAAGTCCACCGACGCTGTGTAGCGTTTGACGAGGTCAGAGACGGGCTCGGAAAAGCGAGCCGACCAGGCCATTGCTTTATTGGCGAACTGGTCTTGGGAGGGGGAGGGGGTGTTTGTTGACATAGAAGGCAATTATAGAGGATTGGACGGGCTGACAGGGGTCATCCAGTCCCGCAGGAAACAGACGCTGTGCAGTATATTAGATAGTTTTCAGACTCTAGGAAACCATGCGGGCCCTTTTGGGGCTGGCTGGACAAGGAAGATACATGGAGCAAGAACGCACCTTTGCCGATTTGTTGGGCTGGCAATGGATCGAAGCGTATTTACCGCAGGATCGCTGGGTACAGATACTGGCCGGTCTGGCGATGTTGACCGTGCTGGTCTGGGTCGTCAGTTGGTTGACCAGTTCCGTGCTCTCGCGGCTGGTGCGACGTTTATTGAAAGTGGCCGGCAAAGATGATTGGGCCCGGGCACTGGTGAAAACACGCTTTGTGCGCAACGTGGGTTATGCCGTGCCCTTGCTGGTGGTCAGTTCGAATCTGACCCTGCTGCCGCTGGCTAAAACCTTGCTGGAAGTGATTGAGCGGGTCGCGTTGCTAGGCTTTCTGGTCTTTTTGATCATGGCGCTTGTTAGCTTGCTGGGTGCCTGGCAGGAGGTCTACGCCAATTCCAGCCGTGGCCGCACCAAATCCATCAAGGGCTATATCGAGGTTGCCAAGATAGGGGTCTGGGCGATTGGCGTCATTGTCATGATCTCCATCGTGCTGGATCAGTCGCCCGTGCTGTTGCTCTCCGGTTTGGGTGCGCTGTCAGCGGTCTTGTTACTGGTATTTAAAGATACTTTGCTATCGCTAGTGGCCAGCACGCAAATGAGCACCAATGACATGCTGCGCATTGGTGACTGGATTGAGATGAAGCAGGCCGGCGCTGACGGCTTTGTGATCGACATGGCTTTGCATACCGTAAAGGTTCAGAACTGGGACAAGACGGTCACCACCATCCCCACCTACAAGCTGTTTTCTGAAAGCTACCGTAACTGGCGGCAAATGTTTGAGTCGGGCGGACGGCGGATCAAACGTACCTTGAGCATTGACGCTTCCAGTGTGCGCTTTTTGACGCCCGATGAAGTCGAAAGCCTGTCTCGTTTTGCGTTGTTGCGCGACTACCTGAACGAGAAAAAAGAAGACCTGGAGCGTTCTAATCAGGAACTGAGCCGTGCGGGTATGGATGCGGTCAATTACCGCCGCCTGACCAATCTGGGCACCTTCCGTGCTTACTGCATGGCGTATATCAAGCGTCACCCCGAGATTCACCAGGATATGATCCAGATGGTGCGCATGATGGAGCCCACGGCAGACGGGATTCCTATCGAGGTGTACTGCTTTACCAATAAAACGGCTTGGGTTGACCATGAGCGCATCCAAGGCGATATTTTTGACCATATTCTGGCTGTGCTGCCAGAAATCGGCCTGCGTCTGTTCCAGTCGCCCACCGGCCGGGACTTGAGCCTGGGCTTGAGTCTGGCAGCAGAAAGCCACCGACCCCTGCCGGGTGTCAAAGACCCTCTTTAAATTTGACGTGCGAGTAACCATGAAACAAATTACGGCCATCATCAAACCCTTCAAACTGGATGAAGTGCGCGAAGCGCTGGCAGAACTGGACGTCAATGGCCTGACGGTCACAGAGGTCAAAGGCTTTGGCCGCCAAAAAGGCCATACCGAGTTGTATCGCGGCGCTGAATATGTCGTGGATTTCTTGCCCAAAATTCGTGTGGATATCGTGGTGGCGGCGGACCGTTGCGACGCCATTATTGAAGCCATTATCAAAGCGGCCCATACGGGCAAGATTGGTGATGGCAAGATTTTCGTGACCCCTGTTGAGCAAGCTATCCGGATTCGTACCTCCGAAAGCGGTCGGGACGCGCTCTAAGCTCCTGGCTGTGTGCCGGGTTAGCGCTAAGAAGGCCAGCAGGAAAGGAGAAGTAAATGCAATATGGGAAGCTGGGTTCAGCCCCCCGCGTTTCGCGGGTGGGGCAGGGTAGCTGGTATGTAGAGCAGGCCGACTGGCCACAAAGCATTGCTGCCTTTCATGCCGGTTTAGATGCGGGTATGAACCATATCGACACGGCTGAAATGTATGGCGATGGCCAAGCAGAAACCTTGATTGCCCAGGCCTTGGAAGGCCGACGCCATGAAGCCTTTCTGGTCTCTAAAGTCTTGCCCTTTAATGCCAGCCGTCAGGGTGTGATCCGTGCCTGTGAGGCCAGCTTAAAACGCTTAGGCACTGATTATCTGGATTTGTATTTGTTGCACTGGCCCGGTCAGGTTCCTTTGGAGGAGACCTGTGCGGCTTTCGATAAGCTGGTGCAACAAGGCAAGATCAAGCAATGGGGAGTCAGCAATTTTGACGTGCCCGATTTGCAGGAGCTGTATGACATCGTGGGGCCGGGCGAGATCGCCTGCAATCAAGTTCTATATCACCTGAATGAACGCGCGATTGAACATGCTGTCATGCCCTGGTGCCAAGAACATCAAGTCAGCGTGGTGGCATATAGCCCCTTTGGGCATGATGATTTTCCAAGCCCGGACTCCGTGGGTGGCGCGTTACTGGCTGATATTGCCAGTCACTATCAAGCCAGCCCCAGGCAGATAGCCCTGGCCTTTTTACTGCGGGACCCTGCTGTGTTTGTTATTCCTAAGGCCTCGCAAGCTCGTCATGCCCAGCAAAATGCGGCAGCAGCTGATCTGGTACTACTGCCAGAACATATACGGGCCTTGGATACGCAGTTTGCGCGCGGTCCCAAACCTGCTTATCTGCCCATGATCTAAGATCAAAAAAGCCGCCCTCGGGCGGCTTTTCTTAACTGGCGATGTGGGGCTGACGCTTGTTTTGGATATACAGCCAGGCTAGCGCCACCATGACCACACCGGAGATGGGCAAGGTCCAGGTGTTTACGCCATACCAGCCGTACACGGCCAAGACGCGGCCCGAGGTAAAAGAGGACAAGGCGACACAGGTGAAGATGATGAAGTCATTCAAAGCCTGCACACGGCCTCTTTCTTCGGGCCGGTAGCAGTCCACCACCATATTGGTTGCGCCGATAAAACCGAAGTTCCAGCCCAAGCCCAAAAGAATCAGGCTGACCCAAAAGTGGGGGACGCTCATGCCCAGCAAGGCCACAATGCTGGCCAGTCCCAGCAAAAACACGCCAGCAAAGGTAACGGGAATCTTGCCGAAATGCTTGATCAGGGTGCCGGTAAAAAAGCTGGGGCCGAACATGGCCAAAATATGCCACTGAATGCCCAGCGTGGATTCTTTTACGCTGTGGCCATGCATGACCATGGCCAGGGGCGAGGCCGTCATCAGGAAATTCATCAAAACGTAGGACGCGACGCCCGCCAGGACCGCAATAATGAAATAGCGGTTAGAGGCAATTTCACGCAATGGACGTCCGGTATACGGAGTTTTGACAGCTTGCTGTGTCGTGCGTCCCAAACGCAGGGCAAAGGCGAAGGGCAGAACCATGGCGGCCAGCACAGCCTGGGCTAAAAACGCAGCAGCGAAGGGATGCTCAGGCCAGACGTCCTGCGTCCTAATAATGGTTTGAGTCGCAATAATGGCCCCTAACAGCCCACCGGCCATGACCCAGGAAATGGCTTTGGGGCGGAAGGCCTCGCTGGCGTGGTCAGCCGCCGCAAAACGGTAGCTTTGTACGTAAGAGGCATAGAGCCCGGCCAGAAGCGTGCCGACACAGAACAGGGTGAAAGACAGGCTATAAATCCCGGCCGCAGCCAGTAAACCCGCTCCTATGCCTAGCAAGGCACCAATGGTGTAGCCGCCTTGGCGACCCAGACGGCGCATCAGATAAGCCGCCGGCAAAATACCGATTGCCAGTCCCAGATTGAAAATGCCAACGGGCAAGGTTGCCAGATCGGTGCTGCTGGCCATTTTCTGGCCGACTAGGCTGCTGAGAGCCACCACCAGCGCCGGATTGGCCCCGCCCAATGCTTGCATTCCAGAAAGAATAAAGGCGTTGCGGCGGCTTTGATCAGCTTGGGTGGCCATAGTCAGTCTCGGTATATAACTTTGGTTTATTAGTTAATGTTGAATTTTGGCTAAACCAGTGTAGCACCGCGCGCCCAAAAGGCTGGCATAAAGGACTCGGCCACCAATAAAGGTTGGCCGTGACGCCAGAAAACTGAACAGCGCGACAGCACTTGCTGGGCCTGGGGCAAGGGCTCGTCGCTCTGGGCTAATGCGCGCTCAATTGTGCGGAAAAAGCTCATACTGCGGTTTAAACGACAGCTTAAAAAGGCAGAACGTTGTATCTGGGCATCGTTGTAGAGCATGTCGGCCAAGGGTCGGCTGCGTAGTCGCCGTATGCCTTGCCAGACGCTTTGCGAAGCTGGCAGCGGCGTGAAACTGCGGGCAATGACACAGCGAATACCGTCAACGGACATGGACACTTCACGTATCCAGGCCAGCGTACCTGGCGGCTTTTGAATCAAAGCGGCTTCTTGCGGGTTCAGGCGACAGGCGTATTCACTGACCACTTCCAGGTGGACTTTACCCAGACCGCGCAGGCCGGCGGTCAGGGCGCCGGGACGGTGTAGCCAGTACTTTTGAGCCGGGGTAGCGGAGGGGTGAACCCGGTCATGCCAGGGTTTTTTTGTGCTGGATGGAAATTTCATGTCCTGTATTATCGCCAAAGCCATAAAATAGCGCTCATGGAAAAAGAACGTATCTCAAAATTAATGGCCCAGCGCGGCATGTGTTCAC
>SMEN01000329.1_pt1 | contig 15382 bp, 15 predicted proteins | sample 2456271 | NCBI WGS metagenome assembly SMEN01 (sample SAMN10132593, study PRJNA489261) | soil metagenome | isolation source: day1 control-loamy sand soil ammended with raw manure from dairy cow... | place: USA | collected 2015-04-01 | reverse complement strand
CTCCAGATCACGACGGGCCTGGCCTTTCAGTGGCCGTTGAGCCTGCTGCTCGCAGGTGTCCTGATCCTGGCGATGGCCGATTTCGGCATCCGGTTCCAGCTGGCCAAGAGGGCCGAAAGCTAGTGCAGAACTCATTGGCAGAACGCCGCAAGGCCAGGGGACTGTCACAGCAGGCGCTCGCCGACGAGCTCGGTGTTTCGCGCCAGAGCATCATCTCGCTGGAGAAGGGGCGGTACGATCCCTCGCTGCCGCTGGCGTTCAAGCTGGCAGCGGTGTTCGGGTGCGCTATCGAGGAATTGTTCACCCCGGACCCCGAATAGGCCGACCGGAGGCTAGAAGAGCGGGCTGATGGCCAGGGTGAGCACCGCGCCGCCGAAGACGCACACCACGGGCGTCAGCACCCAGTGCCAGGCCACCCTGGCGACATTGCGCCAGAAGACCGACTCGAAGGCCTGGTTCTTGCCGGCGCCCACGATGCCGCTGGTGACGGTCTGGGTGGTGGACAGGGGCAGGTGGAAGACCAGTGAGCCGATGAACAGCATGATGGCGGAAACGCCTTGGGCGATCATGCCGCGCATCGGGTCGAAGTTCACCAGGCGGCGCCCCAGCGTGTGGGTGATGCGCCAGCCGCCCAGCAGCACGCCGAAGGACAGGGCGACGCCGGCGGCCAGCTGGATGGCCCAGGTCACCGGCCCGGGATCCATGGCGTCCCCGGTGATCAGCACCAGCGCAATCAGGGCTCCGGTGCGCTGGCCGTCCTGCAGGCCCAGCCCGAGGGCCGAGGCGCAGGCGGTGACCGCTTGGCCGGCGCGCGATACCTCGTTCACGGTACGCGAGGTATTGTGCCGCACCAGCCACATCGCGGGGATCACCACCAGATAGGACAGCGTGTAGGCGATGACCGGGGAGATCAGCAGCGGCAGCAGGACCGAGCCCACCAGCAGCGCCCAGGCGCCGGACATCGAGGCATCCCCCATGAACGCCGCGGCGCCGCTGGCGCCCACCAGGGCGGAGAGCAGCGAGTGCGTCGAGCTCATGGGCAAGCCGCGCCACCAGCAGTACAGGCCCCAGGCGCCTGCGGTCAGCAGGCCGCAGATCACCAGCTTCAGCCCGTCGATGCCGTCCGGCACGTTGAAGTTCAGGGCGTCGACCAGCGCGGTGCTCAAGCCGGAGGTGGCGATGGTGCCCAGGAAGGCGAAGAACGACGCCACCACGACGGCCACGACCGGGGTCAGCGCCCTGGTGCGCACCGCGGCCGCCACCGCAGTGGAAGCGTCCCTGAATCCGTTGAGCACGGCGTAGCCCAGGGTCAGGACCACCGCGACGGCAGTAAGGGACGAAATAACGGTCATGGGCCTTAGGACTCCTTGACCAGTACGCGGCCCAGGTGATCGGCGAACTGGCGCAGGGTGTTGGCGGTGAGCATCAGGTGGTCCGCCACACGCTGGTGGCGGTGGATCGTGCTGGCCTTGGAGAAGGTCGCGATTTCATCCACCCAGACCAGATGGGTCCGCGCCGCACGCTTGGAGGACTGCACCATCTGCAGCCAGTTGTCTTCCAGGTCGTCGAGGTTGTTCAGCCGCTGGACCGAGTCGGAGGCCAGGTCGGCCAGCTGCGAGATGAGCTCGAGCTGCTCCGAGGAGCGCTCCGAGAGCGGAGTGGAGCCGATGTTCATGATCAGCTCGCCGGTGCCGCGCAGCTGCTCCATGGTTTCGTGCAGCAGCCTCGAGAGCGTGTACATGTCCTCGCGGGGCAGCGGGCTGATGTAGCTGGTCCGCAGGTGGGTCAGTACCGCGTGGACCAGGTCCGAGGCCTCGGCCTCGGCCGTGGCCAAGTCGCGCAGCTGCTGCGGGCGCCCCTCCGGATTGCCGATCATCTCGGAGACGCTGGCGACCGAGCGTCGAATCGTTGCGGCAAGGTCGCGCAGCAGTTCAATGCCGCGCGAGGCTGAGGGAAAGATCTGGAACTTCACTTTGTACGGCGCACCATTCAACTAGGGCATGAGAGCAGGTACCAACGCAGAACAGTTTACGTCGTTGAAGTGAACACAAGAATAATGGTGGTGCCGGACCGGGAACGCCTCTCGGCGGAAGGCCGCTCTAGGCGGCAGAGTTTTGGAGCCCGGGGTTACCAGCAGCCCGGCACCGACTCCTAGTTTTCTCGCTTCAAGCGCTTGCTGTCAACCGCCTGCTCGAATGCGTGCCGTTTCTCACGTTATCGCCTCAGCGACTTCTCGATCCCGCTGATTCCCAGCAGGGCGCAGCAGAACCAGATCGCGCCGGCCGGGCCCATGCCCGCCGCCACGGTGCTCGCGATAATCGGCAAACCTACTTGTCCGAGTCGGTTTCCCATGAGGCGGACGGCCAGTGCGGCACCCCGGTCTGCCGGTTCCACCGAGGTGGAGATCATGGTCATCGTCAACGGCTGGCCCAGGCCCAGGAAGAATCCGCCGACCAGCATGGCGGTGCCCGAGATCCACAGCGACTCGATGAAGAACGGCGCGATGGCGATGGTGGCGGCCGCCAGGTACAGGCTCGTCGTGAGCAGCGCCGGGCGGCTGAAGTGCGTGGAAAGCTGCGGGATCACCAGGCGCGAGGCCACCGAGGCGCAGCCGCGAATGGCCAAAAGCACACCAACTGCCACCGGTGTGACGTTATGTTGCTCGGCCACCAGCGGCAGGAAGGCCGTGAGGATGTCCAGCATGGACAGCAGCGTCAGGGCCGCGAACATGTGGGAGGTCATGCCGCGCACCCGCAGGATGGCCAGGGCGGAGGTCTTGGGCCGGTCCGCGGCTGTGGGGGCGGTGTTCTTGGTGGTCGCCGGCTGCAGGTTGGCCAGCAGCAGCGGGGCCGCCAGCAGCGAACAGCCCGCGCCGATCCACAGGGACAGGCTGATGCTGGCGATGCGTTCGGGGGAATCGGCCGAGGTCCCCGTGCCCAGGATCAGGCCCGCGGCCAGCGGGCCGAGGAACTGGCCGGCCGAATACGCTGCGGTGAACCAGCCGAACCCCTTGTCCAGGTCCTTGTCCGGGAGGAACCGCGCGATGGAGGACTGCCCGCCGATGGTGAACATCAGGTGCCCCATGCCCAGCACGGCGCTTGCCGCGGCAACCAGCAGCGCGTTGGGGGACAGCGCGATGCCCGCCCCGCCCACCGCCAGCAGGCCGATGCCGCCCAGCATCAGGTAGCGGATTTGGCGCATGCGGGAGCTGAGCCTGCCCAGCGAAATCGCGGTGGCCAGGGGCAGCAGCGCGTAGGCGGCGGTGACCGCGCCGACGGTGACGGGACCGGAGTCCAGCGCGATGAGCTTGTAGGTGGTGACCGGGCGGATCAGGTTCAAGGCCGTCTGGGACAGCAGCGCGGTGGCGATCAGGGCCAGGAGCCAGCGCAGGGTGCCCGAGGATGCTGCCTTGTTGTTCGCGGTCACGCACCGGCCCTTCGCTTGAAGAATTCTGCCGTCCCAATCCTAAGGCCAAGGGGCGGCAGGGCCGTTTTTTGTTGCTAGTCCAGCGAGCCCTGGCGCCACATTCGGGCGCAGGTCTCCAGGTCCCGGGCGGTGTTGTCCAGTGAGCGCGCTCGCAGGGTCAGGTTGGTGCCGCGCTCGCTGCTGGCCGCGTCCGCGGCGTCGGCGTGCTCGGTCATTCCCAGGGCCAGGACCCTGCAGTAGGCGGCGGTGCGTTCGAGGGCGTGGGCGAAATCCCCGTTGAATGCCCCGGAGAGAATCGAGCTGGTCATCTTCTTCAGCTCCTCGGCGCTCGGCGGCTCGGCTGCGCCGGCGACGATGCGTTCGACTTCCGCGCGGTGGGCCCCGGCGGAGAACCGGGCCGCCATGACATCGGGCATGTTCAGGGTGGCGGTGCGGACCGCGTACAGGCGCCAGAGCGCGCCGGGCAGCGAATGCGCCGGAGCCTCGCTCCAGAGCTCGGCGAGCACCTCGATGCCTTCGTCCTCGGCGACGGCAATCAGCCGCCGGGTCACCTCGGGGTCGTTGTTGGCCAGTCCCTGCTGGACAAAGGCGCGCGCGGAAAGGTGGGCGGCCTCCGAAACCCGCGCGGGATCCGCCCCGCCTTCATAGGGCTCGAAGTCGATGGGGGCGAAGGGGCGGGGTTTGTGATGCCGGTACCCCGACTCGTGGGCGGTTTGCGATCCGGAACGTGCACCTCTCATGGCGACAAGGTTACTCCCTTCTCCTTGGCGTTTTCCGGCGCCTGTGATGTCGATCCAACTCGATTAAGGATGGGAGGGCACTTCGGGTATTATGGTTTCTGGCCGTAGGCCGTGCGCCTTTAGCTCAGCTGGTAGAGCACTGGACTTTTAATCCATTGGTCGCGGGTTCGATCCCCGCAGGGCGCACCAGCCAGGACCCCGCCGCCGCCGGATTTCACCGGAGGAGGCGGGGTTTCTTTCATTTCGGCAGCAGGCTATCCGTCGAGGCAGGCCGCCAGCGCGCGGCGCACGATCGGCCCGAAATCGAGAGCCTCGTCCACGGTGATGCGGTGCAGAAGCGCGCCGTCGAGGGTTGCCATGAGGAATCTGGTGCAGTCCAGCGGGTTCTTCGCGCCTAGCGCGGCCAGGGTCGCGGTGGTCCAGTTCTCGAAAGTTTTCCGGTTGTCCTTCAGCGGCGCGACGAGCTCCGGGGAATGGACCAGATCGATGAACAGCGCGTAGCGGGCCAGTGTCCGGGTGCGGAAAGGCCCGCTTTGCCTCTCAAGGAGGCGGGTGAAGGCGGCTTGGGCTGCCGCCCGGTCGAGCAGCGGCGCGGCCTGTCCGAAATCCTCGCGCTCCCGTTGGGCGAGGTGCGAAGTTACGCCTTCAACGAGTGCCTGGCGGGTGCGGAAGTAGTTCGACGTCGATCCGGCGGGAAGCTCCGCTGCGCGGTCAACGCGGGCATGGGTCAATGCCTTGAGGCCCAGCTCCCCGAGGATCTGCAGGGCCGCGTCGAGGGCCCGTTCACTGCGTGGCGGTCCCTGGGGGATCGAAGTGTCCATGCCCCCATTCTCCAGCACTATAAAATTAGTGACAAGTCACTATGAACGTAGTATTCTGTCTGCGTGGGGAATCTCCCCGAACACGAGAATGTCCTGCCAGCGGCGCGGCCGCCGGCCGGCGGCATTCGGCGGCAAGAAACCCGGTGGGTGCCCTTGCGAAATTTCCGTCCAACCGGGCTCCATCGTGAAGCTGCCCGGCACGGCGGATGAGGAATAAGCCCAGGCTCCTTTGGCGATGCCCGCGGTGCCGGACCCCTGGCCCAGGCGCAGGGCGGCGGTCCGGTGAAGGAAGCCCGAAAATGCGCCGTGGTGGGATGAGAAATGACTACTGCAAGCCAAACCTTGCCGGCAATGCCGGCAGTAGAGGGTGTCGAGCATGAATACGTGGAGGTCGCCGGCGGGCGCATGCACGTAGCTTCAAGGGGAACCGGTGATCCGATCCTCTTGCTGTCGGGGTTCGGGCAGTCGTGGTGGGAGTGGCGGGATATCATGCCTGCGCTGTCCGACGCCGGCTATCGGGCTATCGCTCCGGACCTGCGCGGAGAAGGGTGGACCCGGCTTCCTTTCCGGCAGATCGATCGAACGCGCCGGGCCGAAGACATCCTGGAGTTACTGGACCTGCTCGGCTTGGGGAAAGTACGCGTGGTCAGCCATGACATGGGGTCGGTATCCGCATTCCAACTCGCTTTCGCGCACCCGGAGCGGATCGCCAGCCACGTGATGATTTCAGTTCCGCCGCCGCAGATGAGATTCCATGTCGGCATGGTTCCGGGCATGCGGCACCTGTGGCATCAGGAAGCGCTTTCGGTGCCCGGCGTGGGTTCCTGGCTCATGCGTTCGGGCAGGGTGCCCCGGCACTTCTTTTCCCCGGTATTTTTTCCCCGCCCGCTGGATCCTGCGGTCCTGGACCAGTACCTGGCACTGATGCAATACGAGGATTCCGCCCGCGCTGCCGTGCCCTTGTGCCGCCGCATGGTCCTGCCCGAGCTGGCGCGCATCGTTGGCGGCAGGTACCGGGCCGCACGCTTTGCCATGCCTACCCTGTTCATTTTCGGCACGGAGGATTCCGGATTCCCGCCCTCCGTCACCGGCAAGGCCTTCGCCGACACCACGCTGTACGGGCCGGATGTGCGGCTGGGGATGATCGAAGAGGCAGGGCACTTCGCGGTGGATGAGCAGCCCGCGGCGGTGGCGGACGCAGTCCTCGCGTTCTTCGCTTCCCTTGAGCCGGAAACGGCCGATGACAGGGACGAATAGTCAGAGCTGAAGTTCCAGGTCCTCGGCCGGCGCCGCCATGCAGGCGAGGATCTGGTGCTTTTCCACGCGGGCGCTGGGTTCCAGGGGATACCCGACGCTGCCACGGCGCAGCGTCAGCACGCATTCGCCGCAGGCGCCGGCCCGGCAGGAGCTTTTCGGGTTGAGCCCTTGAGCCTCCAGCGCTTCAAGCAGGGTGCCGTCCTGCGGCCGCCAGGTGAATCCCGCAGTGCCGGAGGAGCACGAAATCCGCGCCGGGGCGTACTGTTCCAGCAGCTCACCCAGGTCCGCGGCGGGAGAGGCGAAGGTTTCCCGGTGGATGTTCTGCGGGATGATGCCGGCCAGCTGGCAGGCGTCGAGCGCCAGCTGCGTGAATCCTGCCGGGCCGCAGACCACCACGCTGTCGCAGGAGTCGATGGCTCGGGCCATCTGCGCCGCGGTTGGCCGGCCTTCCAGGGAATCGACGTGGCTGATCCGGGCGGGCAGTTCCAGGCTGCGGGCCAAGGCTGCGGCCCGGGTGAACAGCTCGCCGCCGCTCCCGCGCTCGACATGGAACAGGCGCAGCTCGCGCAGTCCCGGCGCCTGTTCCGCCCCGCGCAGCAGCCCCAGAGCCGGGGTGATGCCGATGCCGGCGGTGAGCAGCGCGGTGCTGCCGTGCAGCACGCGGCTTGCGGTCATGCTGCCGTGGGGGCCGGAGGCCAGCAGCCGGTCTCCGGGTTGCAGCCGGGCCATTGCCTGCGAGACGGTGCCGGCGGTGCGCACGGCGATGCTGATGACGTCCTGTCTTACCTCGGTGATGGTGTAGTTGCGCCACAGCGGGTCGGGCAGGTGCACACGCAGATGGGTGCCCGCCTCGTCGTGGGCCGCGATCCAGCCGTGCGGGTCGCGCAGCGAAATTTCCACCGCGTCGCCGTCCAGCTGACGGCGTTCGACGACCTCCAGGTAGCGCGGTGTGCGCTTGGCCGGCACCAGTTCCAGCGCGGCCCGGTCGTTCGAATCGATGTGGATTTCCGCTCCGGCCTGCAGTGTCCCGGGGTCCAGGACCGTGCCGTAGATGCCGCAATGCAGGTGTCCGAAATGGCTTGCCAGCAGCCGCGGGCCGTTGACGTCCACCTGCGTGGTGCTGGGGTTGACCGAGGTCGCCGGACAGCGCTCGATGGACTTGGTGATGGCGATCCGGGCATCCCCAATGCGCAGGACCTTGCCGATCAGCTCGAACTCGCCGAAGGCCGGCACCCCGTCCAGCAGGATGTTCCCGCGGTAGCGCAGCGGATCCAGCTCCACTCCGGCGGCCCGCGAGAGCGCCTCGACGGTGCGGGGGTTGATCAGCGAGATCCCCGACAAGCGGGAATCGAACATCCCGTGGGAGGCCGCGACCAGGGTTCGAGCATGGCCTCCCTGCGCGGGGATGTGCGCAGCCATGTAGTCCGCCGCCGCCGAGCGCCCGCCGGCGTCGGAGGAGTCGAAGGTGAGGGGTGCCGCCCCCGCGGCCGCAGGAGCTGTCACGGTGATGAACGGGGGAGCGGAACTGACCAGCCATTGCTGCAGGCGCGTATCGTTTTTCAGGGCGGTGAACGAACCGCAGGACTGCCACTGCCCGTCCGCGACCGGGGTACTGCCGTTGCCCAGTGCGACGGCTCGGTCCCCGGCGAGCCCGCCGCCGGCGCTGACCGCTGCGGACGTGATTTCCTCGGCGGGAAGACCCTTGACGGGGAAACGGAACAGGCGCTCGATTCGCATAACAAGAGTCTAGTCGGCGCGGGAATTAGCGCGCAGGTTGAGGGCCCTAGATGTCGGCCAGGAACTTCTTGACGCGCTCCATGACCAGGGCGCGAGCCTGCGGGTCATGGGACGGCAGCGAGCTGTCGGTGAACAGGTGCTGGTCGCCGGGGTAGGTGAACAGCTCCGCGAGCCCCTCGCCCTGGTCGTTGACGAAGCGTTCGGCCGCATCCAGATCGCCCTCGCCGGCGAAGAAAGGATCGTTGTCCATGCCGTGGATCTGCACCGGCACGGCCGTCGGCCAGGGGCCGAAGCTCCATTCGGCGTCCAAGTCCACAAAGGACTCCAGCAGAACCACGCCGAGCGCCCCCGGACGCTGCTGTGCGCACTGCTGGGCCAGGGCCGCGCCCCAGGACGTGCCCATGTACACCAGTTCGTCGGGCAGGTTCTTGAACAGCTTGTCCACACGCTGCTGGATCTTGTCCTCGCCGACCTTGTTGGCCAGCAGGATGCCGGCTTCCAGGTCCCGGGGAAGCTTGCCCGCGAACAGATCCACGGGGTGCACGGTGTGGCCTTCGGCCCGCAGCTCGGCGGCCATTGCCTGGACTCCCGGGGTCAGGCCCTGGACATGGTGGAACAAAACAATGGTTGCCATGGGAAAACTCCTAGACTTGGCTCGCTTCGAGCCGGAATTCGGTGGTGCCGCAGTCCAGCGGGACTGCTGGGGTGCTCAGCGTTCGTCGACCAGGTTGTCGATGCGTCCCGGCAGGTGCTCGATGGCATGGTCCCAGCCGGGCATCTGGCTGTTGATTTCCACGCTGTAGCCCTCGGCCAGGTGGAACTCTGCGCAGGTCAGCTCCTCGGCTTCCGTCCCCGCGTCGTAGATGAAAGCTCGTCGGATATCCTCCCAGAGCAGGGTGGCGGACTGGTCGATGACCAAGCCGGCGTCGACGACTTCAACGGTGCGCTGCGGGTAGGACATGGTTGAACTGCTTTCGGTCCTGGGCGTTGTGCTTTGTTCAAGTCTACGCGGGGTTCCTGCATGAATCACGTCCCCGGGGCCCGTCCCCGGGCCAGTTTCCCGGCGGAATCAAGGCTGAGGGCGTAGTCCAGGCCGAGCCGTGCGAGGAAGTCCTGGTCGTGGCTGACTACCAGCAAGGCCCCGCGGTAGGCGTTCAGGGCTTCGGCCAGCTGGCGCACGCCGTCGATGTCCAGGTTGTTCGTTGGCTCGTCCAGGATCAGCAGCTGATTCACAGGAACCACCGCCAGCAGGCAGGCCAGGTGGACCCGCAGCCGTTCGCCGCCGGAGAGGGCGCCCAGCGGGCGGTCTGCGCTTGCGCCGCGCAGCAGCAGCCGGGCCAGCAGGTTGCGGATGGTTCCGGAGGGGACGTCCGGAGCCGCGTGCTGCACGTTGTCCAAGGCGCTGAGCCGCTCGTCCAGCCCGGTGAGCTGCTGCGGCAGGTAGCCCACGCGGTCCACGTGGAGGGTGCCGCAGATCCCGCCCGCAGGTTCGGACCCGAAGAGCAGGTGGCGCAGCAACGTGCTCTTGCCAGAGCCGTTGGGGCCGGTCAGCGCCACGCGCTCCGGCCCCTGCACCAGATGCCAACGCTCGCCGTCCTCCAGCTCCAGCACCCGTCGGCCGGCGGGCAGCCCGGGGTCGGGCAGTTCCAGGTTGATGTGCTCGACCTCCCGAATCCGGGCCCGCGCCAGGTCGACGTGCTGCTGCGCGGCGTCGATCTTCGCCTCGTGCTGGGCGCGGGTCTTGCCGGCGTTCGCCTCGGACTTCTGTTTCAGCGAGTTGGCCAGGATGCGCGGCATGTTACCGCCGAGCTGTTCCGCCCGGCCCTTGCGTTTGGCGCGGGCCAGCTTGGTCTCCGCCTCGGTCCGCTGCCGCTTTTCCACCTTCAGCGCCGACCCCGCGGATTTGGCCGCCTGCACCGCCGCCTGCTGCTCGGTCTCCAGCTGCTCCCGGTACAGGCTGTAGGGGCCGCCGAAGAAGCGCAGGTGCCCGTCGTGCAGTTCGACGGTGTGCTGCATCTGCTCCAGCAGCTGCAGGTCGTGGCTCACCACCACGAGTGTTCCGGGCCAGGAATGCAGCAGCCCGTACAACAGCTGCCGGGTCTGCCCGTCCAGGTTGTTTGTTGGCTCATCGAGCAGCGTGATCGGTTTGCGCGCAAGCCGCAGCCCGAGTACCGCCAGCAGCATGGTTTCACCGCCGGAAAGCTCGTCGACCCTTCGCGACAGCTCCAGACGGCCGAAACCCAGCGGGGTCAGCTCGGCCTGGACCCTGGCTTCCAGATCCCAGTCGGAGCCGACGGAATCGAAATCCGCCGGGTCGACGCTGCCTGTTTCGATGGCCTGCAGCGCACGGTAGGCCGGAGCGACACCCAGCAGGTCCGCGAGCGTTGCGTCTGATTGCAGGGTGATGTTCTGCGCCAGGTAGGCGACGTCGCCGTCCGCCGAAACCTGTCCGGAACTCGGGACGAGGCGTCCCGCGATCAGCTTGAGCAGGGTGGACTTTCCGCTCCCGTTGGCGCCGATCAAGCCGCTGGCGCCGGCAGGGAAGGTGCCCTCAAGCTGCGAGAGCACCTGGCCGCCGTCCGGCCAGGAGAAGCTGAGGGCGGTCAGGGTGATGGGCGGGGTCAAGGCCATGGTGGCTCCTGTGAAGTCTGAGGAGGCGACCGGAAAGAGGCGTCGTTGGATGGTTCGCGGCAGCACCTGCGGGGAACCGGGAAACGGAAATCTGCACCGGAAGCCGGGAATGAACGTGCGCCGCCAAATGGGGCGCGAGACTGTTCGAGGCTATGCGCAGATGAGATCCATGGTTTCGAGTGTAGCAGGGGCCCCGACCGTGCTCGAGGGACGAAAAAAATCGGGGCGTGCCTGGCGGCACGCCCCGATTCACAACTTGCTGTTCAGCTTACTTCCACGCGCGGTGCACCGCGACGATGCCGCCGGTCAGGTTGCGGTACTCGACATTCTTCCAGCCGACGTCGACGAACTTGCGCCCCAGTTTCTCCTGGTCCGGCCAGGCGGCGATGGACTCTGCAAGGTAGGCGTACGCCGAAGGATTTGGCGAGACCATGTAGCCCAGGGCCGGGATGACGCGCGGCAGGAACTGCTGGTAGGCGACCTTGATCGGGGTCACCGTCGGGGTGGAGAACTCGGCGACAACAATGCGTCCACCGGGCTTGGTGACGCGGCGCAGCTCCGAGAGCGCCTTCTCGGTGTCCGAGATGTTGCGCAGACCGTAGGAGATGGTCACCGCATCGAAGGTGTTGTCCTCGAACGGCAGATCGTGGCCGTCGCCGTAGACGAATTCCAGCTCCGGGTAGCGCTTGCGGCCTTCGGCCAGCATGCCGTGGGACATGTCGCATGCGGTGACGCGGGCGCCTGCCTTGGCCAGCGGCACGGAAGAGGTTCCGGTGCCGGCGGCCAGGTCCAGGATGCGCTCGCCGGGCTTCGGGGCGATCGCCTCGGTGGTGATCTTGCGCCAGTAGTTCACAATGCCGCCGGTCATCAACGTGTTCAGCAAGTCATAGCGTGGAGCTAGGTTGTCGAACATTTCCTGAACCTGATCGGCCTTCTTATCCAGGCCTGCGCGCACATTGTGGGTACTCATGACACTAAGTGTTTCACATTTGCCCCGGCCCTTTTCGCGATTGTGGGGCGTATCGCTCAGAGCATTGATTCAAGGCGTGCGTAGCTGGCCTCCATTCCGTCGGTCATTCCGGTGGCCAGCACCATGTCGCGGGTTTGGGCGTCGGGGTAGGTGATGACCAGGCTGAGCAGGGTGCCGGACTGCACCGGGGTGAACGTCGTTTCATTGACGGTCGCAGGGTAATCGGTGTCGATCATCTGCTCGGTGAATGATTCGAAGCTGTGCGGGGTGCTGGCCAAGCAGACGCCGGCAAATCCGAAACCCTGGCCTTCGACGCCGGAATTCGGCTCCCACCAGTAGCGGTAGCTGTCTCCCACGTCCTTGGGCAGGAGGCATTCGGTCATCTGCCAGCCGTCGGGGCCCAGCAGCCAGCGCTTCATGAGCTGGGGATCATGGTGTGCGCGCCAGACCTGCTCCTGGGTGCCGCGGATGATGCGGCTGACGCGCACCTGGGTGTCGGAGAGCAGCTGGGCTTCGGTGGCGAAGGTCTGCGCGTAGTTGCGCAGGTCGATCAGCACCTGCTCGATCTGGCTCATGGCCGATCGCGTGCCGTCGATCATGCCCATGGCGACAACCTGCTCAAGCTCATCGACGGAATCGAAGTTGGCGGTGATGGTCAGCTTGGAACCGTCTTCGTGGGGGTCGAAGCTGAAGACGGTGCGGGTGGCTGGAAGATCTTCGTTCACGGATCCGTCAGCGTGGGCGAAACCATCGGTGACCTCGAAGAACTTGTGCTCGACCACTTCGTTCCAAATCCAGTATCCATGGAACTGCTCGCCTTCCGGCGAGGTCATGTAGTAGTTGCTCCGGCCGCCGACGGCGCCGTCGTGGCGCGTGAAGGTGGCCGGGTATTCAACCGGGCCCCAGAATTTCTCGATCTGGCGGGGGTCGAGGTAGGCGTCCCAGAGCCGGGAAACGGGGACCGGGAAGTTGGCGTGGACGGTGAGGGTCAGCGTTTCCGGATCCTTGAGTACGGAGGTGACAGGCATGGCGAAATCCTTAGTCGGCTTCATCTGCGAGGAAGTCATCGAGCCGGGCGATGCGCCGGAGCCAGATGTCCTCATAGGCGGTGAGTAGTTCCTGGACGTGTCGGATGGTGTCCGGCTGGCCGCGGACAATGCGCTCGCGGCCACGTGCGATCTTGGTAACCAGGCCCGCTGCTTCAAGGGCGGCCACGTGCTTCTGCACTGCGGCAAACGACATGTCGTAGGCCGCGGCCAGGTCGCTCACGCGTACTTCGGCGCTCAACGTCCGCCGCACGATGTCTCGTCGTGTGGCGTCTGCCAAGGCGCGGAAGACCTTGTTCACCTGTTCATCGCTCAACTCATATACAACCATTTGGTTGTATATTACTCCCGCCGGCCACGCAGTGGAAGGGGTGGGGGAAATAAAATCTTCGGACCCTGGCGGTGTCGAAATAATAGACAAGACATCTAATTAATGAGATGTAAAGTCTCCTATTGGTAGCGGCCGACCTGCGATGATGTCGCGGCCCGGCGTGCGGAGTCAGGGAATCATGGGGGTATCAACAGGATGATCACTACAAATCCCCATCCGCATGCCCTAGTGTGTAAGGTACGCATGGGAAAGTGACCTGCGTTACGCTGAATTTTTACAGGTATCTGGAGTCACGGTGGGCGAAACAGGCATGGACTGGTCGGCTGCGGCAAGCCAAGCGCGCAAGGCGCATGAGCTTTTGGGGTCGCATCTGGCTGACCTTGACGCGCTTCCATTGAGGAATGTCGTTCGGGAGTCCTGGCGGCGTTCCCTGTCGAATCCCGCGCAGTTCAGCCATCCCGCAATGCTCAGCGACGACAGCCTCCGCCTGGCCAGGGAGCGCAGCGAATTGCAGCGCATCTGGCCCGTTTTCGAGAAGCTCTTGGTGCCTGCCGCCAGCGATGCCAACCTGCTGGTCGCACTTGCGGACGCGCAGGGAACATTGCTCTGGGTGGCCGGCAACCACGGCGCCATGGACGGCGCGGAGAATGTGGGGTTCAGTGCGGGCGCGAACTGGGGCGAGTCCTCGGTGGGCACATCTGCTCCGGGGTTGGCGCTTGCGACGGGAAACGGCGTCCAGGTATCCGGCGCCGAGCACCTCTACGAGCACGTGCACCATTTGAACTGTTCCGCAGTTCCGATTCGCAACCCGCGGACCGGCCGCATCATCGGCGCGGTCGACCTGACCGGAGGGGCCGACGCGATTGCCGTGCACTCCCTGCCGTTGCTCCAAGCCGCCGTGGCCGCCGCCGAAGGGCAGCTGCTGCTTCCGGCGCTTGCCGTGCAGCGCGCTGACGAGGATTTCCTTGATCTGTGCGCCAGCGATGGCCCACGGCTTTCGGGCAAGCCGATATCACTGCGCCATGCCGAAATCCTGACCGTGCTAGCCGCTCATTCGCGGGGACTGAACAGCGCCCAGCTCGTTGAAGAACTGTTCGAGCAGCCTGATGGGGCTTCCGAGGGAACCCTGCGGTCCGAGTTGGTCCGCCTGCGCAAGGCCCTGGCTGATTCTCCCGACCGTCGCATCGCGGCCCGCCCCTACCGGCTGGAGTGGGAGCTTCAAACGACCTTGACTCAGCTCTGGCGCGCCATGGAAGAGGGGGACCTGGAGCGGGCGCTGCAGCTTTACCCCGCCGAGATCCTGGACCGCGGCACCGCGCAGCAGCTGCTGCGCCTGGGGCGGCAAAGCGCGGACTCGCAACTGCTGATGGCCGCCCTGCGCGAGCTGCCGCTGGATTCTCCTGCACGCTCCCTGGTTGTCGCTGAGATCGAGGCGCTCGAAGCCTGATTGATCCCGTAACCGGCGCGCCGTGCTGTGCCCGCCATGGGCTGGAAACACGTTTCCCGGCGTTGCGGCGCAACGTTGCAAAGTGGTGCAACCTTCTTGCAACGTTTAAGTGACTAGAGTCACATACCAAGACGGCGAGGCATTCAGCCGCCGGCACGAAGCGAAGAGACGAAGGAGTCACGCAGCCATGAGCATCTACGCAAACCCGAACACCGATGGAGCATTGGTCAACTTCAAATCGCGGTACGAGAACTACATCGGCGGCCAGTGGGTTGCTCCGGCCAAGGGAATGTACTTCGAAAACATCACCCCGGTCACCGGCAAGTCCTTCTGCGAGGTCGCACGATCCACCGCCGAGGACGTCGAAACCGCTCTGGACGCGGCGCACGCGGCGGCGCCGGCCTGGGGCAAGACCAGCCCGGCGGACCGCGCCCTGGTCCTGAACCGCATCGCGGACCGCATCGAGGAAAACCTTGAAATGCTGTCCGTCGCGGAAACCTGGGACAACGGCAAGGCCATCCGCGAATGCCTGAACGCCGACCTGCCGCTGGCGGTGGACCACTTCCGCTACTTCGCAGGCGCCATCCGCGCCCAGGAAGGCAGCCTCTCGCAGCTCGACGAAAACACCACCGCCTACCACTTCCACGAGCCACTGGGCGTCGTCGGACAGATCATCCCCTGGAACTTCCCGCTGCTGATGGCCGTTTGGAAGCTCGCCCCGGCCTTGGCCGCAGGCAACGCGATCGTCCTGAAGCCAGCCGAGCAGACCCCGGTCAGCATCCTGGTGCTGATGGAGCTGATCGGCGACCTGCTCCCGGCCGGCGTGCTGAACGTCATCAACGGCTTCGGTGTCGAGTGCGGCAAGCCACTGGCCTCCAACAAGCGCATCCGCAAGATCGCGTTCACCGGCGAGACCACCACCGGCCGCCTGATCATGCAGTACGCGTCGGAAAACCTCATCCCGGTCACCCTGGAG
>SMEN01000295.1_pt1 | contig 15446 bp, 13 predicted proteins | sample 2456271 | NCBI WGS metagenome assembly SMEN01 (sample SAMN10132593, study PRJNA489261) | soil metagenome | isolation source: day1 control-loamy sand soil ammended with raw manure from dairy cow... | place: USA | collected 2015-04-01 | reverse complement strand
GTCACCTGTCACCTGTCACCTGTCACCTGTCACCTGTCACCTGTCACCTGTCACCTGTCACCTGTCACCTGTCACCTGTCACCAGCTCAGCTTAGGCCAGCACACACTCCAAGCCTTCTTTCCGTAATAAATCAATTAGAGGCTGCGCATCCCAGGATGATTTCCACGCAATGACGATACGCTCGCCGGGTACCCAAGAATCACGCAGCGGCTTCCAAAACTGAGAGCTCAGCAAGGTATCCCGCATCACTCCCCCCTCTTGATCCAGGGCCACTAAACGAGCGTCTCTGCGAGCTTTTTCTAGAATTGCGGGCAGCATCAATGGCAGGTACAAAACCCAATCAGCTTGGTTCAATTTGCGTAGTGATCGCAAGTTGAGCAAGTCCACTGCCTCCAAGTCGGCGATAGGCAGGATAGTCACTTGAATGGACTGCTGAGGCGTCTGAGAATGCAAGGCTGCCTCGAAAGCGGCAATCGCCTCTGCCCCTTGCCCTTGTGCTAAGAGATCCGGGATAGGGCTATCCAGCACGTAGTCAAAGAAGTGCCGGCGTGTATGCACATCCGGAAAAGCCTGCTTAATATCTGCGCGACGGCTGGCCAGCAAACCGGCCAAGTCCCCCAGCGATTCTGCCAGCTCACTTTCTATCCATTCGCGCACTCGCCGCGCCAACACCGGTGCTGAGCCAGCAGAGGAAATGGCCACCATCAAGGGGGACCGATCAATCATGGCGGGCACTTGCACTGTAGACAGTTGCCCGTCATCCACCACGTTACAGGGCAGGCGCAATGCATCGGCTGATTGAGCCACGATTCGGTTGACCTCACGCCGTCCGGTGGCGGCAATAACCAGCCAGGCCTGGCGAACATGCTCGGCGGTGAACACGGTAAACAAGCTGTTCAAGGCACCTGCTTGAGCACTGGCACGTAGCCAGGGGGTTTGCTCGGGAGCAACCACAGTGACTACGGCTCCGGCACGCAGCAATAGCCTGACTTTGCGTTCTGCCACTGTGCCGCCGCCCACCACCGTGACAGCTTTACCCTTCAGATTGAAAAACAAGGGAAACACATTCATTGCACTACATCCTTAAGGCGCCAGTAGATACTGGCGCCCGGTTCATACTTACTTCAGGCTGGAAAAGTAGCCGGCCAATTCATTCACCATGTCCGGGCTCAGGGGCTCGGCCATGGGGCTCATGATGGGATCGTTACGCTCCCGCGTTTTGAATTGCTGCAACTGCTTGACCAGATACTCCACTTTCTGTCCAGCCAAGTTGGGGTACATGCCTTCTGTGCTGATGCCTTCAAGGCCATGACACGAGGCACACAAGGGCAGCATGGAGGAGGCCTGAGTGGACAGTTCAGACTGCCCATGCGTGCCTTGCAAGCCGACAGGCTTTTCCGCTGCCCAGGTTGCGCTGGAACCCAAGAGGCCGACAAGCGCCAAGCTGATAAAAAGCTGTTTCATGTGGTTCCCTTGCTTAAAATTTTTGGGTTTCTGGCTGACCAATCGTGAGCCAGCGAGTACGAGCACGGGAGAAAATGCCCGATGGGCTTTCCATCTTGTGCTCGGCCACTAGATCCAGACTACGGCTGTCATAAATCTTCAAGCGGTCACCCCAATAGCCCGAGCTGATGTACAGATAGTCGCCAGTGCGGTTGTAGTTGGGGAAGAAGGCATGGCCGCCTACGTCCAGTGTTTTGGCTACGGACAAGGTCTTTTTATCGATCAGCTGGATCCAGGCAGCACGTTTGTCCTTATCGATGATGTCCACGGCAACATAAGGTGCATTGGGATGCGCAGCCGGTGATTCCGTTGCTCCGGCGACCGGGATTTGCTTCACGACCGAAAAGTCCTTGGTGTCCCAGACAGTGACTACAGAGCCCAGTTTGCAACTGCCCATATTGGTGCCAAATGCAAGCATGCGGCCATCCACTTCCGTCACCGCCCCGGAGCCTGCGTGCGGCTGGCAGCCTGCCGGAATATCACGTACCACCTTGTCGTCTTTTAAGTCGATGGCCACGTATTTATTGTCGTCATACGAGGCAACCATGGAGTAACGGCCGTCTGGTGTCAGGAAGGTGTCGTGCAGCATGCGCCCTACTTTGCTGAGTTTGGTTACCGACATATCGGGCTTGTCGGGATCAATAATCCAAATTTGCCCCGCCTGGCGCAAGGTGAGCGCGAACTTGTTATTGATCCGGCTGCCAATGATAGGGCCACCGGCAGACTTGATGAAGTTGCCATCCGGGTCCTCGCCTTCCAGTGCCAGATACTTCACAGGCTCCAGGGTATCGGCCTTCAAGATCACCATACTGTTAGGGACAAAGGAGCTTAAGGCCAGCCACTTGCCGTCCTTGGACAAGGCGATGCCTGTGCCTGTCAGACCTACTTTGGCCTGACGCACGATTTGCAAGGTGTACAGATCGATCTTGTACACGTGGCCATCATCACTTTTCAGGTAGCCCCAACGCTCGTTACTGGGGCTGAACTCCATGATGTGAGGTGCCCCGACAGTGGCAATTTCACCCACCAACTGGTTGTTTTTGCCGTTGATGAACACGGCCCTGGCCTTGTTGGCACCATCCCCACGGCCATAACGTCCACGCGCCATGATGACCATCAGGTCATAGACCGAATCAATGTCGTAATTGGGTTTGTCGGGCAAAGTAGATTCATCCACCAGGACTTTGACGCTGGCACGAATGTCATCCATTCCCCAGCTACGCTCGGCCACAGGTTCATTCTTGATCATCTTGGCCAGCGCCCGAATATCTTCGTCCGGCAAGCGCCCGACGAACGGCGGCATCAAGGTGTCCGGGATACCCGTCATGATGGTGCCGCGCAAGGCGATTTCACTTTGAACCAGGCGATCTCGATGCAAACCCGGTGCGATATACCCTCCCCGATCCGCTGCGTGACAGACCGCACAGTTTTGCTGAAACAAGTTATCTACCCGCAGTTGCTCTTGCGTCGGGGCAGCCATTGCTGCACTGACGGCGGTAGACAGGAAAGCAAGGGTCATCATTTTTCTATACATTCCATTACCTCCAACAATTGCCTTGCTAAAGGGCAAGACCACACAGACTATAACGATTGTTATTTTTTGTTGATAAGGTATGGATACAGACTACACAATGGGGATGGTTTTTTTATATCGCAATTACAAGAAACTAAATACTCCTACATAGATAAAAACATCCATGTCAAAGCTCCAGGTGGCAGATCAATAAGCTGGCTAAATTTATCACGATCGAATACTCAAATTGACCTAACTCAAGTTAAAAGTAATGAGGGCTGCCTATAGTTGCCCGGCCCCAACTCGCCCTTGATGGCCTTGATTATTCTTCTGGTCTTGCCATGCTCTCTTTGCCGATTACGCTTTCACACACGCATAGCCCGCCTTACAAACGACAAATTGCTCGTCAGATTGAAACTCTGATCTGTTCGGGTCGCTTGCAAGAGGGCAACCGTTTGCCCTCCATCAATCGCATGGCGTCCTTGCTGCAGGTTTCAAAAAACACGGTCATGGGAGCGTACGATTTATTGATCGATTCCAATCTGATCCACAGTGAACCCAGCCGCGGGTTTTTCGTGGCCACGCCAACCCGAAACGGACGTAGCCGTCTGGCTCCGGACTTCGTGCTGGATACCGTGCACTGCCCACGTTCCTTGCGCGTGAATACGGCCCAAGCCAGTGGTGTGCATGTCCCTGCGGCCAGCGTACCGATTCGTTTTGATTTCAAGATCGGCCGCCCTTCGGTCCATGCCTTCCCGCTACGCCAGTTCATTTACCTGTCCAATCAATTGCTGCGCTATGCGGGATCGGCCATGGCGGACTATCCGCCCCCTGAAGGGCTGTGGGGATTGCGTTTGCAAATTGCGGATTATCTGGCCGCCAGCAAGGGAGTATTAGCCGATCCGGACCACATCATCATTACGGCTGGAACGCAGGAATCTCTTAGCCTGATCGCCTCGCATTTTCTGGATGAAAACAGCTGTGCTGTGTATGAATCCCCCGGCTACAACGGCTTTAAGCATTTGCTGACTCGCCACCGGGCAGAAGGTATTGCCATCGCAGTTGATCAGCAAGGCTTGCGAACAGAGCAATTACCCGACAGAGCCGTGCAACTGGCGTTTGTCACGCCGTCCCATCAATACCCGCTGGGGCACACACTGTCTGTCGCACGCAGGCAGGAGTTGCTGGCCTGGGCCAAGACCAGTGGCGCACTCATTATCGAAGACGATTACGACGGAGACTTTTGCTATGGCCCCGCCTTACCAGCACCTCTTAAGGCGATGAGCCCTGGGCAAGTCATGTATCTGGGCTCTTTCTCCAAAACCTTGGGGCCCGGCCTGCGCTTGGGATATATGGTGTGCCCTGCCAATCTGAGCCAGGACTTCGTCGCCCGCAAAGCTTTGCTCAATAATGGCTCGCCTTGGCTGACGCAAGCGGTGCTGGCGCGCTTCTTTGACGAGTATGACTATCCGCGTCATCTGCAATATTTACGCCGTCGCTATCTGGAACAGCGCAATACGCTACTGCAAGGCTTGAACAAGGTGTGGGGAAATGCGGGGGTGATCAGCGGGCAGAATGCCGGCATGCATCTGGCTTTTCGTTTACCCAAATGCAGTCCTGACGCCAACCAAGTTGCAGCACGTGCGCTGCAACAGGGCATTCGGCTGTACCCGTTGGCACAGGCAGCCAGCCAGGAAACAGATAGCACGAATGCGCGCCATCTGCTTTTTGGCTATGCCAATCTGGAAGTCAGGGAATTACAACAAGCGATGCAGCATCTAGCCCTGATCAAGCCCAGGCTGAGCCATGACTAGATGCGCTATTCGTTCAGGACTGGGCCAAGGCCTGATCAAAGTCCGTCGTCAAATCAATGATCTCTTCAATGCCAACAGAGATACGCAATTGATTGTCGGAAATACCCATCAGGGCACGTTGCTCGGCACCCATCTCGTGGTAAATGGTATGGGCCACGGGCAGAACCAGACTGCGGTTATCACCCAAGTGAGTGGCCAGTACAAAGACTTTCAGGCGATTCAGGAAATCGAAGATCTCGATACCGTCTTCGAGCACCACGCTCATCAAGCCGCCAAAGCGCTGGCCAAACAACTCCGCCGTACGTTCGTGCTGAGGATGATCTTCCAAGCCGGGATACTGGACCCACTTAACCTGCGGATGAGCCTTCAAGTGGCGCGCCAAAGCCAGCGCGTTGGAACAGATGCGTTCCATGCGCAAGGGCAACGTTTCCGAACCTACGGCAAGACGGTGAGCCACGTCCGAAGACAGGGTACCGCCCATATCACGCAAGCCCTTTTTACGAATCTGCACCAGACCCCAGTTCTGCGCATTACCGTTGCGGTAAACGTCGGCAATATTGGGATAGGTGCTCCAGTCAAACAGGCCAGTGTCGGTCACCATGCCGCCCAAAGCATTGCCGTGGCCGCCAATGTGTTTGGACAGAGAATTCACCACCAAAGAGGCTTTGAACTCGCGGCCAGGAGACAGGTAGGGCGACGACAAGGTGCCATCAACCACATACAACAGACCTTCGTCCTGACACCACTGCCCCACCCCTTTCAAATCCGCCACTTGAGTGCCGGGGTTGGCGATGGTTTCAACAAACACCATGCGGGTGTTGGGCTGGCGGGCTGCCTGCACCTGAGCAACGTCGGTGGCGTCCACCAAGGTGGTTTGCACACCCAGATCCCGCAAGGTTCCCAGCAGGCTATTGGTATTGCCGAACAGGAACTTGCTGGCAATCAAATGATCGCCTTGGCGCAGCAAGGTAAAAAGGGTGGCTGTCAGCGCCGCCATGCCTGTAGCAAAGCTGACGCTGCCGATGCCCTTTTCCATGCGCGTTATCTTGGCTTCTAGGGCCGCTGTGGTGGGCGTCCCTTGGCGAGAATACGTAAAGCCGGACTTGCCCTGAAAGACTGCAGCCAGCTCACGCGCATCCTTAAAACCAAACTCGGTCGAGGGGTGCAATGGCTGGTGTATAGCGCCATGCTGCGTGCCCATGCGACGGTCAGAATGCAAGGTAGAGGTAATAAAGCCGTTTTCGTCCATGATCGTCCTAAGCCCATATTGCGTGTGTACACCGCCAGCACTGATCGGATTTTGCCCGGCTGACGGCCAATTACCTATTATCTGGTGAAGCGGCGGCTCAGGCCCGCCGTTTTTTATACAAATAAGTAATTAAGAAAGTAACAAAACTTAAAAGAAATTAAGGCTGGCTACGCTGGCGCAAGGTTTCGTACAAGCACACGGCGCTGGCAACGCTAACATTCAGACTTTCCACCGCACCCATCATGGGGATGGAAACCAGCTCATCGCAAGTCTCACGCGTCAGGCGGCGCATGCCTTCCCCTTCTGCCCCCATGACCCAGGCCATAGGACGGCGCGCATCGACTTGATGAAAGGTATGGGTGGCCTGGTCACTGGTGCCCACCAGCCAGACATCACGCTCACGCAACAGGCGCATAGTGCGTGCCAGATTCGTGACCGTAATGTAAGGCGTGGACTCTGCGCCGCCGCAAGCCACACGGGAGACGGTGGCATTCAAGCCCACTGCGCGATCACGGGGAGCGATCACGGCATGGGCACCGGCAGCATTGGCACTACGCAGGCAGGCGCCCAGATTATGCGGGTCTGTCACGCCATCCAGAATCAACAAAAAGGGGACCTGTCCGGCCTCCTCCAGATCATCCAGCAATTCATTCACATCCACCGCCAGCTCTTGCTCCAGCGCCAATGCCACCACGCCTTGGTGACGCGTGCCCCTGGCCAGACCTTCCAGACGCTCAATGGGCACAGCCATGACTTTCAAACCGGCCTGCTCGACTTGCTCGATAAAGGCAAGCATACGTTTATCGCGCCGGGTCTGATCCACATAGACCTCACGCACCGTAGCGGGGCTATAACGAACTCGGGCAATAACGGCATGAAAACCGGCCAAAACCTGCTGAGGCATAACAATCCTTGAAGGAAATAGGTGCAAATAAAGAAAGCCGGGCAAAAAGCCCGGCTTGGCATTGTACGCCTATCGGCGTCGCCCTCTAGGGCTGCGCGTGGACTTGGCAGACTTGGCCGCCTTTTCCGTACTGCGTTTTTCATCCCGCTCGGCCAACTTCTGAGCAGCACGTCGCTGCGAAGCAGTCGTGCCCTTCAAAGCCAGCGGTTTGGTCGGTGCCGCTTTCTTGATGGAACGCTCGGAAGTCTGGGGCGATTCGGCAGCCGCTTTCACCGCCTTAAAGCCAACGCCTTTGACCAGACGGAACTCGATACGACGCGCCTCCAGATCAACTCGAGCCACCTGCACCTGAACAGCATCGGTCAGGCGATAACGCAGGCCGGTGCGTTCACCACGCAGCTCGTTGGACGTTTCGTTGTATTGGAAGTAGTCCGCGCCCAGTTCGGACACATGGACCAAACCTTCGACGTACAAGGTATCCAAGGTCACGAACAGACCAAAATTGGTCACGCCGCTGATCTTGCCGGAGTATTCCTCGCCCACATGCTCTTTAACAAACCAGCATTTGAGCCAGGCTTCCACGTCTTTGGAGGCTTCGTCCGCACGACGCTCGCGCGCCGACAACAAAGCACCCAATTTTTCCCAGCGTGCAAAATCTCGCTTGCTGGCAGGCAAGGCCGCATCGCCCGGCTCTTCAGCAATTGCGGGGATATAGCGCTGACCCTTCAAAATGCCTTTGATGACGCGGTGTACCAGCAAGTCCGGGTAACGGCGAATAGGCGAAGTAAAGTGCGCGTACTGCGAATAGGCCAGACCAAAGTGACCGGTCTTTTCGGGGCTGTAAATGGCTTGCTGCATGGAACGCAGACACATGGTCTGAATCACCGCAAAGTCAGGACGGCCACGAGCGGCTGCAACAACCTTGGCGTAATCAGCAGAAGTAGGCTCTTCGCCCCCTTCCAGCGTCAGGCCCAGGGTGCGCAAGTATTCGCGCAAGGACTCCAGCTTGGGAGGTGTTGGACCTTCATGCACGCGGTACAAGCCGTTGCGACGGCTGCGTGCCATAAAGTCGGCAGCGCAGGTGTTGGCCGCCAACATACATTCTTCAATCAGCTTGTGTGCGTCGTTACGAACCAAAGGCTCAATGCGTTCGATCCGGCCCAAGGGATTGCACACAATCTTGGTTTCAACCGTATCAAAATCAATGGCGCCACGAGCGGTGCGTCGCTCTGCCAAAACGCGGTACAGGGAGTACAGATTTTGCACAGGTTCCAGCACATGCTGTATCTGAGTAGCCGCTGGGCCATTAGGTTGCTGCAAGGCGCTCCAGATATCGGAATACGTAGTGCGCGCGTGCGAGTGAATGACCGCTTCATAAAACTGATAGGCCGATACCGTACCGGACTTGGCTCCATCAGCCAGAATGACCATATCGCACACCATGACCAGACGATCGACCGACGGGTTCAAGGAGCAGATCCCGTTGGACAAAGTCTCGGGCAGCATAGGAATTACACGGCGCGGGAAGTACACACTGGTACCCCGCTCCAGAGCATCCTCATCCAGCGCATCGCCAGAACGCACGTAATGACTTACGTCGGCAATCGCGACCAGCAGGCGCCAGGCCCAACGCGGCCGCTTGCCGGTGCCAATATCGACTCGTTCGCAATACACCGCATCGTCAAAGTCGCGTGCGTCTTCACCGTCAATCGTGATGAAGGGAACATCGCGCAAATCAACCCGGCCTTTGTATTCCGTAGGTTTGACCTTGGCGGGAATACGGGCCGCTTGTTTCAGAGCCTTGTCCGAAAAATCGACAGGCACTTCAAACTTGCGCACCGCGATCTCGATTTCCATGCCGGGATCGTCAATCTCACCCAGCACTTCAACCACCCGCCCCAAGGGCTGGCGGTGGCGCTCGGGCTGCTGCGTAATTTCTACCGTAACAACCTGACCCGGTTCGGCATCGCCCTGCTCCCCGCTGGGGATCAGAATGTCGTGCTTGATGCGCTGATCTTCAGGCACCACGATAAAGGTGCCACGCTCACGCAAGAAACGTCCCACCAGTTTGCTGGTGTGACGCGCCGTAACTTCAACAATTGATGCATCGGGTTTGCCGCGGTATTCACCAACGATGCGCACCATAACGTGGTCACCGTGCAACACCTTGGCCATTTCTCGTGGCGACAGGAACAGATCGGACTGTCCGTCGTCGCGCTGCAAGAAGCCGAAACCGTCGCGATGGCCCAACACTTTGCCCGCGATAAAGCCTGTTTGGCTATTTTTGCGAATCTTGCCTTCGGGGGAAATCAGCAACTGTCCATCGCGCTCCATGGCGCGCACTCGGCGCTCAAAACCCACCGTAATTTCTTTGCCCAGACCCAGCTCTTGGGCCAGATCCAGCATGCTCAAGCCGTCCGCATCATCGCGCAGCGCCGCCAGGATCACTTCCCGCGTCGGGGTATCCGGGTCGAAGTCAGGCGGCAACTCATAACGGCCCGTTGATTGAATACGGTCCTCAGTACTGTCTTGATGTTTTTTATTAAAAAGGACACTTCCATTATTAATAAATTATGCCTATAATCCTTTTTCTTTGCTGCTCACGCAGTAAAGACGTTGAAGGCTTTTGGCACAGACATAAGCATACAACGATATGCCCAGGTGGCGGAATTGGTAGACGCGCATGGTTCAGGTCCATGTGCCTTCGGGTGTGGAGGTTCGAGTCCTCTCCTGGGCACCAAAATTCCGAAAAGTCGATTATCGCAAGATAGTCGACCTTTTTTATTGCGTGGCCCAATCATAATTTCATAGTTTGCATAAAAATAGATTGAGTCCGCACGAGCTAAAAGATTCACGTCAATCACACTGAACTCTTTTTGCACGCCGCCTGCCTTCCAGAAAAGATCATCATAGAATGATCAAGGGCTTTCTTTACAAGCCTGTGAAAAGAAAACTGAAATAAAAAATAACGCGGCACTAAAACAATCAATACGCTGCGCAGCCGTCATCAGGCGCCGCTCTCGTCTTCTTTCTGCGGTTTACAGCCATAAAAAAACCGATTGCAAACAGGCAATCGGTTCTGGGCTTCAGGGCGTGCTGCGTTTAACCGCCGCAGCCTCCGCAACATGCGCCATCTTCACCATGTGCTGGTTTGGCAATTTGATAGCCTGCCCGCTCCACGGCCGCATGCAGATCTTCCAGGGAGACCTGGGTTTCATCAAAGCGTACTGAAGCTTTGGCATTTTCAAACGACGCATCGGCGGCTTGTACGCCATCAATCGCCGCCAAAGCGATCGCCACTTTATCGGCACATTCGGGGTGTTGCAGACCGGCTAGTTTCAGCATTCCAACTTGCATTTTTTGTCCCTTTTACATGAGGTGAGGCAGTTGATGAATAGCCACCGCCCATAAAGATATATATTAAATAGATCTTCTTAATACAGCAAGGCAATCAGTGACAAGTACAGCAGGCAACACAGGCAAACATAAAAAAAGCCTGGCTTACCCGCTGACCACAGGCAAACCAGGCTAAAAAACACCTTGGCCCCTGACTGCCTTGACGCTGATGCTGTGTCAGCGGCTCTTGCAGACCTTGGTGTAGGGATGGGCGCCTATCTCATCCCCAACTTACGGCTGGCTGCCAGCAAAGCCACGATGCTGAGCACCGCCGAGAAAATCAGGTAATAACTGGGAGCCACAGGCGAGCCAGTCAGCGAGACCAAGCCGGTTGCAATGACGGGCGCAAAGCCACCAAATACGGTCACCCCCAGGTTGTAGCTCAAGGACATGCCGGTCACTCGGGTGCGCACCGGGAACACATCGGCCATCAATCCAGCCAAGGGGGCAAAGTAGACCGCCTTGAGCAGCGCCATCAGCCCCACCACCAAAATCAGTGCCGTCTGCGTACCCACTGTGTTCAACCACATAAAGGAGGGGAAGATCACAATCGCATAGACCACGGCCGCAAACAGCATGATTTTGATTCGGCTGACTTTACCGGCCACATAGCCAACCATGGGCGTGGCCAAGGTCAGAATCAAACCACCTGTCAGCGTTGCCAGAAACCCGGCTGACTGCGGGATATGCAAGGTGGTGGCCGCATACGAAGGCATGTATTTAATGATGAAGTTCGATGCCGTGGAAATAATCAGCGTTCCCATCGCAATCAGAAGCAAGGTTTTCTGCGACGTCAGCACTTCACGCAAGGGTTGGCTCCCCGGCTCGCTCTCTTTGAAGTCCGGCGACTCATCCACCGTTTTCCGGATGTAGTAGCCCACCGGCCCCAAGAGCAAGCCGAAGATGAAGGGAGTACGCCAGCCCCAGTCCAGCATTTGCTGATCGCTCAGATTGGACGTCAAGACATAGCCAAACAAAGAGGCCAGGACCACCCCAAAACCTTGGCTGGCGAACTGCAAGCTGGCCACAAAGGTACGGGCGTTTTTAGGGGCATGCTCCATCATGAACGCTGTGGAGCTGCCAAACTCACCGCCGGCAGAAAAGCCCTGAATCAAACGCGCAATCAAGATGCCGATAGGTGCGAGCACACCGATCTTGGCGTAGCTGGGCATGATCGCAATCATGAGTGTTCCCACCAGCATCAGCAGGATGGACAGAGACAAGGCCTTTTTACGGCCGTGCGTATCAGCATAAGAACCAATTACCGCTGCCCCGATAGGCCGAATCAGAAACGAAATCCCAAAGGTGGCAAAGGCCAGCACCAAGGACACCGTAGGGTCCGTACTTGGAAAAAACACATGGCTGATTGTCAGCGCGAAATAGGCGTAAACAGAAAGGTCGAACCATTCCAGCGTGTTGCCCACCAGCGAAGCCGCAACGGGCTTCCAGAATGAGCGCGGCGCGGGAGCCGCTGCCTGAGTATTGTCCATCGTATGTATCCTCCTTATTCCTGTCGTTTTATGGGCAGCACGCTGCCCTTTTTTTAAGTGTTCTTGTGCAGCTCGCCCAGTTCCCAGAAGATGCTGGTCATCATGTCCAGCCCCTCCTGAATCACCGGTGTGAGCATGTGTTCATTTGGTGCATGTTGAGCGCAGCCGGGATAAGAATGCGGCACCCAAATGGTTGGTAATCCCAGCACATCGGCAAAAATATCGTTGGGTACCGTGCCCGCCAAATTGGGAATCAAGGCAATGGGCTGGTCCGTCACTTGGCGTATGGCCTCCTTGACCCGGACAATCCATTCATTAGCAAGGTCCAGCCGCGTCGCAGGCGTTACCCGGTCCATATGAATGCGAACCTGCTCAAAGCCGTGCGCATCCAGGTGCTGACGCAGTGCCGTTTCCAGCTGTTCCCACTGCGTTCCCAATACAAAACGCAGATTGCAAAAAGCCTTGGCCCTAGGCGGGATCGCATTCACCGGTTTCTGTGGATTACCGGCCTCCAAGGCCAATACTTCCAAGGTGTTCCAGCCAAACAAGCGCTCGCCGTAGCTCAGGCCCGGTTCGCCCCAGTCCTCGCTCAACGACTGGCCCAAGGTCTCTTGGCCTATGGCCAGATCTTCAATAGCGGCGCGTACGTCCCCAGGTATCGGGCCGGGCGTCAAATCACGACACAGAAGCTTGCCCTTGCCATCCACCAGACACGCCAGCGCATTGGCCAGCACGACAGCCGGGTTTTCCATCACCCCACCCCAGTTGCCGGAGTGCAGCCCACCTTGCCGAGACACCACTTCCAAGGCAAAGAGCGCCGTGCCCCGCGATCCCAAAAATAGCGTGGGCCGACTGGCGTTCAGACGAGGGCCGTCGGAAGCCACGAACAGATCTGCCGACAGCAAGTGGGCGTGCTGCTCACAGAACTCACGCAAACCCACCGAGCCGCGCTCTTCGCCGGTCTCAAAAATAGCCTTTACGTTAAAACCCAAGCGCCCGCCACGAGCCTGAATCACCTGCTCCAGAGCCGCCAAATTAATGGTGTGCTGGCCTTTGTTATCCGCCGTACCACGGCCATACCAACGCTCGCCATCAATCGTTAAAGACCAGGGCGACAAGCCTTCTTGCCACTGATGATCATGCCCGGGGACCACATCGCCGTGACCATAGGTCAAGACGGTAGGCAGCGCGTCGGACTCATGTCGGTGAGCGATCAGAATTGGGCCCGCCCCCTGGGGGTTGTCCATGATGCGCACCGAAAACCCCAGCTTGCTTAAGGAGGGACTCAATTCCTGATTCAAATACAGAGACAACTGATCGGCCTTTTCGGGCGTCTGGCTGTCACTTTGAATCGCAACCCGGCGGCGCAGCTCGGTTTCAAAGCCACCGTCGTCAAAATAGGCACGCACCTTGGCTAATGCTTCACTTTTTCCCATTCGCTTAGTGTTCTGTCATTGATATAGAAAGTGGGACTATAAAATCTAGTCTTCCTTCTGTATATTTCTATCTTTCGAAGCTAAACCGCTAATTTTTAGAACCCTAAAAACGAAGCAAATTGAGTGATCAATCAACAGGACCAGCGGCCACATTCATGGACTACAAATACTTCCTGGCGGTTATGGAGACAGGCTCCTTGGCCGCCGCCAGCGCACGGCTGCACATTGCCCCCAGCGCCATCAGTCGGCAAATTGCTTTATTGGAAGAATCGGTGGGTGTGACCCTGTTCGAGCGCAGGCGTCGCGGCATGGTGCTCACTGCCGCCGGACAGGCACTGGCCGAGCACGCTTTGCGAGTACGCCTGGAGGAAGACGCCCTGCTGCAAAGCTTGCGTTCAAACAACTACGCCCAAGCGTATTTGATTCGGGTCGCCGCCACTGAAGGCTTGTCGCGCTATTTTCTGCCCGCCGTCATGGCCGACTTTGCGCTTCGTACCCCAAAAGCCCAGTTTGTCTTGAAAGTCGGCACCCCCCACGAATGCCTGGATCTGGTCCGAAATGGCGATGTGGATATCAGCATCATTTTCAGCACTGCGCCCTTGCCGGATGTAGAGGTGAATTACTCATGCCGCAGCCCTATTTTTGCCATCATGCAGCCTGAGCATCCCTTGGCAAAGTCGGCTACCTTGTCGCTCAGCGAATTACAGCCTTATCCCATCGTTATGCCGGGAGAAGAGTCCACTCAGAAGCAGTTGTTCAACCACGTGTGTCAGATGGAAAAACTGAACTTTAACGAGGTCTTTACCTGCAATTATTCGGGCGCCTTGCATGAGTTTGTGCGACGCACGAATGCGATTGCCTTGGGGGCCTCGATCAGCCATCGCAGCAGTCGTGACAATGGCTTGAAAACCATCGCCGTGCAGGACTCTCGCCTTGAGCGGGATATACAGATTTTGAGCATGAGCAAGCGAGTCTTGCCAGCCAGCGTGACAGACTTTTTACAGGCTTTGATTCGCGATCTTGGTCATGCCTGATGCCCATATTTTCAGGGCAGATTTTCCCGGAACACCACAATGCTGTTCATGGGTTTTAACTTAAGGCCCGCCTCTGCCCCGTCCCCCATCAGCCGGGTGCTGGTCAAGACCCTCACGCAATTCAAAATTGACTGCTGAGGGTCCTGCATGATGACGGCATCCAAGGTGCCATCTATCAGCAAGGCGCGCACGTCCGAGGTCAGGCCGTGGCCAACCACAATCACCTTCTTTTCACGCCGCGCTTCTTTAAGCGCCCGCGCAACCCCTTCGGGCGCACCGCCAATATTGTAGATACCGATCAAATCCGCATGCTGCTCCAACAGCAGCCGGGTCTGTCTGTAGTTGCTCTCCGGATCGTCATGCCCTTCCCGCACGCCAATCACTCGATCCACCCAGCCCTTTTCCTGCATCAGCTGCAAAAACCCTGACTCCCGATCGCAATGCGCGCGATAGCAAAGACTGCCTGCTATCAAACCAAAACTACCTGATTGCCCGCCGCTTAAGCGGCTGAGCAAATAGGCGGCCAAGCGGCCCGTTGCCACATTTTCCAGCCCCACGTAGGCACAGCGCGCCGAGGCCGACAAGTCAGAAATCAAGGTCACGACGGGAATGCCATCGCCAACCAGGGTATCGACGGCTTCTCGTACCAAAGGATGCTCCAGCGCCATGAACACCACCCCGTCCGTGCGGCCACGCAAACCCAGCAAAGCCTTGACCAGGGATTCATGATCGAAGCCATTGAATACCTCGGTATGGCATTCCACATTAAAGGGCTGCAACTGGGCCTGTGAGTAGTCAATGGCATCACCGAACATATGAATCACCCGATTGCTGCCCGCGGGCAGCAAAAATGTGATGTGCATAGGTTTCGTGTAGCGATCGGCATTGAGCTCGGCATCGCTGATGTAATTGAGCCTGCGTGCCGCTTTGAGCACGTGTTGAACCGTTCCGGGACGCACTCCAGGACGACGGTTCAACACCCGATCTACAGTCGCCGTAGACACGCCCGCCACACGGGCAATATCGCTGATTTTGGGAATTTTATTATTCAATCAAAAACCATCATTGGATTGGCTGGACAGGCTTTCAGTGGCTTCTATACCATA
>SMEN01000294.1_pt1 | contig 15461 bp, 10 predicted proteins | sample 2456271 | NCBI WGS metagenome assembly SMEN01 (sample SAMN10132593, study PRJNA489261) | soil metagenome | isolation source: day1 control-loamy sand soil ammended with raw manure from dairy cow... | place: USA | collected 2015-04-01 | reverse complement strand
TTGGGAGGGAAGCAGTTCGGAAAAGTGATAGATGCTTTCAAGGATGGAGGAGAGGAGATGGTAGAGGCCCTGCTGACCCGAGCCGCAGTATCTACCACGATTCAAGCGAGCGCCTGGACTGCTCTGGCTAGGGGACAGATGCAAACGAGTGCAGCAGCTGCTGCTAAGTTTGCACGCCGGGCTTACGCATTAGAACCTCGGTCGTTTAGGCAAAAATGGCTTGCTTTCCGTCTACATGAAGCTGGAGATCTATTAGAGGCAGAGGCTCTGGCTGCTTTGCTTCCAGATGGTGTCGGATTTAGTGAGTCGGAAGGACGCCAGCTTAATCGTCTTAAGGATGAAGCAAAACAGGATCGGCTTTATCGGGCGCGCAACGCTCTTGGGCATGCTGAGCGTGAAAATCAAGTACGGCATCAGTGGAATGAGTTGGCGGCCTCGCGTGATCAATTGGCCGTACAAGTTGCTTTGCAGTCTAAAAAACTGACGGCTGCTCAGGGAACTGTCAACAAACTGCAACAAGAAAAGGCTGCAATGGGTTTGACTGTGCAGCAAGAGCAGCAGGCTTTGCTGCAGGCTCAAGCTTTGATGGCTTCCCTTCAAAAAGAAGGTGAGGAGCAAAAAGCGCTGGTTCAACAATGGTTTGAACAATGTACAACGCTTCAGTTTGGGGTGGCTGAGTTGACTCGATCCCGTAATGAGCAGGCGAGTCTGGCGGCCGAGCGGCTTGTTGAGCGTGAAGCACTAAAGCAGGAGTTGTCCGAGTTAGTTGCAAAACAGGGCGGGCGTGTTTCACCTAGAAGTCGAAAGCGTAGCCAAGATAGGAAGCGGTGAGATCGCCACGGGTGATATCACTGGGACCAGAGGTGAGGGCGCTTTCCAGTTTTGTGTTTCTCAGCAGGGCGTAACGCGAGCATTTGGGGTGTGAAATGCCGGTTTGGTCAGGCGGGATACCTGTTTGATTGTTGATCTTTTTGAGGACAATAAGGTTTAGTAATGAAGATTTTGACTGTATTTGGTACCCGCCCCGAGGCCATCAAGATGGCTCCTGTGGTCAAGGCTCTGGCTGCCGACTCTGCATTTGAGGCGCGTGTTTGCGTGACGGGTCAGCACCGCCAGATGCTGGATCAGGTTCTGGATATTTTTTCCATCAAGCCTGATTTTGACTTGAACCTGATGAAACCTGGTCAGGATCTGTACGACATTACCAGTAACGTACTGTTGGGTATGCGCGATGTGTACAAACAGTGGCAGCCAGACATGATTCTGGTGCATGGAGACACGACTACCACAATGGCAGCTGCGTTATCGGCGTACTACTCAAAGATTAAGGTTGGGCACGTAGAAGCAGGTCTGCGTACTCACAACAAGTACTCGCCTTGGCCTGAAGAGATGAATCGCCGCCAAGCTGGCGTTCTGGCTGATGTGCACTTTGCTCCAACCGAGCAATCACAGTCGCATTTGTTGCGTGAAGGAGTGGATCCTAAAACGGTGCATATCACGGGCAATACCGTAATTGATGCGCTGTTGGATGTAACCGCACGCGTACGCCAAGACTCGGAATTGCGCAGCCGTTTTGAAGCGCAATTCTCTTTTGTCAATCCAGCCAAACGCTTGGTTCTGGTGACGGGGCATCGTCGTGAGAACTTTGGTTCTGGGTTTGAAAACATCTGCTTGGCTTTGCGCCAGATTGCCTCGCGTGGTGATGTGCAGGTGGTATATCCCGTGCACTTGAATCCAAATGTTCAGGAACCAGTACGTCGTATCTTATCGGATGTTTCCGATGTTCATTTGATCGAGCCACTGGATTATTTGCCCTTTGTTTACTTGATGGATCGTTGTGATCTTTTGGTAACGGACTCCGGGGGCATTCAAGAAGAGGCACCTTCTTTGGGTAAGCCGGTATTGGTAATGCGAGACACCACTGAGCGCCCAGAGGCCGTGGATGCAGGAACGGTACGTTTGGTAGGGACAGAGACGCAAGCCATTGTCAGCGCTGCCACGCAGCTGCTGGACGACGCTGCTGAATATGAGCGTATGGCGCGGGCGCACAATCCCTATGGCGACGGCAAGGCCGCTACCCGCATTGGTGAAATTTTAAAAACTTTGATCTATTGATTCGGAAAATCAGCATGTTTGAAACTTTATCCATGATCGGCTTGGGCTATATCGGCCTGCCTACCGCAACATTATTTGCCTCCCGCCGTAAGACGGTAATTGGCGTAGATGTGAACCCTCACGCGGTCGACACGATCAATCAAGGCAGGATCCACATTGTTGAACCTGAGCTGGATATGTTGGTGCAAGCCGCGGTGCATGGCGGCTACTTGCGCGCCACTTTGACGCCCGAGGCGGCTGATGCTTTTTTGATTGCAGTCCCTACCCCATTTTTGGAAGGCAATAAACCAGATTTGAGCTATATCGAACAAGCGGCTCAAGCTATTGCGCCTGTCTTGGTTAAAGGCAATCTGGTTATTTTGGAATCCACTTCGCCTGTCGGCACGACAGAGCAGATGGCGCAGTGGCTGGCAGAGGCTCGTCCAGATCTAAGCTTCCCTCAGCAAGCGGGTGAGGAGGCTGATATTCAGGTGGCTTATTGCCCAGAACGTGTTCTGCCAGGACGTGTAGTGCACGAACTGGTCAGCAATGACCGCGTGATCGGTGGTATGACGCAAAAAGCAACCGAAATGGCGATCGAGCTGTACAGAATCTTCGTTGAAGGTGATCTGGTACCGACTAACGCGCGTACGGCTGAAATGTGCAAGCTGACGGAAAATAGTTTCCGTGATGTGAACATCGCGTTTGCCAATGAGTTGTCTCTGATTTGTGATCGCTTGAATATTAATGTGTGGGAACTGATCAGCCTGGCTAATCGTCACCCACGCGTTAGTATTTTGCAGCCCGGTGCCGGGGTGGGTGGTCACTGTATCGCCGTGGATCCTTGGTTTATCGTCGATAAAACGCCTGAGGAAGCTCGTATTGTTCGCTTGGCTCGTGAGATCAATGACTACAAGCCTGAATGGGTTGTAGAGAAGGTCAAAGCTGCTATTGCTGGAGTCTTGTCTTTGCGCCCCGATGCTCGTATGGCAGATATTAAAGTTGCATGCCTAGGCTTGGCTTTCAAACCAGATATCGATGATTTACGTGAGAGCCCTGCCGTTGGTATAGCTAAGAAGATCGCTACTCTGGGATGCAAAGTCAGCGCGGTAGAACCCAATATTCAAGACTTACCCGTCAAGCTGCAGGGCATGGGTATTGAGTTATCAGCCTTAGGAAGTGCTTTGGCTAATGCTGATGTCGTCTGCATCATGGTGAAACATCGTCCGTTCATCGAGCAAACTGCAGAAATTCGTAAACATGCCCAATGTATTGATGTTGTTGGGCTGTTTGATTAATAGGCAGTGAGCTTTTGGTTTTAAGATTAATTAAATCGGCCTACATAGGCCGATTTAATTTTTAGTATTAATTGAATCGGGGTAGTGGATTATTATGAATCCAGCAAATGTTCAAAAAGCTTTAGACGCATTTTTACGGGCAGATTATTCAGCTGCAATTAAAATATATCGGGAGCTGGGTACATTGCTTGGTGAGCAGTATTTCAAAGCAAATATAGAGATTTGCCATGCTCGCCTTGGCCAGAGTGAGGCTGGAGCTAGTTCTGTTGTTGATGTTGTTGTTGAAAATGTTAATAGTAAAGAAGGTATAGCGAAGAAAAAGAAAAAAGAAAATCCTGCTTCGTTGGATTGGCGTGGCCATATGGAGCTTTCTAGGAAAGATCCTGTGTGGTACGTTTTGTCCGTTAAGGAAGGTGCAGAGCTACGGGTAGAAGTTTCAGCGGATTATTATGAGACTGACGAGAAAAATAGAAAAGCTGTGTTTTTGTTAAAAGGATTTGATAAAAAGGGAAATGAAGTCGATGAGAGTTTTGGGAAGATGGCAAAGTCTAGTCATCTTCAGGCTAGATTTAAGTATCTCCCTGCTACGTTCGGAAAAAGACAACAGGTACACACATTCATAGTTCCTGATGGGGTTGTAGAAATGCATCTCGGATTATGTGGATTCAATCTTCAAAAAAATGAAAAGGTTTTCGTTGACAGCGTTAAGGTTAAGGAAAAACGAGCAAAGGGTAAACAGGAGGATTTTGTCCCTCCTAGCGAACTAGCCGCTGAAATTAGCATACTGGGATGGCCTGAGTACCCCGATAATGGAAAGCCTTATGTGCTAGGAGTAATGGATGAATTTACAGCCGGATGTTTTGAGCAGGATCTGAATCTCATTCAACCTAGGCCAGATAATTGGTATGCTCTTTTGGAAAAATACAAACCAGAGTTGATTTTTATTGAAAGTGCATGGAAGGGGAATTACGGGAGTTGGCAATATAGAGTTGCAGAGTATTCTAATAAGCCTGGGCAAGAAGTTGCTCAGCTTTGCAGCTATGCCCGTGAGAAGGGGATACCAACTGTATTTTGGAATAAAGAAGATCCCGTTCATCATGACAAATTCATGTGTAGCGCTAAGCTAGTCGATGGGATCTTCACTACTGACGCAAATATGAAAGAATCATATTTCCGTAAAACAGGTAATCCTAATATTCACGCACTTCCCTTTGCCGCCCAGCCAGCGCTGCATCGACCAGCGCCATTAAATGGGCGGAAGCAGAAATTGTGCTTTGCGGGAAGCTGGTATGGAAATCGACATGCAGAGCGAGGCCAGTCCATGCGTTGGCTTTTGGAAACTGCTAATCAGTACGATCTGGATATTTATGATCGCAATCATGGTACGGGGGTTTTCCCCTTTCCGGATGAATTCCAGAAAGGAATCAAAGGGAGCTTGCCCTATAAAGCACTTTGTGAGGAATACAATCGCTATCGTGCATTCCTAAATGTGAACTCGGTGGTCGATTCTCCTACAATGTTCTCGCGCCGTGTCTTTGAGCTGATGGCTTGCGGCACCCCTATTGTGAGCACCTATGCCAAGGGGATTGAGAATCTGTTTGAGTCCGATGCTGTTTGGCTAGTTCGTAATCGTGAGGAAGCTCAAGAAGCGATTCATACATTAATGACTAATGATGCAGAGTGGCGCCGTCGGAGTTTGGCTGGGATTAGAGAAGTGTTTGCAAAGCATACTTATGCACATCGGCTGAACACTATCTTTACTCATCTGAATGCTGCGACGCGTTTGCCTACGGATCCACCTGTGATGTTGTTCGCAAAAGCCAATAACTCAGAAGCCATGGGAGCGTTGGTGAAGTTTGCCAAGGAACAGGAGTATCGCCAATTTGTTCTGGGCATTGAGTGCTCGCCAAGTGCTGCAACCAATTTCAGCGATATTGACGAGAGTATCGTGGTTTTGAGCCCAGGAGGCCATGCCTCTTGGGCGCAGGAACAGGGGGCAGCTTATCCAATCATGGGGTGGATTGGGAGCGGGCACTGGTACGGACCGCATTATTTGCGAGATTTGGCCAATGCTAGTCTTTATGAACCCGGGCTTGCTGGATGGGCGAAGGCGATTGGACAGGACCGTTTTAGTGCTGGTGGTGAGGCTGATTTATGCTCAGTCTTATGGCGTTCCAAGGAGTTCTTGGCTGTCTATATAAACGCTCAGCCGGACGGCAGTGTGAATCGGGATGATCTGTATTTTGTTGATAGTGATCAGCTTGTATTGAATGGTGCTGCCTCGCAGGCAATGGTGGGAGTGTAAATAATGAGTAAACGTGTATTGGTCTGCGGTAGCCCGGACTTGAACTTCATTGATGGCTCTTCTATTTGGGCTCAGACCATTGCTTTAGCCTTTGCGGCGACTGGCCAAGCGGAGGTAGAGTTTATTGCCAAGAGCAAGCCGGAAAGAGATGAACTGTTTGCCCCATTGAGAAGTGCTGACCGACTTAGCATTGTGAATGGGACAGATCCAAGCTATTGGAATGGGAAAGGTTTTAAGCGCCTGACTTTGCCAATGATGGCGGAGTTATCAGTTAAATTGGATCAAGCCAACCCCTATGACGTTGTGGTGGTGCGTGGGCTGGACATAGCCACCGCACTGTTGGAGCATCCTGCCGTTCTAAAAAAATGTTGGCTGTATTTGACAGATATTCCGCAGCAGGTAGGTGAGTACACTCCTGAGTTACGCGAGAAGATGCGCCGTATGGCGACAGGTTGCCAGCGCCTTTTGTGCCAAACCCAGGGCTTTGTGAGCCTGTGGAAAGAGCTGGTTCCAAGTATTGCTCTTGATAAGTTCAGTCTTTATACGCCGGTTATCCCTGACCTACCTGTTAGCCTGCGCCCCTTAAGCCAGAGATCGATGAGGGCAGTCTATGCGGGTAAGTTTAAAGCAGACTGGATGACGCTGGAGATGGCAGAGAGCTGGTCTATCGTTCATGCTCAAGTCGCAGGTAGCGAGCTGGTCATGATTGGGGACAAAATCCACAACGAAGCGGACTGGCCAGAGTATAAAGAGCGCATGCAGCAAGCGTTAGAAGATACGGCGGGTTTGCAATGGTTGGGGGCGCAATCTCGAGAATCTGTGCAGGCTCAGTTGCAATCTGCGAGAGTGGGATTGTCCTGGCGTGCTGAAAACATGAACGATACGGTGGAGTACTCAACCAAGATTCTTGAGTACGGTGGTGCCGGCTGCGCTGCTATTTTGAATCGAAATGCGTTGCATGAACAGTTGTTGGGAGCGGACTACCCGTTATTTGCTAACAGTGCTGAAGAGTTCTCTCGTCAGCTGTTGAGAGCATTTCAAGAGCCTGCCGTCGCTGAAGCAGCCGCTACGGCTTTGACTAAATTGGCTCGTCGTCACACTTTTTCCCAGAGAGTCAAAGAGATTCAATCTTGGCTGCCAGACACTTCTAAAAGCAAGGTACGAGTGCTGGTTGCCGGGCATGACTTGAAGTTTTTCACCCTATTGCAAGATGCATTGGAGGCATCTGGTAAATTTGAGTTTCTGGTGGATGCCTGGGCTGGCCATGACAAGCATGATGAGCGTAAGAGCTTGGAGCTTTTAGAACAAGCCGATATCATTTTTTGCGAATGGTGTCTGGGGAACTTGAAATGGTATTCGAATAATAAAAAACCTCATCAGCGACTTGTGGCTCGATTTCATGCCCAAGAGCGAACCTTGCCGTATGTAGCCGAATCAAATTGGGATAATATTGACCATATTAGCTATGTAAGTGAATTTATACGTAGAGAAGGGCAGGAGAAGTTTAATTTTCCAGAGGCAAAGATTTCTGTTATTCCCAATTTATTAGATACAAGTAAATTTACGCCTTTGCGAAAAACAGGAGATGCGCGTTACACCTTAGGAATGATTGGGGTGTCCCCATCGTTAAAAAGGCTGGATAGAGCTATTGATTTGCTTGAGATGTTGTTGAAAGAGGATGGCCGATATTGTCTGAGAGTTAAGGGGAGAAATCCTCTGGATTATGACTGGTTGTTGAAGCGAAATGATGAGCTTCAATATTACAAAAGTATATATGAGCGGCTTAATAGTAATTCCCAGCTTCGGTATAAGGTGGTTTTTGATCCGCCCGGCGATGATGTAAATGATTGGCTTAGCTTAATAGGGTTCATTGTTTCCCCATCTGATTTTGAATCTTTTCATATGGCTGTAGGAGAGGCTATGCTGACCGGATCGGAACCAATTATTTGGGACTGGGATGGAGCAGCGGAAATATGGGGGGCTGAATTTGTTGTGCGAGATATATCTGAGGCTAAAGATCGGGTATTAAAATCGAAACAATATGCTGTGACGGATCTGATAGGGAAGTTGGATAAATATAGTGCTTTGAATGTCTCCCGTTGTTGGGAGGAATTGCTAGGATAAAAATTATGAATTATGCAAGGGAAGTGTTTTTATTTGAGGATAAAGGCTTTGTGCCCATACAAAGGCCGGATCTGGATCCTTATAGGATGGAGTTGCCATTTGATTGGGGTGTGGATCCATATAAGGATCCTAATTGGTGCTTCCAATTGCATACCTTAAGGTATTTAATGGTTTATTTATCTGCCTATAAGGAGACAAAAGATAATACGTATTTGTCTAAGCTACTTGGCTGGTTTCATGATTGGTGGGATTGGGCTAATAAGAATACTACTGAGTTTTTGTGGCATGACATGGCTACAGGAATACGCTCAGAAAAAATATACCAACTGGTGAAGGAATTGAATGCCAATCATATTGCCACTCCGATGTGGGTGCGAGATATGATATTGCAGCATGTCAAGGTGTTGAGGGAGCCGGGTTTTATTAGAGTGAATCATAATCATGGTTTATATGCAATTCACGGACTTAGATGTTTGGCGGAATTGCTTGGCCCTGGTATGAAAGTCAATGTACTGGCTTTGTGTTATCAAGACTTTGAGAAAATAGTCAAAAATCAATTTGATGAAAACTATGTTCATAAGGAACACTCACCGCATTACCACCACTTAGTTCTTGATTCCCTGATGAGGTATAAAAAAACCAAGCTTTATGATGATTTGGATTTGCTTGATAAGTATATAGATGGGGCAAGTGATGTGGCTAGGAATTTATTTTTACCGGATGGAAGAGAAATACCATTTGGAGATACCGATTATGAATTTCCTAGAGAGGTGGCAGGGGATGTTGATCCAAAGCTTAGAGTATGGAATGAGTCGGGTTATGTTGTTGCCAAGGAAGGGTTGAGTTATATATGCATGATTAATAATTTTAATAGTGGTGTGCATAAGCATTGGGATAATCTGTCCTTGATTTATGGGATCAAAGGTAATGATATATTGGTGGATCCTGGAAAATATAAATACACAAATGATGATTTGAGAGGTATGGTGGTTTCTTCTAGTTCCCACAATACTGTAAATATTGATGGGTTTTCTTGGGGGGCAAAAAGTTTAATAAGAAGGTCATTGTTTCTTGATGCAAGAAAGGAATCTAGAGGAGTGGTGGTGGAGGGGGGTATGGCTATTAATTTTAATAATAAAATTATAAATATTAAAAGAAAAGTTGAGTATTATGATGGGGAGTTGGTGGTGTTGGATGAGGTTTTAAATAAAGATGACTGTTGTGTTTATTCTAGATTTAATTTCCATAAAGATTTTGAATTGAATTTTCAAGGTGATGGGAGATTGATTTTAGGTAAAAAAGGCTTTCTTGTTGAGGTTTCTGTTGAGCAGGTTGAGGATGGTGGTCATTTTGAAAGTGCCAGATATGAGCTGGAGGAGATGCCGATTTCTTATCGATATGGAAGCTGTGAGAAATCTATTTCTATAAAGGTTTTTAATTGTAATTTATTAAGAACTAAATTTAAAATCATAAATTAATTTTTGTTATTGAGTCGCGTATGAGGGCTGGATTTGATTTTTATGTCAATGTTGGTTCTAGAAAAATATATTATGCCTTTCAAGAGGCAAAAAATAAAAATAAACCAATATTAATTGTGCTGCATGGTCATGGTCACCATGAAAGGCCAGCATCATTTCGTAGTGAAGATTGGAATGTAATCTGTCCGCTAGATTGTTTTGGAGTTGAGGGCAAGGGGACTTGGTACCTGGGTGAGTCCGGAGACTTTTTTTGGTTCGAGGCTATCAGGTTAATTATAGAAAAAGTGAGAAAAGAAGTTGGAAATGGGCAGCTCTATTTTTGGGGTTCGTCAATGGGGGGGTATGGTGCCTTGTTGCATGGCTATCTAAATAATGCGGCGGGTGTTTATTCTAATATTCCACAAACGGTTTTGTTAGGTAGTCGGTATTCTGATGGTGGGGCTTTTGAGTACTTTGAGGGGATTTTTGGTTCTGAGGTTAATAAATATAATGATTTAAAAGATATTATTTTAGATAAAAATAATACTTTGTTTTTTTTGTGTTTCAATCAGTTAGAGCGGGATGGGTATTTTTCTGAGCAAGGTTTAGGGTTTATTGATCATTTAAACTCAATTGGCCAGAAAATGTACGTTGAGATTAGGCCAATATCAACGCATGGAGTAAATCATAAGATTTGGGAAACAATAGAGCTTTTTAAGAATTATGATGCCAGCATTGATCCGGATGCATGGAAAATAAAAGTTGAGGCTAAGAGGGAGGGTGGTTTTGTGAAGTCAACTTGCATTGTAAATGAAAGGCATTTTCCGAATGGTGTTGAGTATGCATTCTATTTAATGGCTAATGGAGAGAGGGTGGATGTGAGATGGTATACGGAAGAAGCTGATGTTGTATTGAAAATTCCTGAGGGATTGGTTTGTAAGTCTCTGAAGGTTCAGAGTTACGTTCGTGATAGAGGAGATAATAATAGAAAAATTTTAGAGATAGCTAGAATTAAGTGCTAGGGTTTTAAATGGTTTGAGTGTGTTGTTGTGAATTTCCATTCTTGTGCGGAAAGAATTAAAATAATAGGTCTATTTACTTGAATAGAGATAGCTATACTCTTCTGACGGTTGATACCGAGGCCTTGCCTAGGCGGGCAACTAGTGAGCATATCAAACGACTGGTTTTGGGGCAGCATGGAGCTGGCACGGCTGGAGTGATGGAGATGTCTGCTATTGGTCGTGAGTTCGGTATAAGACATACTTTTTTTGCTGATCTTTGCGGCTGCTACGCCGCTTTGGAGCAAATGCAGAATGTGATTCGCTCTCTGGACTCCCAAGGTCAGGATATACAGTTGCACACACATCCAGAGACGTTGCCTAAATCTTTCTGGCAAGTGCATGATTTGCCAGTTTCTCCGCGACATATGAATGAATACATAGATCAGTCGCGAGTGGAATTTGTGTTACATCATTTCAGCAAGCTAATTACCGACATAACGGGCAAACCTGTTCTAGCTCATCGTGCAGGCTCATTCCGCTGGAATGCCCTGACGATCCGAGCATTACAAAAGCTCAATATCCCGCTGTCATTCAATCAATCCATGCGTGCCCTGGAAAGTGGCCGAGGCGTCCACGGCGAGCCCGATTGTCTGCCTTACTCCTGGTCAAACGGCGTCATCGAAGTCCCCGTTACCGAACGCTGGGTACCTGGGGTCCCGGGTTTTCGTCCTGATCGTTGGGTTAGTCTGACTTATCCGGAATCCCCGTACTTTAAATTTGGCTCGCGCCCTATCCCTGTTTGGAAACATCCTTTTGCACCTAAGCCCGCATCGGTTACGGTTGTACTCTTACACTCTTGGTCGCTGCTTGAGCGTGATGAGGCAGGCCACGCCGTTTATCGAGATGATCGCTTGTTGGAGGGCTACCGGAACTTCCTGCGCCGCCTTGTCAAGGATTGTGAGGTCATCACGACCGCAGAGTTTTTAGAGCTGCGTGCGCAGGGTAAAATCGACATTTCACGAACAGTTAACTTAGAGCAGGTAGAAGCACAGATATGAGGGATCGCTACGCAATGATTACGGTGGATACGGAGGCGCTACCTAAGCGTGCATCCGAAGACCACGTCAATCGTCTGATATGGGGGCGGTTCCCAAACGGGACAGCTGGTGTGGCCGAAATGTGCCGCATCGGTGATGAGTTTGGTGCTAAGCACGTTTTTTTTACGGATTTGTGTGGTGCGTACGCTTATCTGGATGAGTTGAAAGAAGTTGTGCGTTGGCTGGACGAGCAGGGCCAGGATGTGCAGTTGCATACTCATCCCGAGTATCTGCCAAACAGCTTCTGGGAAGAACACGGCCTACCTAATCGTCCTCAGTACATGAATCAGTACACCGAGCAGGAGCGCGCAGCGTTTGTGTTTCGGCATTTTGCGCATTTGATGACGGAGCAAACGGGCAAGCCGGTTCTGGCGCATCGTGCGGGCTCGTTCCGCTGGAACGCGGATTCAATCCGGGCCTTGAAAGAAGTGGGTATCCCGCTGTCCTTCAATAATTCGGTATGTGCGGTACATAATGGCCAATGCATATATAGCGAGGCTACGAATGAGCCCTATGTCTGGTCTAACGGTATTATTGAAATTCCCACGACCGAGAAGCGGATTCTGGGTAGGTTAGGCAAGCCGGACTGGTGGGTTCGACTGACTTACCCAGAGTCTCGCTACTTTCGCTTTCGCCCTTGGTGGGGCAATTTGTTGTTTAACGCAGTCAGTGGTAGCCCACCATTTGCTGTGTTTTTGCTGCACTCTTGGTCCTTGCTGTATTGGGACGAGAATGGTTTGGGTGAATACCGGGATGACAGCCGTTTAGAGGGATACCGCAAGTTAATGTCACGTCTGACCAAGGACTACGACGTGATCACGACGGCAGAGTTTTTGGATTTGCACGCGAGGGGCAAGATCTCCACGCCGCACTCAGTAGATTTATCCTTAGCGCAGTACGCTCCTCCACAAAAGAAAAACAAGAAAGTGAAGGTTTAGGGTAATGGCACTGAGATTTTTGCAAAGGCTGCTGGGTGAACCCTGGTTGGCCTTTAACCGTTTTCTGACAGTCCGCATGTTGCGACGCAAAACGCAGCAGCGCAGACCTGTGCAAACGCCTTATGAACCTGTGCCAGGACGCCTACTGTATGTGGCGGCCAGTGCCTTGCCGTACCATATCAGTGGCTATACCACCCGTACGCACGCTATTGCTCAGGCCTTGCAGGCGGCTGGTGGGGATGTGCGGGTGCTGACTCGGCCAGGGTATCCGTGGGACCGCAAGGATCGGTTAGCGGAGGCTTTGGCCGATACAACTATGGTTGATCAGGTTCAGTATGTGCATATCCACCGCCCCGCCAATAACCGCCCCGTCATGCAGTTCGCCATAGAAGCCGCCGCCTCCATCGCCCAAGAAGCCATCAAGCAGCGCGTCGCCGTCATCCATGCTGCCTCCAACCACGTCAACGCTTTACCTGCGTTGATCGCCGCTCGCCAGCTGGGTATTCCGTTCCAATACGAAATGCGTGGCCTGTGGGAACTGAGCCGTGCTTCCCGTATGCCGGAGTTTCGTGATTCTCAAGGTTTTAAACAAGGTCTGGAGTTAGAAGGTTTGGTGGCCAGCCAAGCGGATCGTCTGTTCGTTATTTCCGAGCAGCTGGGCCGCTATGCCTGCGAGCACTGGGATGTAGATCCGGCCCGCATGGGCCTGATGCCCAATTGTATTGATTCGTCGCGCTTTATGCCGGGTGACGCGCAGGATGTGCAGCCCAACACGATTGTGTATGCCGGTTCTTTGATCGTTTACGAAGGACTGGATGTCCTGATCGATGCCGTGGCGGACTTGATAGGCCGTGGCAAGGATGTGACCCTGACCATTATCGGAGACGGGGAGGCGCGCGCTCAATTGCAGGCTCAGGTGCAAAGCTTGGGAATGGAAAAGCATGTGCTGTTTGCAGGTCGTGTGTCACCCGAGGAAGCCCGTGCCTTGCAGGCCAAGGCCGCCTTGGTCTGTATTCCGCGCCGTCCGTTTGAAGTATGCCGTATCGTGCCTCCCATTAAGTTGGTCGAGGCGATGGCAATGGGCAAGCCGGTGTTGGTGCCGGATTTGCCGGTGTTTCAGGATGAAGTCGGTTCCTGTCGTTCTGTACGCTTTTTCAAGGCAGGTGATGTTCAAGATCTGGCCCGTGTCCTGGACGAAACCTTTCAGGCTGGCCCTGAGGTCTTGGCGCAGGATGGTGCCTTGGCGCGTGAAGAAGCGACTCAACGTCGTAGCTGGGCTGACTTTGTCGTGCATGCTTTGCCAGCCGGGGCTCACTCATGATCGGCCGCGCAATCCGGGCCTTGGGCGCGCGTGTCTACACACACCCTACGGTTAGCGAGGACGGGCGGCCCACTGGGTCGTTTGGACAGTTAAAGGTGGCCCTGGTCTCGGATTACTTCACGGCTGACTGCTTATCGGCAGAGTGCCAAATTCGCATTCTGAATCCTCGTAATTATGAAGAAGTGATCTCCACCTGGAAACCAGATCTGGTTTTTGTGGAGTCGGTGTTTCATGGTTTGGGTGGGGTGTGGCGGTACGAGCTGGCCAAACAGTCACGTTTGATTCGCCTGCGCACACCACGCACGATTTACAAGCTGGTGCAGTTTGCTAAAGATCAGGGTGTGCCCACGGTGTTCTGGAATAAGGACGACGGGGCGTACTTCGAGCACTTTATTGATGTTGCCAAGGCTTTTGACTATGTGTTCACTACGGACAGCGATTGCCTGCCGCGTTATCGCGCCCAGGTAGGTCCAGATGTGCCGGTACATACCTTGAGCATGCCGTATCAACCCGCGTTTCATAGCTTCACGGGTTTTGATTTTACGCGCAAGGAAGGTTGTTTTACCGGCAGTTATTACCGACGTATTTTGAGTGAACGCCGTCGTTTTCTGGACATGGTTTTCGGGGCCTGTGAGGACTCGCAGATGCATCTGAATGCCTACGACAGAAATCATGACCGGTTGTCCCGACACATTGAGTTCCGTTTTCCTCGTTCCACCCATGTGAAGGTTCACGGCCAAGTGCCGCACCGTGAAACAGGGCGTATCTACAAGGAACATGTGATGTGCCTGAATGTGAACTCGGTCACGGACTCGGAGACGATGTGTTCGCGCCGTCTGTTGGAAATCTTGGCTAGCGGGGGCATTGCGGTGACCAACCCAGGTCGCGCAGTGGATCGTTATTTCAGTGATTACTGCCACGTTGTGCACTCCCGTGAGCAGGCCAGTGAATTGTTTGCCCGTTTATGCCAACAAGGCCCGACGGCGCAGGACCGTGAGCGTGCGGCTGCGGGGGCGGCGTATGTGCGTCAGTTCCATACCTGGGAGCATCGCCTCCAGGAGTTGGCTGACGTGGTTGGTTTCTAGGGTGCGCTTGTTTCCATGATTGTGAGCATTTTTGCGTACCTGATTCAGGCGCTATTCGTTTTAGTGGTAGGGGCCTTTGCCCTGTATGTGGTTCTGGAACTGCGGGTGTTGCTGATCTCGCGGCGGGTGGAACGTCGCAAGTTAAGTGAACTGGTGCAGTCGACAGTGGTTTTGCAACAGGACTGGTATCCCAAGGTCAGCGTGTTATTGCCGATCTATAACGAAGCGGCAGTCGTGGAGCGTTTGATCGATGCAGCATGCCGATTGGATTACCCCGTGTCGGCCTTGGAAATCCTGGTGCTGGATGACTCCACGGATCAGACCGCGTTGCTGGCTCAGAATAAGGTGGATCAGTTGGCAAAGCAGGGTGTGCCGATCCGCCGTATTCAGCGAACCGATCGCTCGGGTTACAAGGCGGGGAATCTGGTGCATGGCATTCAGCACTCTCAAGGCGAGTTTTTTGCAATTTTTGATGCAGATTTTTTACCACCGGTCGATTTTTTGAAGAAAACAATTCCCCCTTTTAAGGACGGGAAGCTCGGTTTTCTTCAAACCGGTATTGGTTACGAAAATCGGGACCATTCTTTCTTGACCCGCTTTCAGGCCATGGAAATGGGCCACCAACAGTATGTGACCGTTGGTTTGAGCGAAGATGGCGATATGGCCTCTTTAAGCGGTAGCTCCTGTGTCTGGCGGCGCGCTTGCGTAGAGGCATTGGGTGGTTGGAATGCTTCTACCATT
>SMEN01000292.1_pt1 | contig 15470 bp, 15 predicted proteins | sample 2456271 | NCBI WGS metagenome assembly SMEN01 (sample SAMN10132593, study PRJNA489261) | soil metagenome | isolation source: day1 control-loamy sand soil ammended with raw manure from dairy cow... | place: USA | collected 2015-04-01 | reverse complement strand
AATCCCCGTATAAGCGGGCCATGCCCGCGACAGCCTTGCGCTTTAAAGATCCTTCCGCGCGAGCAGACACCGGTAATGATTAATGAGTGATGCATAAGGTCTGCGGCTTACAGGAACGTTAACTGATTGGATTGCTAACGTTGAGCATGCCGCACGGTGCTGCAACTGTTCTTCCGTCGACGAACCCATCCAGGGTTCAACGCCGACGCTACGTCATCCATGACTGCGCTTGCCACAGCTGCAGCGGAGGGCTCAGTGATCAGTGGTGTTGTTTGCTAGGCAGTAGGTGAGCGCCATTAGATGTAGTTATGAAAGCTTCAAGGTTGAGTGGTTGGTTTGCGGAGTATTTCAGGTGCTAAAGTTGCGCTCATCGAACGATTATGAATAAAGAAAGGGTTATATTTTCAATTAGCATATGTGCTTCTGAACTTGGTGTTCATCGGCATGCCTAAACTATCTGTGCGTTTATGCCCCGACATCGCTATAATCCATACCTATTTAACTTTTGACTTTGGTTTGATGCTATGACCGAACTTGTTGTTGACTACATGCAGCGCCTTGGCGAGTCTGCGCGTGAGGCTTCGCGTGTGTTGGCAAGAGCCAGTACTGCGCAAAAAAATCAGGCTTTATTAGCCACAGCTGTTGCTTTAGATAAATCACGTGATGCTTTATTAGCGGCGAATGAGTTGGATATGCAGGCCGGCCGCGCCAATGGCTTAGACGATGCCATGCTTGATCGTCTGGCTTTAAGCTCCAAGCGCATTGATGAGATGATTGAAGGCCTCAAGCAAGTGGCTGCACTGCCTGATCCAATCGGCGAGATCCGTGATATGCACTTTGTGCCGTCCGGGATCCAAGTCGGTAAGATGCGCGTGCCGCTAGGTGTGATTGGCATCATTTATGAGTCACGACCTAACGTAACTGTTGAAGCGGCTAGCTTATGTATTAAGTCAGGTAACGCAACGATCTTACGTGGCGGTTCAGAAGCGATTCATTCCAACCAAGCGATTGCTCAATGCTTAAATGAAGGCTTGGCAGCAGCTGGTTTCCCGGCGACAGCAGTACAAGTGGTTGAGACCACTGACCGTGCTGCAGTCGGCGCATTAATCACTATGCCTAAATACGTAGACGTGATTGTCCCGCGTGGTGGTAAAGGTTTAATTGAGCGTATCAGCCGTGATGCAAAGGTGCCGGTGATTAAGCATTTAGATGGTGTGTGCCATGTGTATGTCGATCAGGCCGCTGATGCAGAAAAAGCTATTCGTATTGCCGATAACTCAAAAACTCAGCGTTATGCACCCTGTAATGCGATGGAAACCCTTTTAGTACATGAATCGCAAGTCGACGCTGTATTGCGTCCGTTGTTTGATATTTATGAGGCTAAAAAAGTTGAATTGCGGGGTTGTGAGAAAACCTGTGCTTTATTTGCTGCGCGAGTTAAGCCAGTTACTGCAGAAGATTGGGCAGCCGAGTACAATGCACCGATTCTAGCGATTCGTATTGTTGCATCGCTTGAAGAGGCAATTGAACACATCAATACCTATGGCTCTCAACATACTGATAGCATTGTCACGGAAAATTTCACTGATGCACGTCGATTCTTAACCGAAGTAGACTCCAGTTCAGTGATGATTAATGCCTCAACCCGCTTTGCCGATGGTTTTGAATATGGGCTGGGTGCGGAGATTGGTATTTCTACTGATAAGCTGCATGCTCGTGGTCCTGTCGGTTTGCTCGGCTTAACCAGTGAGAAGTATGTGGTGTTTGGTGACGGACACGTGCGTGGCTAAGCGAATAGGGATGCTCGGTGGTACTTTTGACCCAGTGCATATCGGGCATCTGCGCAGTGCTTTGGAGGTTGCCGAAAGTTATGCGCTAGATAAGCTGTTATTGGTTCCTAGTGCACGACCACCCCATCGTGACACTCCGCAAGTCAGTGCTCAGCAGCGCTTAGAAATGGTGCAGCTGGCAGTAGCGGATGTTGAAATGCTCAGTGTCGATGATCGCGAGTTACGTCGTGATAAACCGTCATGGAGCATTGATACCTTGTTATCATTGCGTGCTGAACTCGATGAGCAGGATCAATTGTTACTGATTTTAGGTTGGGATGCATTTTGCGGCTTGCCCAACTGGCATCGCTGGAGCGAGCTATTAGATTATTGTCATATTTTAGTCTTGCAGCGTCCTGATGCAGATATTGAAGCGCCACAAGTCCTACGCGATTTAGTGGCTGCCAAAAGCGTGAGCGGTCCGCAAACTTTACACGGCCCTAGTGGTCAAATCGCCTTTGTATGGCAAACACCGTTGGCTGTTTCAGCAACACAAATTAGACATTTATTAGCAACACAACGTTGCGTACGGTATTTGGTACCAGATACTGTTTTTAAATATATTTACGCTCACCGACTCTATCAAGAGTCATGAGCTTTTGAGGCTAGATACCCAATGCAAAATGAACAACTTGTTAAAATAGTGACGGCTGCTTTAGAAGAAGTTAAAGCCAAAGACATCGTCACCATTGATGTACGTGGTAAAACCAGTATCACTGACTTTATGATTATCGCTTCAGGCGGTTCAGCGCGTCAGGTTAAGGCATTGGCAGAAAACGTTATCGACAAAGCGAAAGAAAATGGCGTTCGACCTGTTGGTAGTGAAGGTTTGGACGGTGGCGAGTGGGCCTTAATTGACTTAAATGATGTGGTGGTTCACGTCATGCAAGTTGAAACCCGTGAGCATTATGACTTAGAGCGTCTTTGGCAGGGCGCTGAGCAAAGCCGTGCACAACACAATGAGCAAGGCGCTGAGTAAGTGCGTATTCGCTTAATTGCTGTAGGTTCAAAGATGCCGCGTTGGGTTGAGGACGGTTGGCACGAATATGCTAAGCGTCTGCCCAGTGAGCTGCCTCTAGAGCTGGTGGAGATTCCTTTGAGCACGCGTGGGAAAAACGCCGATGTACAAAGGTTGATTCGCCAAGAAGGTGATGCAATGTTGGCGAAAGTGCAACCGGGGGAGCGTATTGTCACTCTGGAAGTGCACGGCAAACCTTGGAGCACCGAGCAATTAGCCCAAGAGCTTGAGCGCTGGCGTCTAGAGGCGCGCAATGTCAACCTCATGGTAGGTGGGCCTGAGGGGCTAGCGCCGCAGGTCTGTGAGCGTAGTGAGCAACGTTGGTCATTGTCGCCCCTGACACTACCGCACCCATTGGTACGAATTCTCCTCGGTGAGCAAATTTATCGTGCCTGGACTGTGCTTAACGGTCATCCATATCATAAATAGTGGACGGGTATGCCAGCTCCTATTCGGTTAAAAGACCATGAAGTTGATACGCGACTGATTCGTGGACGGTTACTCGTCGGCGCTGTTGCGGTTATTCTTTTAACCCTGTTGCTAGTGTCTCGCATGTACTACTTGCAAGTGGTGCAATTTGAGCATCACTCAACTTTAGCTGAAAATAACCGCATCCATGTGCAATCGCTGCCGCCCACGCGAGGTATGATTTACGATCGTAATGGTGTCGTGGTTGCTGATAACCGTGCCAGCTTTAGCCTAACTTTGACCCGCGAGCGTGCTGGTGATTGGGAAACTGTACTGGATTCGATTATTGAGATTTTAGAGCTCGATAGCGACAGTCGAGCATTGTTTGAAAAGCGTATTCGTCAAGGCCGTCGTCCATTTGAGCCCGTGCCGGTGATGTTTGAATTGACAGAAGAACAAATTGCCCGCGTCGCGGTGAATCAGTTCCGCTTGCCGGGCGTTGAAGTAGCAGCCAGTTTAGTGCGCTATTACCCGCAAAAAGAGCATTTTGCTCACTCTGTAGGTTATGTCGGGCGCATTAATGAAGGTGAGCTGAAAAAACTTGATGCTGTGAATTACAGCGGTACCCACCATATTGGTAAAACCGGTATCGAACGGTTTTATGAAGATGAGTTGCATGGTCAAGTGGGCTATGAAGAGGTTGAAACCAATGCGCGCGGACGTGTCCTGCGTGTATTAAAACGCGTAGAGCCTATTTCTGGACAAGATATTTATCTGACCCTAGACATCGCTTTGCAAGAAGCAGCAGAGGCGGCGTTGGATGGCCGACGTGGAGCCATTGTGGCGATTGAGCCCAACACCGGTGAGGTCTTGGCAATGGTCAGTCAGCCCAGTTTTGATCCTAACCCCTTTGTGACCGGTATCAGTTTTAAAGCCTACGGTGAGTTGCGCGACTCACTTGATCAGCCGCTGTTTAACCGAGTGCTGCGTGGGCTTTACCCGCCGGGCTCGACCATCAAACCAATGGTGGCGATTGCTGGTTTAGATGCTGGGGTGATTACTCCTAGTACGCGTGTATTTGACCCAGGCTTTTATCAGCTGCCCAATAATAAACACAAGTACCGCAACTGGAACCGTTATGGTGATGGTTGGGTGGATTTGGATTTAGCATTGGCGCGCTCTAACGACACCTATTTTTATGACTTAGCACACAAGCTTGGCATTGATCGTTTACATGATTATATGAGCCGCTTTGGCTTTGGTCAGCGCGTTTCCCTCGATATGTTCGAAGAGACTGCAGGTTTGATGCCGTCGCGTGATTGGAAACGTAACCGTTATCGCCAATCTTGGTATCCGGGAGAGACGTTAATTCTGGGTATAGGTCAAGGCTATATGCAGACAACGCCCCTGCAGTTGGCTCAGGCCACCGCACTAATGGCTTCTAGAGGTAAGTGGATACGTCCACACCTCGCGCGCAGTGTGGACGGCGTGCAGCCTGTTGATACTGACCCGCCCGCAGACATCGTTTTGCGTGATCAGAAAGCGTGGGAGCCTGCGCGTTTGGGAATGGAGCATGTATTGCATGGCGCACGTGGTACTGCTCGTAAAGTGGGTGATGCTGCTGCCTACCGCATCGCCGGTAAAAGTGGTACCGCGCAAGTGGTGGCGATCAAGCAGGGCGAGCGTTATAACCGTGAGAAAACTCAAGAACGCCATCGTGACCATGCACTATTTATTGCCTATGCACCGGCTGAAAAGCCGCAAATTGCGGTTGCGGTGATGGTTGAGAATGGCGAGTCGGGCTCAGGTGTCGCAGCGCCAGTGGCAAAACTGGTGTTAGATGCTTGGCTGCTGGACGAAGAGGGCCTATTAAAAAGCCAATACCGTAGCGCTGATAGCGTGTTGCCGGTAGGAGTGAAACGATGAATCGCGGTTTTGATCGAGCCTTATCCGATGGTGATGTCTTACGCCGCAGAGCATCGTTCTTACAGCGCATCCATATTGATGGCTGGTTGCTTTTTTTACTGTTGATTCTTGGTGCGATTGGCTTATTTGTACTGTATTCAGCTGGCGGCCGAGATCAAGGTTTATTGATAAAACAGGCTTCATCATTTGGCGTGGGTTTACTGGTTATGGTGGTGGTGGCGCAACTTGAGCCACGCTTTATGGCCAGTTGGTCAGCGCTGATGTATTTAATTGGCGTGGCTCTATTGGTGGTCGTTGATGTGATGGGTCACAACGCGATGGGCGCAACACGCTGGATTAATATTCCTGGAGTCATACGTTTTCAGCCCTCAGAGTTGATGAAAGTGTTTGTGCCCATGACCTTAGCTTGGTATTTGGCACGGCATAACTTGCCACCCACCTTCAAACATATTCTGATCAGTTGTGTGCTGATTGCGGTGCCTTTTGTATTGATTGCGCGTCAACCTGACCTTGGTACGGCGCTGTTGGTTTTGGTTTCTGCGGTTTTTGTGTTGTTTTTAGGTGGCTTGCGTTGGCGCTGGATTCTGAGTGCGGTTGCTGCGGTTGTGCCGATTGCCTTTGGGATGTGGATGTTCGTGATGCATCAATATCAAAAGCAACGGGTCTTGACCTTCTTAAACCCAGAAAGTGATCCGTTGGGCAGTGGCTGGAATATTATCCAGTCAAAAGCAGCAATTGGTTCGGGCGGTGTATATGGCAAAGGCTGGCTACTCGGAACACAATCACATTTGGATTTTTTACCGGAAAGCCATACTGACTTTATTATTGCCGTATTAGGCGAAGAGTTTGGTTTGGTCGGCATTTGTTTATTGTTGCTGGTGTATTTGCTATTGATCGCCCGTGCATTGGTGATTACTCTGCAAGCACAAACAGTCTTCGGTAAGCTGTTAGCTGGCTCGATAACCCTGACATTCTTTATTTACGTGTTTGTTAATGTGGGGATGGTCAGTGGTCTGCTGCCAGTTGTTGGTGTACCGCTGCCCTTTATCAGTTACGGCGGAACTTCTTTGGTTACCCTCTTGTCTGGGTTTGGTATTTTAATGGCGATCCATACGCACCGTAAGTGGATTGCACAATCGTAAGGGTTTTACATGCAAACTGCGCTGTTTCGAAGCAAAAAATTAGTGGCGTGCTTAGGTTTAGCCCTAGCGACTGCATCTGTCTATGCAAAAGAAAATAGTTATGCACAGCATCCGCTGACTGCACCCTTTATCGAAGAAATGAGCACCGAGTTTGGTTTTCTGCCTGAGCCTCTGCAGGCGATTTTTACTGATGCTGAGCGTAAACAAGTCATTTTAGACGCCATTTCCCGTCCTGCAGAGCGAGTTAAGCAGTGGAAAGACTACCGTCCGATTTTTATTACTCAAGCACGTGTGGATAAAGGCCTAGAGTTTTGGGCGAAAAATCAAGAAGCCTTACAGCGCGCTGAACAAGAATACGGTGTGCCGGCTGAGTTTATTGTCGCCATTATCGGCGTCGAGACCATTTATGGCGGCAACACCGGCAGCTATCGGGTGATTGATGCCTTATCAACCTTGGCTTTTGATTATCCGCCGCGAGCGCCTTTCTTTCGCCAGCAACTTAAAGAGTACTTACTGCTAACCCGCGAGGAGCAAGTGGATCCCTTAAGTCTTAAAGGATCTTACGCCGGAGCCATGGGCTTGCCACAGTTTATGCCTGGTAGTTTTCGAGCCTACGCAGTTGATTTTGATCACGATGGCCATATTGATATATGGCAGAACCCCACCGATGCGGTGGGCAGCGTCGCCAACTACTTTATTAAACATGGTTGGAAGCCAGGGCAGCCGGTTGTTGTGCGTGCGGATTTAAAAGCGGTAGCGGTTGCCGAAAAAGGTTTATCCGACAGTTTGGATCCAAAAATTACTGTCAAGCAACTGCAAAAGTTAGGCTGGACGCCACGTTCAGCTTTAGATGCCAAGCAAAAAGTCACGGCTTTCCGTTTAGAAGCTGAGCAAGGTAATGAATATTGGATCGGTTTGGCGAATTTTCATGCTATAACGCGCTATAATCGCAGCGTGATGTATGCCATGGCCGTTAATGAGCTGGCTGAGTTATTAGTCGCCGCACGTAAGGATTAACAATGTTTAAACACAGTGCGCAAGTTTTGATTGCAGCTGCTGTCGGCGTGGCCTTGATTAGCTGTTCTTCGAGCAGTCCTAAAGGTCCACAGCCGCAGCCGGTGATTCGCAATGGCTCGATCAGCGGTCCAAGCGATTTCAAACAACCAGGTAGCGATGGTGCGCCTTGGTGGTCAGTTGATGTCTCGCGCATTCCAGATGCTGTGCCAATGCCGCATCAAGGCAGCTTTAAAGCCGCACCTTACACTGTGCGTGGCAGTCGCTATTTCCCTATTCAAGACGCTCGTAACTATAAAGTGACCGGTACTGCTTCTTGGTATGGCACGAAGTTTCATGGTCGTGATACGGCTAATGGTGAGACTTTCGATTTATACGGTATGACCGCAGCGCATAAAACTCTACCGTTACCCAGTTACGTTAAAGTCACTAACTTAGAGAACGGTCGCAGCGTGACATTACGTGTCAATGACCGTGGTCCGTTTTATTCTGACCGTATTATTGATTTGTCGTTTGCGGCAGCAAAAAAGCTGGGTTATGCCGAAAAAGGTGTTGCGCGTGTCAGCGTTGAGGGTATTGATCCGCATGAGTGGTGGGCTGCACATGGACAAAAAGTGCCAATGGCTGGCGCCGCTTATCCGGTGGCCAATGCTAAACCTTTGAGCTTGCCATCTTTGCCGCAAGAGCCAGAAGCCTATACGCCGCCGCTTGAGCAGCATGCTGGCGCATTACTGCCAGTAGAGATTGACTCAAAAAAAAACGCTTTTTTACCAGCAGATGGCCTATATCTCCAAGTCGGAGCCTTCGCCAATCCCGACGCTGCGCAACTGCTGAGGGACAAGCTGAGTACGCTGACCAGTGCGCCGGTGTTTATCAATTCAGTGGTGCGCAACCAGCAAGTACTCCATCGCGTGCGCATGGGGCCAGTACCGAATCAGAACGAGGCTGAAAACCTAAAAGATCGCGTGCGTTTAGCGAACTTAGGGCAGGCAGCTTTAGTCTCAGCTGAGTAAGGGTTTAAGCGCAGTGCTTTAGCTTTTACTTAAGTAGCGTATGAATACCGTGAATGGACGCATCCATTTATTTTTAAAAATTTGAGAGTGGTATGAAAATCAGTCAGTTATTACAAACCTTTTGTTTCAGTGCCGTCGTTTGTGTTGCCGGTTATAGCAACGCTGCTCCGACACCGACACCCACAGCAGCAACTGCGCCCACGGTGATTCCGGCCATGCCAGAGTTGGCCGCTAAGTCATATGTTTTGATGGATGCTGCCAGCGGCAATATTTTAGTTGCGCACAATGGTGATGAGCGTTTGCCGCCAGCCAGCTTAACTAAATTGATGACCGCCTATATTGCTACGGTTGAAATGAAGCGTGGACAAATTGCTGAACAAGACTTGGTGACCGTCAGCGAAAAAGCCTGGCGCACCGGTGGTTCGCGGATGTTTATTGATGTCGGCAAGCAAGTGTCTGTCGATGACTTGTTGCACGGTATTATTATTCAGTCGGGTAATGACGCTAGTGTTGCTTTAGCGGAACACATTGCCGGCAGTGAAGAAGCTTTCTCAAGCATGATGAATACTGCTGCAACGCGCTTACATCTCGACAATACGCATTTTATGAATGCCACAGGTTTGCCGTCGGAAGAGCATTACTCGTCAGCCCACGATATGGCCAAGTTGGCGCGTGCGATTATTTATGAAGATCCAGAGCATTATGCGATTTATGCCCAGAAAGAGTTCCTTTGGAATGGCATCAAGCAGCCGAATCGTAACTTACTGCTGTGGCGCGACAAAACCGTTGATGGTTTAAAAACAGGACACACTGATGAGGCCGGCTATTGCTTAGTCGCTTCTGCTGTACGCGATGATATGCGCTTGATCTCTGTGGTGTTTGGTACGACCAGTGAAGCTGCCCGTGCGGCGGAAACGCAGAAATTATTGACCTATGGTTTTCGCTTTTTTGAAACTAAAACCTTCTATAAAAAAGGCGTAGAACTGGCAGACAGTAAAGTTTGGAAAGGTCAGGAAGACCAAGTTAAGGTTGGTTTGGCCGATGATTTAACTTTAACCTTGCCACGTGGCCAATTGCAGAAAATGGCTGCCACCATGGTACTTGATGAGAGCGTAGTTGCTCCGGTTAAGAAGGGCGATCGCCTTGGCGTGGTGGAAGTACGTTTGGGCAATGAGGTTTTGCACACAGCCGATCTAGTCGCTTTGCAAGACGTTGCAGAAGGTGGCTTTTTCAGCCGCATCATCGATTCCATTCGTATGTTTTTTTACAGCTTATTTAACTAAAGCTTAATTGTTCAAACTAGGTTTGCAGTGCACACTCGAGTACTTGCAAGCCTAAGTATGAACACAGGTATATGCATAGACGGTTTTATCCAAGCCTTCTGCTAAAAGAGCCAAAAGCTCGGAGTTGAGATGACTGAAGATACAGTGCAACAACCACCTAAAATTGAATTTCCTTGCGCGAATTATCCAATTAAAATTATTGGTGACAGCTGCGAGGCTTTTGCTGATATCGTCCTTGAAGTAGTGCAGCGTCACGCGCCAGAAACCGATCCAGCCGCAATTACCCGACGCGACAGTAGTAATGGCCGCTTCTTGTCGGTGCAAGTGCACATTCATGCACAAAGTATTGAGCAACTGGAAAAAATCAACAGTGATTTACGCGAGACGGGCATAGTGCGCATGGTGCTCTAATGTCTAGGTCTGTTGTGGTTCGGCATTTAGGCTGTGTAGCCTACGAGCCAACTTGGCATGCCATGCAGCACTTTACCCAAAACCGTGACGCCGATACTGCGGACGAAATATGGCTGCTTGAACACCCGCGTGTTTTTACTCAAGGGCAGGCAGGTAAAGCAGAACATGTGTTAGCCGCTGGCGACATCCCGGTTGTTCAAGTCGATCGCGGTGGACAGGTGACTTACCATGGCCCAGGCCAGTTAGTCGCTTATGTCTTGGTGGATGTGCGCCGCGCAGGCCAAGGCGTACGCGACTTGGTCACGAGCATTGAAAACAGCTTAATTGATCTATTGGCTCAGTATGATATTGCCGCACAAGCTAAGCCTGATGCTCCCGGCGTCTATGTTGGCGATAAAAAAATTGCTTCATTAGGTCTGCGCATTCGTCGCGGCTGTTCTTTTCATGGTTTGGCCTTGAATGTTGATATGGATTTGCAGCCGTTTCAGCGAATTAACCCCTGTGGTTACGCAGGCTTGCACATGACCCAGTTGCGTGAAGAGACGCAACAGCCTGTGGACATGGCTGAAGTAGGTGTCCGTCTGCGTGATGCGCTCGTCTTACACCTGAAGTTCAGTGAATACATAACCCTTACCGATGGGATTGAATGCTATGAGTAATCAAGAGGCTCCAGTCAGCGCTAAACCCGCTAAAGTTGAAATGGGTGTTAAGTTGCGCGGTGCAGAGAAGTTAGCGCGTATCCCTGTAAAAATTATTCCGACCATTGATGTGCTGCGTAAACCCGATTGGATTCGCGTACGCGTGCCAGTCTCGCCTAAGGTTGAAAACATTAAACAGACCTTGCGTAAGCACAAGTTGCACAGTGTTTGCGAAGAAGCGTCGTGCCCAAACTTGGGCGAGTGTTTCTCCAGTGGCACTGCGACCTTTATGATTATGGGTGATATCTGCACCCGTCGCTGTCCATTTTGTGATGTTGGCCATGGCCGTCCTAATCCCTTGGATGAGAATGAGCCGCGCAGCTTAGCGGTCGCGATTGCCGATATGAAGCTTAAATATGTAGTGATTACCTCGGTGGATCGCGATGACTTGCGCGATGGCGGTGCCCAACACTTTGCTGATTGCTTACGTGAAATTCGTGCACTGTCACCCCATGTTCAGCTCGAAACCTTAGTGCCGGACTATCGTGGTCGCATGGATATCGCTTTAGAAATTACTGCGACTGAGCCACCAGATGTATTCAATCACAACCTAGAAACCGTACCGCGCTTGTATAAAGCCGCACGTCCGGGTTCTGATTTTGAATGGTCGTTAGATTTGCTTGAGCGTTTTAAGCAGTTGGTGCCAGGCGTGCCGACCAAGTCAGGCTTGATGTTGGGGCTTGGTGAGACCGATGAAGAAGTGATTGAAGTGATGAAGCGTATGCGTGAGCATGATATTGACATGCTGACCCTCGGCCAATATTTGCAGCCATCGCGTGACCACATGCCAGTCCAGCGCTACGTGCACCCTGATGTGTTTGCTTGGTTTGCCGAGGAAGGCTTGAAAATGGGCTTTAAGAATGTTGCATCCGGTCCGTTGGTGCGCTCTTCTTATCATGCTGATCAGCAAGCGCACGAAGTACAGTCATAATAAAAAACCCGTATCTGCACAGATTGGCGAATACGGGTTTTTTGATGCGTCGATCAAGCAGTGTGACCCAGTGATTAACTCGGGCAGCGGGCGAAGCTTAGCGCTCTAAATATTGCAACTTATTCGCTACGCCATCCCACTCTTCTGCATCGGGCAGAGGATCTTTCTTCTCGCTGATGTTTGGCCAAATATCAGCTAAGTCTTTATTTAGCTCAGTATATTCTTGCATGTCATCAGGCACTTCATCTTCTGCAAAAATCGCTTCAGCAGGGCATTCAGGCTCACACAGTGCGCAGTCAATGCACTCGTCTGGATGAATAACCAGAAAGTTTGGGCCTTCATAGAAGCAGTCTACAGGGCAGACTTCTACGCAGTCGGTGTACTTGCATTTAACGCAGTTATCAGTGACAACGAAGGTCATAACTAGCTATCTCCTAGGGCTGGTAACTTGTGCTCTATCTACGCAGAGCTGACAAGAAAAAATTACGCGCGGCGTCAGACCGCGCAATCAGTAAATTAAAGGTAGCAATTCTAACAGCTTGTACTCAATAGCGTTAGATTTGAGACTTCCAAGCATATAACAGATCAAGTGCCTGTTTTGGCGACAACTCGTCTGGATTGGTGTCTTGCAATTCTAGCAGCAGGTGATGCGGCTGCGTAGCGAATAAATCACTTTGCATTGGACGTTGACCATCGGTGCTGCTCTGTTGGGCTTGCATAAGGCTGCTGTCTTCCAGCTGTTTGAGATGCTCACGTGCCCGCGCAATTACCGCAGAGGGTACGCCAGCCAACTGCGCGACCGCGAGACCATAGCTTTGATTGGCAGGGCCACTACGGACATTATGTAGAAACACGATGCGGTCTTGATGCTCAGTGGCAGTCAGGTGCACGTTAGCAACGCTGCTTAAGCGCTCTGGCAGTGATGTCAGCTCAAAATAATGCGTGGCAAACAATGTCCAAGCTTTCAATTCAGCCAATTGTTCAGCGGCTGCCCAAGCTAAGGATAGACCATCAAATGTGCTGGTACCGCGGCCCACTTCATCCATGAGGACCAAGCTGTTGGCACTGGCATTGTGCAAAATATTAGCTGTTTCGCTCATTTCCACCATAAAGGTAGAGCGACCACCCGCCAGGTCATCGCTGGAACCAATGCGGGTAAAAATGCGGTCGACTAAGGATAGCGCACAGTGCTGTGCAGGAACAAAGCTACCGATGTGCGCGAGCAGTACGATCAATGCGGTCTGGCGCATGTAGGTGGACTTACCGCCCATGTTTGGACCAGTAATGATCAGCATGCGCGTTTCATCGTCCATTTCCACATCATTGGCGACAAAAGGCGTGGTTAATACATGCTCGACCACTAAGTGACGGCCTTGCTTGATATCCAGCAGCGGTTGCTCGGTAAAGTCTGGACGGCACAGATCGAGGCTCAGCGCGCGCTCAGCTAAATTGCTGATCACATCCAGTTCAGCTAATGCTGCCGCGCTGTTTTGTAGCGGTGCAATATGGGTAATTAGAATGTCCAGTAACTCATCATACAGCTGCTTTTCACGGGCGAGGGCACGGCTCTTAGCTGAGAGGGCTTTATCTTCAAATGTTTTTAATTCTGGGGTGATAAAACGCTCGGCACCTTTCAGGGTTTGCCGACGAATATAATCAGCTGGCGCTTGCTCTGCTTGCTTGGTTGGAATTTCAATAAAGTAACCGTGGACACGGTTGTAGCCGACTTTTAGGTTAGCCAGGCCGGTGCGTGCTTTCTCGCGGGTTTCTAGATCGATTAAATACTGTCCAGCGTTCTCACTGATCGATAGCAGCTCATCTAACTCAGCGTCATAGCCTATTTTTAATACGCCTCCTTCACGAATCACCGCTGGTGGATTATCAATAATCGCGCGGCTTAACGTCTCTGAAAGTTCGGGGTAAACGCTTATGGCTGTGGCGAGTTGCTGGATGCGAGCAATATCAAGGCTTTTCAGCACCTCTTGTAACGCCGGTAGTGCATTGAGTGCATCGCGCAGACGCGCTAAGTCGCGTGGGCGTGCACTGCGCAAACTGATACGCGCTAAGATCCGCTCGATATCACCGATGTCTTTGAGTGCCGGCTGCACACTCTCAAAGTGATAGTCATTGAGTAGGTAGGCAATCGCATCTTGACGCGCTTCGAGTACTGCGCGCTGGCGCAATGGACGATTCAACCAGCGGCTCAGTAAGCGGCTGCCCATGCTGGTCTGACAGCGATCGATCACTGATTGCAAAGTGTTGTCGCGACCGCCAGAGAGATTTTTATCCAACTCGAGGTTGCGCCGTGTGGCCGCGTCCAGCACCACTGTTTCACTGATGCGCTCATGATAAAGACTGCGGATATGCGGCAGTGCGGTACGCTGAGTTTCTTTGGCGTAATTTAATAAACTGCCGGCTGCGCCGATGGCGAATGATAGTTGCTCACAGCCAAAGCCTTTCAGGTCTTGGGTAGAAAATTGTTGGCACAAAGCTTTGAGGGCGCTGTCGTAATCAAAATCCCATGGTGCGCGACGCTGGGTGCCACGACGTTTTTCTAGAGCGCTTGGCACCGACCAGTCATCAGGAATTAACAACTCAGCAGGGTTGATGCGCTCAATTTCGGCAAGCACGTTTTCTTCATTGTGCAGTTCTTGCACACTGAAGCGTCCGCTGCTGATATCTAAAACGGCCAAGCCAAACAGGTTATCTTTACCCAGTAGTGCCGCAACTAAATTGTCGCGTCGGTCATCCATTAAGGCTTCATCGCTGACCGTGCCGGGCGTTAGGATTCGCACCACTTGCCGTTCAACTGGGCCTTTGGTGGTAGTGGCCGGGTCGCCGGTTTGCTCACAGATGACCACTGATTCGCCAAGACTGACTAAGCGCGCGAGATAGCCTTCAGCGGCATGAAAAGGAATGCCCGCCATCGGGATCACACTACCGGCAGACTGTCCGCGCGAGGTAAGGGTGATATCCAGTAGTTGCGAGGCTTTTTTTGCATCGTCATAAAAGAGTTCATAAAAATCACCCATGCGATAAAACATGATCTGATCAGGGTGTTGATTTTTCAAGCGCCAATACTGTTGCATCATCGGCGTGTGGTTACTTAAATCTGTAGCACTCATAATGAACTGACTCAATTGCGTTGCAAAAGCGCTAGTCTAGCGGATTGCACAAAAAATTTATGCACTGCCAAGGCTTGCTGCGCTGAAAATGGCGGCGAAAGTGCAAGTTGGGCAGGCGGATTAAATAAAAGTTGAGCTGTTAAGCTGCAGCGTAGGGTAACTGGAGGCATGCAAATGGTGGACGAAACAAAAAGTAAACAGGCTGACACATTATGCGATGACATTCTGCCGTATGAACAAGCGCAGGCGCACATACCTGTGGAGGATCCTTTGTCAGCGATTAAAACCATGCGTTTAGAGCAGTTGGCGGTATGTCGGCTTAAGTCAGAGCAAGAGATGCAAGCAATGCGTGCCGAACTTGCAGACAATGCTGATGAAACATCAACGGACTGATGGGGTATACCGCTGAAAACGGCAGACCAATCAACTAGGTGCTAGCTAGCGACTGCTAGAAATCTTGCTTAAATAGCCGCCCTCAAAGCGCAGGAAATAATACATACCGCCTTTAGGGCCATAGACCCATTCCTCGATACCTACTTCATGGGTGTGGCCATACTCATTGGTCAGTTGCTTATAGCCGAGGTGCGCTTGCTCCATCGGTGCGCCACACTTACTTTGTACTTCATGGGTGCTGGCTTGCAGACTGACCAATTTGCTATTACAGCGAAAGGT
>SMEN01000311.1_pt1 | contig 15488 bp, 14 predicted proteins | sample 2456271 | NCBI WGS metagenome assembly SMEN01 (sample SAMN10132593, study PRJNA489261) | soil metagenome | isolation source: day1 control-loamy sand soil ammended with raw manure from dairy cow... | place: USA | collected 2015-04-01 | reverse complement strand
GGCCGGCAGCAGGCACGCGTTGACCGCGGTCCAGCGCGAGCGCTCGCCGTCGGGGCGCGCCACCAGAATGGCGCAGGCGCCGCATTCGCCTTCGGCGCAGCCTTCCTTGCACGAGGTCAGCCCGAGGCCGCGCAGGAAGTCCAGTGCGTTGGCATGCGGCGGCCCGGTGAATTCTCGGGCTTGATGATTGACGGTGACGGTGCACCCGGGCGTTCCCGCAGCCTCCGAAGCCACAGCGCCTCACCTCCTACGCCCTGTGCGGGCGCATAGTGAAAGAATTTGAACGATTCGTGCATGGTGGAGCGGGAGCTGGCGTGCCCAGCCTCGGGGCGGGAGCAATTCCCGCCCGGAGCAGAACTGGGCACAGCGCGACCGCGGCCCGCGGTTAATACCCGTGGGCGATCTGGCCCTTCCCCCAAGCCAAGGACCCGCCCATGACGCGCCTCCCGTGGATTTCGCACCGACTTCATTCAAATATTGAACCTACCACATTATGTGTGCTACAGGTCACATTCGCCGGAATCGCATGGTCCCTCACCGTAGTTCGCGGCGAGTTCTTCGGCGCCCGGACGGACCGGGCTCAGGCGCGCTGAAAAGAAAAATCGCGCGAACCGAATGCGGTTCGCGCGATCTGTGGAGTTCTTCCCGAGTCAGAGCGGCATGGGCCGGTCGCCCGCTTCGCCCTGCTCCTCGGCGATCACCTTGATTTCAAGGCCCTTGTTGTCGAAGAGCTTGCCGTCGATCAACCGGTCGCCGTCCTGCAGCCCCGCCAGCTGGTGCTTGTAGACGGTGCGGCCCGAATCTTCCTTCTTGCGCCAGGTCAGCTCGTTGAAGATGATGTTCAGCAGCACCGCCATGATGGTGGCCGAGGAGATGCTGGACTGGAAGATGGTGCCAACCCAGGTCGGGAACTGCCCGTAGAAGTCCGGCTTGACCATCGGGATGCAGCCGAAGGCCAGGGAGGTGGCGATGATCAGCATGTTCATGTTGTCGTCCTTGGCCTTGGCCAGGGTGCGGATGCCCGCCGCGGCCACGGACCCGAACAGCACGATGCCGGCGCCGCCGAGCACCGGGGTCGGGATCGAGGCGACCACGCGCCCGAGGACGGGAAGCAGGCCCAGGACCACCAGGATGCCGCCGCCGGCGGCCACCACGAAGCGGCTCTTCACGCCGGTAATCGCCACCAGGCCCACGTTCTGCGCGAAGGCGGACTGGGTGAAGGTGTTGAACACCGGGGCGACGGTGGAGGAAAGCATGTCGGCGCGCAGGCCGTTGGCGATGCGCTTGGCATCGACCTTGGAACCGGTGACCTCGGCGACCGCAAGCATGTCCGCGGTGGTTTCGGTGTAGGTCACCAGGATCACGATCATCATGGAGATGATCGCGCCGAGCTCGAAGACCGGCAACCCGAAGGCGAACGGCGTCGGGAAGGCGAAGATGTCCCCGTCCAGCACGGTGGAGAAATCGGCCAGGCCCATGAACGCGGCCACGACGGTGCCCAGCACGATGGACAGCAGGATCGACAGGCGGGACAGTGCCGGAACTCCGGACTTCGACAGGGCCAGCAGGATCACCAAGGTGATGGCTGCCAGCGCGATGTTCTGCAGCGATCCGTAGTCCTCGCCCGCCGTGGCGCCGCCCATCGCCCAGTCGGCGGTGACCGGGAACAGCGACATGCCGATGATGGTGATGACCACGCCGGTGACCACCGGCGGGAAGAACCTGAGCAGCTTGGCGAAGAACGGGGCGATGACGATGCCGATGGCGCCGGCCGCCAGCACCGCGCCGAACACCGCCGGCATGCCCCCGCCGCCGTTGAGGATGGCGATCATGGTGGCCACGCCGGAGAAGGAGGTGCCCTGCACCAGCGGCAGCTGAGCGCCGAAGAACGGGACGCCCAGAGTCTGCAGGATCGTTGCCAGGCCGCCGATGAACAGGCAGCTGGCCACGAGGACGCCCATTTCCGCGGTGTCCATGCCGGCGGCTCCGCCCATCACCAGCGGCGGCGCGATAATTCCGCCGTACATGGTCAAAACGTGCTGGAAACCGTAGGCGATGGTGCGTCCTGCGGGCAGGCGTTCGTCTTCGGGCCTGGTGCTGGTAGATGCCTTGCTGCGCGCCGCGCTCATAGGTGAATCCTCATTGATGGACTGCTGAGGCTCCCTGCAGACCCGGGAGCCGGACCCTTACCATTCTCCTGCAACAATACCGCCCCTTCAGGTGGCAAGCGCTTGACGTGATGCACTTTGCACCAGCCAGGCCTTGTCCTCACGGTGGTTTTTCAGCAGGAACGAGCACAGCCCACCGGCGGATTCTGTTCGAATTCCACCTGTGGGCTGTTGTTTTAGAACCTAGCTGTCCAACGTCGGACCCGGATCCTCGGTGTGCTCTACGAAGCGCACCATCATGGCCTTGAACCCCGGGGTGTTGGACTCGCGGGCTACCAGCTCGCGGTGCACCAGCGCGTTGGCCTCCGGGAAGTAGGCCGCGACGCAGCCCTTGGCGGTCGGGTAGGACACCAGCCGGAAGCGGTTGGCCCGGCGTTCGGTGCCGCGGAAGGTGGAGATGACATCCACCAGGTCGCGGTCCTTGAAGCCGGCTGCTTCCAGGTCTTCCGGATGGATCAGGATCACGCGGCGCCCGTCCTTGATGCCGCGGTAGCGGTCATCCAGTCCGTAGAACGTGGTGTTGTACTGGTCGTGGGAACGCATGGTCTGCAGGATCAGGTGGCCCTCGGGGGCTTGAAGCGCCTCGAACTCGGAGACCGTGAAGCGGCCCTTGCCGATGTCGGTGGCGAAGGAACGGGTATCGCGCGGCGGGTTGGGCAGCACGAAGCCGTTCTTTTCCCGCACGCGGCGGTTGAAGTCCTCGAATCCGGGCAGCACCCGGGAGATGTGGTCGCGCACCACATCGTAGTCCTCGGCCATGGCGCGCCAGTCCACCGCGTGGTCGTCGCCCAGGATGGCCTGGGCCATGCGCGCCACGATCACCGGTTCGGCCAGCAGGTGGTTGGACACCGGAGTCAGCCGCCCCTGGGTGGAGTGGATCACCGACATGGAGTCCTCCACGGACAGGAACTGGGCGCCGCCGGGGTGCTTGTCGTCCTTGTCGGTGCGTCCCAGGGTGGGCAGGATCAGCGAGGTCTGCCCGTGCACCACGTGCGAGCGGTTGGGCTTGGTGGAGATATGCACGGTCAGCTTGGCGCGCTGCATGCCCGCTTCCAGCGCTTCGGTCTCCGAATTGGCCAGGGCGAAGTTGCCTCCCATGGAGACGAACACGTCGATCTCGTCCTTCTCGAAGGCGTGCAGCGCCTCGGTGGAGTCGTAGCCGTGCTCGCGCGGGGAATCGATGCCGAACTCGGCGTCCAGCGCGGCCAGCAGCTTCTCGGTGGGCTTCTCCCAGATGCCCATGGTGCGGTCGCCCTGCACGTTGGAGTGGCCGCGCACCGGGCAGGCCCCGGCGCCGGGTTTGCCGAAGTTGCCCTGCAACAGCAGCAGGTTGATGATTTCCTTCAGCGTCGGCACCGAGTGCGGCTGCTGGGTCAGGCCCAGTGCCCAGCAGATGATGGTCGCCTTGGACTTGGCCAGCAGCCGGGCGACATCCGTGATTTCGGCGCGGGTCAGGCCGGTGGCCTGCTCGGTGGCGTCCCAGTCGATGGTGGAGCGGGCCTGCCGGTAGGCCTCGAAGCCGTCGGTCGCCGCGGCGATGAACTCGTGGTCCACCACGGAGCCCGGGGCCTCCTGTTCGAACTGCAGCAGCAGATGGCCGAAGGCCTGGAACAGGGCCAGGTCGCCGCCGACCTTGATCTGCAGGAAGTCGGTGCAGATCGGGTCCGCCTTGCCCAGCATGCCCTTGACCGACTGCGGGTCCTTGAACCCGAAGAAGCCTGCCTCCGGCAACGGGTTGACCGCCACGATGCGCGCCCCGCGCTTGCGCGCGTCGGCCAGCGCGGAGAGCATGCGCGGGTGGTTGGTGCCGGGGTTCTGTCCGACCACGAAGATCGCCTCGGCGTGCTCGAAGTCCTCCAGCGAGACGGTGCCCTTGCCGATGCCGATGGTCGGGTTCAGCGCGGTGCCCGAGGATTCGTGGCACATGTTGGAGCAGTCCGGCAGGTTGTTGGTGCCCAGCGAACGGGCCAGCAGCTGGTACATGAACGCGGTTTCGTTCGCGGTGCGCCCGGAGGTATAGAACACGCAGCGGTCCGGGGTGGTGGCGTTGACGTGCTCGGCGATCGTGGCGAACGCTTCGGGCCAGCTGATCGGGCGGTAGTGGGTCTCCCCCGCGTGGATGATCATCGGGTTGGTGATGCGGCCCTGGGACCCGAGCCAGTACTCGGTTTTGTCCTGCAGCACGGAGATCGGGTGCTCGGCGAACCACTCGGGGGTCACGGTGCGGGCGCTGGCCTCCTCGGCAATGGCCTTGGCGCCGTTCTCGCAGAACTCGGCGGGCTTGCGCGCGCCGGTGATCGATTCCGGCCAGGCGCAGCCCGGGCAGTCGAAGCCGCCGCGCTGGTTGATGCGCAGCATGGAGCGCAGGGTCCGCGACGGACCGGCCTCGGAGAAGCCGCGTTCCATGGACACCATGACGGCCTTGAGTCCCGCGGCCGCGTGCTCGGGCTCGCTGACCTTCAGCTCGTCCTCGTTGATGTCTTTCTTGGGGGCCGGGCGATGCATGTCATTCCTCCGTCTGAATTCCTGCCAAAACGCTGTGGCGCCAGCCACACACCTACTACGCTACGCGTTCACGACGCGATGCGCATGCGTATAGAGATTTACGCTGTGGCCCCGCGAAAAGGCCGCGAGCGTCAGCCCCGCATCCTGGGCCAGGTCCACGGCCAGGGAGGACGGCGCACTGACCGCCGTGAGCACCGGAATTCCGGCCATGGCGGCCTTTTGCACCAGTTCGAAGGACGCACGGCCGGAGACCTGCAGCACGGTGTCGGACAGCGGCATGCGCCCCTCGCGCAGGGCCGCGCCGATCACCTTGTCCACCGCGTTGTGGCGGCCCACGTCCTCGCGCAGGATCAGCAGCTCCCCGCCGGTGGAGAACAGGCCGGCCGCGTGCACGCCGCCGGTGGAGGAGAACAGCTTCTGCGACTCGCGCAGCGTGTCGGGCATGGACAGCAGCACCCCCAGGTCCACCCGGCCGCAGTCCTCGCGCAGCTCGAACGTGGATTTCTTGCGCACCTCGTCGATCGAGTTGGTGCCGCAGATGCCGCAGGCCGAGCTGGTCACGACGTTGCGCGCGGCGCTCAGGTCCGGCGGCACAGCGCCGAACCCCAGCTGCACTTCAATGACGTTGTACGTCTGGTTTCCGTCCTCGTCGGTGCCCAGGCAGTAGCGCATCGCGGCCAGGTGCTCGGCCTTGGTGACGATCCCTTCGGCCAGCAGGAAACCGGCGACGAGGTCGAAATCATCCCCGGGAGTGCGCATCGAGGTGGTGAAGGAGGTGTGCCCGAAACGGATTTCCAGCGGCTCTTCGCCGGCCAGCTTCTCTTCGCGCACCCGGGTGGTTCCATCCGACATGGCCCGGATGACGCGGCGCCGGATGATCTTGCGTCCCATGGTGCTCCCTGCTTTGTTCTTTGGCTGCCTCGTTTGAGTGTGCCACCGACCCGCGGCCCAGGGCAAAGCGCTGCGCGTCGGGCTGGCCGGCCCTAGAATTTTCCCATGACAGAATCCTCCGCCAGGCTCCTGGATGTCTACGATTCCCTGCTGCGCACCGATGCGGAAATGCAGGGCGCCCTGCAGGTGGACCGGCTCGGCCCGCTGTACCTGGCGGTTTTCCCCGGCGGCCAGGGCTTCATCACCTCGGCGCGGTGCTCCGGCGGCGAATCGATGCCGCTGGCCGAACTGGTGGGTCCGGCGCTGGAGTACTTCACGGCGCGCACCGGCATCAGCGAGGTGGAATTCAAGACCCGCGACCACGACTACGCCCCGGGGTTGCACGAGGCGTTGCTGTTTCATGGATTCGCCGCCGGGGCGCCGGAGTCCGTGATGCTCGGCCGGCTTGAGAACCTGGTCAGCAACCAGCCACCTCCGCAGGGTGTGCAGGTCCGCCGGATCACCACGCGTTCCGAGGTGGAGCAGATGTGCGCCATGTCCGCCGAGGCGTTCGGCGAGCCCTACTCCCCGGGCATGGCCCGGGAACTGGCCGCGCGCGCAGAAATCGACGGCGGGATCGAACTGTGGGCCGCCTGGGCCGGGAGCCGCGTGGTCGGTGCGGGCAGGATGGAGCCCGTGACCGGCACCGAAGTGGTCGGGCTGTGGGGCGGAGGAGTGCTCCCCGCCTACCGCGGCCGCGGAATCTACCGGGCGCTGACCGATGCCCGCGCCCGGTCTGCAATGGCTTCCGGGCACAGTTTTGCGCACAGCGATTCCACCGAGTATTCCCGCCCCATCCTGGAGCGCCAGGGCATGGTCAAGGTGACAACCACGACCCCTTACCGATGGAGTCGTTCCTGAGAATTAGGCCGGGACGGTTTGGATGATGGAGAACTCCGCCCCGGTGGGATCGGCGAGCACCGCCATCCTCCCGAAGGGCGAATCCTTCGCCTGCTGGAGAACCTTGGCCCCCAGCTTTTTCGCGAGCGCGAGCGCCTTGTCCGTGTCCGTCACCGCAAAATAGGTCCGCCACCCGGGTTTCGGATCCGGCTGTCCGGAAATATCGTAGATCCCGGCTTTCGCGTCCGGTCCCTGCCCGTAGCTCTGGTAGCGGAATTCATCGGTATCCGAAAGGCTGAGCAGCTCCCATTCCAGCGCATCGCGGTAGAAGTGGGTGACCTTCTCGAACTTCGTGGTGTGCAGTTCGTTCCAGACCCGGGTTCCATGGCGTCCCGAGGCCCTGGTCAGTTCCCTGACAGTGGCGGACTGCCAGAGTCCCACACCGATGCCGGTAGGGTCGCCGATCATGGCGATGGTGCCCTGCTCCTTGATTTCCAGCGGCTGCAGGAAAACGAAGCCACCATACATCCCTGCCGAGTAGCTGGCCGCATGGGCGTCAGCCACATTCAGATAGGTAACCCATGCGTCACTGCAGCCGGAGTCTGAATCATTGTCCAGGAATCCCGCTACGAGTTCGTCCCCCAAGTACATGTCGAGCGAGTCTTCTGCGCCGGAATCCCCGCCGCGCGTTGTCCATCCGAAAAGCTGGCCGTAGAAGTCGATGCTTCGTTTCATGTCACCAGTCAATAAATCCACCCGGCACGGTTCCGCGCCGGGCTGCCCAAGTTCCTGCATCATTTCCCCATTTCATACATGATCCAGTTGCTAGGGCTGAGTCTAAACTTCAGGCCGCCTCGCGGCAACGATATGACCTGCAGGTCCATCGAGCCCGACACCGGGTGCCCACCTCCGGCTTTCGCCCCGCTTATGCTAGGTTGTGACACAGCACACACCTGCTTTTCGCGTTGATCCCCGGGAGCCAATCCATGCTTTCTTCCTCGTCAAACGTCACCATGTCCGTGGCCGCAATCCCCGCCGAAGGCGCCGCCCGCCATGGAGATCTGAAGGCCATCACCGTCAACGGGCAGAGCACCAGCTACCGGCAGCTCTGGGACGAGACCCGCGCGTATGCCGGGGCCCTGCGGGCTCGCGGCGTCGGCGAAGGCGACCGGGTGGCTGTGCTGATCCCGAACGTCACGGACTTCGCCCGCGTCTACTACGCGGTGCTGTCCCTCGGCGCGGTCGCGGTGCCGATTCACGCGCTGCTCAAGCGCCGCGAGATCGCCTATATGCTGGAAGATTCCGGGGCGCGCCTGCTGGTGTGCGCGGCACCGCTGCTAGGCGAGGGCGCCGCAGGCGCAGAGCTCTGCGGCATCGAGACGATCAGCGTGCTGGCCCCTGGGGACCTGGGCGCTACCAGGCTGGAGGACCTTGCCGCGGAGGCCACCCCCATCGACACCTACCTCCCGCGCCGTCCCGAGGACATCGCCACGATCCTCTACACCTCCGGCACCACGGGCAAGCCCAAGGGTGCGCTCGGCACCCATGTGGCGCTGCTGGAGCAAGCGAACACGCTGCTGTTGGACACCATCGACATGCGCCGCGGCGACAAGATCTTCGGCGGCCTGCCGCTGTTCCATACCTTCGGACAGACCACGGTGCTGAACACCGGGCTGCGCGTTGGCGCCCAGATCATGCTGCTGCCCAAGTTCACCGCCGCCGGCGCGCTGGACCTGGTGCTGGATGAAGACATCGACCTGTTCTTCGGGGTGCCCACGATGTATGTCGCCATGCTGGAGGCTGGCAAGCAGCGCGAGGGCAAGCCCTCCCGCCTGCGGTTCGGAGTCTCGGGTGGCGCCTCCCTGCCGGTGTCGGTGCTGACTGCTTTTGAAGAGCGCTTCGGCGCGCCCATCCATGAGGGTTACGGCTTGACCGAGACCTCGCCGGTGGCCTGCTTCAACCATGTGGGACGCACCCCGCGTCCGGGCACCATCGGCACCCCGGTGTGGGGCGTCGAGGTGGAGATCGCTGACCCGGCCTACCCGGACCAGATCAGGCTGCTGCCGCGCGGGGAAATCGGCGAGCTGGTGGTCCGCGGGCACAACTTGTTCGCCGGCTACCTGAACCGACCCGAGGCCACGGCCGAGGCGATGGTCGACGGCTGGTTCCGCACCGGGGATCTGGGCACCAAGGACGAGGAGGACTATGTGCGCATCCTGGACCGGACCAAGGACATGATCCTGCGCAACGGCTACAACGTCTACCCGCGCGAGGTCGAGGAAGTGCTCATCAGCCATCCGGAGATTTCCAATGCGGCGGTGTACGGGGTGCCGCACGAAACCCATGGCCAGGAGATCGCCGCCGCCATCACCCTGGAGGCCGGATCGGCGCTGACTGCGGAGGCCATCGGAGTCTGGGCCAGCGAGCAGATGGCGGCCTACAAGTTCCCTCGTCTCATCGAGATCGTGAAGGAATTCCCGCTGGGCCCCAGCGGGAAGATCCTCAAGCGCGAGCTGGTGGCGCAGTACGCCGAACAGGCCGGACAGCCCTCCTAGGCTTCCCCGTAGCGCGGCGCCCGGCGTTCGAGGAACGCCCGGCGCCCCTCGGCGAGCTCGGGATTCTCCCCGTTCTCCTCCCAGAGCCGCGACCACCAGGATTCGTAGTCGGCGGCCGCCGGCTCCTGCCCATAGGCGGCGATTGCCTCGCGGGTCCGCGCGATGGAGTACGGGGAGTTGCCCTGCAGCGCGTCCAGCAGCCGGTGCAGTTCCTTCTCCAGCTGCGCGGCCGGGTGCATCCGGGTGAACATGCCCCAGTCCAGCGCTTCGGCCGCCGGGATGCGCGATCCCGAATACAGCAGGTACTTGGCCCGGCTTTCGCCCACCGTGCGCACCAGCCGTTCGATGCCCGGACGCGGGAACACCAGCCCGATCTTCGCCGGGGTGATCGCGATTTTCACGTCATCGGCCGCCAGCTGGATCTCGCAGGCCGAGGCCAGCTGCCAGGCCCCGCCGAAGCAGTTGCCTTCCACCACCGCGATGGTGGTCTTGGGGCAGCCGGCGATGGCCCGGTCCACCAGATCGAAGTGGTTCAGCAGCTGCCCGTCGGCATCCTCATCGAAGAGCACCTGGTCCATTTGGTCGATGGCGATCCCGGCGCAGAAGTTGCCGCCGGCGCCGCGGATCACGATCGCGGACACCGCCGGATCGGCGGACAGCACGGCAAGGGCGCCCAGCAGCTGCAGGCACATGTCCTTGGTCAGGGCGTTGAACTGGCGTTGGTTCTCCAGCAGCACCACGGCCGTGGAACCCTGGATTTGCACGCTGACCCGTGCCTTGTTTTCCTCGGACATGAGGACCTCCCGTTATCCGGTGTGCGTTGCCTTCATGCTCACCGTGCCACACTGGGCATGTGGATCTACAAATTGTTTACACGATTCTTGCCGGCCTGCTGCTGGTGGTTTCCGCGCTGGGAACCATCTTCCCCATCCTTCCCGGATCGTTGCTGGCCATGGGCACGCTGCTGGCCTGGGGCTGGCTGCTGGGCAGCGGCGCTTCCTGGTGGGCCGCAGGGCTGGGCATCGCTATCGCCTTCCTCGGTTGGTCAGCGTCCGCGGTGCTCACCGGCCGCAAGCTCAAGCAGCATGCCATTCCGAAGGGGTCCATCCTCGCGGCCCTGATCGGCGCGATTGCCGGGGCCTTCCTGATCCCGGTGGCCGGGCTGTTCCTGGGCTTCGCGGTGGGTTTGTTCGTCGGCGAAGCGATCCGCCGTGGCGAAACCTCGGGAGCCTTGGCCTCATCCTGGGCGGCATTGAAGGCCATGGGGCTGGGGATCGTCATCGAGTTGGGCTGCGTGCTGCTGGCCTCCTCGGTATGGATGATCGGGGTCATCACCCACTTCGCCACCCGCTAGATCCAGCCCATTTCCCGCGCGGTGCGGGCCGCCTCGATCCGGTTCGAGGTATTGGTTTTGCCGATGGCGTTGGACAGGTGGTTGCGCACCGTTCCGGCCGACAGGTGCAAGGCGGCGGCGATCTGCGACACCGGTCCCCCGCCGGCGGCCAGCGCGAGGATTTCCCGTTCCCTCTCGGTCAGCGGGTTGGCGCGGGTTTCCACGCTGAGCATGGCGCGCTGCGGGTCCACGACCTTGCCGCCCGAATGCACCCGGCGGATGGCGGCGACCAGCTCCGCCGGCGGGGAATCCTTGACCAGGAATCCGCTGGCCCCTGCTTCGAAGGCCTGGCGGAAGTATCCGGGGCGGTCGAAGGTGGTCACGATCAGGACCTTGACCCCGGGATGGCTGACGCGCAGCAGTTCGGCGGTGCGCAGCCCGTCCAACCGGGCCATCTGCACGTCCAGCAGCGCGACCTGCGCACCGCTGGCATCCAGCGCCTGCGCGACCTCGTCGCCGTCGGCGCATTCGGCGACCACCTGGATGTCGTCCTCCAGATTGAGCAGGGCGGCCAGTGCGCCGCGCACCAGGTGCTGGTCGTCGGCGATCAGCACCTTGATCATGTATCCCCGTTTCCCGCACCGAATGCGACCTGCACGCTGGTTCCGCCCAGCCTGGATGATCCCACTGTACAACTGGCGCCGAACAGCCGGGCGCGTTCCTGCATGCCCCGGATGCCGTGGCCGCTCTCGCCGCCCTGGATGCCGTCTCCGTCGTCGTCCACGCTGACCCCTGCGGTTGCCAGCCGCACCGCGACGGATCCGGCGTGGGCGTGGCGCAGCACATTGGTGACCGCCTCGCGCAGGATCCACGCAATGTGCGACCGCCAGGCCACGGGGATGTCCTCCACCGTGCCCAGCACCGTGAATTCCAGGCCGTTGTCCGTGCAGGCCTGGTGGAGTTCCTGCAGTTCGGCTTCGAGGTTCTGCCGATTCAGTCCGTGCACCGTGGTGCGGACCGAATCCAGCGCCGCGACCGCCAGCTCGCTGAGCTGTTCCAGCTCGCCGCGCGCCTCCTGGTAGCTGCCGGCGTCCATGAGGCGCAACGCCAGCTGGGCTTTGAGGTTCAATGCGGTCAGCGAATGGCCGATGCCGTCATGCACGTCGCGGGCCATGCGTTCCTGTTCGGCCACCACCAGGTAGTCGGCGCGGATCTGCTCAGATGCCACCGAGCGCGTGATCGCCGCGACGGTAATCGCATACACCACCATCAGCACCAGGTTCAGGCCGATCAGGAACAGCAGATCCACGAACTCGCCGTAGATGATCGGCAGGGCGAAACACAAGACGGCGACCGCGGTGTAGCTGGCAATCGTGTAGCGCTTGGTCAGCAAGAAAGCCGAATACGAGGTCAGGAACGGGAACATGCCCATGACGGTCAGCCCGATCACCGGAAGCCCCGCCAGCACGATCACCCACAGGATCGCGAAGTAGATATGGGCTCGCGGATGCCTGGTGCCGCCTTCGCCCACCACGCGGCTGAACTCTGCGTAGGCCCTGATATAGACCGCCGCGAAGACCACCACCAGGACCAACCCGATGATCCTGGTGGACAGCGAGTAGTCCTCGAACAGCAGATCCATGATCGGGAAAATCAGGAAGATGATCCAGACCCCGGCAACCAGCCAGCCCCATTTGTCCCAGAAGGCGGTGCCATCGTCGACCTCGCACCGAGCCTGGTTCATCGCCGTGGGACCGGTTCCCTCAGTGTTCACTGGCGTGCCTTGGCTTTTCGGGTTGCGAAAACCGCGAAGAGCGCGAAGATGAGTGCCCATGCCACCACACTAGTCACTGGAATCCACAATGGATCCGGAGCCATGTCGGTTCCTGCCGGAATTTCATGGAGCATCGGATAGCGGGCCAGTGCGACGTAGCCGAACATCGGAGTGAACCGGGCTGCATCGAGCATTCCGCCTTCCAAAGGCATGAATACGTTGCCGAAGAAGGCGAAGAACACCATCAGGCCCGAGGCCAAACCCAGCGCGGATTCCGATTTGAACAGCATTCCCACGCCGATGCCGTAGCAGGCGAAGATCATGGCACCGCTCAAGATGATCAGGTAGCTAACCACCCACATCCAGCCGTCGGTGACCCGCGCTCCGGTGCCTGCGCCCAGCGCGAAGACCAGCGCCGCCGAGGCCGCGGCCACCGTGGCAGCGACAATCATCTTGCTGGCGACGAAGGACGCCGGTGTCATCCTGGTCAGTGCGATCTGCCGGCCCCAGCCCTGCATGGTTTCGGTGGCCACCGTGCCGGCAATGGCCACGGTGCTGACGGCCGCTCCGTAGGCTGCCATGGAGACCATCAGGTAGAACTTGACGTTGCCGCTGCCCACCTCGGCATCCGTGTAGCTGGGGATGTTGCCGAATAGGAAGTACATGGCCGCTGGCAGCAGCAGCGCGAAGACCAGGTTGTAGCCGTCGCGGAAGTGCCGGGCGAATTCAACGCGGATATAGGTGGCAATCATTGTGCGTCCTCGGTCAGTTGGATGAATGCGTCTTCCAGGCTTGGCGCAGAGATTTCAAGGTCCCAGGCGCCCAGGTCGGTCAACAGGGTTTGGGCGAAGCTGTCGGAGTCGGCGCATTTGAAGGAGATGCGCTGTCCGTTGCGTTCGGCGATGCTCACCGAGGCATCGAAGGCCTGTGCCTGTGCGATTGCCTGCTCGGTGGGCAGCGTGGCGCTGACCGTGCGTCCGGAAATCAGCTTGCGCAGTTCTTCTGTCGCGCCGTCCGCCACGATGCGCCCGTGGCTCATCAGCACGGTGCGCTCCGCGAAATTCTGCGCTTCTTCCAGATAGTGGGTGGCGAAAATAATGGTGCGCCCGTTAGAGGCCTCGGAGCGCATGTTCTCCCAGAAGTCGCGGCGGGCCATCACGTCCATGCCGGCGGTGGGTTCGTCGAGGATCAGCACGTCGGGGTCCGGGAGCAGGGCCAGCGCGAATTTGATGCGCTGCTGTTCGCCTCCCGAGCATTTGCCGACTTTGCGCTTGGCGATGGCTGTCAGCCCGGTGCGGTCCATGACTTGTGCGACGCGACCGGCCTGCCCGTGCATGGTGGCAATCACCGTGACGGTTTCGCGAACGGTCATGTCGCGCAGCAGCCCTCCGGTCTGGAGCACTGCCGAGACCCTGCCTGAGGTGACAGCCCGATGCGGGCTCAGGCCCAGGACCTCCACCGTGCCGGCGCTTGGCTGGGTCAACCCCAGGATCATGTCCACGGTAGTGGTCTTGCCCGCGCCGTTCGGACCGAGCAGGGCAACAATTTGGCCGGCATGGATGCTCAGGTCGACTCCGCACACGGCCTCGACCTTGGTGCGTGGAGTCGTGAAGGTCTTTCTCAGACCCGTCAGCGTTACTGCTTCGGTACGGTTCAGCGTTTCCATGCTCCAAGTCTTCGCGGTAAAGGGCCGCGCGCGAAGAGCGGAATGTCACGACTTGCGCATGACCGTTGTCATGGGTCGGCACACGCCATCTGGCTGCCCCTTCCCAACTGGCTCTTGCGCTCAGGGCCAACGGGTGTGAGCTTGGCTACTCCGACCGGTTCGTCCGTCACTGCGGGCTCGAAGTCCAGTGTGTTCCCGGCAGCGGAGAATTTACCGGTCAGCCCGGCCAAGAGGCCCCTCCCGAGTCGTTTTACCGCAGTGATCTGCGTCTATGCACGGGCAAACTCACAGCGAAATCCCGTAGGCTTTTCTCGTGCTAGATCATTCTTCATTTCTTTCGATAGTGACCGAACTTGGATCGCCCACCTTGGGTGCGGCTTTCCTGCCAGACTGGCTGAATCCCGCGGTCTTCCTAAACGACCCCGCTTTGGCGCCGTGGGTCGTCCTGATCGTTTGCGGCATCGTTTTCGCGGAAACGGGTCTGCTGGTCGGGTTCTTCCTTCCCGGCGACTCGATGCTCTTCACCGTGGGCATGCTCATCGCTACCGGCACCATCCATGTGCCGTTGTGGTTGTTCGCATTGTGCATTTTCGTCTGTGCCTTCGCCGGTGACCAGACAGGTTACATCATCGGGCAAAAGTCCGGACCCGCGATATTCAAGAAGCCGGATTCGCGCTTCTTCTCGCAGAAGAATGTCGAGCACGCCCACAACTTCTTCGAGCGTTTCGGCGGCCGCGCAGTCATCCTGGCCCGTTTCGTTCCGGTGGTCCGAACCTTCGTTCCCGTGGTTGCCGGCGTTGCCAAGATGAACCACAAGACCTTCATCTTCTTCAACCTCATTGGCGCGATGCTGTGGGGCGTCGGCGTCACCATGCTGGGCTACTGGCTCGGACAGTTCGCCTGGATCGAAGACAACATCGACCTCATCTTCATCCTGATCGTTTTCATCTCCGTGATCCCGATCGGCGTGGAACTGATCAAGGCTTTCATGTCCGGCAAGAAGAACCAGACCAACTCCAACGGGAGCTTGGAAGACTAGAGAATCTAAGCACTTCGGGAGCGGAACTGGCCTCCGCCCCACTGCACGCCGCGGCGCATCATCCACTGTTCGCAGGGTTGAATGCTGCCGCGGCGTGTTCCTTTGCAGACCATGTCCATCCCCTCGTCCATGGCGCGCGCCGCTTCATCGGTGATAGGACGGAAGACGTTCAGCAGCACCTCGCAATCGCAGAAGCCCCCCAGCAGCTTGATCTTCCGTTCCAGGGCGGTGGCCCGCGGGGCGGAATAATCACGGTAATGCATGAGTGCGCGCAGGTTCGCGGCGCAAGGTTCGGTGCCGGCGACTCGATAGAGATAGCACGGCAGACATTCGCGGTCGACAGGATCCGGCAGTGACGGCATGGTCTCCTCCTCAGCTCTGGGATGCAGTTCCGGCGGCCGGTTGCGGCGGCCTGCTCCCACTTTCACCCCTTGCCCGCAGTGCTTCGCCGAATCGCGGCGAACTGTGGAAAAACTGCATCCTGCCCATCGCATCCGGGTTCCTGCCCGCTGAAATGTGCCATGATTCAACTGTCCCCCGTGCCGCTTGCCCGGTGCATGGACCACCGCCCCGTCACACGTTTCTAAGGTCGTTCCCGCATGGATGCCGATACTCTCACGTCGATTTCTCAGCAGCTGGCCTCGCTGGCTGATGACATGCGCCGCACTGGGGTTCCGA
>SMEN01000290.1_pt1 | contig 15542 bp, 5 predicted proteins | sample 2456271 | NCBI WGS metagenome assembly SMEN01 (sample SAMN10132593, study PRJNA489261) | soil metagenome | isolation source: day1 control-loamy sand soil ammended with raw manure from dairy cow... | place: USA | collected 2015-04-01 | reverse complement strand
TGCTAGCAACTCCACGCTAAAAAGGTTTGAACTTTTTTCTTCAAATAAATAATGCCTAACAAGGGCTTTAACAGCAGAAGGATCCGGTGAAGGAAGCTCAAGTAACGCATATTTAAGCAAGCCTGTTTCAGGAAGAGACTGCGGAACAGGCTCGCCTCCCCATATTTTCTCTAAAATCTTATCGAGCTCTTCACCTTTCAAAAAACTCTTCTCAATCAATGGAAAAAGACGTAAAAGGGCTGCTCCATTTTGTGAGGTGCAAGGTGATAGTTGATCTATGATTTCATCTATACGCCGGTCAAGAGTTGTACACTGTTTCCTTTCCCCTGGGTGTTTTACAATTGGATTAGACCACTCTTTATGATCCTTAGCACTCGCTTCAGTTTGAAGTGGAAACGACAAGGCTTCGAGCAAAACATCATGCTGTTGCGACACGGGAATGCTTTTTAGAGAAAATTCGGACAAGCGTTTCACGGCATCAAAAAGCCAGAAATGTTGGAGGCTAGGTTTCTTGCTCAGGGACAAAGCCTGGTTGAATATTTGTTTTGCTTGCTCTGGTGTAGCCCGCACTGATACACGAGCTAATACTTCGATAAAAACCCGCAGGCGTTCAATAGCAAAACGGCCAGATTTTTCTGTCTGCTTTACTGCCCAATAATTAATTGCCAGACTGCATTGATCCAATAAAAAACTCACATCATGATCTGGGAAGCATGCAATATTAATTCTCGAGAACACCTTTTTTAAGACTTCAGAAGTATCACTGTTCGCCGAACGAATAGCTAATGCAAAGCGATGAACATTATCAATTCCTTCAAGCTCTGCGAGTCTGCCTGCATGCTCAACAAGAAAGCTAACACCACTCCATCGTAGCGGCATACCAACTGTGCTGGAAATGCCTTCAAATAGAAGTAGAGGGTTTAACTCATTGCTAAAGCTCACAGTATTAGCGTTGTCTTTATAGCGACCTGGCTCAAAGGATGGCTCAATCGCATATTTTTTTTGTTGATTATCCAGTTCTTTAGAAATTCGCTCCCTAATATGCTCAATATGATCCCATGGGTCACACTTGGACTCTCGATAAATAGACGGGAAGCTTTTGAACTCTGTATTAAATGACGATAGATCAACATATCGCACCAACCAGTGTGCCCAGGCCAGTCGTGAAAACACATGGATAGAGTTGCGGTCATTTCGATATTGGATCAGAAGCTCTTTATATGCTTCTGCCACTAATGCCTCACCCTTTTCAAGCTGACCAAGTTCGGCAAATAATGAAGCTTTTCTCAGTTTCCAGATTGCATTAGTACAGGATATTTTCTCAACGTGCTGCTCTAAAGCAGCGTAATCAAACCTGTCTCGAGCCACGATAGCGTCATGATAAGCAAGCCCATTACTGCTTTCAGGCCAATGTTTTTTTCCTGCTTTTAATATAGCTCTTGTTTTTTGTTCAATATGACTGGCTTCAGAACTATCCATCCAGCGCGTATTTTTAAGCAATAAAAGCGCTATCTCCAACTGCTGCTTTTTGGATAACTCGCAGGGCTTGTCAATGTCGCATACGGTAAGAAACTGATTAGTCAACCACGATGGTATTACCTGAAAAGTTACTTGGCGTTGCCAAGCGATCTCGTACAGTAGTTTAGCTTTGGATGCGTCCGACATTGCAGACAAGTTCTTGATGTTTGGCCAAGGGTCGGTTATTTGACCTTGCAACTTAAATCTCTGTAGATATGGACAAATCAACCAATCAGGATAAGACAACCGATCGCGCTCTAAAGTCGGAAGCTGGTCCTCTAGTAAACTTGCGGCATAATTAGCATCTTGCTGAGTTTTGGTTATTTCGGCGCTGGTCGTTGATGCACGATGCAGCTGCGATGGCTCCCATTCCCAAGTTTGTTTAGGTTTGAGACTATGCAAAGACTGTATGAATATTTTTGTTGCTTCCTGATGTCTGGTATCGCGCTCATCAAAGTCTGCAACTAGATCTGTCAAGTCTATTGGTGCGATGTTAATGGACTCCAAATACTTACGCCTTGCAGCGCTGAGTCCCAAGGCTCCAACTAGGTAAATACACCTAGAATGATTTTCCAATCGATCTCTGACCCATCCAGCCCATTGAAGAAAATTGGGGTCATCACCAGAAAACCCCAGCAAGCACAGTTCGTTTTCGATGAATACTTGGCGCGAAAAGTTAACAAACGCAGCATGGTTTTGTGGATATCTTCGATAGTCTTCTTGAGTAAAAGTCAAATCATTAGTTATATCGAGCGTTCCATGCAACTTTACAATTCTTGGTGATCTAGCACTGGCTAGCTCTTCTTGCTTAGTAACCACACTGTAAATGGGCTGATGAACCTCGGTTGATGCACGTTCAAGCAAGGTGTCCCAGTTAGTAGTTAAAACTTCAGACCATGGAAGTTCCAGCAAGGACTTATGTAGCTCACCGGGCACCCAAGATGCATCGTTTATTTGGTTTTTAATTAGATCATGTAATGTCTGTTTACCAAAGTAGGCGCAATATTCTTCTGCCAAGCGCAGAGGGTCTTGGCTTTCTGAGCCTAATTCAGTGGCAAGCGCTCTTGAAAAATCATTCCACAAAGGCAGTTTTTTATTCGCATCCCCCGTAGAAGCAGCGCCTCTACTAAATCCAGCCCCCACCATTATTGCTGCACCATGATAGGAGTTTCCCTGCTGCCAAAGTGCAGATGCGAGTTTCTTTAGTGCTGGATAATCAGGTAGATTTTCGATGGGGTTATTCATTATTGTTACCACTTAACAATCAAAATTAATATCTAACTGATGAGTATGCAGCGCTCTAATTACCTATGTTGCTACGATATACCAGTTAGGCTGAAGATTATTGGGGTTGTGCTGGCAGCAATCCTTCCGGATCACGCCCTATGCCAAAGCAACCTTTCGTACCAGCCTTCCCGTGGTGTTATCCATCCGATACTTAACGATACTGCCGTCAATAATGCGCCTAGCAGCTTCCATGGCATCCTCTAAAGAAACAGAGAACCATTCATTAGGGTGGTAGCTTTTGCCGTTCCGGCCAACCAGTGTCATTCTCAAGCGTTGCGCATACAAGAAGCCATGGATGAGTGATTCAAACTTATTTGGATTTAAGTTGTAACACTCCATGGAGGCCAATATTTTCACTGGGGCTTCAAGAAATGCCGTATCACGCTCAGCGTTTTTGGTGCGCTCTTCAACTGTCTGCTCGGTATAGCCGATTTTAATTAGATTCGGTATTGCGCGTAGAGCTGGGTTATCGCTCATCGTGGTGACAAAGTAGATTTGGCCAGCTCGTTTGTCTTTGTGGCTAACATTATTAAAAGCATCTACTACCGAGTCTGCGTCTTGGATAATGCGCCTGCTGGTTTTGTCTTTATACATCCGGCGGCCAAACGAGCGCAGCAAGTGGTTTGACTCAGTACCGTTTTCAAAAATGATTCGCAACCTTGGGTTAGGGCGGCCAAAATTGTCTTCTTTATACTCGCCGACCTTATCAATCAAGCAAAGGACACCCTCCATGATAAACGCATCACCCTCACGTATCTGTAGCTCTTTTTGGAAGTGAACGTGCTGTAACTCACCCGATTTCAGCTTGGCCTGAATGTCTTTAAAGATACTTTCAAACTTGTAAAAATCAGCGCAGTGGGTTTGCTGCGCGATTTCATCAGGCATATCTCTATCAGACGTTAATGGCACATGCGTCATATCAAACAGGCTTTGATCACCCTGATCCAGTTGCGCAAATATATCGCTGCTGAAAATATCATCGAGACTGGTCACTTCTTCAGCACGGGCTGATTGTTCTGCTTCGCAAGACTCAACCGTATTGTCATCACCTGACTCAATCGCATCTAGGGCAAAAGGCTTACTGGTGCCGTGTGTTACTGGTGCGTTACTCACGAGCAAGTTGTGCCGGTCATATGAACTTAATACTGGGTACATGTCCGTATTATCAATATAGCTTTGCAGTCTGCGAGCGAGTAGCTTCTCTGCCAGCTCACCTTCAGTACTTGGTTGACGCCCCTCTTTGTCGATAAAGGTATTCACCTCTTCGAACTTAGACACCTCAAGCGAGGCACCACCACTGACGTGCTTAGCTTTAACATTTAAAAGGCCAAACTCATCTGGGCCATTAAAAATATCATCTAATGATAGTTTCTTACGCTCACCATGCTTAATCGACAGCATAGACACCTCCCTATGATTGCTGAACCTGCGCCTTACGCTCTTGCGCTTTACGTTTGATATATGCCAGCGCTTCAGCTAAACGCAGCTCATGGGCGTCGCTGGAGGACGCTGACGGCTCACGTTTCTTTTCCTTGATAAAGTCGTTGATGCGCGGCCAAAGAATCACAGCCTCTTCCTCAGTCATATTGGTACGCATACCGATAACCGTGTCCTGAATGGTTTTCAAAACAGCGGTTGTCACAGACTTAGAAAGGATTTCATAAGCACCCTGAAATGGATTGACCTCACGTATCAAGTCGATATTCAGGTGTTCAATATTCACAAATTTATTACCAATCAGCACAAACTTGCGGTTTTTCTTTGGCTCGTCACCAGATGCAGAAGGCCCACCAGTTATTGGCGCTTTATAATCAGCTGGTTCGTCTGCAATCTCAGCACCAGCCGGTAAATCAGCCTCATCAAATAGACCACCTGTAGATTGAATGGCCATAGACGTATAAACCGCATCGGCAACCGTTTGCACCTCGCTTGCATCCATGTCTGGATATAACTTTTCGATCACTTTGGGGATAGCAACCTCCGCAAGCACTTCAGTGTCATCATTGCCTGTAATGGCTGGCGCTATTACTTCAGGTGTTTGCAAAATGGCAGCCTTGATGTTGTCCATGTTCTCAAGCGCCTTAACAACCTTGTCTGATACCGGCGCAGAGCTGTCTTCAATAATGACTGTACCCGGCGCAACCGTTTCACCCAACTTCATCTTGGAGCGCGGCTTAAAGTTAATCGCTGGCGCTAGCACCTGTTCCATCAATAGCGACACAGTGATGGCTTTAAGCATGTTGTTGACTGAAACTTTTACATCGTCATCTTCGGCATCAGGTTGGGCAATCAAGTTAGTGAACTGCGCATGCGTTTTACCCTCAGAGTCACGAGTAGCTCGGCCAATAATCTGCACAATCTCTGTCAGTGATGATCGATAACCAATTGTTAGAACATGCTCGCACCAAGGCCAGTCAAAGCCTTCTTTTGCCATACCCAGCGCAATGATAATGTCCATGTCTTCGGCTTTGTTGATACCACGCAGATAGTTTTGTATCTCAACACGCATTGGGTTGTCATCAACAAGGTCTGCGACTTTTAAGAGTCTGCCATCCTTAGTGCGCACGGTAATGATGCCAGTCTGCATATCCTTCTCAACCACATCACCAATCACATCGAGAATATGATCCACTTCGGAATACTTGTCCTTGGTGGACTCGACCGAGTTGACGTTAGGGATATGGATGATGGTTTTCTTGCTGGTATCCAGCACTTCATGCAACGCATCAAGGTAACGACCGGTGTAGAAGTGGTAGCCAATACCGAGGGATTTTAAGTGCTGGTAGCCGTTTAACTGCTCGTAGTACGAGTAAGTAACTTGAGTGAACTGCTCTTCATCTTCTGGCAGCAGAATAGGTACGGCGTCGCCACGAAAATACGAACCGGTCATGGCTACAATGTGCGCATTAGAGCCTTTCATTACGCCGTCAATCAGCTCACCTAACCGATTATCACCATCGGCAGAAGTGTGGTGAAACTCATCAATGGCTAGTAACGTATTGTTAAAGTCGGCAGGCTGTAACTTCTTGTAGGCAGAGCGCAAAGTGGCATGAGTACAAATGGTGATGTCAGAGTGCGGATCAGACAAGAAACGAATAAAGTTATCTACCTTTTTTTCTTCACCACCCGGAATACACAGATTATATCTAGGCTGTACAATCCAATCCGTAAAGAAGCCACCCTCAGTCAGCTTAGTGTCTTTAAACGAAGCACCTATCGACAACTCTGGTACAGCTACAATGACCTTTTTTAAGCCTTGCTTATAGAGCTTATCTAGCCCTAAAAACATCAGTGCGCGCGACTTACCTGAGGCTGGTGGCGCTTTAAGTAGTAAGTACTGGGCATCACGTGCCTCATAAGCACGCGCTTGCATTTCACGCATACCCATCGTATTGAGGTTTGAGCTTTTACCGGTCTGTTTATAATTAACCGTCAACAATTCATCCATGCTCACTTACTTCCTTTAGTTGTTTTTTTGGCTGGCGCTTTACTTTGCTCTGCGGCAATCAGCTTTTCATAACGTGCAAATAGATGCTCTAAGCGCTCGGAAGCATCACGGAATGGCTTTTCTCTATACAACGCCTCTACCGCACGATCTAAATTTTTGTGCGCCTGTAATAAAGGCTCGGGCATGGTGTCGGGGTCGTACAGCTGCGCCAAAGTTTTATCGGGATAGTCTTCACGAATAAGTAAAATTTCTTCAGCTAAAGCCTCGATGTGCTTACGCTTGGGCTCGGTCACATCCGGCCAAGGGAAAGTGTTGTAAACAATTGTGCCTGAATAGTTATAATCACTCTTTAACCGACCACACACTGTACGCATCCAATCGTTGTGCATCTCAGAGGTGAGGATACCGAACTCGTAAAGCGTACCATTTGGGATCATCTGATTCCTGTCAGTAGTAATAACATCAGCACTCAAAAATCCAATCGGCACATAAGGACGGCGTTCAGAGGAAACTCTTGGTACTAGGATGTAATGGCCGTCTTTGGGTTGTCGTATTTCACCAAACAAATATGGAATCGTTGCTATTTTTTGAGTTGCAGATTTTTTACTCTCTAACCGCATAGCTTGTACCGCATTTACTCGAGCCTGAACCTCGGGTATTTCTTTAATCTCCTCGTCACTAACGTCCAACAACCATAGACACCAACGCTCTTTACCATTAATAAACTCTTGAGCACCTACCAAACGCCTTATCCATTTAGCAGCTTGAGGCTCGCTCGCTAACAACTGATTTTTTTCGGCAGTGGTTAATAATAAGTGGCCTCCATCCACTGGCTTATTACCGTACACCATCTCAGACACTTGGCAAATAGGCTTACCTCGACTCGATACCGGCGTATCTCCGCCCTCTAACAGATACGGGCTAATGTTTTTCGCATCTACCTTAAACGTCGCCCCATCTTTACCCACACGGAATAAAGTTTTTTCTTTTATGTCCGTGGAATTTGCTAAACCTATTACTACTACATGAACTGCTGCATTTTGCTTGGCTTGATTTTTCCAAGCAAAGGTAGGGTATGCAAATCGAATGGCTAAGTTTTTTTCTAAAATACGTGGCCATAACATTGCTACCTGCTCGCCCTGACAAATGGAATTCGTGGCGACTAATGCAAACTGAGCCTGTTTATCCTGAATATATTGCGCTGCCTTCCAAAACCAACACGCCACAAAATCCAGCATCCCAAACGATTTAAAGCCAGCAAAAACGGAATCCATATCCTCATTCTGTTCTTCGCTTCTGCCACCACTGCCTAAGAAAGGCGGATTCCCACAAATATAAATTTCACGCTCCCCTTGTTCATCAATTGGCGGACACACTTCTTCCCAATTAATGCGCAAACTATTGCCAGCAACTATGTGCCCTGAATCACTCAATGGTAGAGCTGCTTCCGCATAACCAAACTTATCTTTAAACGCTGTATTCATCTGATGCTCAGCCAGCCATAAAGATAAGATCGCAACCTCGTGAGCAAAGTCATCAATCTCGATGCCAAAAAACTGCGACAGGCGAATCCCCGAGTAATACATAACTGATTGCGTACCAGCTGCGTTAAGGGCGTCAATGATTTCCATTTCCAGCTTGCGGAGTTCTTTATAAGCGATAATCAAGAAGTTGCCCGAACCACACGCTGGGTCGAAAACTCTTATATTCTGCAAACGTAACAGTAACGACTTGAGCTTGCGTTCATTGCCCTGTGACTTCTCCAGCTCGCTATACAGGTCATCCAAAAATAAAGGCTGTATCACCTTCATAATGTTGGACACAGAGGTGTAGTGCTGCCCTAGGCTGCCACGTTGGTCTGGATCAATCACAGCTTGGAACATGGAGCCGAAAATATCAGGATTGATTTCAGACCAATCCAGTGAGCCGCAATCCAGCAGTATTCTGCGTGCTTTGGCGCCGAACTCTGGTACAGGCTCATCCACTGCAAACAGACCACCGTTTACAAAAGGAAATGCCTGAAAGTGTGACGGCATGGCTTGGCGTTCTGGCGCATTAGCATCTAAGTTAAGCACCGTGAACAAGTCAGTGAAAAATTGATCGACATCAGAGCCATCGGCTTTGGTATATAACTGAAGGGCTGAAGTCATCTGTGCTTCGGCAAAGATGCCGGTATCTTCAGCATAGAAGCAGAACAGTAGGCGGGTTAAAAACACATTGAGCGCGTGAATGTCTTCCGCTTTGGTAAGATCATTGCGCTCACGAATCATGTCAAAGAGCTGGCCCATCTTCTCTGAGGCTTTAAGGTCAGCAGGGTGTTCTGAGTACATCACCGCCTTCTCATAGCCAGCCAAGGGCAAGAAGAAGCCATAGTCTTTGTGTAGCTCATCAATCGCTACCTCAAGGCGCTCGTCTGCTTTTAAGTCATAGGCAACAAGCGTTTTAAAGTCGGTAGCAATAACAAAACGAATATCGTTACGGGTGACAGCATCCGATGTTTTTAACGCATCAGCAGCCTCACCAACATCAGCGCCTTGGCTAACGCGCTTAAAGTAGAGTTTCTTTTTAACACCAATGTCCGAGCCTTCACCTACATTACGGTCGTCATCGCTGTTACGCAGCCGTGTAACGGTGCTTTTAGGGAAACCATAGGCATCCATAAACTGATAGATGAACTCATCAGGATTGAGCTTCAAGCAAGCCTGCTCTAATAAATTTAAAATTGTGCCCTGATTAACAGCCATGCTAAATCCTTTATTGAAGACGTAGAAACTCTAAGCGAAATAACGGTAGTGCCGGTGATTCCGGCAAAATGCTGGCACTCTTGGCAAGCGCGGCATTCAAAGCATAGGACTATAGCAAATATGCGCAGGTAAGGATTTAGTTGGTGTAGCCATAAACCTAATACCTTGACCTACCTGGACTTTTCTTTCTGCACATTTATTGCTTACTGTACGTAAAAGGAAGGCTCAGAACTACTAGCTGGAGCACAGATTAATTCGATTTTGATTTACATAAAGGCATGCTCAAAAAGCGTATTTAATAGCCCGCTACGATCTTGGTCAGCACCAGTATCTACACAGAGCGATGTTCTATACGCTCATAGTCTGTACGAATTGCGCGATGGTTGGATTAAGCTTCATTATTCTTAATGAAACGCCCTGTGCGGAGCAGTATGCAGGGTGTTGCGGGGGCTGAAGGCTAGAAACCCTCGGCTACCCAATTAGCTTTAAGTTGCTCATTGTGATGCATGGAATAACTTTGGTGCTAACTCACGCAAGTGGTAAAAATATGCTACAGCCTCTTGAATTGAAGGTAAGGAGTGATCTGAATCATGCGTTAATTCATTTCTTCGGTCAGTTAGCTCACCAACTAAGTCGAGCAGCCTATGTTCAACTTTACCCTCCCATTCTTTGCAACGTTTCTTATTAAATGGACCATCAAAAGTCATTAAAAACTCTTTAAATAATTCGAACTGCTCAATAATAGCTAATTTAGATATTACAGGCTCTACCCTTGAGTCATGTTTATCTTTTGGAGGTAGAGGTATACGCACACCTCCGTTTTTATGCTTCTTAGGATTAGGACCAAGAACTATTCTGCTAACAATACTAAACTCATCACTTGAACGAAAACAATATGGATGCGTCCTATCAATTTGCTTTTGATTTGCACCTGAAGATAAGTATGGGCCTTTCTTCCAAGCAGCATTGTCATCGCCTGTACAATTAAAGTCAGCCATTTTCTCTGCTGCTCTTGCATGGTCGTATGTAAGCATTACAGCCAACATAGCTTTACCAGACTCATCTAAGTATCTGTCCATTTTTACCTTACAGCTAACGCCTAAATTAACGTGGGGTTTACGAACCCGTTGAACTTTATTATTCAAGTATTTTCATACTGTGACTAAGTTGCTGATCGAGAACAGCCATATGTTGCATCAACTCAGTATGTTTCATACGTGATATATCTAAGCGGCGCATAACATCCTCGTAGTTCTTTGAAACATGATAATAGTGGTCGGTCAACTGACTGTCGTCAATATACTCATTGCTACTGTCGTGAAAGATTTTATTATTAAACTCTTTTAAGCTAAGCCTTTCATTTTCGAGCAGATGTCTTTTTTCTTGAAGCATATGCATTTCTTGTTCGTACTTTGCCATTTGATGACGAATACTATCCATTTGCTGCGCTAACTGCATCTGTTGCATTTTACGGTGTTTATACAACTCTATTTCTTTCATCCGTCGAAGTGCTAGCTTATCACGTTGCCTTACTTCTCTAATTTCTTCAACAATCTCTTTGCTAACTTTTTCACCTAAATTTTCTCTAGCCAGCTCAAGAAAACGATCTGCTTGGTACATATGGAATGCTTGATTTGCTCTATCCTTAAATTCCTTTACTAGCTCAGGACGGGGACCTACAGTCTTACCCTTAAATTTTTCCCACCAATCTTCTTTTTTATCATCAGTTACCAGCACAACCCCCTTATTTGATTCAATCGCCTTATCTATTACCTGAGTCCATAGAATAAGGTCGCCATACTTTCTGCATTTCTCCGAAAACACCTCACTATCACCAGCTTTCGACCCATCTTTAAAGCCAGGCGGTATTTTTTGTTTATATCTCTCTTCTCCAGCAGAAATTAATTGATCTATTTGGTCTTTGTTGTAAGGAATACCAACATTTCTTCCAAATATTATTGCAATAGAGTCTTTAACTTCGTCACTACTTATACGCTCTGTATGGGCTGATTTGTTTTTTTTCAATTCATTACAAAGCTCATCAAAGACACTATTTGCCTTTCTCATAACTCCCTTGCTAACAAAAGGGTGCTGACGAGTGTTGTCTAAATTTTGCTGTAGTGATTCAATTAATTTAATCGTATCGTCGTATGACTTTTCTTGCTGATCTATTACCGTTAATCGGTTATTAAGGTATTCTTCAGCAGCTCTATGGGGCAACCATGCTCTACCTTTCAGCTTATTTAAAATACGAATAAACTCATTACGTGTTGTATCTGAATAGCGATATAGGTTTAGAAGGATATTTGCATCAAATACAAATAATGAAGTTTCCCATACTTCTTTAAGGCTTTCGTCACTTTCTTTAAAATGGCCAGGAAATAGATCCTTCATATTGTCTCCGTCATTGAACGCCGCATTAAGCGGCTGAAAGCAGTGGACTAAAATACAATCGCAGCGCAGTCTCCTGCTATTTTAGTCCGACTTAAATGTCTTGTGTACACCCAGCATGGGCATGAACTAATGATGTGAAAGCCCTCTGCATGAAGGTCACCATCCTTAGCAATTTATGATCGTTATTAGATGTTAACTACTAGCGAATGGCAAGGGCAGCTCCGCGAGGAACTGTCTGGAGGAAGCCGAACGCAAAGTGCGAGCTGATGAACAAAAACATCATATGAGACGTAGGCTGAAGATCAGCCAATATTTACGCGGCTAGATAAACTACTTTAGTATCGCCAGTGGCTATCAGCACTGCGTTGAACTGGATCATTGGATCCGGCGCAGAGTGCGAATGGCCTATTGGCGACAGTGGTGCAAGCCGCGCACGAAAGTAAGAAACTTATGCGGCTGGCGTTCATGTGCAAGCTGCAGTTGCCTGCGGTATTACCAGCAAAGGCTCATGGTATAGCTCTAAAACTCCGGGAATTAATCAGGCGTTATCAGCTGCTTACTTAAAATCCCAGGGTCTGTACAAATTAAGCGATGGTTGGATTAAGCTTCACCATTCTTAGTGAAACGCCCTGTGCGGAGCCGCATGCAGGGTGTTGTTGGGGCTGAGGGCTAGACACCCTCGGCTACTTAATGTGGAAAACCACCGCGTGAAATGATTCGTTCAGCGTCTCGATCATAGCTATCGACCACACCCCGCAAGGTCGTAGCTAATCGTTGGTATCCAGCATTCTCAACCTGGTCGGCTCGCTGCCGATATTTTTCGGCTAATGCTCTCTCAGGCTTAGCTTCAGGGTCAACTGTGTGGACACCTCGAGAATTATAAATGCCCGTGCTATATCCATCGCGTAGGCTAGAGCGCTCTCTTTTATTCATTGCTTCTGCAATCACGGGGTGAATCCATAAGCCATCTGGCCCCTCTGGGGAATTGACTAGCACATCCCCAAGCTGAATCATCGCAACATCATAATGCCCCGAGGCATTGACTATTTCTTCCATGGCAGTCAGCCACCCCGTAAACGCATCTGGTTCGAACTCTCCATCCGCCCGAGTGCCTGGAACAACTCTCCATGAAGAAAGTAAACGGTATGCATTGGTGGCCATATTACGACGCTGCTCGGAAGGCTCTTCTGGCTCTGCGTCCTTAGCACGATAGATCAATTGAATAAGCTCACAGAAAAAGCCGGGGTCGGAAGCAAGCCTGTTTTCCAAGGTGATTGGGGAACCATCACTATGCCTGTCAAGTAAAGACACATATGCCCATTCAACTTGAAAGAGCTTATCTTGATCGGTAGCAGCATTCTCTTGAAGAGCTTTAATGATTTTGGTGATGTGGTAACTGTCAATTCTTCCAGTAGGCTCTTCGGTCTTTACTAGCGCCAACAAAGCGTCACAGGCCAATTCTGGGTTGCTATCTTTCTTCTTATATAAGTCTCTCGCAAACCCCTCAACCGCAGCATTTGGCCTGCCAAACTCAAGCAACTTCCCGAGAGCATACTCAGTATCGTCTTCTGTCTGATAGGTATTAGCGCTGGTGTTATTCCAGTACTCATTTTCGTTTGCACCAAGCAACTGTGCAGCTCTATCCCAGGCATTTCTCTCAAACGGCAAAGCACACAGCAGTAGGGCTATCTGCTTTGGCTCCCAGCCTGCCTTATTAATCTCATCAAACCACTGCCAGCTACCCATGAACCTCCGACGCCATGCATAGGCAGCAACGAACGACCAAAGCTTTTGATCTGCCATGTCCAGCAAGCCGGGTAAGAGTTCTGTATCAAATTCAGGTTGATCCATGTCTGCCAGCACATCACCCACAAGATGAGCATTGGTAACTGTCCGAGCAAACTCTAGAACCTGAGAAAGGCCTCCTTCGCCCAAGATATCCCCTATGGCCGCTTTCCGTATTTGGAATAATTTCTCTTGTTCTACCTGCCAATCTCCATCGCCTTCATAAAGATAAGCATCAGCATCTGAAAACAGGCGCTTATTCAGTAGGCTAGGGCTTTGGGGCGCCAATTGACGTGCTATTTCCTCAATTGGAAGCAGAGAATCATCCCCCAAGGACCACTTGGCATCTGGAAAACGGCGGTGGTGGGCAATTAATTTGCACAATGCCCCCCAGAGTGGCAAACGCTCTTCCTCAGAGAGCTTTAAACAATGATCAGATGCCAGCTTATCTCTCAATATTTCAGAGGCTGGCGGTGGCAAGTGATCATAGTTACGCGCCAAAGACGCAAGCTTAACGATATCGAAGCCCGCCTGCTCAACAATCAATTCAGCACAAAACCGTGACTGCTCCCAATATTCGTTATTCGTAACGCCTTTTCCCCATTCATCAGGTACCGTTTCTCTCCAGCTAGGTTTATGCGTTCCAGAAGTCGTTGAATGTTGATTTGGAAGTAAGCTTTCCAGCAACTTCCACCCGACTTCAGGCTGCTCAGCACAGATTGTCTTAAGTGCAGCCTGCCGCTTTTCAATCGAAGCTAATGTATGTGGTAACCAGGGAAGAAAAATATCTGTCAGCGAATTACCGGGCCTATTTGCCCAGTTACCCCCCGGGTCATGTGAGGCTATCTCTGCTAAAACAACCGCAGTGCGGCTCAAGTAAGTCTCCTCCCAGGCGATACCCTCAAGCGCCCATAGCAGACCAGTAATATAGTTTCTGCCAAAACCCCCCGTATCTTCTTGCCCAAATAAGCTATCAAAGGGTGAAGGCGTGGAATCTATAGCATTTTCTACTGCCGATAGAAATTCATCTGGACTCGCTTCTGAAAGGATTGGTAGCAAGCTGTTCAGGCTACCCCAGCGGACCCAATCACTTTCATCGAACAATTCACGCACTGATAATGCTGCAATAGCATCTGCCTTGCCCTGCGTACAATTAATTAAAGAGGTTGCCCGACAACCAATAAGTGCTAATGATTCTGCCAAGCCCTCACGCAAATTGCCAGAATGCGGCAACACCTTTCCGTGGATGGCAGCAGCGTATCGCTCTTCACTAGGCAGCTCAAACGAGGGATCATCAATTCTGAGTACCTCTAGGGCAACGGCTTTGAAAGTATCCAGGTGATCGTCAAAAAGCCTGCTTCCTAACTCTTTCCAAGACTTCAAACGGTCTTTGAAGCGCCATAAGCCATTTTTATAAGATAACGGGCAATCATGAACATGCAATGTTTCTCTCAGGTCCGCTATCCAATTGCTGTAATCCTCTCTAATAATCTGCGTGACAACCTCTACGTCAGTTTTATTACTTTCATTCCAACTACCGATTAGATTTGCAACTGCTAACTTTTGAGCATAAGCGTGCTGATTCCAGTCAGTCGCGATTGGCTGCACTGACCGACCACCTACTACATCTTCCGTCGCAAGCTCTTTAGGAATGTATGAGATCTCAGGCTCTCTAAAATGCTCGATCAAATCTTCAGATAGAGTATCGAAAGTGATCGTCCCTGCATATTGATTAAAATCTTGTACTTCTGTGACTATCTGATACCAAATCTTATCGGGAATATCCTTATTGAATTGTGAAATATGCGATTGTAACAGTGACGAAACGATGCTTCCTTTTTTTGCAAGGTCATAACCGAGAAGGTGAAAATGTCTAAGGAAATCATATAAGTCTTGCTTTTCAACATCATTGCCTTTATTGGCGACTTTGAGTTGAGCTTTAAATGCTGCCAGTTTATTCCTGATATTGTCTGAGCAAAAATTAGCCCGTTCCACTTGGGTTAGAAACTCATCAGCATCACGTGTATGGCGGGCTTGTTCTAATAGCCCATTAACGCCATCGGTGTCGGTAGCATTTATTGGACCCGTAATCAGGGCAATTACGTCCTTTCCTTTAGTAAAGACATCGGGATTATTGAAATCATTCCAGGCTGCTTGAATAACCTCGGAAAATAATTTGCTCTTGGTGGTAATTGTTATCGAGTTTTTTACCTGACCAAGCAACCGTCGGCGATCATTGTTTTCCGGATTTTCAACGAAAACTATCAGATCATCTGTAGCATAGCCTGCTACTGCGCCCTGTAACTTTATTTCCACGATGGGCCATAATGGCAAGCAAGGAGCATAACCACCACTTAGCATCAAGG